>Ga0114964_10001257_pt1 | contig 18656 bp, 15 predicted proteins | sample C_131016_MF_Meta_FD_92638 | JGI IMG/M metagenome (GOLD analysis project Ga0114964, IMG submission 92638) | Freshwater microbial communities from Lake Croche, Canada to study carbon cycling - C_131016_MF_MetaG | ecosystem: Environmental > Aquatic > Freshwater > Lake | place: Lake Croche, Canada... | reverse complement strand
CAGGGACCGGATTGTAGGTATCCGTGCGGGTATAATAATTCCATCGATCACTGCTACCTGCTGTTCGACGACCGTACAATGGTAATACTTGCTCTCCCACATTAATGACTCCGACGGATTGAAAGGATTCGGGAAGACCTTGTGTCGGAATGTTAATGGGGAGCGCGGACAATCCACCACGCGGAGGAAACTCAGGACGCCCCATCCAATCACGTAGGGGTTGGGGCGCACGGTCATACCGCGAATCTCCTGCCTGCTGGATCATAATCGGCGGTTGCTGTGGATACGGAGTGGGTGTGGCATGCGATGAAGGAAAGACAATTGTATGTGGCGCTTTCATCATGTAAATGACAATAAACAGAAATAATAAACCTACACCAAGTACGACGAGGATTCCTTCGGATAAACAAAATACACCTGGCGGACAAGTACCACGTGCCATGATTCTATTCTTTGATGTCGTTTTTAATAAAAACGGGTCAAATCATTACTAGCTCGTTAGCATTTGCGTACTACTCATGACAGGGGTCAAAGGGGATATAATCAGCGTAACGTCCCCTTAGAGTTTAAACTGCATTCCCGAACCGTTTCCATTGGAGCTACCAAACATTCCCGAGAAGGTCTGAAGAAGCTCTTTTCCATCGGCCAGAACCGGTCGCATCTGTGTCAACATTCCCATTAATTGCTTTTGTGTTTCCAGCAACTTCTGAGTGTCACCCGTCATTGAACCAATGGTATCGGAATCAAATGACTCCATCGCCTTCATAATCGTTTTTCCCGCATCTAATTTCGGTCCACCCATGTTCTCAGATGGCATCTTGCCTACTTTGAACAGGGTTCCCGTAGCGGACTTCGTTTCTTCTTCCTCTACATCTTTATCTGATTTTCCTTCCAATGCACTGGTCACTGCCTTCACCTGTTCCTTTGGAACTTGATTGGTGGTTAATGCAGTGGAAGCAGAGGAGCTACCTGATGATGCACCATCCTTCGTAGCAGTCGGATTCACATCTTCAAATCCCTCAATCGCTGGGTTATAGACGCCGGCGGGATCCTTGCGTTGATTTGCCACTGCCTGAGCAGCGGGGCGGTACTTTGCATTCATGTCATTGACACGACCGACAATGTCTGGATTTTGAAACGGCTCCATATTCTTCAAATAGCGCTTCAGATAAAACAGATAGAATAGCGAAAAAAGAACCACTGCCGCAGCAATCAGTTCCATTTGATTTACAAACGCAGCAACGATCAAGCCGACTGCGGAGCAGAAGAGAAAACCAGTAATACCAGCATAAATCAATGTATACAACGCCGTAATACACATCAATGCTACTGAAATATAATGAGTCGTTTGATTGAAGTTCATGCTTCCTATTTGCTTCATAAGAAAGTTTTTACTTACACCGCCATCAATGGAACCAGAACTTTTTGGATAAACCAAAAGAGAAATCCACCGATCACCGATTTTACGACCAGTCCTACCGTAGTTACATCGCCACCAATGCGCAATAAGGATGGAATATAATGACCAATTAATACATTGAGAACAGGCAAACTGACCAAAAAGATGATGATAGCAACTAAAAGGGGTTGTTTGATTTGTGATAAGATGTCGGAATAGAAGTTGCCTTTTGTTTCCACTAGGGTGGGGGGAGCCATCATATGCTGAGGTGCAACACTCGCGAATGACGAGCCACCATGTGAATAACTAGGCGCATGCATCAAATTGGCAAAATCAGCGGTCGAAGGATACTCTTTTCCAATCATGTGTGCCGTAGCCGTAGCAGGATCGGTTGCCATCGGATATACAGTATTGGGATTCGGTGATTGAATCATTCGACTCCCATTACCGGAAGGAGGGGGAGGAGCACCACCCATAATTGGATTGGACGAACTCGGCATGTTCATGTCTGCTAGAATCTTATTAACAAGATCATCGTCTTTGCTGCCTACCGGGGCTTTTGAATCGAGGTCACTTAAGAGAGTACCTGCAGTTGCCATTTCTTATGAAAAAGACAGAAATCCTTTAGGGTAAACTACTCGCAGGACAAAATGGGGGTGTTGCGTAGCGCAAATGGATATGCGTTTTTAATGGGAGTAGGGCGCATCGGGCACTCTCGGAACGCTTCAATGGCTCCTGCGGAGGGGCACTCCACTGTTTCTGTCATAAACGAATAGCATTTGTCGCCTCCTACTCGATAAACAAACTTATCAAAGTCCTTCTCCGACGGTGCCTTCTTGACGGCACAATCAGGACCGCTACAAATGGGTCGAATAATACAAATAATGCCAATTCCCAGCATTAAACTGAAAAAAACGTTAAAGTTTTCGTCGCGTAATAATTTGAGAAGGTTCATGTTTCCTGATATCTCCTCACTCTATTTTCTGGGTACCGAGTAAAGATGATCAGTCACATTCGTATCCTTCCTCTAATTGCTGGCATTGTACTTGGGATTATTGCCATTTTATTCGTAAAACCGGAAGAAACCGTAGTATATAAGTACCCTCACCCTGATACGGCGGATAAAACGATCTATAAGGATAAAAATGGTATGTGTTATCGTTACAAAGCCACTAAGGTGGATTGTGACAAGAACCAAGATAAATTGAAGGATTTTCCGCTAAGCAAGTAAATAGGCTTCGAGTGGAATGCCTTTTACTAACGCACCGACAACATACCCATGTCCAAATGGTGCGCGGACGTCATTTATTTTGGCACGGAGCATGTCAGGTGTGATTTCCAAGGTAATCGGCCTGCCATCCTCTTTTGGTCCATCGTAATCATAGAATATGACATCATTGCCGGCATTAACCCACTGTTGTAATTCCACGGTAGAGGGACGATTTTTAACTAATTCGGTATATTCTGGAACATACACTTTCTTTCGAGAGGTAACCCAATCCATATGTTCATTTGCAGCATGGTAGGGTGTTTCATCGGGCCAACTAGAATAAAGAACGGTAAGTCCTTTCGCTCCAGGATAGCGTCGCGCGGGTGTTTGTTGTTTTTTCCACCATTGTTTGGTGATCTCTTCTGAAATTCCCTTAAATACTTTGCCCGACTGCCAATAATGTTCAAAATTATAGAATCCTTTATAACCACCTTCAATTTCGGTCATGGGGCTGAAATTTCTTCTACGTATACTTGCGGCAGATTGTGATGAAGTGACATCTACTAGTTTGATTCCCTCATATGGTTTGGGCGACCATCCCACGCCTGCCTCTCTTGTTTTGGTTCCAAGATAGACTTTTCCTTGGTGGGAAGCCACCCCGATTCCCTATTGGGGTGCTACGGACGGCTGTGCTTTAGGAGCAATGCGCGGGCCTCTGCGAATCGAGGGGGCAACTGTTGGCACTGCTGGCGGTACACTTGATACTGGTGCTACATTTGCCATCTGTACGGTAGCAGGGGCAACTGGTTGTGCCATTGGTGGTGCTCCAGGTGTAGTAGGTAATCCAGTAGAAGTAGTCGATACGATGGTTTTTACCTTTCTTGGTTTCTTCATACTCTGTGCCACAAGTTGAGCACGCTCCTGAATCAAGTTCTCTCGAATGGTGAGCAGTGCCTTTCCTAACCAATTCTCACCCGTCCACGACAATTTGTCTTTTGCCTTTACATTATCCATCGACATTCCAATTCCAATATGAAGATCATTCGGTTCCACGGCGCCGATCACAAGAGGCGAAGGAAGCTCCATTAATCGCTGTGCCAATTCAGGATATTGTTTGAATTTAGCAAGATTTACCGTATCAATCAAACGAGATAGCGTTGTATTCCATTTCATTTGATTCACCTCTCTGCCTCCCGCTACATCCTCCAATGTATAACGAATCTCCGCACCTGTTTCCGTGGCCTGAATGGCAGTCGCACGTTCTACATCGCCAAATTCCGTTGCCAATTCAGCGAAAATCGCATGGCGAGCCGATGCATACTGCTTATCATGAAAGGGGATCGCAACCGGCCAACTGAGCGCCAAAAATCCATAGGGGCTTGTTTCCATATCTTGATCCGAAAACAAAATAACGGTTTCGGGTACGGCTTCTACCGCTTGCTTCGCTTCCGCTACACTCACCATCTGTGGAAGAGGAATGTCGCCTATACGAACATATTGTTGTTGTAACGTGTATGGACGAACTTCACTAAATGCGATATCATATGGATACTTACGTGTCTCTTGTAGTTGATCAAAATCTAAGTCTTTAATTTTAACAAGTTCTGTTGTCACCCCGCGTAATGGAAAACGAGCTCTCTGAAGCAAAATGTCTGCGTCACGGACTTCACGATTAAGATCAACGATTTCTGAACGACTTACTGTCTGTTGTTGTACTGCTTGAAATAAACGACGGCGCGCATCTTCGAATGTACGATTGGCTACTACCATGTTATCAAATCGCTCTTTTTCCATCTCTCGGATTTCCTCTTCTGTTGGCGGACGATAGGTAGGAAGAACAATCGTTTTTACTAATTTTCCTTTCATATCATACTCTGCCAAATTGCCCTGTTTATCAAATTGAAATCGGTCTTTTTTATTTGGCTTAGAACGTTCCCCAAAAAAGCGTCGTAGCTCTTCTGCGCTTGGTTCCCCCATCTACTGTACCACGTGATTTTGATGTGTTGTTTTTATACGTGAATAATTTCTACCAAGGAAATAGTCATGTCGAATCCGGGTACAAACAATGGTAGTGTAAGCATCAACGCATTATCAGTAGCTATTCCTGCGGGATGCTTTATGTTTATTATTACCCTGTTTCTCTTTTACGCAAAAGAATCCATTCCCTTTTTTACAATAATCTTGTGGGCAGGAATCCCTGTTATGGCGTTTCTCATTGCGGCAGGAATGAATATGGCATCACAATACATGTATTGTAAACATACCGATAGTGGTAAAGCATTTATGGGTTCGATTCCAGCCATGCTTGCTACATTCATTGGATTGGGAATATCCTCTATTTCTTTTTGCCGTATACCGGTGGTATCCATGATTGCGCCATTTTATACCTCGGAGCCGGATCCTAAGAATTCATCTGCCTGTTGTAAACCTCCCCCATCACTGGAAAGCATAGAAGCAAAAGCGCCTATGGTGTCCGGTTTAGCATATGGGTTTTATTTGTTCTTTTCTATGTTATTTGGTATTGTTATCGGTAGTGGAACAGCTGTCGTATGTTAGCGCCAGGTTCAATCAAGATCGGCATCGATGTTTTCACCTTCATGATGATAGACAAGGTTTGGTGCTTCAGGTCCTAAATAAATGTATCTTGGAATACCTTTTTTCATGGTCTCATTCGTATCCAAAATATAATAACCTTTCTTCATATCCTCCATTGTACTGGGTTTCCTTCGCGGTACATTTTGTGGAACAGGTGACATGGCTTTCATTGATACATTTTGAGGTTCAATTGTATCTTTTGAGATACTAATCTCTGTATTCTCTGTAACACCTCCCCATCCTGTATGACTAGCAATCACCAGAACAAAGAGATAGGACAGAATCGCCCATATGATCGCGAACAGCCAAAATGGCATCCATGTATAACGGGCTTTCGAACGTCCAAGACCAAACTCCTTCCAATTTCCCTCCTGTGTAAACATCACTTCGGGCTTAAGGGTGAGGATAATGGAAATACCTAATAAGTACAATAATCCTGAATAGATGAGCAGGGACATTCCTTATTGTTCTTACTAGAAAAAAACCATACCAAATATTCTCTTACTCTTCGTCATCGTCTGCATGCTGATTATTGTCATACCCACCATCACGTTCATATTCATCTTCATCATGCTGAGGGAATCCTTCTGCGTCATATGCTCGTCCCGCAGGGGCGTCCATTTCACCATCGCCTCGACCGGGAAAATCAATGATACCTGCGGCGATACGCTTCTGGCGCTCCAAATCATAGTATTCTTTATCATATGCGTAAATCAATTTCGTACCACCTACTGCCCATTTTCCAAGACCCAGACGCTTATTCATTAATTCGACTTGACGTTCTTCATCAGACAACTTATCAAAATCACGAATCACATTCACACGTTCCTTCTCTTCACGAATCGCAATCAGATTCTTGATCTCCTTCGCATTAAACGATAAATATTCACGCTTATACTTATTCAAAGAAGAATTAATCATTCGGAGCAGAAACTCAATCGACTGATCCAACATGGCGGACATCGCGCTTTGATATCCTACACTTTCTGGAACACGTGAAGAATCCAGAAGCATGGAGAGAGGCCCATACAAAAATGCTTGCTGAATATATACTAATGCATCTCCTCTTCCTGGAATGACACTCGGGCGAACTCGATTCATCGATGGCAATAGTGCGGATACTTGGGCAAGATAATCGTCTAATTTTAATTTCGCAAACTGAATGGTATCCCCACTAATCACTCCTTTATTTGAAATCAGAAATGCCAACTCTTTTTCTAGAACCGGTTGTAAATCTTGTTCCACGTGAGATTCCGATAATGACTTTATCATTTCTACTGGAATCTTAAACGATTCTGGTGAAAAGTTATAGAATACACGCTGAAAGGGAACAATAAAGTACGTTTGAAGTACCTTAAAGAAATCAACCCAAGACAAACGCGAAATTCCATCCAGAATCTCATGAAGTTTACTAGACGTTAACCGTCGTTCCACCATGGCACGTGCTTCACCTGTCGCATTTGACAATTCACTTGCTGCCACTGCAAAGTCTTCTGGACTGGTTCCTGGATGATTCAATGCCATAAATCGGTCTGTTGTTCCTCGCATCAACTGTTCCCATTCATCGAGTGGTGCGGGTTTGATCCCAATTAATTCGTCCATACACTTTCTAACCGTTGAAATCTCTCGCATTTGAACGGGTTCTACACGATTCACCTTATGAATGGTATCGAGAAGTTCCGTGAACTCAGCAGTATTGGTCTGTACCTCTCCCAATGCGGCTCGATCTTCCATTTCGCTTTTCGCTTCCTCTTTGTCTTTTTCTTTCTTTTCATAAATCTGTTTATCACGCGCAGGATTCGTTGGAAATTGAAATCCACACCACAGACATTGATTCGTTACACCTGGTTCGTGAGAATATCCAATACGTGGCCCAGTGAAGCAACATTTTAAGAAGAGACGATAATACAAATCCTTGTTTGGCTCAGTTACACCGATATCGGTAGAACGAGGGGTGAAGTTTGTCAATAAACTTTGGCCTTGGCGATGAGGCATGAGCGTTCGTTGATGAATATCAGGAAGTTCGGCATGTTCTCTCCATGAAGAACCAGGTCGTTCAATTGGATTAATACAACACGTTGTTTCTGAAAATGCGGTACCACGCACCAAATGTGCCGTTTTCTCCGCAATCGCATGAGCTTGACGAATCCACAATTTCACCAATGCTGCCCGTGCGCGCTCATTTCCAAGTGTTTGTACCACTTCTTGTGAGATGACCTGCTTTGCAGCATCTTCTGGTGTAAGAATGATTTGTTCAGGAAGAAAGGATGGAAAAATAGCATCTTTCGTTCGGGCGTCTTCTTCGGTAGAGGATGTACCAAATACATGAAGTAAATAACGGCGCTTCTCTTCTAGTTGTGCTTGAATAATATCATTTCCTACGATTTCCTTTACAATCTTCATCATTGAGATAGCAATTCCATTCTGGCGCACGGTGTCATCTGGGATGGATTGATACGCAAGCGTCCATGGCTTTTCCTTTTTACGAATGGATGAAATCGCACACGCGATGTATTGAATGGCTTGCTGATTCGTATCATTTACATCCAACGGATATCCTTCAAATCCAGGAGATTTACATCCTTTTAGGGCATATCGAACTACGTACGCAGGAATCTTTGTTTGAATCTCAATCAATAAATAGACAGCGGACGCATTGATGATATCACGAGAAGATGCGATTTCATAATCAGGCATACGTCCTTTTGATTTTGCTTGCTTTCTCGCATACGCGTCACGATCTGGAAATTTATCGATCCAACTCTTTGCTCCACGAATTACATTTCGAAATCCCTGTTTGTCTAATAAGATTCCTACACGTTCTGAGATTTCACGAACAAGCTGATAAATGATCGTCTCTGCCTCCCCCAGATTCAATTCATCTTTCATTGATGGCTCAATGGGTACTCCCACCGCTTGATCGATCTCCTCGTCCAATATCGCATCTTGATCCACAAGTACAGAACGTCCTGATTTGGGTTTACCATTATCATCAAACTCCATCGTATTGTCAAAATCCAATTCACGAATCGTTTGACCACAGTTTCGACAAATGTAATTGCCTTGGAATTGACCGCCCGCAAATGCGAGAATGATTTCTTTTTCAATTGTGTCCTTTTCTTTTGGATTCAAATAAGCTTGTAGTTGTAAACGTTCATGACAACAAATCAAATTCTGAGAACATACATTACAATTAATCCAATTTTGATCACGCGCACCTTGATACCGAAGAAAAAACTTTGTCAATTGCTGAAAACGTTCTGAATCATCGCGCAGTTTTCGCACACTAACCAAGTCTTTGGTGTGATAACATGTATTTCTGCGCGGTGGGATGCCGGCATTTCGCTGATTCGCCTCGATCTGTTGTTCAATCGAAAGTTGATTCAAATAGATCGTTCGATTCGCATCAATAAATGCTTTGCCCATTAGATGCGCATTCTTTCCCGCTGCCACCTGAAAGTAATTTGGATGTGCTTTCATTAAATGGATCACTTTTCCCATATCCGATGATGCGAGTGATATGTTCTTCTCCTCAAAATCTTGAAGAACTTTTGCCAAAATGGGCTGTCGTTGAATCTCTTCTAAGAATGCTGGATTCTCCAAAAATGGATTAGGCTCACCTTCTTTTGCTTCGGAGGTAACCATCGCATCACGCAGACTTCCAAGCGCCGATAACAATTGCGACTGAGATGATTTTATCTTTTCTACAAGAATCTCTGCCAACTCTTGGCTTAACTCCATATTCTCCATTCCATATTGTTCTAATGTAGAAAAGGTATCGCCTAGACCCAATGATGAAATCGCCATTCCTCTGATGTAATCCACCAATGGGATGTTTCCAAGAGTAGTACCTGCTGTATTCAGTAACACAATATCATTGGAGGTAGCGCCCATTTCCGTTGGATCTCCCAACTCTTTCAAAAGCATCTTCATTGTCTTAGGAGGAAGTTGACTTCGACCACTATCGATTGCCAATTGATGTGAACGTGTTGCTCCCAAGTAGGGTGCCGCACGAAGAGGAAACAATAGATAGGAATTCATCGAAGCCTTTTCCTCTTGTATCAATGCAACCTTTCGGCGTTCAGGTCCTTTGCGAAATGTTGTCGTCAGTGCTCGCTCCATTCCAAAAGGTACTTTATGAAACATCGGCGGAGATTTTTCATCATGACTTGCTGTATATCCTGGAAGGGATGCTTGACTAGAATCAGGCGGCGTTATTCTGAAAAAATCAGAATCTTCTAAGGCGGTCCAGAGGGGCTCCTCTGTTCCAAGATTTCTCCATGGAGAAAAGTATTGGGTAAGAAATGTACGTTGATCATGCCACTCCGTTACAATGGCACCTTTTGATTCACCCTTAATCGCACCTGATACGAGCTGACTCACTTTATCTTTCATTTGCTGAAGTTCCCATTCGAACTCTACAAATTGGATATTTTTCGAATCTTCTTTCTGTTCTAGATCATCCACTTTGTATTCTTTTTTAGAGATATTCAGGACTGGTCTTCCAAGTGGAACGGATGCGCTCTGAATCAGATCTACAAGAGTCGATGCCGAAAGTTGTTTCGCGCCCCTGATTTCTCCTGATTTCTCATAGGAGATTGTCGATTGTTTTAAATTAAACAAGGTTTCTACCAATGTTCTTACCGAACGCAGTGCATAGCGATCATTTTGAAGACTGGGATCCAAGCTAGAAAGAAAATCATTAAGCGCATCAATGCGTTGAATATTATCAGGAATACGTTGTTCATACGAAGCAGCTTCTGTATACACCTTCGCACGCACCACTTCGATTTCACCCACTTCTTCGATTCCAATATCTTCTAACTCCGCAACATCTACTTCTTCTTCCTCCATAATTGGTTGTAGATCTTGTTCTTCATTAATCTTATCACTATCGTCCGATGGCTCCTCAGAGAATACCATCGGGCGAATACGCATCACCACGAACTCATTATGTTTATCAGCAGGAATACCAATGAATCCAAACTCGAGCTCTTCTGAATTCTCCTCTTCAGGATCTTGAATCATAATCTTATCATCATCTTTATTCACTGCGGTTACCTTATAGGTTTTATAGGGCTTGCGGTCTTGATCAAATGTATCAATTACTTGATTCACACGAATATCTTGTTGTTCTACAAACGATTCTAGCTCACGCTTTTTCAAAATGTAGATGGCACTGATACCATCCTCTTCATTAAAGTGTTCTTCTCCCTCATCCGTCTGTGTCACTTCAAATCGATGAACATCATTAGATACACCATCCGGTTTCACATGAATCATTTCTAAACTTCGATAGTACACAGTACCGATGGTACGTCCATAAGTAACCGATTCAATGATCACATCATCGCCTAGTTGAATAAATAGATTCGGACTGTCTTCTTGACCAATTACACTTGTTTCACCTGTCGGAGCGATTTGAATGGATTCAGAGATAGGATCCGTATTGCCTAGAACAGGGACGTCATCGGACTGCATTTCAATATCATTAAAGGACACCTCCTCTATTTCTGGGGCATCCATCTCACTTGATGCCATGTTCCCTATCTTCGTCATGAGATTCTATTGTGTGTTAAATCGCTCTTTCCATGCGGACATAAAGAGTTTCGATAACTAGTTTGTTAGTATAACATGACAATTTGTTTTATAAATACCATATTTCAAGAGTTACATACTCGATATCCAACATGGGAGAAATTACAAGAGTACTTGGAATCGGAAGAAGGTGGATTATTTCGTGTCGTAGATCAAAATGAGGATCTAGCACTGATCCGATATGAAAAAGGTGTATCCAACATGGATCTTCCACATAGTAAATGGTTTCGTTCGGTTGTATGGGATCAGAAAGCAAATGTCCCTGTATCCATTGCTCCGCCTAAAACGTCATCTTCTGATTTTCCATTTGTGACACGGCATGAAGTTGTAGAGGCGGGTGTAATTTGCCAGGAGCATTTGGATGGATTCATGATTAATTGTTTTAAACGTGTGGGCGATGAACGGCTGTATATTACAAGTCGTTCCAAGCTAGATGCGTCCGGACACTTTCATTCTGCGAAGTCGTTTCGTCAATTGTTTATGGAAGCGCTTACAGGATGGATCGTTACTTCCAACCAGCCCGTAGAGTCCATTGACGCGATCATTCAAAACGCATCATCTCACTTTCCCTCCCCTGTAGAAAACGAGGTCGCAAAATGTTATAGTTTTCTTGTCCAACATATGGAACATCGCAATGTAACACGAATTGCTCAGAACAGTGTTACATTGATTCATATCGCTACAGTTGATGTACATGGAGCAGTTACTTTCCAGGATACACCTGAGTCTGCCCTCTCTTTCTCATCCTGTCTTCCTCTTTCTTCCATTTCGATCGTGGATGGTTCTGATCTGATTCAATCATGGATTGGTGAACAACTTCGAACACAGCCATGGGAGGTTCAGGGAATCGTCTTCAAAGATCAATCTGGAAATCGATGGAGATTTCGATCGGAAACATATCATAAGGTTCGATCCCTTCGTGGAAATTCGTCATCCGCGATCGATCGATTTGTCCAATTATATCATCAAAACCTAGTACATACCTATCTAGAATATTACCCTGAGGATGCGACATTATTTGCGTCTTATCAGGAAATTATGAAATATATGATTCGAGCGATGTATGAAGAATATCAACAGCTACATGTGCGAAGAGCCACAGCGATTGATAAGATCAATAAGATGTATCATCCACATTTATATACGCTTCACGGTTATTACCTGTCGCAACTCCGACCAGCAAATAAGAAAGTTACATTGAATGAGGTTCATGATTATCTTCGAAAGCAACCATGGCAGCGAGTGGCCTTTCTCTTTCGTGGAATACAGGACATCTATTATTTGATGATTCAGGCACATTTACGTATCTAATCACTTAAATACACGATGCGACTGGATAGTAAATGAAGATTGGTGTAATTGGAAGTGGATTTGTGGGAAAAGCCACACAACAATTGAATCATTCCGCAATTGAATTGTTTGTCTATGATGTTCGTCCTGAACTGTGCGTACCCTCTGGATTGAAACTCGCTGATTTTCGCCAGTGCGATGTGATTTTCGTATGTGTTCCCACTCCCATGGAAGGAACGGGTAAATGCCATCTCTATATTGTAGAATCTGTGATGCGAGAACTATCTGCCGTGATTGATCCTGCCAATAATTTTGTTGTGTTGCGCTCAACGGTTCCTCCTGGAACATGCGACCGTCTTGGATGTTATTTCATGCCTGAATTCTTGACTGAAAAACGATACATCCAAGACTTTATTGAATGTGAACATTGGATCATGGGTCTGCGTGGATTGCCATCGGATGATCTCTTTCAAGATGTCATTCGATCTTTATTTCAATCAGCGAAACAAGCCGGTCAGATCCAGCATGATCATGTGGTTTTTCGATCCAACTCGGAAGCAGAAATGGTGAAATATTTTCGAAATACGTTCTTGGCAGTCAAGGTTTCTTTTTGTAATGAAATGGAAGAGTTCTGTCGTAATAAAGGAATTAATTATGAAGAGGTTTGTTCTGCTGCTACACTAGATTCACGTATTGGCAGTTCTCATAGTGTGGTTCCTGGCCCCGATGGAAAACGTGGATTTGGTGGAACGTGTTTTCCGAAAGATACCAATGCACTTCTTTACGAAATGAATCAGGTTGGCATGGAATCCTATGTGCTGCGTGGAGCGGTTAAACGAAATCAGGTAGTAGATCGCAAAGAAGAGGATTGGAAAAAGGATAAAGGTCGCGCAGTTGTTTAATTCAACTCTGTACAAAAAGGGCTTAAAAATAGGTCGTCTTATGTATTTAGAATGTCTTATGCTGTCGGAATAGATCTGGGGACCACAACAAGTTGTGTGGCCGTTTTTATGAACGATCGTGTAGAGGTAATTGCGAACGAACATGGTAATCGTACTACTCCATCCTATGTAGCATTCACCGATACCGAGCGGTTGATTGGTGATGCGGCCAAAAATCAAATCTCGTCCAATGCGAAAAATACAGTATTCGATGCCAAACGCCTTATTGGTCGTAAGTTCGATGATCCGGTTGTCCAGAAGGATAGTGCGTTGTGGCCCTTTTCGGTATCATCGGGTTCAGATAATAAACCCCGAATTGGTGTTGAATTCAAGGGCGAACAGAAATCATATCTTCCAGAGGAAATCTCTGCGATGGTTCTTACAAAAATGAAGCAAACCGCAGAGGCATTCTTGGGGTCAGAAGTAAAAGATGTCGTAATTACCGTACCTGCCTATTTCAATGATTCTCAGCGTCAGGCAACAAAGGATGCGGGAACCATTGCGGGCCTGAATGTTCTTCGCATTATCAATGAGCCGACTGCTGCTGCACTTGCGTATGGTCTCGATAAAAAGAAGAATGGTGAGCAACATGTCGTAATCTACGACTATGGCGGCGGAACGTTAGACGTTTCACTCATTACGATTGACGATGGTGTATTTGAGGTAAAAGCGACAGGTGGAAATACACACTGTGGCGGAGAAGACCTTGATTGTATCATGGTAGACTGGTGCGTCCAAGAATTTGAAAAGAAGAACAAGGGTATTTCTGTAAAGGATAATGTGCGTGCCCTGCGTCGTCTTCGTACTTCTTGTGAGCGTGCCAAACGTTCATTGAGCAGTGCTACACAGGCAACCATTGAAGTAGATGGATTCGCGAATGGTCTTGATCTAAACCTAGTCATGACGCGAGCCCGTTTTGAATCATTGTGCGATGCCGAGTTTCGTCGCGCCATTGCGCCTCTCGAGCAAGTGATGCGTGATGCGGAGATGTCCAAAACTGATATTCACGAGGTTGTCATGGTAGGCGGTTCTACACGCATTCCCAAGATTCGTGAGTTGGTCAGTGGTTTCTTCCATGGAAAGAAATTGAATGATTCGGTTCATCCGGATGAGGCTGTTGCATATGGCGCTGCCGTTCAAGCGCATATTTTGACAGCGGGCAAACATACAACCGATCGCACCTCGGATATGATCTTGTTGGATGTTGCTCCGTTGTCACTTGGTCTGGAAACAGCAGGTGGTGTGATGACACCGCTCATCAAGCGTAACACGACGGTTCCATGTAAGAAGGCGCAAACCTTTTCGACGTATGCGGATAATCAGCCTGGCGTATTGATTCAAGTGTATGAAGGTGAGCGTCAGTTTACTCGTGATTGTAACCGTCTGGGAGAGTTCAAGTTGGAGGGCATTCCGCCGATGCCGCGTGGTGTTCCACAAATTGAAGTATCGTTTGATGTCGACGCAAACGGTATTTTGAATGTGTCGGCCGCTGAGAAGTCCACTGGTAAATCGAATAAGATTGCGATTACCAATGATAAGGGCCGTTTGAGTCGTGAAGAGATCGATCGATTGGTGGAAGAGGCGGAGAAGCACGCCGCAGAGGATAAGGTACGCATGGAGCGTGTAGATGCCAAGAATCAGTTAGAGGCATACCTGTATAATACTCGTAATGCAGTGCGAGAGGACAAGGTGAAGGAGACGTTGGGTGCGGATACCGTGAAGGAAGTAGAGGCATGGGTACAGGAGGGCATTGATTGGTTGGAGGCGAATCAAGATGCCGAGAAGGGTGCGTTTTCGGAGAAGCAGAAGTCGTATGAGGAGAAGATTCGCCCGATTATGACCAAGATGTATGAGAATGCGGGATCCCCTGGCGCAGAGGGAGGTGTTCATATGGGTCCTGGTGTTCAAACCGGTCCTGGTGTTCAAACCGGTCCAAAGGTGGAAGAGGTTGACTAAACGCATTTAAAATCGGAACACATACAATCATGTAATGAGCACAGACGATGCGGAATACAAAAAATTATATAGTCTTCTTACGAGTCTTTCTTCTAAAACATCTCAGAGGACAAATGATGTAATCACGCCAATGATTTCATTAGAAAATGAAGACAAAACAAGTCGAACCTTGACTCTCGATATTCCTCTTGACCCTCCCGCTCGGTCGATTACTCCACCTCTTCGAATCGATAAACGACCCGTTTCTCCTAAGGAATTCCCATGTGATGGATGTTTTCGTGTGTTTCCTAGCTATTCTCATCTTCAAACCCATTTAAAAATTACACCCATGTGTGCTGGATGGGCGACTCTTCCCAATAAAGAAGAATATTACCATAATCCTCCTTCCATCCATATTTACATGGATGAACTACTTGCGGAAACGGTTGCTGCTGAAAACAAACCCAATGAATGCCAGTTTTGTCATAATTCTTTTTCGAATAAGGGAAATCTTCACAAGCATTTTCATACGTCTATCGTGTGTAATCGCATGGCCTATGCTCGCTTTAAAAAAGTGGTTGCTAACCTAAAATGAATGAAAGACATCATCCATAGGATGATTTATTTGATTCTTACTGCGTCTCTTATTACCAATCGATTTACCATGAATGTCAACCGTGAAAAAGAATATGTTTCTGCGATCACGGAAACCTTAACACATCTTCCCTCTGAGATCCAACCGATCATTGTGGAAAACAACGGATCACGTCCCACTTGTTTGGATCACTTTCTCCACGCGGATCGATCGGTTCCTGTGATCTATACGGATCACAATCGACATTCGTTCAAAAGTAAGGGTGTGAATGAACTATTGGATCTCCATACAGTGATCGATCAGATCGCCATTCAAGCTACCGATTGGATTATCAAACTAACGGGACGATACCGAGTGATCTCTCCTACTTTTTTTGAGAAGTTGATCCAAGAGGGCGATTCCTATGATGCGTTTGTCAAATTCTATAATGTAGACCATATGACATGGGATAAGAGTGATATCATTCTTGGCTGTTATGCGATTCGTGGTTATTACCTAAAAAGTTGGAATCCCTATTCGATCGAAAATCACGCGTCCGCAGAGATGGCATTTGCGAAATATATTCCTCGATGCGGAGCTCGGATTCATGAAGTGAAGACACTGGGAGTACGGTGTCACTTCGCAGAAGATGGACGATCACTCGATGTGTAATTTACAAAGAACGTCAAATCAACCTACGATTAGGATGCTATGGGAAATCCATCGACCACACATTCATCAAAAATGGAAACAATATTGGTATGATACTCATCCATCTAGCATCGCCGACCAATCATGGGATTATTTATTCACGGGTGGAAAAGAGATCCGTGCGAAACTATTCTGTGAATTATGGTTCTATTTATCCCCGGATATAGCTGTTAACGCAGAGCTTGCGTTTGCGATTGAATGTATTCATGCCGCAAGTTTGATTCTAGATGATACCCCATGGATGGACAATGCGGCTACCAGGAGAGGGCGTACTACGCTTCATTTGACACATTCTAATAAAAAAGCATTGTTGCTCTTCCATGATGTCATGTACATGGTGTACCTCATCTGGAATGAAAACAAGCCATCTCACCTTTCACTACCTGAATGGGAAAACGTCATTATGTATCAACTTCAACGGCTCATGGTGGGTCAGACATATGATCTAGAGAAAAAGGGAACCCTTATTGAACTAGCGTCGATGAAAACGGGTGTATTGTTTGAACTCGTTACAGAAACCGTAGCAGTATGTACACATCTCGATACACGTGCGTGGCGCTTATGGGGAAATCATCTTGGAATCTTATTTCAATGGATGGATGATTGGCAAGATCAAGAAGAGGATATTCTTCAGAATAATCGAAATGCGTTTAATGAAGCACATGATACTACAATTTTATATTATGGAAAGATCTGGCGAAAAGTGGAACAAGTGATCGGTACCTCGTGGTTTATTCATCCATTCGGTCAGTTTATGAAAGACTATTTTACAAAAGGCATCCCTCTCCCCTCTCCGATTCCGTTCTCTCTCTCCAATGTGTTTCTCCCCTACCCGACTCCGCCTCTTCCCGAACTTCCTGCGATCGAGATCGATCGGAAAGGAGATCTGTTTTCTGCGCTCCAGGATCCCAATCGAGTGATCATGATCTGTCAACGGAATCTTTTGGATCTGACCAAACCAGAAATCGATCAACTTCTTCGAAGCAAAACTCCGCTCGAGATCACAATCAATGGTCAAACGGATCTTCATCTTGACTGGGAGGATCTCTTCCATGTCCAGTTGATGGAATGGATTCAATCCTTCAATGACTCCAATATTATGAAGATCAATGGAAAACAGATTATCCGAATCATGTTACAAGTGGTAAAACGATTCCAACAATCACGCGACGAACAACATCGTCCATTATATGAATCATGGAAACAAAAAATATGGACAGTGGAGGAAACCGAATGGGAATACCAGCCCGAAATGATTGATTTTATTTATGATGAAATTCAATTGATGAAGAATCGACAAGGAGTTCTAGATTCTTAACCGACACGAGGTTGTGATTGAGGAGCTACACGCACTTTTTTGCGTGCGACAGTTTCTACGCCAAGTGGTTTACCCGTTCCCATATTCCACGCCCCACGAAGTTGTTGAAACCATCCCGCACAGCCACGAGCGGCCGCCGCAACTGCCGCCCGCGCCGTAGCCTCCTTTCCATCCTTCACACCAATTCGAAGTACCATTTCATCACGAAGCGGATGAGGAACCGAATATCCCGCGTAATTAATGGAGGGTTTGGCTTCCCCTTCGATATGATGCTCCACCAACCATGTCTGAAGAAGATTACCCAATGTATGATCGTGTCCACGAAACAAGAAGTCAAATCCAATCACTCGCGCATCCGCAGATGTCAACGTGATTTCATCCGGAAGATCACCTTCGTGAAGATTAACATACTTACCACACATGTTCTCGGCCACTTCGCATGCGCGATTCACAATGTACTTCACATCGAGAACACCAACCGACTCTACGGTGAAGTTGAAACTAAATGGTTCTCCTCGTTCGTTGATTTTGAAACAGCGCTTGATTTGCATTGTATTGAATTCGCGCTGGAGTTCCGCATAGCGTTCCGATGCCTTGTCTGGGTTATTCACTTTTTTGGTGACAGTTAGCCATTGCATGAACAACTCTTGGATTCGTTGCGGGTTGTCATCCGGTGTATACTCATAGGAACACTGTGATACTGAACTGAATCGAGCATGTTCGCGCCCAGTTCCCTTCGATGCCACGGCTTCAATTTCCAATCGTTGCTGATTTGCGCCGGAGCCTGGTTGAAGCGTAGCAATCAGGCAAGTATCATTGGTAAGGGGGTTGCGAGGAAAGAACATCTCTGTCGGAACGCGCTTTCCAACCTCCACTTTCTTCTCTTCCTCGTCCTCATCTGCCGGACCTACACTAGAGATGTCTGTAATGATAAAGTCTTCCGACTTGACGTAGCGGACCTCATCTTTGTCACCAACTACATTCAAGGTAAAGAGATACTTTTTATTATTCCATTCGTTGGGAGAGGGTACATGGATAGGAAGAAGACCAATCCGGTCGGCCAACATTTCATTGGTCATCGGGGT
>Ga0114964_10001255_pt1 | contig 18667 bp, 18 predicted proteins | sample C_131016_MF_Meta_FD_92638 | JGI IMG/M metagenome (GOLD analysis project Ga0114964, IMG submission 92638) | Freshwater microbial communities from Lake Croche, Canada to study carbon cycling - C_131016_MF_MetaG | ecosystem: Environmental > Aquatic > Freshwater > Lake | place: Lake Croche, Canada... | reverse complement strand
GGCCGAGGGGCCCATCTCGCGAATGCGGCGACCCGCCTTGATCAGGCTCGTCTCACCAGTGAGTTCGCGCGCCTCGCCATCATTGAGGATCAGCATGTCGACACGGGCAATCAGTCTCAGAAGTTCCTCCTTAGCAATGTTGATCCAGAGATCCATCGTGTCGGCGATCACGAAGTGGGGTCGGGTCAACTGGTCGAGCACATGGTGCTGGAGTGCGGGGGCGATGTTGCCGAGCAGAACCATCCGGGCGGACTTGTAGGCCTCGGGAAGATCGGGGGTGAAGTTCTCGAAAACATTCAGCTCCACCGAGCGCGTCTCGCGCTGGTTCATATCCCACATGTATTCCCCCGACCAACGGAAGGTCTTGCCGGGCACGACCTGCAGTCCCGCCAGGTCGATGGCGTGGCTCTTGAAGAACTCGATGTTCTCCTGCGGAAAATCCTCCCCGACGATGCCGACAAGATTGACCGGTGAGAAGAAGCTGGCTGCCACCGCCGCGTAGGAAGCCGAGCCGCCAAGCAGGTCGGCGCGCTCCTCAAGGGGAGTCTTAACCGTATCGAGAGCGATGGAGCCGAGAACGAGTAGGGACATGGAAACAGGTGTTAAGGCTGAAAGCTGAAGGGGTTTGGGATGAGACCGAGGATTACTTGCCGGCGGCGGCGCGCTTGGCACCCAACTTGGAGCACCAGAGGACAATCGGCGAGGCGACGAACACCGAGGAATAAGTGCCCACCAGAATTCCGATCAGGATCACGAAGGCAAAGTCCTTGAGCACCGCCCCTCCGAAGAAGAAGAGGGAGGCGACCGAGAGGAGGGTGAGACCGCCGGTGAGCATCGTGCGGCCCAGGGTCTCATTGATGCTGCGGTTCATCAGAGCCTCGATACTGCCGCCCGTCCTGTGACGAAGACCTTCGCGGATACGATCGTAGACGACGATCGTGTCGTTGATCGAGTAACCGGCAATCGTCAGGATCGCGCCGACCATGACGAGGGAGAGCTCGCCACCGGTCAGCGAGAAGACGCCCACCGTGATGATCACGTCGTGAAGGAGCGCGACGAGCGCGCCCACGGCAAACGAGAACTCAAAGCGGAGCGTGACATAGATCAGGATGCCAAGCATGCCGAGCCCGAAGGCTAGGAGAGCCTTCTTGGCGAACTCGAGACCGATCTGAGCCCCGACCTTTTCCTGCTGGGCGGCGGTGACTTTCCGGTCAGGGAAGCTGGCCTTGAGCGTCCCGAAGATTTTGGCAGAGGTATCCTCGGCACTCCGGATCGCGAGCATCTGCTGGGTTCCGGCCTGTTCCTGCTGGATCGTCTCTTCGGTCAGGTGAAGGGGTTCGAGGGCGGCACGAGCCTCGGCAACGCTAAGGGTCGGTTGGGCATCCACCACGAGCAGGTCGCCGCCGCGGAAGTCGATGCCGAAGTTGTTTGCCCCGCGCTTCGCGAAGAAGGCAAGCGATCCGCCGATCAGAATTACCGAAATGACGACCGCCAGGACACGCTTCCCGAGGAAGTCGAACTGATGGCGGGGGGCAAGATTCGCCATGGTCAGGCGCTTCAGCCCGGCGAACTTCATCATCCAGCGGAAGGCCGTGCGGGTGAAGAGAATCGCCGAGAAGAGCGAGGCGATGATGCCAAGCATCAGGGTGACCGAGAATCCGCGAACCGGGCCCGTCGCCTGCCAGAAGAGGATCCCAGCGGTGATGAGGGTCGTCGCATTGGCGTCAAAGATCGCGCTGAAGGCCTTGCTGTAGGCACCGTCGATGGCGGCTCCGAGCGACTTCCCTGAGGCCAACTCCTCGCGCAGGCGCTCGTAGAGGAGCACATTCGCATCCACGGAGAGACCGATGGTCAGGATGATACCGGCGATACCGGGAAGGCTCAGGACGAAGTGGAACATCGCCATCAAGCCGAAGAGGATGACGATATTGATCAGCAGCCCCAGCAGGGCGACGCATCCGGCCAGTCGGTAGTAGAAGAGGACAAAGAGCATCACGAGCCCGAGGCCGCCGATACCGGAGACAATACCGCTACGGATCGAGTCAGCGCCCAGCGTCGGGGAAACACTGCGGGTCTCCTCGATCGTGACCGGAGTGCGAAGTGGATTCTCAAGGACGCTGGCCAGCTCACGCGCCTCCTTCTCCTTGAAGTTCCCGGTGATCTGGGCCTGTCCGCCGGCGATGGGGCCGTTGCGGATGGCGGGAGCGCTCTGCACCTTGCCGTCGAGCAGAATGGCCAGACGCCCCTTGTGGGGGGCGAGGGCCGTGGTCAGATCGAAGAAGGTCTGCCCCCCCTGGCTATCGAGATTGAGCGACACGCCGTAGCCCTGGTTGTCAAAGAAGGCGAAGGCCTTGGTGACATGATCTCCGGTGAGATCGGCCTCCTTCTTGATCAGGAGCTTCTCGGTGACATCCTTCCCTTGGATGTTCTGCACATGTTCCCGGATCACAAACCCGGGAGGGATGATCGCATCACCCTTCTCGATCTGGGGAATCAGCGTGTCGGAGTCGCGGTGCACTTCGGCAAACTCCAGCTTCGCCACCTGCTGGAGCTGTTCCTTGGTCGACTGGATCTGGGCGGGGTCAAGGCCCGGAATCTGGACCAGGATACGGCGGTCGCCCTGCGGGGCAATGACCGGCTCGCTGACACCGAACTTGTCGACACGCTTGCGGATGACTTCGACGGCCTGCTGGAGCATGTCGCCGGTGATTTCCTGGCCGTTCTGCGGCACCAACTGAAGCAGGAAGGAGGTGCCGCCGCGCAGATCAAGACCGAGCTTGATCTTCTTTTCGGGAGGGGTCGCCGAGTCGAGGCAGAACAGGAGCAGCAGGATGGTCAGCACGGCGCCGAGCCATCGCTTTTTCCCGTCACTCTCCGTGGAGAAATACCAGGCGAAGAGACCGAGTAGGAGCAGTCCGAAGAAGAAGGTAAGAAGCGGCGTCATGGGTGCGTGAGAAGTGGAATAGGGGGACTAAAACCGAAACCGATTGGGGCGCTTGTCGATTACGAGGCGCTCTCGGAGGACTCCTCCGTGGAGCGTGCGACGACCGTGGCCACGGCCGCCTTGTCGATCTCGATCTTCACATTGTCGGCGACCTTCAGGAGAACCGTGCGCTCCTTCACATTGGAAATCATCCCATGGATCCCGGCGCTGGTGATCACCTTGTCACCCGTCTTGAGCGCCCCGATCAGCTTCTGCTGTTCCTTGCGCTGTTTCTGCTGGGGACGGATCAGCAGGAAGTAAAAGATCACGCCGATGAAGATCAGTGGGGCAAACTGGGTGATGGGACTCGGTGCCTGAGGGGCAGCGGCGGCATCAAGGAGAAGAAGGGCAGTAGCGGAAAAAACCATAGCCTCCTTTGGTAGCCTACCCCTTGGTCTCAGGGCAAGGTCTCTCTCCCTAAGAACCTAAAAGCCTACAGCCTAAACCCCTGCCGCCTTGGGCGGCCTAGTGTCCCAAATAGGCCGCCTGAACCTCTGGTCGGCTCCTGATCTCGGCGGAGGGTCCCTCCAGATGGATCGTCCCGGTCTCTAGGACATAGGCATAATGGCTGACCTTCAGGGCAAGGGAGGCATTCTGCTCGACCAAGAGCATCGTCATGCCCCGCTCTTTGTTCAGATCAACCAATCGGGCAAAGATCGTCTCCGTGAGAATCGGGGCGATGCCGAGCGAGGGTTCGTCGAGCATGAGGCAACTGGGCCGTCCCATCAGCGCGCGACCGATCGCCAGCATCTGCTGCTCGCCACCACTCAGCGTGCCAGCCTGCTGACCGATCCGCTCGCGAAGCCGCGGGAAGAACTCCCCCACCCACTCGAGGTCGGCGGCGATCTCTTTTCGGTCACGCCGGAGGTAGGCCCCCATCATGAGGTTTTCCTTCACGGTCAGATCGGGGAAGACAAGCCGTCCCTCCGGGACATGGGCCAACCCGGCGGCCACGATCCGGTGGGCGGGCCATCCGGCAATCTCCTCACCCGAGAAGCGGATCGATCCCGAGGCGGCGGGAACGAGGCCGGAAATCGTCCGCAGCGTGGTCGACTTGCCGGCTCCGTTGGCACCGATGAGGGTCACGATGCTCCCCTTGGGAACGCTCAGCGAGAGGTCATGCAGCGCCTGGATGCCGCCATATCGGACGGCAAGATTGCGGACTTCCAACATCGGTGCGGTCTCCATGCTCATGCAGCTTCCTGATTCTCGGCGGATGTCCCGAGGTAGGCGGCGATCACCTTGGGATCAGCCCTCACCTCGGCAGGCGTGCCGGTGGCGAGAAGGCACCCGCGGTCGAGCACCACGAGGCGCTCGCAGATTCCCATGACGACCTTCATGTCATGCTCGACGAGCAGGATCGCCGTCCCGAACTCGGAACGGATCTGGGCGATGAGCCGCTTGAGTTCCTCCTTCTCGGTCGGATTCATCCCGGCGGCGGGCTCATCGAGCAGGAGCAGGAGCGGCTTTGTCGCCAGCGCCCGGACGATCTCAAGACGCCGCTGGTCTCCGTAGGGAAGGCTCCGGCTGGAATAGGCCTCGACCTCCTGAAGCCCGAAGTAGGCAAGCAGGCGCTTTCCCTCTTCCCGGATCTCCTCCTCCTCACTACGGAAGGAGTGGCCGCGCTGGATCGTCTCGAGCAGCCCATGGCGGAGGCGGGCGATGAACGAGGTCCTGACATTCATCCGGACATTGAGGGAGTCAAAGAGTCGGATGTTCTGGAAGGTGCGGGCCATACCGAGCCGGTTGATCCGGTGAGGAGGAATGCCGGCCACGCTCCTACCCTCGAAAAGAATCTCCCCCTCGGTCGGTCGGTAAACGCCGGTCAGGATGTTGAATAGGGAGGTTTTTCCCGCCCCATTCGGTCCGATGAGGCCGACCAACTCACCCGGAGCGATCCGGAGCGAGACATCGGTCAGCGCGGCGATCCCTCCGAACCGGAGAGAGCAGTTTCGCGCCTCGAGCAATGCGTTTTCCTGCGTCGTCATGCGGAGGGGGGCTTCTTTCCCCACGGCGCGATCCGGCGCAGGAAGGGGAGGATCGATTCGGTCGGGCGGAAGATCATGAAGAGAATGATGATGAGCGCGTAGACGACCATCCGGTACTCGGAGAGGTCGCGCAACCACTCGTTGAGAAGGGTGATCAGGATCGCAGCAATGGCCACGCCGACGGGACGACCAAGACCACCGAGGATGACCATGACGATGATCTCGAAGGAGCGCAGGAAGTTGAATCCCTCGGGGCTGATGAACTCCACGGCATGCGCGTAGAGTCCTCCGGCCACGCCGGCAAAGAAGGCGCCGATCACGAAGGCCGTGACCTTGACCCGTGTCGTGTCGATTCCCATGGCGGCTGCGGCAATCTCGTCGTCGCGGACCGCTTGGAAGCCGCGCCCGTAGGTCGAGCGCACCAGCGCGATCATCGTGTAGAGGGTCAGGACGGCGGAACCGATCGCCCAGAAGAGATTCGTCGCGGGAAGAATCCCCTCCATGCCGCGCGCGCCGCCGACGACGTTGGCGTTCTGGAGTAGGACGCGGATGATCTCGCCGAACCCGAGGGTCACCATCGCGAGATAGTCCCCGCGCAAGCGAAGAGAGGGACCGCCGACAATCAGTCCAACAAGGGCCGCCATGGCTCCGCCGATCACCAGCACGGGGAGGAAGGTCAACTGGGAGGCGAGCGAGGTACCGGTCCAAGAGAGATGGGGAAACAGTGCGGGAAGCGCCTTTCCTGTCAGGAGTGCCGAACTGTACGCCCCGACCGCCATGAAGGCCGCATGGCAGAGCGAGAACTGGCCAGTCTCGCCCATCACGAGGTTAAGACTCACGGCCAGGATCACATTGATCGCCGCAAAGAGGATCACCTGGGTCGTGTAGGGATCAATGAAGCCGCTGCACGACTGCAGGATTACCGCGACGCCGAGTCCCGCCGCGAGACCGAGGCGGGCATTCTTCAGGAAGGGAGTGGCGGCACTAAACACGGCTCTGTTGTTGCGAAGGAAGCCCCCGGATGGCAACGCCATTCGCCAGGAAGTGGTGAATCACACATCCTCCTCCGGCAACGGAAGAACGGGCAGGTGTTCCGGATCCCATGGATTTCTCTCAAAGCCCCCCTCCTCGATTGCGGAGACAAAACCCGCCGCAAGTTCCAGCGGAAACGCTAGGTCCAGCCCACGATGATATGGCGCGTATGGCGTGAGGTTTCCAATCGCAAGCAGGAAGAGCCTCCGTGCAGGCCACATCCTCACGCCGTGCTTGGGATGCGCGGAGTTTTCGCGTTGGAGCTTCAGGTGAACTAACCCTCCGGCCAACTGGATCAGGCCTTTGTAGAAACGATAGTCGGGCGCCTTGCGGCCATCCTTCAGCCAGAGATGCTCAAGCACATCGTGGGCCTCGTAGTAGCGACCCTGGTTGAAGCACTCGAAATAACCGAGGTAGCACGGATCGAATGCCGAAGGTGATCCGGCCACCCGCAACCCCGCCACAAATTCCTCCATCCGCTCCGATTTTTTCATCGCCCCTTGATTGCTAAGAGAGACTGTTGCGCGTGGCGCCCGAATAAACACGGCCTTTCCAGACAATGCCGCGACGCAGGCAGAGACGCCAGCTGTTCAGGGCGATCAGCAAAGCCAACGCCACGCCGAAGGGATGGGCGATGAATCCAAGCCATGAGGTTCGGAAGCGCAGGGTCAGCAGCAACCTCATCCCCATCACGAGCACCACGGCAATCCCAACGAACGGAGCAAGGCCAGCCTCAGGCAGCAGGCAGAACGGCAGAAGAAACAGTCCCCCGATCACGACCCCGAAGAGCATGAAGGAAAGGTGCGATTCCTCGAAGACGGGTCGAAGATTCTTGGAAAAACCTTCCCAAAGTTCTGCAAGCCCCGAATACATCCGACACCGCAGCAGATCGATACCGTCGGCATTCACGAGCCTCATCCCCTCGCCCGTTCTGGAGGCAACCCTGCGACCGAAGGCGACATCCTCGACGAGATGATCCTTCAGCGCCTCATGGCCGCCCAACGAGCGGTAGGCCTCGCGGCGGAAGAGAAGAAACTGGCCGTTGGCGGCGCCGATCATCGCAAGGCGCTCCCTCGTTATACCCCACCGCGCCACACGCTCCGGCTCCGCCTGCAGCCAACTCAGAAAAGGAAACGGCTGAAACGCCATGAAAAGCAGATACCCGAGAGGAATCACCAATTTCTCCGACCAAGTGCCGGTGATCTGATCGGGCCAGAGCGAGAGGAGATCGGCGCGGACGGCCAGCGCATGATCCAGCGCCGCACTGACACATCCGGGCGAGTGAATCGTGTCGGCATCAGTGAAGAGCAGATGCGTGCTCCGAGGATCCGCAGCCTCCGAGAGTTGATGGCAGGCCCAGTTCTTGCCGACCCACCCCTCGGGAAGTTCGGCTCCGTGAATCAATCGCAACCGGCTTCCCGGCTCTTCACTGAAGCCCAACGCACGCGCGATCTCGGCCGTGCGGTCGCCTGAGCGGTCGTCGAGCAGGATGATCTCGCGCACGGGAGGTTCCTGCGCCACGAGCGAGGTGAGGCAGGCGCGGATCCGGCACTCTTCGTTCCTCGCGGGGACAAGAATGGAGACATCCTGCGCACTGGCGGAATCCACCACATCGCGGGAGAGCGGCTTGAGGCGCCGAAGCAGGCGCATGTTCAGGAGACAATGCAAGAAGCAGAGACCCAGCAGGGGGATCACAACCCCGCCAAGGAGAACCCGGGTCAGGAGAACTAGTGGCTCCTGCATCGGAACATCAGCACCAACTCGGAAACGTCAGGCGGCAGGCCTCGCGCCTCAAGGTTTCGGCGCAGGCGAGGGCTTGGACTTTTCGTCCTGCTTCTTATCAGCCTTGGCGTCCTTCGGAGCGGGAGAAGGGGTCGGCGTGGGCTTCGATTTTTCATCCTTAGCCTTTTCCTTTTTGGACGGAGTCGGGGTCGCCGCAGGCGCCTGCTCGGCATTCTCCAAGGAAGCCTTTGCTTTCTTCTTGGGCGTCGGCGAAGGAGTCGCGGCATCCTCCGGCACAGGAGGAGGATTCACCGGGATGGTGGGCTCGACACGCACCTGCTGGAGGCGGCGGAGATAGGCGGCATGCATCGTGTCGATCCACTCGGAGAGCGAGGGGTCGATCTTCTTCATCCGTTTGGCAAGCAGGTCGTAGTACTCGCGGAGAGCCTGACGCTTCGCCTCGTCGCTCTTGGCCTTGTCGGCCTGTTTCTGGAGCGAGACCAACGCCTCCTCCTTGTCGGCCTGAACCTTCACGCTGTAGTAGCGGGTTTTCTGATCCTGGCGCTGCTTCTCCTCGTTGCCGGCGGCATTGATCGGGGATGGCTGCTCAGGCTCGGCCGGAGGAGGGATCAGGGAGTTCGGGTCACTCGGAGGAGGGTTCTGACCCGGGGAGCCCATGCCGGAATCGGGAGCGGGCGCGGCGGGATCCGGAGAGGCGGGAGCTGGCGTCGGTGCATTGGAATCAGCGGGCGCAGGAGCCGGAGCCTCGGGAGCGAAGGTCTCTGGAGCGGGCATCGTGCCGGGCATGGGCGCTTCCTGAATCTGGAGAGGTGCCGCATCGGGCTGATTGGAGGCGCCCTGATCCTGTGCCTTCAGCGACATCACGGAAAAGAGCGGCAGAACACCCAGGAGGGAAAGGATGCGGGGATGGAATCGGGATTTCATGGGATGCAGGGATGGAAGATCACGACGTATCGGCCGCAACCTTGCCAAGAAACCAAAAATGGGCAGTGATGGCAAGCGGTGCCGGACGGCGCCAACCTTCATGACCTTAGCTGCACACATGCCCAATATCCCGCTTCCGGTGACTCACTCACCGCTGGAAGCCGCGACGCATCTCCGTCGTCGGAGGGGCTTTGTCTGGCTCGACTCCTCCTTGGAGCGCCCCGAGCCCCCCGGTTCCCGAGGGCTCTCCCTGCTGGCCTCCGAACCGGATCTGATTCTCGATGGCAGTGCCGACGAGTGGCATCTGCTGGAACAGGAACTCAAACGCCGGGAGCGGCCCTCGGAGACACAGGGCATGCCCGATGGGGCGGCGATCGGCTACTTCCGTTTCGACGGGAGCTACCGGTTCGGTTTCTACGATCACCCACTCCTGCACGGCCCCTCGGGATGGGTGGAAAATCCAAGTGATCATGCTTCACAGCACCGATCCGAGGGTGGCGAAATCGCATCGGCATCGCCAACATTCCAACCCGAGATGCAGTGCGACGGCTACATGGCCATGGTCCGGGCGGCTCAGGAATACATTGCCGCCGGGGATATCTATCAGGTCTGCCTGGCCCATCGCTTCTCAGCCCCCTTCGCGGGAGATCCGTGGCCACTCTACCTGGCGCTTCGCAATGCCTCCCCCGCACCCCATGCGGCCCTCCTGAACCTCGGCGACGAGACGGTTCTCTCCAGCTCACCGGAATGTTTCCTGAAGATGAGCGGTCGCAGGATCTCGACCCGCCCGATCAAGGGAACACGCCCCCGGAAGCAGGATCGGAATCAGGATGAACTGGAGGCCTTCGAGTTGAAGACCTCGCCGAAGGAGATCGCGGAACTGGTGATGATCACCGATCTGGAACGCAACGATCTCGGGAGCGTCTGCGAGTTCGGCAGCGTGTCCGCGTCACAACTTTTGCACCTCGAGCGCTATGCCCAGGTCTTTCATCTCGTTTCCACCGTGGAAGGAACGCTTCAGGAAGGCCTCTCCCAGGTCGCGGCCTTGGCGGCCTGCTTCCCCGGAGGCTCGATCTCGGGAGCGCCGAAAAAGCGGGCGCTGGAGATCATCCGCGAGCTGGAGCCCGTGCCTCGGGGCCTCTTCACCGGGGCGATCGGATATTTCGGTTACAACGGGGAGAGCCAGTTCAACATCGCCATCCGCACGGTGGTGATCCGCAACGGGAAAGCAGAGTTCCATGTCGGCGCCGGCATCACGGCTGATTCAGTCCCGGAAAAGGAATGGGAGGAGACCCTGCACAAGGCGGCCGGCATTCTGAAGGCCTCTAAGATCGGGGGATAGGAAATCAGGGGTTAGTCCCTACTTTTCCCCGCAAAAAGAAAACGGCCCGGAATGACTCCGGGCCGTTTCTGGAAAAAGTCTATTGGAGACTTAGCGGTAGTCCTGACGACCTCCACGGTCATCGCCGCCGCGGTATCCACCACGGTCGTCGCCGCCACGGTATCCACCGCCTCCGCCACCACCGCGGTATCCACCGCCTCCGCCGCCACCGCCGCGGTATCCACCGCCTCCGCCGCCACCACCACGGTAGCCGCCTCCGCCACCACCGCCGCCGTATCCACCTTCACGGCGGGGAGGACGCTCCTCCATCGGGCGGGCTTCGTTGACGGTGAGGTTGCGGCCGCCCATGTCGGCGCCGCTGAGTGCTGCGATCGCGGCCTTACCCTCTTCGGGGGCGCTGAAAGTAACGAATCCGAATCCGCGGGAGCGGCCGGTGACGCGGTCCATCATGACGATAGCGTCGGTGACGGTGCCGTGAGCGCCGAAGACCTCGCGGAGGTCGGCGTCGGTTGCTGAGAAGGGAAGGTTCCCGATGTAGAGTTTCATACTGCTTGCTGCGTTGTGTTTGTTGTTCCTGTTACGCTGACGGCTACTTCGCGGAATGCACCGGCACCTCACTTGAGGCGATCCGGAGCAGTCCTCCCGACCTGCGGGGAACCTGCATTGCCTGAAACGCTATCATCGAACTTCGACTGAAAGCTATGGGGCGGGTTGGGCACTTTGGCAACAGAAATTCTTACTATGTCGTTTTTGTGACAACCGGCCCCGGAGCGCAAAGCACCGCTCCGGCATGGAAAACGGTTGATGTTATGCGGCAAATGGGGGATCACCATAGGTAGGCCGAAAAAGCCAAAACCGGCCCCAACCCTAGGAATTCATGAACCGACTGCCTCACCTGCTCGCCTTACTGGCCCTCCTCCTGATTACGGGATGCGCCGACACGGAAACCCCGGCCCCCAAGAAGAGAACCGCCGGAGTTACCAATGACTCCCAGTTCACAGCGGATGGCTCCACCAATGCTCCCACGGATGGTCTGGTCACCGACACCAACGCCGCGGTGACCAATGCGATTTCCAGCCCGGCCAATCCATTTGCAACACCGACCCCTGTCCCGGTCGCTGCCCCGCGCGACCTCCCCTACGGCACCCCGGTGCCGGGCAAGCCCGGCTTTGTGACCAGCCCCCACTCCCCGGCGGCCGGCTATGTGGATGTGCGTGGATTCCCTCCCGGCTCCGAGGTGAAGGATCCCTACTCCGGCAAAATCTTCCTCGTTCCCTGATCGGAGCTTTTGGAACTTCAAGAACCCCACTCCGTCCACTTCGCTTGAGCTCGCCCGGCCGCGTCGCCATCTTCGGCCCCGGCCTGATCGGCGGTTCCATTGCCCTCGCGCTGCGGGCCAGGCACCCCGAGACCAAGATCTCCATCTGGGGTCGCCGACCGGACCAACTCGCTGGAATCCTGAAGCGGGGCATCGCCGACGCGGTCGAGGCCGATCCGGTCGACGCAGTCAGGAATGCCGATCTTGTTATCCTCTGCACACCGGTCGGCGCGATGAAGGAACTGGCGGCGGCAATCGCTCCGCATCTCGCTCCCGGCGCCGTAGTGACTGATGCGGGAAGCGTGAAGGTCTCCGTCGTGGAGCAACTCACCCCGATCCTCGGCAAACGCTTTGTCGGCGCCCATCCGATGGCCGGAAGCGAACGCTCCGGACTTTCGGCCGCGCGGGCAGATCTCTTCACCGGCGCGCCCTGTATCGTGACCCCTGTGCCCGAAGGCGATGCAAAGGCTATCGCCACGGCGTGTGATTTCTGGAGACAACTCGGCTGCACCATCACGATGATGGCGCCCCTCGAGCACGACCGCCTCGTTGCCCGGATCAGCCACCTCCCGCATGCCCTGGCATTCGCGCTCGTGAACCTCGTTCTCGACACCCTCCCTCCGGGGTCGCAGAACCTCGCCGGGGGAAGCTTCCGCGATGCGACGCGCGTCGCCGCCAGCGACCCTGCGCTCTGGACCGGCATCCTCACGGAGAACCGCACCGAGGTGGCCGCCTCCCTGCGCGAAATGGCGAAGCTGCTCAAGTCGATGGCGGGCGCGCTGGGTGATGAAAAATCCGACTCGCTTCTCGATTTTTGCACGAGGGCGAAGCACCATCGCGATTCGCTTCCGCTCCCCCCTCCGGAGGAAACGCGCTGACCAAGAGTTGAAAATTTCCGAACAGTTCCAAGAGCATCATCCATGAAGACCTTTTCTGTCCGTTCCTGCAGCCCTATCCGCGCAGACATCACCGTCCCGGGAGACAAGAGTATGTCGCACCGCAGCGCCATGTTCGCCTCTCTCGCCGAGGGGCGCTCCGTGATCACCGGATTCCTCGAGGCTGAGGACTGCCTCTCCACCGTGGGCGCGATGCGTTCGCTTGGGGCGCACATCGAGCACACGGGCGAAGGAACATTCATCATCGAGGGAACGGGCGGCCGCCTCTCGCAACCCGCCGGCGATGTCGACTGCGGAAACTCCGGAACCACGATGCGCCTCCTCTCCGGCATCGTTGCCTCCCATCCGATCCGCACCCGGATGATCGGCGACGCCTCACTCTCCAAGCGCCCCATGGGCCGCGTCATCAAGCCGCTCAGCGAGATGGGTGCCCGCTTCACCGCCGAGGGAGGCGACGGAAAACCTCCCCTCGTCGTCGAGGGGGGGGTGCTCAAACCTCTTTCCTACGAAATGCCCGTCGCCAGCGCCCAGGTGAAGAGCGCCGTCCTACTGGCGGGACTCTCCGCCGAGGGTGAGACCAGCGTGGTGGAGCCCGCCGCCTGCCGCGACCACACGGAGCGGATGCTTCAGGAGTTCGGCGTCACGCTCGATCTCGGCAAGGCAGATGCCAACGGCCGCCGCCGTATCGCCCTGAAGGGCCCTCAGCGCCTGGAGGCCCGTGATTTCGCGGTGCCGGGGGATATCTCGAGCGCCGCCTTTTGGTTGGTCGCCGCCTCGGCGAAGAAAGGCTCGGATGTCACGATCAAGGGGGTCGGCCTCAACCCCACCCGCACCGGCATCATCTCGGTCCTCCAGCGCATGGGAGCCTCGATCGAGGTCACCCCGCTCGACCCGAATGCCGCGGAACCGCTCGGCACACTCCGCATTCTTGGCGGCGACCTGCACGGCACGGTGATCGAGGGGGCCGAGATCCCCAATGTCATCGACGAGCTTCCGGTGCTTGCGGTGGCCGGTGCCTTGGCCAAGGGAAAGACAATCATCCGCGATGCCAAGGAGCTCCGCGTCAAGGAGACCGACCGTATCGCCGCCGTCGCCGGAAATCTCCGCTCCATGGGGGCACAGGTCACCGAGACAGAGGATGGGATGGAGATCGAAGGGGGACACCCGCTTCATGGGGCCACACTCCAATGCTTCCATGACCACCGCATCGCCATGGCCTTTGCGATTGCCGGACTCTTCGCCTCCGGCGAGACCGTGATCGAGCAGGTCGAGTGCGTGGCCACTTCGTATCCGACCTTCGGAGCCACGCTCGAGAGCGTCCTGAAAGAATAAACCGATGTCAGGCCGCGTCATCGCCATCGACGGCCCGGCCGCGTCGGGCAAGAGTAGCGTCTCCCGCGGGGTCGCCTCGGCGCTCGGTTTTCTTTTCGTCAGCTCGGGTCACTTCTACCGCGCCATGGCCTGGGGAGCCGTCCGCGATGCCATCACCGCCGCGGAAGAAGAGGCGGTGAAGAACTGGATCGTCGCCAAAAAGCTGACCCTCACCGAATCCTCCGACGGCATCACCCTCAGCCTCGATGGCATGGATGCCACCACTCACCTTTCAGACCCCGCCGTCGCCGCGATGGTCTCCAAGCTCGCCGCCTTTCCGATCGTGCGCGATACGGTGAACGCCCGCCTGCGTGCGCTGGCAGAAAGCCATGATCTGGTGATGGAGGGGCGCGACATCGGTTCGGTGGTCTTCCCTGAAACCCCGTGGAAGTTCTACCTCGACGCCTCCCCTGAGGAACGCGCGCGCCGCAGGGCCAAGGAAGGCGCGGTGGATTCCGTCGCCGAGCGTGACCGGCTCGACTCGACCCGTGCCACGGCGCCGCTGACCATCCCGAAGGGCGCCACCGTCATCGACACGACCCATCTCGATCTGAACGGAGTGATCGCGGCCGTGCTCGGCCATCTTCAGGAACTGAAAAGATGATCCCGTCGCCCTGATGAGCTTCACCTACTATTTCTGGTACACGCTCTCGAAGATCACCGCGCGGCTCTTCTTCAGCTTCCGGGTCGTGCACCCGGCGAGAATGCTCGAGGAGGGTCCCCTGATCCTTGCCTCCAATCACCAGAGCTACTTCGATCCTCCGCTCGTCGGCATCTGCTCACGGCGCGGCGTTTATTATCTCGCCCGCAAGACGCTCCTGCAGATCCCCCTGCTTGGAAAACTCCTTCCCCACATCAACGTCATCCTCGTCGACCGTGACGGGAACGACATGTCGGCGCTCAAGACCGTGATCCGCACGGTGAAATCGGGAAACGGCGTCGTGCTCTTCCCCGAAGGGACCCGCTCGCCCGACGGAACGCTTCAGCGCGGCAAGGCCGGCATCGGCCTCGTCATTGCCAAAACCGGAGCCCCGGTGCAACCGATGCGCATCTTCGGATCATACGAGGCTTTCCCCAAGGGATCGGGATCCATCACCGCCTGCCCCATCTCCGTGGTCGTGGGGGAGGCGATCCGCTTCACCCCCGATGAACTCGATCCCGCATCCTGCGACGGCGACGAGCGTCTCCTTTACCAGCGTCTCTCGGACCGCGTGATGGAGGCGATCGCGGCACTGAAGCTCCCCGAGTCCTTGCCATCCGCCCCCGTCGGGGAGAATCTGTCCCGTCCATGATCACCACGGAGCATTCCCACGCCATCATCGCGCGCGATCTGGTGAAGTCGTTCGGCGACCGCCGCGCCCTCGACGGCATCTCCCTGGAGGTCCGGCGCGGGGAGCTCTTCTGCCTGCTCGGCCCCAACGGCGGTGGCAAGAGCACCCTCTTCCGGATCCTCGCCACCCTCTCGCTTCCCGATGCCGGATCCGCCGAAATCGCGGGCCACGATGTGGTGAGCGAGGCGGCCGAAGTCCGCGCCCGGCTCGGCGTCATCTTCCAGTCGCCGAGCCTCGACGGCAAGTTGACGATTCTTGAAAACCTCCGCTGCGGAGGCGCTCTCTACGGGCTCAAGGGAGCGGAACTCGAAAGCCGGATCACCGATGCCGCGAAGGCGCTCAACCTGTCCGACCGGATGGGAGATCTTGTGGAGACTCTTTCGGGCGGCCTTCAGCGCCGTGCCGAGATCGCCAAGTGCCTCCTGATCCGCCCCGAGGTTCTTCTTCTCGACGAACCCTCCACCGGGCTCGATCCCGGTGCGCGCCTCGATCTCTGGGCCGCGCTGGAACAACTCCGCTCGGAGCATGGCGTCACCGCCCTCTGCACCACCCACCTCATGGAGGAGGCCGCCCGCGCCGACCGTGTCGGCATCGTGAGCGCGGGCAAGCTCGTCGCCCTCGGCACGCCTACAGAACTCACCTCGGCGATCGGCGGCGATGTGATCAGCCTCGGTGTTTCCAAGGAAACCGGAGCCGATCAGCTCGCGCGTACCATCACCGAACAAACCGGCATTCCCGCCACCGTCGTGGAGGGGGAGGTGCGCATCGAGAACCGCGAGGCCTACGCTCTTGCGGCCAGACTCGCCGGGGAATTCCCTAACGAGATCACCTCGCTCCGAATCGCGCGCCCCACCCTTGAGGATGTCTTCATCGCACGGACGGGCCGACTCTTCGCCGATCAGGATGTCGAACTCGATCAGCCAAAGCCCGTGAAGAAGAAAAAGCGCTGAACCATGACGACACCGACCCGCCTTCTCTGGACTCCCGCGATCGCCTTCTGGTGGCGCGACGTGATCCGCTTCCTCCGTCAGCGCAACCGCATCATCGGGGCGCTCGCCACACCGCTGGTCTTCTGGCTCCTTGTTGGCTCGGGCTTCGGCCCCTCCTTCAAGAATCCGGGAGTAGCCGATGCTGGAAGCTACCTTGCCTACTTCTTCCCCGGCACCCTCGTGCTGATCATGCTCTTCACGGCCATCTTCTCCACCATCTCGGTGATCGAGGATCGACGGGAGGGATTCCTCCAAGGAGCGCTCGTGGCACCGCTCTCACCTGCCGCGATCCCGCTCGGCAAGTTCCTTGGCGGCACAACCCTCGCCGTGCTTCAGGCAGGCCTCTTCTGCGTGCTGGCACCGCTGGCGGGCATGCCGATCGGACTGCATCAGATCGCCCTGCTGATTCCGGCCTTCGTGCTCGTCGGTTTCGCGATGACCGGCCTCGGTTTCCTCGTGGCATGGCCAATGGATTCCACGCAGGGCTTCCACGCGATCATGAACATCTTCCTGATGCCTCTCTGGATGATGTCGGGAGCACTCTTCCCGATGCCCGCGGGCACGGGCTGGCTCTACTGGGTGGGTGTGCTCAATCCGGTCAGTTACGGTGTCACCGCGATCCGCGCCGCCTTTGCCGGAAGTCATGATGCAGCGATCCCCACAGGTTACGCCGCCGGACTCGGCGTGACCGCTCTCTTCGCCGCGCTGATGTTCGCGATCAGTGTCCATCTGGTCGCGAAACGCTCGCGGCGTCGCTGAAATCACAACCATGACCGATTTGCTCACGGCACTGAAACAGGGCGTGCTCTGCGGAGACGGGGCGATGGGAACCCTCCTCGCCGAGCGTGGAACTCCAGCGGGCAGCTGCTTCGAGGAGCTCTGCATCACCCACCCCGAGATCATCTCCGAGATTCACCGCGAATACTTTGCGGCCGGCGCGTTGCTCCTCACGACCAATTCCTTCGGTGCCAACGCGCTGAAGTTGGCCGCCTTCGGCCTCGAATCCCGCACCACGGAGGTCAACCGGACGGCCGCCAAGCTAGCGCGTGAAGCCATCGCCGCTTCGGGAGGAAAGGCATGGGTTGCCGGAAGCGTCGGCCCGCTGGGCCTTTCCGGCTCCGAGGCCTTGGCTCGGGGGATCGATCGGGAGGCTCTTTTCCGCGAACAGATCGCGGCCCTTCTGGAAGGTGGGTGCGACCTGATCCTGCTGGAGACGTTTCAGGATCCCGAGGAGCTCTCGCTCGCCCTGCGGATTGCCAAATCACTTTCCGATAAGCCGGTGATCACGCTCATCGCCTCGCCCGAGAGCGGACGTCTCCCCGGAGGAGCCTGGATCGGCGATCTGCTCGAGGCTCTGGGCAAGGAGGGAGCCGATATCGTCGGTCTCAACTGCGTGAACGGTCCTCAGGCGATGCTCCGACTGGTGGAGAAGATCTCCCCGTCGCGTCCGCTGGCCGTCTACCCGAATGCGGGACGACCCTATTATCAGGAAGGCCGGATCTCCTACGGGACGACCCCGGAGTATTTTGCCGATCTTGGCCGCCGCATGGCGGAGGCCGGCGCCGTGCTGGTCGGTGGTTGCTGCGGCACCTCGCCGCTTCACATCACAGCCCTGTCGGCGGCACTCCAGGGGCTCAAGCCCGCCCCTAAAAAGAGCGCGGTCATCACGACTGGAGAAGAACAGGCTCGTCCCGAGACCCCCGGAGAAACAAGCATCCTCGACCTGATCGCCGCGGGAAAGACCGTCATCGTCACCGAGCTCGACCCTCCGAAGACCCTTCCGTTGGAAAAATTCTTCGCCGCGGCCGAGGCGCTCACCAAGGCGGGAAGCGATGCCATCACCCTTGCCGACAATTCCCTTGCGATCCTGCGGGTGAGCAATTTCGCGGTGGCGGCAATGCTGAAGCAGCGCGGCATCACGCCGTTGCTCCATTTAAGCTGCCGGGACAGCAACGTGATCGGCCTGCAGAGCGAACTCCTCGGGATGGCCGCCATGGGGATGCGCCATGTGCTAGCCCTGACCGGCGATCCCGCCAAGGGAGGTGATCATCCCGACGCCACCTCCGTCTACGACGTCAACTCGGTCGGCCTCCTCGAGATCATCCGCAGACTCAACGAGGGATACACCCAGGCGGGCACGGACCTGCAGGCGCGGCCCGACCTGATCGCCGGCTGTACCTTCAACCCGAACGCCCGCAACCTCGACACGCAGGTTCAGCGACTCGAGAGGAAGATCAAGGCGGGAGCGCGCTATGTCATGACCCAGCCTGTTTTCGAGACGCACCTCGTCGAGGAGACGGCACGGCGCACGGCCCACTTCGGCGTTCCGGTCTTTGTCGGCGTCTGGCCTCTCCTCAATGGAAGACAGGCCGTGTTCCTGCACAACGAGGTGCCGGGCATCTCGATCCCCGAGCCGATCATGTCACGGATGGCGGGACTCGAGGGCCTGGAAGGACGCAAGGAAGGCGTGGCGATTGCCAAGGAAGTGACCCGTGCCGTCCTCGACCACTTCCCGGGTGTCTACTTCATGACTCCGTTCCTCTCCTACCAGACCACCGAGGAACTCTCGGCCTTCGTCCGCAGCCGCTAACAACCACCCACTCCCTCGTGAATCGGATCACGAGGTCGCGGTACTGAGGGAAAAGCGTCAGCAATTCCGCGCGCGAAGGCATCTCGAAATCCCCGAACTCGAATCCCGGAGAGACCGTGCACCCGACCAGCGTGTACTCCCCGCAGCTGCGGGCGGCCTG
>Ga0114964_10001254_pt1 | contig 18678 bp, 18 predicted proteins | sample C_131016_MF_Meta_FD_92638 | JGI IMG/M metagenome (GOLD analysis project Ga0114964, IMG submission 92638) | Freshwater microbial communities from Lake Croche, Canada to study carbon cycling - C_131016_MF_MetaG | ecosystem: Environmental > Aquatic > Freshwater > Lake | place: Lake Croche, Canada... | reverse complement strand
GTGCTGATCAGCCACGACATGGGCGTGGTCAGCCAGGTGGCCCAACGTGTCGCGGTGATGTACGCAGGCCAGGTCGTAGAAGTGCAAGAAGCCAGTACCCTCTTTGACGCTCCAAGGCACCCTTACACCCAGGCTTTGCTGCAGGCCATGCCCCAGCGCAGCCGGGGGGCCGCTCGGCTGGCAACTATCCCGGGCATGGTGCCCGGCATTTCCGACCGCCCAAGCGGCTGCTTGTTTGCACCGCGCTGCGCCCATGTCCAGACGGCCTGCAGCGCACCGGCCCCTGTCCATCGCGACGGCGCGTCGCAGGTGCGTTGCCACTTCCCGCTCAATGCACCCGGAGGCCCCACATGAGCTCGGCGCAGCGAGATAAGGTGGTGGTGCAGGCAACAGCGCTTGGCCAAACCTTCCGTATCGGGCGCGGGCTGCTGCGCGCGCCGACGCTGCTGCAGGCGGTGCACAACGTGTCTTTCAGCATTTCGGCGGGCAAGACCTTGGCGGTCGTGGGCGAGTCCGGCTGCGGCAAGTCCACTCTTGCGCGCATGGTCGCTTTGGCGCAGGCGCCCAGTGCCGGCGATTTGACATTACAAGGCGTGCAAGTGCATGGCGCCTCTGGCACCGCGCTGGCCGCAGCGCGGCGCTCGGTGCAAATGGTGTTCCAAAACCCGTATGGCTCGCTGAACCCACGCCAGCGTATTGGACAAATTTTGGAGGCCCCGCTGCAGATCAATACCCGCATAGCCACCCAAGAGCGGCGCGCTTTGGTCGCGCAGATGCTTGCGCGCGTAGGGTTGCGCGCCGAAACCGTCGACCGCTATCCACATATGTTTTCCGGCGGTCAGCGCCAGCGCATCGCCATTGCGCGGGCATTGATGCTCAGCCCGGCGCTGGTCGTGGCTGATGAGCCTGTGTCAGCACTGGACGTCTCCATCCAGGCGCAAATTCTCAATCTGCTGCAAGACCTGCAAGAGGCGCTGGGCCTGGCCTATCTGTTTATCTCGCACGACCTGGGCGTGGTGCGCCATATTGCCGACGAAGTGCTGGTCATGTACTTGGGCAACACCATGGAGCAAGGCGACAAAAACCTTATTTTCGAGGCCCCACTGCACCCCTACACACGGGCACTTTTGGCCAGCACGCCGGCGCTGGGCCGGCCGGTCGGGTCGCGCCAAACTCTGTTGCTGCAAGGCGAAATTCCTTCGCCACTGGCACCGCCTGCAGGCTGCGTGTTTGCCAGCCGCTGCCCACAGGCAACCAGCCGTTGTCAGCAAGAACGCCCCCAACTGGCACCATTGCATGGTAGGCTGATTGCCTGTCATGAGGCAGCCAAGCTGGCTGCCTCCCCCTAGTTCGCCGGCGACCGGCATTTTTTCTCAAGGAGTACCCTTTATGCGTTTATTTCCTTTAAACAGCGCAACCGGCAGCAAAGCGCTGGCACTGAGCGCCCTGGCCCTGAGCGCGGCGCTTTGCGTGGCACCAGCGATGGCCAAAACCCTGGTGTATTGCTCAGAAGGCAGCCCAGAGAATTTTTACCCCGGCATCAACACCACCGGCACCTCTTTTGACGTCACAGAGCAAATTTATGACGGGCTGGTCAACTTTGAGCGCGGCGGCACCAAGGTCGTTCCCGCGCTGGCCGAAAGCTGGACGGTCTCCAAGGACGGCCTGGAATACGTGTTTCACTTGCGCAAAGGCGTGAAGTGGCAAAACACTAAATATTTCCAACCCACGCGCGACTTCAACGCCGACGACGTGCTCTTCATGATCGAGCGCCAGTGGAAGGAAGACAACCCCTACTTCAAAGTCACCAGCCCCAACCACTCCTATTTCAACGACATGGGCATGCCTAAACTGCTCAAAGCGGTAGAAAAGGTAGACGCCTACACCGTCAAATTCACGCTCAATAAAGCGGAGGCGCCTTTCCTAGCCGATTTGGCCATGCAGTGGGCAGGCATCCAGTCCAAAGAATACGCAGACGCCATGCTCAAGGCCGGAACGCCCGAGAAGGTCGACCAAGAGCCCGTCGGAACCGGCCCCTTCGCGCTGGTGCAGTACCAAAAAGACGCCATCGTGCGCTTCAAGGCCCACCCGGCGTACTGGGCCGGCAAGGCCAAGATTGATGATTTGATCTTCTCCATCACCCCCGATGCCTCGGTGCGCTGGGCCAAGTTGCAAAAAGCAGAATGCCATGTCATGCCCTACCCCAACCCGGCCGATCTGGACAGCATCCGCAAGGACGCACAGGTCCAAGTGCTGGAGCAAGCCGGCCTGAACGTGGGCTATCTGGCCTACAACACCACCAAAAAGCCTTTTGACGATGTGCGCGTGCGCAAGGCCATCAATATGGCCATCGATAAAGCCGCCATTATTTCGGCTGTCTACCTGGGCACCGCCGTGGCGGCCGTGAACCCGATTCCGCCAAGCATGTGGGCCTACAACAAAGCCATCAAGGACGACGCCTTCAACCCCGCAGAAGCCAAGAAACTCCTGGCTGCGGCCGGTTACCCCAATGGCTTTATCACCGATTTGTGGGCCATGCCGGTCCAGCGCCCCTATAACCCCAATGCCAAACGCATTGCCGAACTCATGCAGGCTGATCTGGCCAAAATTGGCGTGACAGCAGAAATCAAAAGCTTTGAATGGGGCGAGTACCGCAAGCGCATGCAAGCAGGCGAACATCAAATGGGCATGCTGGGCTGGACCGGAGACAACGGCGACCCGGACAACTTCCTGGACACCTTGCTCGGCTGCGACGCAGCCAAGACCAACGGCTCCAACGTCGCCAAATTCTGCTACCAGCCCTACGAAGACGTGGTGAGCAAAGCCAAGGTGGTTACCAACGTAGCCGAGCGGACCAAACTCTATGAGCAAGCGCAGCGCATCTTCAAAGAGCAGGCGCCCTGGTTCACCATCGCCCATGCGGTGCAGATCAAGCCTATCCGCAAAGAAGTGCTCGACTTTCGCCTAAGCCCCTTCGGGCGCCACACTTTCTACGGCGTGGACATGCGCTGACCAGAGGGCCTAGCCGCGTACCAGGGCATCGGCCATGGCCTGGTACGCTGGCAGGGTATAAAGATCGTTGGCAGCATGGGCGGCCACCGGGTGAGAGGCAAAGCGCGCAATCACCATCTCGGCGCGTGGATCGATATAGATGTTTTGCCCATGCACACCCCGCGCCATGATGGCCCGGTTGGCGTTATGAGAGACCCACCACATATTGCGGTAGCTCCAACCGGGCAAAGTAGGCGGTCCGTTGGTCACAAAGCGCGCCCGATCTGCGCCCCGATGCAAGTCCTCCACCACCGCCTGCGCGATCACCTGCCGCTCGCCCACGCGCCCGCCCTGACGCAGTAGCTCGCCCAAGCGGGCCATATCGCGCACGCTGGCGTTCAGGCCGCCGCCGACAAACTCCACGCCGCAGCTGTCCACGGTGTAGCAAGCGTCCAGCTCGGCGCCCATGGGTTGCCACAGCCGCTGGGACACCAGGTCCGAAAAATTGCACCCCGCCACCCGCCGAAGTATCCAGCCCAGCACATCGGTATTGACCGTGCGGTAGGTGAACTCGGCGCCGTGCTCACCCCGCGCGCCCACGGTCGGCATATAGGAAAAAAAGTTGTCTGGCCCAGCCGCGCCAGGTGGCCGGGCCAGCATACCGCCCGCGTACATATGGCTCCAAATGGTGGCCTGGGGGTCGGCGTAGTTTTCCGAATAATCGATGCCAGTGGTCATGTCCATCACCTGGCGCACCGTGGCACCCGCAAATCCGCTGGCCTGCATTTCGGGAAGGTAATGCGTTACCGGTGCATGCGGATCGAGCAGCCCCTGGTGCGCCAATTCTGCGGCCAAGAGCCCCGCCACCGACTTGGACACCGACATCATCACATGCAGCGCCTGCGGGTGCATGACGCCGCTGTAGTGCTCCAGCACGACCCGCCCTTGGTGCAAAACCACGATGGCGTCGGTGTAGGTGGCGGCCAACATATCGGTCCAATGAAGCGCAGCGCCACCGGTCATGGGCTGGAAGGTGGTGTTCCACAGGGCGGCGTCCAGAGCCTGCGTGAAGGCGGCGCCAGGTTGGTCGGCCCGCGCGACGGTGCGCGTGGGCACCAGTTCGCGCGTATGGGCAAAAGACCAACGAAATTGCGGAAATCGGTAATTACTACCATCGGCAAAGGCGATGCGCTTGTCCGGCGGCACAGGCTCGCCTTGCATCCAACCCAGGACGCGCGGGTCAGTTTGCTGCGCATTGGCAAAAACCCGGCCATCCAGACCACGGGTAATTACCGGCCTAAGGGGCACGGGCGAGGAGGAATCAATTGGGGTCATGGTCTCGGAAGTAGGTGGGCCAGTGCAGCGTCCTGGGCGCGCAAGTACGCGCTATTGTTGGCGTTTTGCGCCGGGCGCACGATAGCGTAAACCATTAGCAAGACGCTTGAATGCCCATGCTATAAACCCTGCTGAGCTGATCCAAAACCAATAACGGAGACAAAACTATGCGCATTTCCGCCATTTTTGCAGCGGCCTTGACGGCCCTGGGCGCCACCGTGGTATCTGGCATTGCCAGTGCCCAGACAGTTGAACTTAAGTTCGCATCCTCAGCGCCGCCGACCTCGCCCTGGGCCAAGCAAATTGACCGGTTTGCCGCCTACATGGACGCCGAAACCAAAGGTGGCTTGAAGATTTCGCCGTTTTACAACTCCCAACTGGGCTCAGAAAACGACGCGATCGCACAGGTCTCGCGGGGGCGCCTGGACATGGGCTCGTTCACCGCCTCCTCAGTGGCATTGCAGGTGCCCGAAATCGCGCTGGTGCAACTGCCCTTTTATTTCAGTACCGCCGCGCAGCGCGACTGCGTGCTGGATAACCATGCCCAAAAACCTATGACGGAGGCTTTGGCCAAGAAAGGCCTGCGCTTTCTGCGCTGGGGCGAGGTTGGCGCTGTGCATTTGCCCGGGAAAAAGGCCTATGTCACCCCTGCTGACGTGCGCGGCATCAAGGTGGGCGTGGTCACGAACAAGCTCAACAACGAGTTTTGGAAAGCCATGGGCGCTAACCCGGTTCCCACGGCTGTCGCCGAAGTGAGCTCGTCCATGCAAACCGGCCTGATTGACACCTACCCCACGCCTTTTGCGTTTTACGTGCCCTCGGGCTTGAACAAAATCGCGCCCACGATGACCAAGTTCCCCCTGTGGGACGCCGCCGGCGTGACGCTGATGAACCTTGGGGTTTATGATAAACTGTCGCCCGAGGTCAAGGCAGCTTTGGAGCGGGAGACCGAAAAATACCCCAACAGCCTGTACCGTGCCGAAATTCGCGGGGTCGATGCGGCATTGACCAATGTCACCAAGGGTGCGGGCGGGACCGTCGTTGACACCACCGCCGAACAGCGTGCTGAATGGCAAAAAGTATTGGGCAACTTCTGGACCACGATGGCCAAAGAGATGGGGCCCGAGGGTGAAAAGTTCTTTGCTGTCCTCGAGGCAGGCAAAAAATCCTGCGAAAACGCTAAGTAAACAGGTCTAGTCCATGACAAGGAGCACGCCCGCTTACGCCGTGCGCCTGCTGCAGCTTTGGCATCGCGCCGAATGCTGGCTGGCCGTATTGGCGTTTTTCTTTATCGCGCTGGTGCTGTGCATCGATGTGGTCGGGCGCGAGTTTTATGGCCCGCTAATGAACGCAATGGGTTTCTCTGTTGGCAGCACCGGACTGTTTGGTTCACAAAAGTTGGCTATTTTTGCCTTGGTGATCGGCTCGTTTTGCGGCGTGGGCATTGCCACCGCGACCGGCGTGCACCTGGTGCCGCGCTTGGCTTTTGGGTGGTTCCCGCAGGCTTGGGGTGAAGCCATCGACCGCCTAGCGGACTTGTTTGCGGGCTTGTTTTTGTTAGGTGTTTCCTGGTACGGCGTGGTGTTCGTGCTGGCGTCCAAGCAGTCGCAGGTACTGGCGCCGGTGATTAATGTGTCGGCCTGGCCCATCCAAATGGTGATCCCGCTGGGGTTTGCCTCGGCGGCGGTGCGCTATTTTTTCTTCGCGCGCTGGCCTGACTTGCGGCCTGAGCCACCGGAGTACCAAGAATGAACGGAATGCTGCTCTTGGTGGGCTTGGTGGTGCTTTTTCTGGCCATGCGCCAGTCCTTGCTGGTGATTTTGCTCGGCGCTGCGGCGGTCGTGCATTTGGTTTGGGGCCGCGGGCAGTTGGACTACATCATCGAGGATATGTGGATCTCGCTGGACAAAGAGCTTATTCTGTCCATCCCTATGTTTGTGCTGTGCGGCGGCGTCATGACGCGCGGCACCACGGCACGCCGCCTGATTGATATCGCTGCGGCACTGACGCGGCACTTGCCTGGCGGTTTGGCGGTGGCCTGCGTGCTCAGTTGCGGTGTGTTTGCAGCTATTTCGGGATCGTCCATCGTCACCATGCTGGCCATTGGTACGGTGATGTACCCAGCCATGAAGGAGGCCAATTACCCCACCCGCTTCTCGCTGGGCCTGATCATGGCTGGCGGTACGCTGGGCATCATCATCCCACCCTCGATTCCGCTGATTTTGTACGGCCTCGTAACCGAAACTTCGATCACCGACCTGTTTATCGGCGGCGTCGGCCCGGGCCTTCTGTTGCTGCTGGTGTTTGCCCTGTATGCCATGTGGGTGAACCGCAATATGGCCACCCTGCCCTTTAGCTGGCCGATTTTGCGCCAGGCGCTGCGCAACGGTATTTGGGCCATGATGATGCCAGTCATTTTGCTCGGCGGCATTTACAGCGGCTATTTCTCGGCCATCGAGGCGGCGGCGGTATCCTTGATTTACGCGCTGTTGATTGAGATTTACATCCACAAAGAGATGAAATTCGCCCAGGTCTATGACGTGGTGCTGGACGCATCCAAGCTCGGCGGCACGCTGTTTCCCTTGCTGGCGGTAGCGCTCAGCCTTAATCTGGTGATGACCGAACACCACGTGCCAGCCATGGCGGTACAAATTGTGCAGGGCTACATCAGCAGCCCGCTAGCCTTTATGTTGCTGTGCAACGGCCTTTTGCTCATTGTGGGCTGCCTGATGACCTCGGGTGAAGCCATCCTGATTTTTGCGCCTCTGCTAGCGCCCTTGGCCTTGTCCTACGGCTATGACAAGGTGCTTTTCGGCATCATCATGATCGTCAACCTGGAGATCGGCTTTTTAACCCCGCCGGTGGGCCTGAACCTTTTGGTTGCCATGTCTACGTTTAAACAAAAATTTGGCGAGCTGATCATTGCAGCCGCGCCCTTTGTGGTGCTGATGCTGGGCTGCCTGGCCGTTGTGGCCTGGCAGCCGTGGATTGCCATGGCCTTGGTCGGACACTAAGGCTGGCGAGGCAAGCGCAATGGCTTACTTCCCGTAATAGGTCGGCAACGCTTGCAGATAGGTTGGTAAATTTGGGTTTTTCATCAGCCGGGGGAAAAACGCCGGATCTTCATTGGTCACCAACGGGCTCAGATGGGTGGGCTCAAAGGGCAGGCCAAAGCGGCATTGCAACAACTGCTTGGCATCCTGCACACCGACTGCGCCCTGAGGCGGGGGCAGATTGCACACGGCTAAGTCGCGGCTGGCCTGCTCAATGCTAATTTTGGCGGCCAGGTCGGTGGGATCAAATTGCAAGGCCTTTTCAATACGCGCCATGGTCTGGGCGACGGACATTTCCGGCAGCTGGGTGCCTGGGCAGTTGGGCGTCATAGATTTGCTGCGCTTGCCGCCAAAGGTCGCCGTCACCTCGATATCCTGCGCACTTGCGCGGGCTTTTTCCAGCATGGCGCTGTCGCCGTACAAGGGCTCACCGCGCACCAGCACCAGTTGGATGTTTTCCTCGGTCGCCACAATCATGTTGCGGTAAGGGTCAGGGTGGCGCTCGTCCAGCACCAGCAGGTCGCCTAGGTAACCAGGGGCGATTTGACCCAGGCGCTTGTCCCAGCCCATCGCTTGGGCCGGTTTGCGGGTAAGCATCTCCACCAGATCGCGGTCGGAAAACAGACCGCGCAGCTCGTGCTTGTTCACCAAATCTGCCACCTTGAGTTCGGCCAAACTCGACTTACTACCCGAGGGCGCCCAATCGGGCGCCAGACTGACGGGCAAGCCGGCACGGCGGGCCGCTTGCACATTGGCTGTTTTCCCGTAAAGCATGAAATTGGACAACGGTGACCACACCAGTTTGGCGCCAGCCGCCGCCATTTCCTTGAGCTGCGACTCGGTCAGGCCCACACCGTGGATGGCTATGAGTTCAGGGCCTAGCAAGTTGCTCTCTTTGAGCACCGCAAACTCGCTGGCCATACGCGGAGACGGACCTTCTGCCAGATGCAGTACGAGCATGCCTTTTTGGCGCTCGGCCTGCATATCCGCCCACTCTTTGGCACTGCGGCCCAGGTCCACCCGGCTGGAGGCCATGCGGGGCTCCACGGCAGAATTCTCGATATTGCGCACCAGACACTCTTCTTTGGAATACGGCAAATTGGTGCGCCCGCCTTGCAGGGTCGTGGTCCCGCCAGCCAGCGCCTTGTATTCACCATAGCGGCCCACCTCCAAACCCAAGTCCAGGTAATAGGCGCGCGTCAATACCTCTTGGGGATAGGTAATGCGTCTGTTGTATGCATCGTCATACCAGCGCCACTCGTAGCGATCGCGGTATTTGCTGCTGATGGGCATTAATGGGTAAATAGCATATTCCGGGTGGTTATGCAAATCAATAATGCCGGGATAAATCACCATGGGCCCAGGCAGGACCACGGCATTTTTGGCTGCGTCTGGCAAGGCCTCGCCCGGGCGGGCCATGGCTTGGATTTTTCCGCCAGCAACCCATACACGGGCGTTTGGAATAACATCGCCGGCGTCATTGAGGGTAACGACTTTACCGCTTAACACGATTCCGGCATCCGCGTTGAATGGGGCTGCGGCATGGGCGATGCGTAACAACGCCAAAAAGAAAATAAATCCGGCTGCTAATATTTTTACAAAACGCATATACAAACTCCCAAATGGATGGTGGGCTAGGGCTGCCCATGTTTGGGATGATAGCGGTCTGTCAAAACCCTAATAATGCGCCGCTCTAGCGAAGAATCAATGACTTAATTCAGGTGCTTAGCAAAATGTCTGGCAAATTAGGCGAGCTACCCAGTTGGCACGTTTGGCACCGAACCTGGAGGTCATGCGGACACTATTTTGGGCTACATCCAGGCACTAATCAGAGTCAGCGAGAAACATTAAATTAAGTTTTCGTCTAAGGTCCAATGCGGTCCTTCTCAAGCCATCGAACAGAATGGGTTCCGCCACCCTTAAATGAAATTTAGCCAAAGAGAAAGTCCAGCTGCACAGCCGGCTTTCAATTTCGCCGTTATGCTAACTTGGAGTAGTTATGGTCCAAAAGCATGCGGATATTGAAATGTCATTGATAAGCGTTGTAAATTGACTGAAGCACCGTGCACCTTCAACGATTAGCATCGAGAAAGGTACTGATCGGTTTATTATTCCAATTGTTGGTGCAAGGTCATTTTTCTAAAAATTATGAGTGAGTATCAAATCCGATACATTCCTTCAAGCAACCGGAATCAATCTTAATGAAGACTACCATGTACATCCCCCGCCTGATATTGAGCGCTCTGCTGATCTTAAGTTCCGTGGCGTTTGCCGCAGACACCAGCCCACCTAGTCCGCGAGATACCGAACTTGAAAAAGCCAAGGCTGCCATTGCGCGCAAAGACTGGGCTGCGGCCCAAGCCGTACTTGAACCCTACACAGTTAGCAACCCGCGAAGCGCAGACGGCTTTAATCTTTTGGGCTATAGCTTACGTAATCAAAAAAAATACGATGAGTCGCTTGTCGCTTATAAGCAAGCGCTTACCCTGGACCCTAAACATCGGGGTGCACACGAGTACATTGGAATCGCATACATCCAGATGGGTCAATTGGAAAAAGCGAAAGAGCATCTTGCTAATCTGGACAAGATCTGTGCTTTTTCATGCGAGGAATACCGCGACCTAAAGAAAGCTATTGCTGAGGCAAAATAGGAGTTTTGATACCAGAGCGCGCATTACGCTACCAGCCGTTACTCCCGAGATCGCCCTTGAATGGCCCAGAAAGGTCTGGCGTAATCCATCCGCCATAGAAACCTCCCTGCTGCGCAATGGCCCTAGCACCGCCAACACTGCACTCAAGTTCGTGCGCGTAAAAGGCAATGCACTCTGCAAGCGCCTCAGCTCCAGCCAAGGGCTTAGGATAGCTCCACCCAACTTTGACCAATTGGCGAGCGCCGTCATTCAGATCCCAGTACTGCGCAGGACCTTTCCATTCACAAAATGAGCTGTCGCCTGCGGTGCGCAAAAGTTTGCGGTCTAAATCGACCAGCGGGAGATAGAACGTGGGCGGATGGGCTGTCTCTCGCACCGCCCACGCGCCGCGCGTTCTGCCCACAAGCGTGTCACCCCAAAGGACAACGATCTCGCGCGTCTCGCGAACTAGCTCTGGTGGGCGGGGAAAATCCCAGACCGAAACCTGTCCCGGCGCTGGAACATCGGCGAACGTTGGGCGGTCCGGTCCCAGCCAACGCCATTGAGCGCGCGCTTTAGCTATTCGATCCGATTCAAACGTCATAGACTACGAAAAGAGTGCGAAATGCGACAAAAAGAACACCCAATGGCATACTCTAGGAAAGAAAACCTAAGCCAAAAAGTGCAGGCAAAACGGTTGAGGCAATTGCAACAATGCTCAAAATCAATCGCATGCGCAGCCAATGATCTAGTCCAAAACTGGGTTAAATTTTGTAGTCAACGCCCAAGCACAAAAAAAGCACTGCTGCCACTAAGAGGAGACCCAATTCGACTGGGACCATCAAGCTGATCCAAGCCATCAAACTCGGCGCTACACCCCAAACTAGTTGTTGTTTACTTGGAAAGGGGGAAATCATCGTTAATCCCCAGTGGATCGCACCCAGAAAGCTAACAATGGTGACACCATAGGCCAGCAAGCAAAAAACAACAGTGGGCCTATGCTCCCAAGAAACCAAGAAACTCAACGCAGCCAAAGAAACAAACGGGACCAGACCCAAATACCCTAGCAAACTACCTACAGAAGAAATGTTGTTGCTTGGGTAACGCATAAAGGAGGGTTCGAACCATACGCTTAATTGTTTGCTTGGATTGCAGAAGATCTTTTAGTTTGAATAGGTTGAATTCGATGGGAATTTATGGGATGCATATCTAACTATCGCATTTGAAATCGCTAGCGCCAGTATCGTCGCTCCCAACATAAGAATATCGAAAACTCCTTCATGCTTCCCAACTAAATCTATTATCAACCGAGTTACAGCAGTTATGGCAACATAAATTAAAAATCTCAATGGCATATGGTTCGTCTTGAAATAAATTCCAACCATCGCGCCTATTTCCAAGTAAATAAAAAGTAAAAGTAAATCTTGAATCGTGGCTACATTCTTGTTTATTATATTAAGAAAAGTATGAGCAGATGACCACACAGTTAATGCACCAATGCAAAACAGTGTGATTTGATGAAAAATAGAAACTAAAAAGTTGCCAATTACATTGGTGATATCAATACTAGATTTTTCGATTTGAAGCATTTTTTGAATGCTTGATTTTTCCTGCTCCATAATATTCCTCTATGCGCTAAAGCGTTTGATTGCGGAGCGAACTAAGCATCGACCTACAAAGCCTAAGGTGTTCATCCCCTATACCTCCGTCATTCACCGACTCAATAATAGACTCAATTAGTAGCATCGAAGACTCTAGTTGTTGGTGCTTTGAAGTTAGGGCGTTACGAAGTTGAACGATAAATTCATCCCTGGCGTTGATTTCGCGTATCAGTGGATCCCAGTGGCTTGAGCGATGCCGTTCAAGTAGACTTTCAATCACGGATCCATTTGAACTTAAATACTCTGGATTGAAGTCAGACAACATGAAATTTTTAAGTTCAGGGACATCTGCGATCGTTTGCTCGGTGAGCTTTTCAAACCCCATTGCCCAATTACTATATTGTCGATTTTGTATGGACTGCTTAGATAATATTTGAAATTTTATATGACGCTTATCGTTAGATATCTTTTCTATTAAATCTTCGACAATATCGTTTTCACCCTCAATTGTTTGAAGGAAAGTTTCGTTACCGAATATCAGAAGTCCCGTCAAGCCAAGCTTAGGGTTATTCACATGACATTGCTCCAAAAGATATAAGAGATCAATTGAAGAGAAGTTGGATGCTGCTTGACTCAAGTAAGTGATACGAATCATGATTACACCTTTACTTTAGACTATTCATACAAGCTAGAGATACCCCGGATCAACGAGCAATACCCAGGACTTTGATTTTGAATGAGATCAAGGTCTGCAAAAAGCTGGCCTTTGTTTTCATCCATGCGTGGTCGACGTTTAGTAGATTTGGCAGCCTTGAAAGTTTATCAAAAATTCTCATTAATTTCCACAAAATAAAAAGCAGCGCTATCCAGATCAAGCAGTCAATCTTATTGACAACGGCAAGCACGGCTTCTTCACATGAATGAGTGCGATTTTGGGTCAAAACAGGCTGCAAGCGATTGCGGCAAGTCAGGCACCTGCCTCACCAGGTAATCTCGAATGAACGGAGCAGCTTTCCACGGCTTGGTGTAACCGCTCCAGACCGCATTGCTAACTATTTTGGGCTCGACTCCTGAAAAATCCAAAAGCACCACTGCTGGCAATAAATCAACAAACTCAGCCTCCGCTACAACCCATTTATTCATGCCCCAAACACTAGTAAGTCGAACTGATCCAGAATGGGGCGGGCTATAGTTCCTAATAAGCTTGGCCGTAATCTGATAATTTTCATCTACGGGCTGCAGGCGTACTACCCCGTGGCAGTTTCTTGTCATTTGCGTCCATTGATCGCTGGCAATGCCCGCCAGATCAATTTCCCGTCCGTCTAACACCATCAGTGTTCCGTTATCACGTTCTGCAAAGCTTACATGAGACCCAGCTACCGAAAGTACAACGATTAGTAGTACAGATATTGATGTACGTTTTTTCATGGCGACAAAGCAAGCAGCAAGGGGGCAAAGGCTTAGTCCGGTTTATTCATCACTTGCGGGATATCCCGCTGGCTTTCAGGGCTTGTATTAAGTCCTTGTACAAGAGGCTTCGGAAAACACATTTTTTCCCCATCCCATCGCTGCCCGCACCAACATTCACCTTCTGAATTGATGATGCAGGTACCGGTCCCGCAACAACGAGAATCTTCACTCATGTCAACTCCTTGAGTTTCTTTGAACTTGACGATTAGCCCCAAAATACCAGACCATCACGGCGTTTGCGGCGTCATTCTTGAGCATTGTCATACAGTGCGATACCCTCATGATTTGCAACCATCTCCAAAGCACTTTCAAACAGGGCACGCGCAGATCCGGACACTGAGCTTAAGTATGCATGCAGGTGTGCATCTTCTGCCGACTTATTCAGACATTCATGGCTGTACTGCTCAAAATTCGCCAGCTGGGTGATGATTTCCGCCACATGACGGGGGCATTCACAAAGAACATTGGTGGAGATATTGGCCAGCCGGTTAAGCGTTAATTCGCTGTATTTTCTGGGTGGTATCACACTGCCCACCACCAGTCCGGTGGATTCTTTTTCAGTGCCTACGAGTAAGGCCGAATTGATCAAATCGGCCAACTCAGCGTCCGATGCAGGTTCTTTTCGAACAATCATCCCCGATCGTTTCATTACCTGGATGACATTTTCTTGGCCGAAGCTATACAAAACAATGACTTGGATCGCCTTACAGTTTTGAGCCAATCGATGAATTTCAATCTGCATGCCAGCGTGCAAAGAGTTCGCCTTGACGAGGAGAAAGGGAACTTGGCGTTCAAAGCGAGCCCCCAGCGCCTGTGACAAATCATTGAAGATGTTTGTCACCTTGATGTTCTGGTCAATGAAGCTCAGGGTAAATTTCTTCGATTCGATACGACTGGCCAAGGCTACGCCGACGACAACCATCGATGCAGGCTGACCGCCAAGGCGTGCCTCATTGCGTGATCGATTTGCATCCTGTCCTTGCACCAGCAAGGCGTTGAGCTCCTGCGACGCGAGTTGGGCCAGGCTGCTAATGGCATGGCCCCGCTCCGTGAGCCGTTTAAGCAAGGTGGCCTTGAGGACATCATCATCGCTATACAGACGATGCTGGCCTTGGGACTTTTGCGGGACGAAGGTTCCGTACCGCAGCTCCCAAACCCGCAGGGTGGGGCTGGGAACACCACTCAAGGCAGAGACCGCGCCAATCTTGTGCAATGAAACACCCCATTTTTTATTTTTTTCCATATTTTGAGTAGTAATTGAGTAGATATAAACGGATATTTTGGATGATTGTACAGAGAATTACTCTTCAATGTTAGATTCCAGCTAAATTCAATTGATCCCACCTATGTCCTTCAGCCATCACGCCCGACTCGGCATCCATGCCGTCGCGATCATCTCGACCTGCTCTAGCCTTCAGCCGGTGACCGCGGCCAGATTGGCCAGGGACATTGGACTGTGCTTGTCCAGCACAGAAATGATCGTGAAAAAGCTGAGAAACGGCGGCCTGATTAACTCCCATCGCGGCCCGGGTGGTGGATACCGTCTCCAACAAGCTGTGGAGCAACTGTCGGTTTGGGATGTGGTTTCCTGCTTCAAAGACAGTGATCTGCCCAGCCTGACTGAACATACAAGCCCAGAGAGCCAGGCCGCATTGGCAATAGCAAACCATTTGGACACAACACTAGCGCATTTCCTGCAGGATTACCCCTTCACTGATGTCCTTAAGCATTTGGATTGCATGGAGCCACAGGACGCCCACTCCACACTAAGCCATACCGCCTTTCACCTTAAACCCTTGTGTGTACCTGCCCTACCCGTAGCTCCAAGTTGGGTTTTTGATTTGGCGAAGTTCACACATGCGGCGCATGCTTGAGCAAGTCATATGAAAATTTCTTACATGTTGTGCAATAGAACTGGTGGCCTACAAATCTGGCTCGCTTGGGACGACTTCCGGGCATGTTGAATTTGATGGAGTACGGGTATGAAAAATTTCTGATTTTTCGACCCAAGCTACAAAAAATGTTTTCTTATTACTTGATCGTTCTTTCCCTCAAATTAGCAGCGCAGGAAACACGCAACCTATGATTAACACGCCCCCTTTATTTGCCGCAGGTCGGTACAAGGCGCTGGTGGTAGGCTCCAGCGGGGCAATTGGAGGTGCTTTTGCGCAAGCTTTTTTTTCAGATCCTCAATGCACCCACGTAGAACTTGTGTCCCGAGGTTCGCAGAGTAACTTTGATCTCACAAATCATGAGTCCATTAGTGCCCAGGCAACTTTATCCAGCGCCAAGGGCCCCTATGAAATCATTATCGATGCGACCGGAGCGATCGCGATCAATGGAGTAGGCCCGGAAAAAGCGCTGCACAGCCTCCGTCCAGATCAGTTAATGCAATCCTTGTTGGTCAATGCGATTGGTCCAGCCATGGTACTGCGCTACTTTTCGCCCCTACTGGCAAAGGGCTCGTCGGTATACGCAAAGCTGTCTGCGCGTGTCGGTAGCATCACCGACAATGAAAAGGGTGGATGGTACGGCTACCGTAGCGCAAAGGCTGCATTGAATATGCTGTTGCAAACCGCAGCCATCGAACTGCAGCGGAAAAACCCCAATTTGTGCGTCGTGGCCCTGCAACCTGGAACGGTGAAGTCTAAACTCTCCGAACCATTCATAAATGCTTCCATTGCCCTTCTTGAGCCGCAGGAATCCGTAGCTGGAATGCTGGGTGCATTAAAGGCATTGCAACCAAAATCAGGGGCGTATTTCCTGGACCACAAAGGCCTTGAAATTCCTTGGTGACGATTTCAATTGCGCAGTACGCGCGAACAGGTAAACCCATATTTTCCTTCTTCAAACATTACCCAAACGTATGAAATCAGGCTTCAAGGGCAACAAGCAGTCACTACCGAGCAAGCTCTGCGCCTTGTGCGGACGTAGCATGACTTGGCGCAAAGCCTGGGCAAAGAACTGGGATTCGGTACTGTATTGCTCAGACGCCTGTCGCGGCAAAAAGAAATCGCTTGATAGCAAGGCTGCTCCACATGGCTAAGGCGCCTTGCGTCGCGTCGGTGCTGCCCGCCAACGTGAGGCATTTAGTCATTGTTCTGGGCGATCAGCTCGATTTTCAATCATCCGCTTTGCAGGGCTTTGATACGGCACAAGACGTCATTTGGATGGCCGAGGTTGCTGAAGAATCCACTCATGTCTGGTCGGCCAAGCAGCGTATTGCGGTGTTTTTAAGTGCCATGCGCCACTTTGCCCAAAGCTTGCGCGAGCTAGGCCTACCAATGGACTACACGCACTTGGATGCGCCGGATAACGCCGGCACATTGGCGCTGGAACTAGGCAAAACGATTGCCCGCCTTCAGCCCGCCGCGCTGGTCATGAGCGCACCAGGCGATTGGCGGGTGTTGCAAAGCCTGCGCGCGGTGGCAAAAGAGCATGCCTTGGCGTTGGACCTGCGCGATGACACCCATTTCTTTAGCACAGTGCGCGAATTTGCTAGCTACGCCCAAGGCAAAAAACAAGTGCGGCTCGAATACTGGTACCGTGAACTACGCCGCAAGCACAATATTTTGATGGAGGGCAAAGCGCCAGCAGGCGGACAATGGAATTTTGATGCAGACAACCGCGAAGCCTTTGGCAAAGCGGGCCCGCAAAATATCCCTCCACCGAGCCGCTTTGTGCCGGACGCCATCACCCAAGAGGTATTGGCGCTCGTCGAAACACGCTTTGCCAATCACCCCGGACGTTTGCACAGCTTCGCTTGGCCTGTGACGCGCCCCCAAGCTTTGGTCGCCCTACAAGCGTTTATCGAGCAGCGCCTTCCACTTTTCGGCAAATATGAGGATGCCATGTGGTCAGGTGAGATCTGGCTTTACCATTCGCATCTGAGCTGCGCCCTCAATCTCAAGCTCTTAAACCCCCGCGAAGTCGTGCAGGCTGCCGTTGATGCCCATAACAAGGGCCACGCGCCACTGGCGGCTGTGGAGGGCTTTGTTCGGCAGATTTTGGGGTGGCGAGAATATGTCCGTGGCATCTATTGGCTACACATGCCAGACTACCTGGAACGCAATGCGCTGAACGCACAAGCCGCCCTCCCCGCCTGGTACTGGACCGGACAGACCGATATGGCATGCCTGAAAGACGCGATTACGCAAACGCTGGAGCATGGCTATGCCCACCACATCCAACGGCTGATGGTGACCGGCTTGTACGCCTTGTTGCTCGGCGTCAAACCGCAAGCGGTACACACCTGGTACCTGAGCGTTTATGTGGACGCGGTAGAGTGGGTGGAACTGCCCAACACCCTGGGAATGGGACAGTATGCGGACGGCGGACTGATGGCCAGCAAGCCCTATGTCGCGAGCGGCAAATATATCCAACGCATGAGCAACCACTGCGCAGAGTGCAAGTACGATCCCGCCCAATCGACAGGGCCACGCGCCTGCCCTTTCACTACCTTGTATTGGGATTTTTTGATGCGCCATGAAGACGATCTAAAGCAAAACCCACGTATGGCCATGCAGTTGAAGAACCTGGGGCGGCTTAATGATTGCGCGCGGGAAACCATCGCCGCGCAAGCCTCCGCCCACCGTAGTGCACAGCTTTGAATCGCCAATGAAAGTAGCGCAGATCCGACTCAATGAAGTGGGTTTGGACACCTATGCGCTCACGCGTAAGTTGATATTTAAGTTAGGCCCGGACACCTACTATCGCCATGTCTGGGCTCATATCGAGGAGGGAATACATAAGTCCTTTCATCTGGGACTATCGTCAGACGAGATGCTGGGAGAACAAATGCCAGCAGATGCCCATCAGCGCAATTCCATCAAATTTAATTAGGGAAAACTTGTGAAAGAATTAACGAAAGCATTGATATTTTTCATTGCGACTATGACAGTATTTTTTATTTATATTTTATTCAAAAATCACTGGGCTATTCTATTTAACGGTTCATATCATCAACTATTCTAGGAAATAGAAACGCGGGAATCAGGTACAGATTGATGATGGGTATGTAGTCTTTGTAGGCGGACTTGCCCGTGCCTTCCTTCAGCCGCTGCTCCATCTTGGCAATAGCCAGTTTGGCGACATCTTTGAAGCGCCGTGTGACCACCGACATGTTTTGCTCTTTGCGTATCTCAGCGGTGATCAGCAATTTCTTTGCTACCTCTTTTGCCCGCTTCAGTTCGCGTTCGTTGGTAGAGGCTCGCTGCCAAACGCCATCAACTTTGAAGCGGCATTGCCAGATAGCGCTGCGCTCGCGCTGATAGACCAGCAAGGTGCCAGCCATTAGCGTGTGTGTAGTGTCTACTTGTTGTGCCATAGGCACACTTTAATTTCAGTGTGCGCTTTGGGCAACCGAAAAAATGCTGTGCGGGAAAGAAAAGTTGGGCTCCCAACACCGCCGAAAAAACAGGTGTTTTTGGGGCTAAAAAACACCCCTAAAAAAGGGGGTCGGTGTGTAAGCGGTGTGTAGTGGATTTTTGGACGTAAAAAAAGCACTTACATCGCTGTAAGTGCTTGATTTATATAAGAAATTTGGTGGGACGTGCGGGGGTCGAACCCACGACAAACGGATTAAAAGTCCGCTGCTCT
>Ga0114964_10001253_pt1 | contig 18685 bp, 16 predicted proteins | sample C_131016_MF_Meta_FD_92638 | JGI IMG/M metagenome (GOLD analysis project Ga0114964, IMG submission 92638) | Freshwater microbial communities from Lake Croche, Canada to study carbon cycling - C_131016_MF_MetaG | ecosystem: Environmental > Aquatic > Freshwater > Lake | place: Lake Croche, Canada... | reverse complement strand
TTTTCAACGTTGAGACACGCGACTTGGCCACCCGGCCAGCGACACGCTGAAAACCCACGATTCTAGCGCATTTGCACCGAACTTGCACTTCATTTGTCAAAGTCGCCCGATGCGAGCCACCCATGGGGTCTGATTTGCAGGGAAAGGACTATGATCCATGCCATGAAAAACAAAACATTGGCCACTTGGCTGACTTGGCTTGGCGGCCCCTTGGGGCTTCATCGCTTTTATCTTTTTGGCGCCCGCGATTGGCTGGCTTGGCTCTTGCCCATCCCCACTGCCTTGGGTGTCTGGGGTGTCTTGCGCGTGCAAACCTTTGGACTTGATGATGTGCTCAGTTGGTGGCTTTTTCCCATTTTTGGTTTCAGCATGGCAGCGTGTTGCTTAAATGCGATTGTTTACGGTCTGATGACCCCGCACACTTGGAACGCTCAACACAATCCTGGCGCTGATTCAGAAGACGGGGCAGGAAAAACTTCCTGGCTCACCATTTGGGGCGTGATCATTGCATTGATTTTGGGTGCCACGGTCTTGATTTCAAGCATTGTGTACAGCTTTCAGCGCTACTTTGAAGTGCAAATTGAAGAAGCTCACCGAATCTCCATTGGGGAGTGATCTGGCGCGGCTCACTCTGGCCGTGTCACCTCACCCAAGAACGCGCACACCTGGTGGCGCTCAGCACGGCACCCAAACCTGGGGTTGAGGCATCAAGAGAGCAATGCCTTGGGCTTGAACACCCTGGAGCATCTCTGGGCTCACCCAACTGGGCTCGAGCTCCATCAAGGGCCTGAGGACAAAGGCACGCTCAAACCAACGTGGATGAGGAATGTGCAACTGTGGACTTTGCACTTGGGCTTGACCAAAAAAAAGCAAATCCAAGTCCAAGGTTCGAGGCTGGTGATGAAACTCACGCAATCGCCCCGCCTCAAGCTCAAGACGCTGCAATGTGGCGAGCAACTCCGGCGCACTCAGTCTTGAGTCGACCCTGCACACCGCGTTGATGTAGGGTGGGCCAGTGGCTTCAAAGGGTTCAGATTGGTAGAGCCGAGAACAAGCCCTCACCTGCACGCCCACCGTGCTCTCGAGCCCCTGCAGCCACTTCAAAGGCCTTGACGGGATTGCCCAAGTTGGCTCCCAGGGCCACATAACACCTCACCGCTTCACGGGTGGGAGGACTTGGCGAAGTGGCCGAGATCGTCATGATGAGCGTTGAACGTCAGGCGTCAAGTTGGGCTTGTCCAACTCACCGCAACACTTGGAACAATGGGAAGAACTGGAGCAATTGGATGGATTTGAACACCAACAACCATGGCGCGGTGAGCGTTATTGAGGCGATTGGGGCGAATCGGATCTTGGCGTTCTCCTGCGACGACGTCGGCGTGGGGCGCTAGCCCCCTCCCCCAGCGCAGTCCCCGCTGGCGAGTCGCCAGCATCATGGCCCTCATGGGGTTCATTGAACTCACGAGGCTCAGCGTGCTCGCGGGTCTCCTTGGCTTGGGCTCCCGGCATGGCACGAACTCGCTTGGGGCCTTTGTTAGAAGACGCCTGTGCGCTTTGGTGCTCGAGCCTGACCTCTTCGAGCATATGGGTGCGCTCTTTGGGGTCGGCCAAACTGAAGGCCTCCCACCACTCTCCCAACGCGGGATCGATCTCTTGGCTGGTCGCTCTCAAGCGCATGAAATCAAACGCCGCACGGAAACGGGGTTGCTCCAAGAGGCCCAAGGGCGAGTGACCCAGACGTTTTTCAAAACGTGGCTGCATGCTCCAGATCTCGCGCATGTCTGCCCCCAATTTGCCCCGCCCCGAGACCTCACCGATGCGCGAGTCAAAGACCTCGTCAATGGCATCTTGCAAGGCCGGGAAAAGAGGTTGTCGCTGGTTCATGCGAGCGGCCCAAGCGTCCCTCACATCGCTCCAAAGCACACAAGCAAGCAAGTAACTGGGCACCACTGGCTTCATTTCTTGTACCCGGCGATCGGTGTCGAGCAAGGCTTGATGCACCAACGGGTCCTCAGAGCGAGACACAATCAAGTCGAGCAAGGGATAGACCCCCGAGGCCAAGCCGTGGACTTTGAGTTGCTCAATGCTGGCCAAGGCGTGACCGGTTTGGAGCAACTTGAGCATCTCATCGAACATGCGACTGGGCGGCACGTCATGCAGGAGTTGCGCCATTTTCTTCAAGGGTGACGCGGTCTTGGTGTCGAGCTTGAAGCCCAGGGGTGACAGTTTGGCCGCAAAGCGAATGGCTCGGATGATGCGAATCGGATCCTCTCGGTAACGCACCGCGGGGTCTCCAATCATGCGAATGACGTGCTTTTTGGCATCTTGAATGCCTTTGTGAAAATCGACCACTTCTTGCGTTTGCGGGTCGTAATACATGGCATTGACGGTGAAGTCGCGCCGGGTGGCATCTTCGTCGATGGGGCCCCAAACATTGTCACGAAGAACACGGCCACTCGCGTCCACTGCATGTGAGACCTGGGCCAAGGCATGGCGGGAGGTTTTTTCGTTGCCCGTGAACTGCTTGGCGTCTGCCGACTCCAAAAACGCCCTGAAGGTGGAGACCTCAATCACCTCGTGCTCGCGTCCGCGGCCATAGACCACGTGCACAATGCGAAAACGCCGCCCAATGATGAAGGCACGGCGAAAGCAGGCCTTGACTTGCTCAGGGGTCGCATTGGTGGCCACGTCAAAGTCCTTGGGTCGCAAACCCAACAACAGGTCTCTCACGGCGCCGCCCACCACATAAGCAATGAAGCCACGCTCTTGCAAGGTGCGCACAACGTCGTGGGCACGCTCATCGATCAAGGTGGGATCGATGTGATGGTCCTTGAATGGAATGCGTTTTTCTTGCCCAAACTGTGTTTTGGGAGTGGCGGGGGCTTTGCCCATGAGGCGTTTGACAAAATCTTTGATCATGCTTGTGCAAAAAGCTCCAAAATGGGCCACCCGTTTTGTGTGGCCAGTGCCCGCAAAGCGTCATCAGGGTTGGTGGCCACGGGGAAGTTGACGGCTCCCAAGAGCGGCGCGTCATTGATGGAATCACTGTAAAAGGTTGTGTTCAATTCTGACAGACTCCATCCTCGCTTGGCCAACCATTCATTGAGTCGAGTGAGTTTGCCCGCACCCAAACTGGGAATACCCTCAATCTCTCCCGTGATCCAACCACTGGGGTCGCGACTCAACTGAAGGGCAATGAGTTCTTTGACGCCAAAGAGGTCGGCAATGGGGCGAGTGACCCACTCATTGGTCGCGGTGATGATCACCACCTCTTCTCCCTGGTCTTGGTGTTGGGCCACCAAGGACAAGGCCTCGGGCTTAATGTGAGGGGTAATCACCTCTTGAATAAAACGCTCGCGCATGGCGTTCGATAGCGCCTCGCCTTTGTCTCGAATGGTCTGCGTGGCAAAGCGAACATAGGCATGGATATCCAATTCGCCTCGGCAGTAATCTTGGTAAAACGCTTCGTTTTTCACCAAAAAATCCTCCTTGGAGGTCCACCCCACTTGGGTGGTAAAACGCCCCCAAGATTGATCCGAATCGATGGGCAGTAGCGTGTGATCCAAGTCAAATAAGGTGAGGTGTTTTGTCTTCATTCAAAAGTCTGCTGTCTAAATATCTACAAGCCCAACGCTGTGCGTCAACACCAGGCGTCGAATCTTCAATCGCTTGGATTGCAAGACCGCCACGGGCTTTGAGCGTGTGTCCTGAGCTTGGAGTGTAATCGTTTGCGGCCTGAGGCTTGACTCAAAGCTCATTGAGCATGTCTTTGATCAGGGGAATGGTGATGGCGCGTTGGGTCTGCAGTGAAAACGCATCAAGTTGGTCGAGCCACCCGACCAAATTCGACAAATCTCGACTGAACCGGGTCATCATGAAGTCAAGCACGTCGGCCTTGAGCACCAGTCCACGCAAGCGAGCTTGTTCGATGAGCACCGTGCGACACGCCTGTTCATCCAGCGTTTTGAGCTCCAAACAAAGGCCCTGGGCCATGCGGGTGCGCAAGTCCTCTCGAATGGCCAGGGCGCCCACATTTTGGTCTGAGCTCATCAGCACCATGCGAGTCGTGTGGTCTCCAGGCGCAGAGGCATTGACAAACCAATTGAAGGCAGTCGCCTGGTCTTGCTCACTCATGAGGTGCACGTCATCGATGACCATCAAGCGCCAAGCGGCATTGAACTCGAGCTCGGCGCTGAGCGCGGATGGGTCGCGGGGGTTCAGGCTGGACTGGACTTGCCAGTGCATCACGGCCATTCCATGGGTTTGGGCCAAGTGGGCACACGCGTTGAGCAAATGTGTTTTGCCACTGCCCCGATCCCCGCACAAGACAACACTCTCCAAGAGTGGCGGACTTGCTGCAGGCCCGCCAGCATGGGCCCCACCCAAGCGAACCAATCGAGCCACAGCGTCTTGTAAGATTTCAAGCAGTTTGGCGTTGGGACCCGCATAAAAATGCTCAAAGCTCGCTGTCGGTGCACGAGCCAGGTCCAAGGTCACTTGCTTCATGGTTTGGGGTCACCTGGCCCACTGGGGGGAGATGCCTCATCGCGATAAAAATCGCTGCCCCAATACGCTTCTTGGAGCCAACGAAATGCAACACTGATCACGGCACTGGAGGGCAAGGCCAACATCACCCCAAAAAATCCAAACCACTCCCCCCCAACCAGCAACGCAAAAATCACCGCCACGGGGTGCAAACCAATTCGCTCACCCACCCACTTGGGCGTCAAGAAGAATCCCTCCAAGAGTTGACCCAGGCCAAACACCACCAACACCACAGTGAAGGCATGGCTGGCTTCAAACTGCAGCAAAGCAGCCAGCGTGGCCAACAACAGGCCCAAACAAAATCCAACATAGGGGATACAAATCACCAGTCCGGTGAAGATCCCGATGGGCAAGGCCAGACCCAGGCCAAACAGTTTGAGCGCGACACTGTAAAAGACGGCCATGGCCAGCATGACCCCCAACTGCCCTCGCAAGTATTGCCCCAGCAAGTGGTCCACTTCAGCAGTGAAACGCTCAACCGTGCTGCGAGAGCGTGGTGGCACCCATGCCAAAACCCGCGTCAAGATCAGTTCTTGATCGAGCAAAAAATAAAAAAGCAAGAGCGGCGTCAAGATGACATTGCCAATCACGGCCAGGGCGGCGGATCCACCGATTTTCAAGGACACCATCAATTGGCCAAACCACTCATTCCAAGACGCGTCCAGGGATTTGAGAAGCATGTCTTTGATTCCTTGTGCGTCCACGCTCACTTCCACCCCCAGGCTTTGCGCCAAAGGTGCCACAACGCTTTGAAGGTTTTCCAACAACTTGGGCAATTGCGCCTTGAGCGCTGGAACCTCTTGGCTGAAGATGGGGGTCAGCAAGGCGAACAAACAAATCACCAAAAAGAAAAACCCCAACTCCACCAACAGTGCACTCAAGGCGTGGGGAATGACGCCCTTGCCCCACAGCGTCAAGCGCTTGGCCCATGGCCCGAGTGCGTAAGCCATCACCCAGGCCGTGATGAAGGGCAGCAAAATAGGCGCCAAGGAGTGGCAAAGCCAGGCCAATAAAATGGCCAACAAGACGCCCCACACGAGGCGTTGTTGCTGCACAGTCATTGTCATGGTTGGCTCCCTCTTAGACCCTTTAGAATAGAGGCATTCTATCGACACATGGTCCCAAGTGGCGAGATTATTGATGGGCGCATGCCCTAGGGTGCTCCCACCCAAGATCGTCACTCCCCACAGAACACAGCTGCCCTTTTCGTCTTTTTTCGACTGACTTGTTTTCCTCCCCCCTCGACCCTCTTTGATCCAACTTCCCTCATGAGCTCACCTCTCACCTACAAATCCGCCGGCGTTGATATCCAAGCCGGCGACGACTTGATTGAACGCATCAAGCCTTTTGCCAAAAAAACCATGCGCGAGGGCGTCTTGGCTGGGATCGGTGGCTTTGGTGCCATGTTTGAAATCCCCCCGGGCTATCACCAGCCTGTTTTGGTGAGCGGTACCGATGGCGTTGGCACCAAACTCAAGCTCGCCTTTGAGTGGAATATGCACGCCCATGTGGGCATCGACTTGGTGGCCATGAGCGTGAACGATGTGTTGGTCCAAGGTGCAGAACCCTTGTATTTTTTGGATTACTTTGCCTGTGGCCAATTGGATGTCGACACGGCAAGCTTGGTGATTGAGGGCATTGCCAAAGGATGCGAGCAAGCCCACTGCGCCTTGATTGGCGGGGAAACCGCGGAGATGCCCGACATGTACCCCATTGGCGAGTACGACTTGGCGGGCTTTGCTGTGGGCGTGGTGGAGAAGTCCAAAATTTTGTCAGGCGAGACCATCCAAGCCAGTGACCGCGTGCTGGGTCTCGCGTCAAGTGGTGTGCACTCCAATGGTTTTTCATTGGTGAGAAAAGTCATCTCCACAGTCCTTGAGCGCGGTGAGTCCTTGCCTGAACGACTCGATGGTGTACCGTTTCGCGAAGCCTTGATGGCACCCACGCGAATTTATGTGCGCACCGTGCTTGAAGCACTCAAAACCCACCCCATCAAGGGCTTGGCCCACATCACTGGCGGTGGCCTCATTGAAAACCTCCCTAGGATTTTGCCCGACTCATTGGGCGCCGTGTTGCACCGACAAAACTGGCCTCGCTCAGAAGTTTTTTCATGGCTACAGCACCATGCTCAAATTGATGATACGGAGATGAACCGAACATTCAATGACGGTATTGGCATGTGTGTTGTTATCTCAGATGAGCATGCCTCAACCTTGAAAGCACACTTAGAAGCCCTTGGAGAGAGAGTTTATGAAATTGGAGAAATTACTAATTTAGCGCCTCTGGACCCTGAAAGCTCTCAACCAAGTCGGGTGAAGGTCATCTGACGCTGGATCTAGGGAATTTTATTGAGTTCAAAGTCTTATTATGGCTGGCTTACCAACCCTTTACGGACACTTTCGTTAATTCAAGGCTCCCCTGATGTGAACAATTCTCGTAAAGATCTTTGGGTTCCACTTAGCCACTCGAGAGATATTGAATTCCTGATTGAGATAGGCCCGTGAGGTTGATGTTGTTGGCGTTGTAGGAACTGTTCGCAGCCATGACAGCCAAATCGCCAACACTGGTTCCATTGCTCAAAAGGGTTAAAAAAGGCGCCTTGTCAGAGGCCGTTGGCGTTGATCCCATCACATTAGTCCAAAGCTGCGAGACCTCTTGGTCTGGGGTTGTCGCACCCGAAGCGCTCATTGCCATAGTCGCCAAATTGACCATGGACACGCCTGAGTCCAACAAATTGAGTCCAATACCGACATAAGTTTTATTGGCCAGCGTAGATTTTCCGAACACTGCGCCAATGATTTTGGCAACGCCCCCAGCATTACCAGTCAAGTCATAGGCGACACTGACATCGGAGAACTGAAATCTTGCTACATCCACTGTATAAAAAGGTGCCTTCACTCCAAGGCCAATTTGATTAATTTGATCGCCAACACGTTCAATCGTCACTTGAGACAAATTGGCATTGATTTTCAGAGTTTGAAATTTTGAATTTCCCAAAAATAGAGAAATATTTGAATTTTGATCATATGAAACGACATTACTCTTCAAGGGCAGCAGCGAACTAAACGTTGACTGAGTGGTTGGAGTGATATTAATAAAGTTATTTGTATCAACAGGAAGAAATGTATAGGTATTGTTGACTTCATCAGCCACCAGCAATGATTTACTAGTCGGCAAACTCACTGGTCCGAAATCGAAATATTGAGCTGTCAGGGAATTGGATAAATTTGAAAAATTTATTAAGCTTGGAAAATCAATAAAAGCACCTCGTGGTACTAAAAATTTATACCCTAGTGTGGGCACATAAATAGCACTGATATTTTTCAAACTCAGAAAGGGCCAGGATTGCTGATAAACAGTAGGCGAGTTAAATTCCAGAATATTAAAACCCGTGCCGCCTACGATGTTTGAATTTTGGGTCAAAGAATTGGTGATGACAACTTTATTTTGACCATTCCCAAAATTAATATTGACACCACTCCCAATCACCATCACGTAATTATTACCGTCCCCTGTGGTGATGGGATTATTGAATCTTGAAACTATATTATCGTTACCTGATCCCACAGTGATGGGTGTTGAACTGGTTTGATCAACACTGACATCTTGCCCTCCTAAATAAGCGGGAAAATAATCGTTTGTGGGATAGCCCTGTGTACCGGGTCCAACATTTAAGTTATAAAAGTTTGAAACAATGGAATTTGGTATTGAGAAGTCGACAACAGTAGGAGTAAAAATACCATTACCCATGTTGTAAACACCATCCACAAAATTTATATACTGAACATTGGTGAAATTGAAAGTACCCTTTGCGATCAGTAAGTCGAATTCATTTTTAACGGAGGGATAATCTCCGTTTAAAAATGTTGAATACGCATCATTTAAATTGCCGATATTTAACGTTGTGATGGAAGTGGTTTTTTTAATAATCGCTTCTGAATATGGACAATAAACATAGACATAATTAACGCCTCCTCCACCGTCGAAATTCAGAGAATAATTAGCCCCCAATAAATTTTGAGTCAGAAATAAATTATCGTCCCCCTTACCGCCTTTGATATTGCCACCCTCGCCATTCAAAACTGTTATGTAAGTATTCGAATTATTACAAGTAACATTGATTAATCCCGAGACAACAATACTGTTAATATTTTTAAAATTTGCAATTATTTTCCCGTTGCTATTGGTGACTGTACCCACCAACAAATCAACATTAATATTTTGTGGGTTAAACCCTAAAGTCTGAATACCTCCAAAGGCTCCACCATCAACAAAGTCATTGTTTCCATAAAGCCAAAAGAAATTATTTCCTGGGCCACTGATGATATTAAAAGGGTTATAAACAGAACCATAGATTCTATGAATTCCAAAAATTTGATCTTTATTTCCGTATCCGTCAATATCATAATTTTTATTTAAATCAATCAAGATCGTGGGATATGACCCTGAGGTTGTCCCCTGAAAGTCGTCCCAAAAGGTCAAAACATCCAGACCAGACTTGGAGATATAAATATCCGATCCTTTACTACTAGCAAAAACAGTAGGTTTTGAATTTACTCCACCAACAAAAATATCGTTTGTATTTGACCCCGATACATTATTGCAATTATTAAATGTTGCATTAACGTAACCATTTTCAATTTGAAAAACCAAATCGTTCAAAATGCCAATTTGAGGATTTGAACCTGCTCCTCCAAAATTCAAATACCCAATACTATCAATGGCTGTTTGACCCGCATACATTGCAAGTAATGAACGCGGTTGCATTTGATCTATCGAGTTAAAGGCATTTGGCACCAATCCAAATTCGCTATTTTTAAAATCCAAAATTGCAACGTTTTTAGTTGAGCTTTGAGAAACATTGATGATTGATGGTCCATTGATGACTGATGCAACTCCGTCTAGTTGCATGGAGTTTTGTGAGTAATCAAAAAAAGAATTTGAATATTTGAAGTTTGAAAGAGATAACGCTGTTCGGGAATTAAATCCACCTGTAATACTCAAACTATTGCAGGAAGAAATACTAATATTTAAATCAAAAATTGCTTCTGGGGTAATTGAGCCTAAATTATCTGGAATTATTATTTGTAAGTATTGATTGTTATTAATAATTATTAAGCTTGGAACTGAAGAAACTACAATGACTTTACCGTTGAAACTTAAAGTCTTTTTTAATAAATCAAGAGTAAACTGATAAGTTACTCCTGAGAAATCCCATATTGTTGCCGATGGATCAAAGACAGTGGTTGCGTTAGTTATAAATTGAATAGACATGCGATTTGAGTAAAAATTTTTTATATATTAATGACTATTGATGTAAAAAATATTACAAAGAACTTTATCCCGCAATTATTCCAATCAATATAAACATAATCCATACTGATTTTGCTATGTCTTTGGATGGTTTTAAGGAATTCTAGGTGTAGATAAAGCCTCAATCCTTTTGCAACAATATCTTGAGTCTTTCATTGATTTGTTTTTCACGTACATTATCATTATGAGAACGGTAAATATTGAGCAAATTGTGAAGCATGCGTTCGACAATTTGTCGCTCCGTGGCTGATTGCAAATAATGCTGTAATCTTTGATCCCAATCCATGCTACGTGACCGAGTGTCCTCTAAAGCCCTTGCTGAGGCAGACGTATCGATTTGCATTGCATTGAGTGTCTGAGCGATATCAGGGAACTCGTAGAGTCTCTCAAGCAAAGCCTCACGGGTTAAAGAGCGGCCCGAAAACACATCCAGCACCACCAAGCCTTCATTGGGATAGGTGAGATTGACTTTAACGAGAAAGTGTCCTGGAAAATTGACCCCCTGGGCCTGTAATCCAATGGACTGTGCGAGTTCGAGCCAGATCACCGACAAACTGATCGGGATGCCCCTTCTGGTTTTTAAAACGGCATTCAAAAAACTGTTTTCAGGATCATGGTAATGATTGAGGTTGCCTTGGAAACCCAACTCTTCAAAGAACAAACGGTTCAAAATCTTCAGCCGATGCAACCCCGAGGCGTCTGGAGCAAGTCGGCGTTTGAGCCTGGCCAAGATTTGATCCACATCGGCCAACACTTGTTGAATATCCAATTCAGGATATTCGTCTTGAGCAAGGCTTGCGGCCGCCTCCAAGAGAGGGAACTGCTCATCGCTTTGCACCAAACTGGCAAAGTAAGACAACTGTGTGGCAGTGGGATCGAGATTAAATCCCATTCGATTTCGCACTCCATTGAGGATTCAACATCGCTTTCACCTTCAAGCCCAACACGGTGAGCATGCCTGCATACAAAAGGGCCGTCATCGCCAAGACACCCGCCATCAGCGCCACTCGCATGAGGGCTTGGTCTTGAAGTCCCACCCAGTCCCAGTGCTGCGCGCACCACCACAAAAATGCGCCTACACCGGTACTGGCCAAACCCACTTGCAGCGCCAACGCCCCCCAGCCCGGTTGTGGCGTATAGCGACCCGAGCGCTTTAAAAAATACCACAAGCACGTGGCGTTCACCATGGCTCCAACGCCAATGGACAAGGCCAGCCCAGCCTGCGCAAAAACGGGCACCAACACGAGATTCATCAATTGCGTGAACACCAGCACCCCAACGGCAATCCTCACCGGGGTGCGGGTGTCGTGCGCTGCATAGAACCCGGGTGCCAGCACCTTGATCGCCACCAAACCCATGAGGCCCACGCCATAGCCGGTGAGGGCCAGCGCCGTTTGCTCCACATCTTGGGTTCGGAATGCCCCATAGTGGTAGAGCACGCTCACCAAGGGCTTGGCAAACACCAACAAGGCCAAGGCACACGGTGCACACAGCACCAACACCCATTTGAGTCCCCAGTCCAAGAGGGCCGAGTAACGCTGCAGTTCTTGGGCTGCCCGGGCCGCAGACAGCTGAGGGGTGAGCACCACCCCCAGGGCCACACCCAAGAGAGCTGTGGGAAACTCCATCAAACGATCGGCGTAACTGAGCCAACTCACACTGCCAGACGCCATGTGAGAGGCAATTTGCGTGTTGATCAACAGCGACAACTGGGCCACCGACACCCCCAAAAGGGCCGGCCCCATGAGACTCAAAATCTTTTGTGTGCCCTCCGACCCCCAGGCCCCACGGTAGGCTTGCCACTGCCAAGGCCAGACCATTCGGGGCATGAGGCCCATGCGCCTTAACGCCCACAGTTGCACACTCAGCTGACAAACCCCGCCAAGCATCACCCCCACGACCATGGCATCAATCCCGGGCCAACCCATCGTGACAAACCAGGGGCTCACCCAGTAAGCCGCGGCAATCATGCACACATTCAACAGCACCGGCGTCATGGCTGGAACCGCAAAACGCCTCCACGTGTTGAGCACCCCGGCTGCCAAGGCCACCAAAGACATGAAGGCAATGTAGGGAAACATCCAGCGCGTCATGACCACAGCAGCTTGCTGCGCTGGGGGGTTTTGCTCCAGACCACTGGCCATGAGCCAAACCAACAGCGGAGCACCCAAGACGCCCACAATAGAAGTGAGCACCAACACACTCAGAAGGACGCTGGCGACTTGTGCAATGAGTTTTTGTGTTTCATCGGCGCCTTTTTCTTGCAAAGTCGAGGCCAACACAGGCACAAACGCTTGGCCAAAGGCGCCTTCGGCAAAGAGGCGTCGAAACAAATTGGGAATGCGAAAGGCCACATTGAACGCGTCCGTCATGGCGTTGGCCCCAAACACGGAGGCCATCAAAAGCTCTCGCACCATGCCGGTGATGCGCGACAAGAGGGTCAAAAAGGAAACAGTGGAGGCTGATTTTAAAATACTCACCTGGGAAGTGTAGCGCCCAGTTCACACATTTATCCACCAATTTGCTATAATGTTGGGCTTTGCTGACATCATCCACAGACACCAAGGACATACCATATGGCTTCCGCCAAACCCAAGAAAAAAAACCCCCGACTGGCCTCTGGCCGCAAACGCGCACGCCAAGACGTCAAGCTCAATGCAGCCAACACCTCTTTGCGCTCCAAATACCGCACCGCCGTCAAGAACGTTGAAAAAGCGGTTCTAGCCGGCGACAAAACCAAAGCAGCCGAACTCTTTGCCAGCATGCAAGCCGTGGTGGACACCATTGCAGACAAAGGCATTTTCCATAAAAACAAAGCGGCTCGCGACAAGAGCCGTTTATCCACCAAAGTGAAAGCTTTGGCCCTCGCGGCCTGATTGAGATCAGGTCTTCGCCCGGTCTGAGATTTCAGACCGCCGTTTGAGAGGGTGCGCTGTCAGAAAAGCAAAAAAGCCGCTAGCAATAGCGGCTTTTTTTGTATCCAAATGAGAACTGCCCAAGTAAACCCAGGCGGCTACACAGGCCCGCCCAGCGTGATGCCTCAAGCGTGGTGAAACATCTCTTCTAGGGCTTGGGCAGAACACGCAGGCGTGATTTGCAAATCATTGTCTTTTGCAAAATTCATGACAAAGTCCCACGCCATGGGCTCCACACCTTGGAGCTGGCGATTGATCACCACACACTTGAAGCCACTGAAAGAGTTGGGTACACACCAAGGCGAGTAACTCAAGTGCGAGCCTGGCTTGGGGCCACCTGGACGAAATGCACTCATGACGCCAGCCAAACGCTCGGCCCAGTCGCTGGGTCTGAATTTTTTGCCATGGGAAGTGACTCCCACAATGAACAGTTCTTGTGAGTTGTCGATGTCTTGCGCCGTATGTACTGACATGGTGAGCCCTGTAAATCAAATGAAACTTGGCGATGGCCAATCAATCTATGGGGTTGGGGGTTGGTAGCAAGCCTCAAGCTTGCAAAATGTCGCCCCAAGGTCACTGCTTACAACTGTCTTTGGTCTTCGCACCGCAATTCTAGTACCAGAAAACCCTTGTGTCCAAGGGACTTTACAACCAAAATTGCCAATTTACATCACCATGGTCTTGGATTGGGTAGGTTTTTGCCCTAAAAGTGCACCCACTTTTGCAACGCTTCCCTCTCAAATGGTGGTCTGAGTGCCAAGGCTTTCACTTCTTTTTAGAGCCAAGCTACTAAAATAGACGGTTTTGTTGCTTTGCACACGCTTTGGCGAACCCCGCCTCCAAGCACGTGCCATTTTTTTCATTTCTCTCAAGGCTTGAACCATGTCCAACTCCACCCCCACGAAGATTGCCAATGTGGCCACTCCTCAAAGTGCGGTCATGAACACCTACTCGCGCTTGGATGTGACCTTCAGCCACGGCAAAGGCCTGGAGATGTGGGACTTGAACGGCAGGCGTTATTTGGATGCCTTGGCCGGGATCGCCGTCAACACCTTGGGGCACGGCCACCCGCGACTCGTGGCGGCCTTGCAAGACCAAGTCGCCAAAATGATCCACTGCTGCAACTACTACCACGTGCAAGCGCAAGAGCAATTGGCCGCCAAACTGGTTGAACTCTCGGGCATGAGCAATGTGTTTTTTTGCTCCACCGGCCTTGAAGCCAACGAAGCAGCGATCAAACTCGCGCGCAAGTTTGGACACCAAAAAGGCATCGAGCGTCCCGAAATCGTGGTCTATGAAAAGTCTTTCCATGGTCGCTCCATTGCGACGTTGAGCGCCACGGGCAACGAGAAGATTCAGGTGGGTTTTGGCCCCTTGGTCGAGGGCTTCATTCGAGTGCCCATCAATAGCCTCGCGGCGCTTGAAAAAGCCACGCAAGGCAACCCCAATGTGGTCGCTGTCTTTTTAGAAGCCATTCAAGGAGAAGGCGGCATCAACGTGATGGAGTTGGACTATTTGCGCCAAGTCAGAACACTGTGCGATGAGCGCGACTGGTTGTTCATGATCGATGAGGTGCAGTGCGGCATGGGCCGCACGGGCAAGTGGTTCGCTCACCAATGGGCGGGGATCAAGCCCGATGTGATGCCATTGGCCAAAGGCCTCGGGTCTGGTGTGCCCGTGGGTGCAGTGGTGGCGGGCCCGAAGGCCGCCCACATCTTTGAGCCAGGCAACCATGGCACCACCTTTGGGGGCAATCCCTTGGCCATGCGCGCTGGCCTGGAGACCATCGCCATCATGGAGGATGACCATTTGATCGAGAACGCGACCAAGATGGGAGACTATTTGCAAGGGCGTTTGCATGAAGAACTCCACAGCGTTCAGGGCTTCGTACAAATCAAAGGCAAAGGCCTGATGATCGGCATCGAGCTCGACCGACCTTGCTCGGCCCTCATGGGTCAAGCCCTGGAGGCGGGACTCCTCTTGAGTGTCACAGCCGATCGCATCATTCGCTTGGTCCCAGCGCTCATCATTGAACAGTCTCACTGCGATGAAATCACTGAGCGTTTGGTGCCTTTGATTAAAAAATTCCTGACTCCAGCATGAAACACTATTTGCAATTTTCTGATTTCACGTCGGATGAGTACGAGTACTTGTTTCAGCGCGCCGCGCTCATCAAGGCCAAATTCAAAACCTATCAAAAACACCAACCCTTGGTGGACCGAACGATGGCGATGATTTTTGAGAAAGCCTCCACGCGCACCCGGGTGAGTTTTGAAGCGGGCATGTACCAACTCGGTGGCTCGGTGCTCAACCTCACCTCGGGCGACAGCCAAATGGGCCGAAGCGAGCCCATCGAAGACACCTCGCGTGTGATCAGCCGCATGGTGGACTTGGTGATGATCCGCACCTTTGGACAAGAGCGCATCAATCAATTTGCCAAACACTCACGAGTTCCCGTGATCAATGGACTCACCAATGAATTTCACCCCTGCCAGATACTGGCCGATTTGTTCACCTTCTTTGAGCACCGCTCTGAGCATTCCTCCCCGCTGGCCTGCTTCAAAGGCAAAATTGTGGCCTGGGTGGGGGATGGCAACAACATGGCCAACAGCTGGCTGCAAGCGGCAGACTTGCTCGGCTTTAAAGTCCATGTGAGCACCCCATCGGGTTACGAGATCGATCAGTCGATCGCTGGGCTTCGCTCAGTGGAGAGTTACCGTGTGTTCAAAGACCCTCACGAAGCCTGCGCTGGCGCCGATTTGGTCACCACCGATGTGTGGACCAGCATGGGCTTTGAAGCAGAAAACGATGAGCGCAAAAAAGCCTTTCACAACTGGTGTGTTGACGCTCAAATGATGTCCAACGCCAAAGCCGATGCCTTGTTCATGCACTGCTTGCCGGCCCACCGTGGCGAAGAGGTGAGCGCAGACGTGATCGATGGACCGCAATCAGTCGTTTGGGACGAAGCCGAGAACCGCATGCACGTGCAAAAAGCCTTGATGGAGTATTTGCTCTTGGGCCGCTTGTGAGTTGAAGCATTGAAGCGCAAACCCCTCACGTTTCAATGCGAATAAAGCCAGGGCATGTCCAACAAACGCGCCCCCATCGCTCGCATGGCCATGTTGCGCATGAACCGCAGAGGTTGGCCAACATGAAACACATTGGCATTGCTCATGGCTCGTCTTTGCACCCGGGCGCAGCGCTGCCAACGCAACTCGGCGTAGCGCCTGAGTCTGTCGGGCACGGATAAACGGCTCTCACCCCAACACATTGAAAACACTTGCGCGTCCTCGATGGACATGCCGGCCCCTTGGGCCAAGTAGGGGAGCATGGGATGAGCCGCATCCCCCAAGAGGGCGAGCCTCCCACGGGCCATGTCCTCGGCGCTGCGCAAAGGAGGCGCCGCAAAAAGTGGCCACAAAGTCCACGTGTTCACCAAACTCGCCACCTCTTGAAGTTGTCCATGGGCACGTTTCAAAGCGAGCAAAAGAGACTGGAGGTCTTGGCTGCGATCAAACGATGTGCTCGTTTTCTCATTCCATGGATTGCTCAAAAACCGTCTTTTTTGACTGAGATCGTCCACGGCTTTCACGCCCGGGCTGGGGGCCACCTCCAGCAAAATGACCACATTGAGCCACTCCCCAGTTTTGACCGGGTATTGGACCCAGTGCAGTCCAGGCGCCAAGAACAATCGCACCGATGAACTTCTCATCGAGACGGGCAAATCGCTCCAGCGGATCAAGGCACTGTAGGCCAAATGACCGGTGTACTGAAGGGGCGCTTTTTGGAAATGGGTCTGACGCAAGCGACTGAATACGCCATCGGCACCGACCAACACCTGCGCGCTGTGACTTTGCCTGTGGGCATTGAAGTCGGACGGTTCATTGGCGTCGTCCGCCCCCGAGTGACCACTCAAGCGTTGCGCTTGAATATCAAACTCAACGCCTTGGTCTTGGGGCAGATGAAGAGGGTCCCCATCGGTGAAGCTGTCAGCGCCATGCACTGTGGCATGGAGGAGTTTTTCACCCAAGCGCACATCGGTGAATCCCAATTGATCAACGCGCTCGCGCAACATCGTCTGCAAGTCTGAGCGCAGCAAGGTCGCATACGGGGCCCCATAGCGAGTCTGACACTGCTCTCCCAAGGGCAAGGTGGCCAACAACTCTGCGCCTACCCCATCGAACACCTCAACGCTCTGGGGCCAAGAGGCACAGCGTTCAAGCGCCGCCTCCAAACCCCAGGCCTTTAAACGCCGGGTCGCATTGGGGCCAAGTTGCACGCCCGCTCCCACCTCAGACCAATCGTGTTGGCGCTCAAACACCACGCTTTGAACGCCCCCATGGGCCAGCGACAAAGCCACACCCAAGCCACCGATGCCCGCTCCACTCACGGCCACCTCGTGCACGCCACTCATGCAAACACTCGATCGACTTCGAGCAACCAATGGCGCTTGAGTGACTCTGGCATGAAGCTCGCTTCAAAGGAGCATTTCGCCAATTGCTGGATGTCTTTGGGGCCAAGGCCCAAGCTTTGCGCAGTTTGCAAGTAGTTCTCGTTGATATACCCACCAAAGTAGGCGGGGTCATCGGAATTGATCATCACACACAGCCCCAGATCGAGCATTTGCTTGAGTGGATGCACGCTCAAATCGGGAAAGACACATAGCCTCACATTGGACAAGGGGCAAACCGTGAGCGGTGTGCGTGTGCGGGCCAGATAATCGATCAACGACGGGTCTTTCATGGCTTGCACGCCGTGATCAATGCGCTGGGCTTGGAGGGTTTGAAGCGCACTCCAAATGTAGGCTGGAGGGGCTTCTTCACCAGCGTGAGCGACACAATTCAACCCCAAAGCTCGGGCTTTTTCAAAGACGCGCTGGAACTTCTCTGGCGGGTGTCCCATCTCGCTCGAGTCGAGTCCCACACCAATGAAATGATCCCGGTAGGGCAGTGCCTCTTGCAGTGTTTGGAGGGCACTGTTTTCATCCAAATGCCGAAGAAAGCACAAAATCAAACTCGCAGAAATCTGAAAATCCTTGCCCGCATCGACCAGTGCTCGGCTCAATCCCTCGATCACGACTTGCATGGGCACGCCTCGAGCCGTGTGGGTCTGAGGATCAAAGAAAATCTCAGCGTGCACCACCCCATGAGAATGTGCTTTTTTCAAATACGCATACGCCATGTCGTAGAAATCCTGCGTCTTCAAGAGGACACTGGCACCTGCGTAGTAAATGTCCAAAAAACTCTGCAAGTCTTCAAAAGCATAAGCCGCCTTCAGGGACTGAACGCTGTCAAAGGCCAGGCTCACTTGGTTTCTTTTGGCCAGATCAAAAATCATCTCTGGCTCCAAAGAGCCCTCAATGTGTATGTGCAATTCCGCTTTGGGGCAGATTTCAATCTGATGTTTGAATTCGGGTGAGAGCGCCACTGGAGCAGTATTCATATCAAGACCCATACAATATTTCAACGAGAAAAATGAGGTAAAAAAATGGGGCCTGCTAAGAGGCCCCTCCAAGGTTCAATCAAGCCCAGCGCTGGGCAAACCAGCGCCGGGGCTTGAACATTCAAAGGACCTTATTTCTTGTCACCACCTGGCACTTTGCCCTCAACACCCTTCACATAGAAGTGAATGCCACCCAAGAAGCCATCATCGGCCACTTCGTCTTTTTTCAGCACTTCTTTGCCTGTGTTGTCCACAATGGGGCCTTTCCAAATGGCAAAGCTGCCGTCGGCGAGGCCTTTTTTGATTTCATCAATCTTGGTCTTGGTGTCTGCAGGCACGTCACTGGCGATAGAGACCAAATCAATGGCGCCTTCTTTGACACCCCACCATGATTTTTGATTGCCCGCCCAAGTACCAGCCAAGTATTCCTTGGTGGTCTTGATGTAGTAAGGTGTCCAGTTGATCACCGC
>Ga0114964_10001249_pt1 | contig 18715 bp, 17 predicted proteins | sample C_131016_MF_Meta_FD_92638 | JGI IMG/M metagenome (GOLD analysis project Ga0114964, IMG submission 92638) | Freshwater microbial communities from Lake Croche, Canada to study carbon cycling - C_131016_MF_MetaG | ecosystem: Environmental > Aquatic > Freshwater > Lake | place: Lake Croche, Canada... | reverse complement strand
TCCAGAAAAAAATCATGGGGGACCGTTCTTTTTTTGTTTTGGGGGGCGGGGGGGGGGATGGGGGGGGGGGGGGGGGGGGGGGGGGTCGGGGGTGTGGGTGTATCGACAACGATACATAATGGCGCAGATGACGCATTAATGCCAACCCAACGCGAGATGTTTATCCTTATCCAGGAGCTCGCCGCGAAATATAATAAAGTCAAAGATGAATTAGATGTAATGAAGCAGTGGGCGAAAATGGTTGGACGACGTATAGGTGGATCGAGTGGTGGTGGCGGCGGCGGTGGCGGCGGCGGTGGCAGCACAGCACTAGAATTCACATCCATAACGCGTCAGAAACGCCAGAATATGGAGGCCGTTCTAAATGAAGAAGACGATGAATTGATTGCGACAGCATCGTCTATTGGCGCGGAAAACCCAGTCCATCTTCGGCCATCGTTCGCAGAATGGTATTCGTCATCTCTCATTTCCGCAATATCTCTCAACGACACAGATTTAAATATCGTATTTCAGGAGGATCTTGTCTCGGGTATCACCGCCGCATTATTGCGTATTATGTCCGAGTATACGGCCGAGTCTGGCAAATCCCATCTCATCCCATTCAAACTTGCGGATGTGAAACAAGGCGCATTTTATATCTATGACGCGCCGTTTCGCGTCGCCGCCACAGACCACCCATCTACGGGGGGCATCGCTATTGGTATCGGTCACCAGCCACAAGCGCGGAAATGGCGCGCGATTGAACCGTGTGAGTTTCAGTTGTTAGTAAGTACAATTCATAAGCTCTTATTTAAAGAGTTCAAGAAATGGCAGGATCGGAATTGGGAGGCGCAACATCAAATGTCGAAACAGCGCGCACAGGCGGCGTCATCGTATCATACGGTAATGTCGTCACTTCAGCAGCACTCGCATTATCAGTGTTCGCCCGCAATGGCGACGTGTGATGGGATGTATTCGAGTGGCGGCGCAGCATCAGTGATGGATGAACCTGCTCTTATTACCGGGACTGTATTATCGGAAGATTTCGCGACGCTTTACAATAAGTATGCGGATAAGATGATGGGAGGCGCATTATCAAATGAAACTATTATATCGCGGGTTCGGGCGAAATTGTGGAAGGATATGAAGGCGTGGCGGCTTTAGAGGGGGGTCCCCTCAAACACCCCAGATAGCCAGGGGCGCACCCCTGAAACCCGCATTGGTTGCGTGGGAGGGAGGTGATATTGTGGGGATTTTTTCTTCATTTCCGCCGCCCTCCAAGAAGTCGACCGCCAACAGCAGGCGGACAAAATCTGGATTGCGGATTTGGAAGTGAAAGTATCCATTTTTGAATCGAAAATGGTTGAACAGCAATCTCTCATCAACGATATACTTGAGAGATTGAAGAATGTGGGTGCGTAAAAACTGATATGTCTACGAAATACGCATAATGAAGGCGAGGACGTAGAAGGGGGGCATATTTTCGTGGGCGTTACTGGAACCTTTTTCGGTTTCAGTTACGGTGATGGTGTGTTTATGTTGGGTTCCTTGACCATGAGTTGGATATGGGTGTGGATAATTATTGATACTAATACCGGTTGTCTCAGTTGATGTATTGGGGGTGTTGCTGTGGTTGTCTGACATTGAAACCGGATTTCCTTGGGCATAATTTTGATTATTACCACCGGCAAATGTATGAAAATGTCCTGGGTCTGAAATTGTATGCGAGTGATCTCCATCATTTCCGCTTGTCGTCGCACCAACATCGTGTTTGTGTTTTGGCATCTGTGCCTCCGTCAACGCAACCGTTTCCACACCTCCACTAGCATCAACTGTTCTATTCGTCAATCCACCACTTCCTTGTCCGCTACTCAACACAAATCTGCCTCTCAAATCCGGTGTCTTTATGCTATTATACGTCGACCCATCACACAATTTCCAGTTACTTGGAAGCGACGTCCCTGTGGTCCCGCTCCACATAATAATCCCGCCGACAGGAATAGAAGTATCGACATAAGATTTAGTAGCAGCATCTTGGGTAGAACTGGGGTCAAGGAGGTTGTTAATTCTGTTAGAATTCATATTCAAAGTTCCTGTTATACTGGCCGCACCCGCTACATCGAGTGCGACTGTCGGCGCGGTGACATTTATACCTACTCGGCCGCTTGTTACCAGCGCTGTCCCCGCTGTCGTAGTCGACGTTATTTTGGCCGCAGCCACCGACGCTGCTCCCACTACATCCAATCGAACTCCAGGAGTGGTCGTTCCAATACCAACATTACCAACCCCATTTATTACCATTCGGTCTATTGCGCCCGTAGCGATTCGTATTGAATTACTGAATTTACTGCCAGGCTCAGAAATATTTTCACCAACAAGGTCAATACAACTTTTACTAGGATTTTGGGCTGAAAGTCGCAAAAACCCTGTGTTCGCTTCCGGTACCACACCACGTATTTCATTTACACTTTGGGTCGAACCAAATGATGGAATATCATTACTAGGTGTTACTATCTTTGATATTAGTTTAATACGAGGATTATCGGTGAATCCGGATGCTTCACTTGAAATGTGTAATATTCCAGATATGTCCATATTCGGGGCAATATTGTCGTGAGAATTTACTGGCGCAAAACCTTTATTTACACTAACTCTTCCATTCAAATTCGCACGTCCAATTATCGAAACATCACCCGCCGAATTAATAACAATCGAGTTGCTTTGGGGTGTCATTGTACCGGTTTGGAACGTAATAAAATTCGGTGATATTATACTCAGTCCGTCTGATGGATTCGTGATTGAGTTCGTTGTTCCTCCCAATACACTTGATACAGTTGAGTCATTTACATTGCGATGATATAATCCCGGGTATAATCTCGATGATGGCTCTGGTCCGGGTTGATTCATCATAAACATTGCGGCATTTGTTGCGGGAAATGTTGGTGATACTCCAGGATGAGTTCCGACCATTACATTTCCAGTAACATGAAGGCGTCTATTAAGGCCACTATAATTTATATCGGTAAGTTCGGTATCTGTTATTCCACCCACGCCCACGCTGCCATTTTCATAATTTATACATACTCTTTCACCGGCCGCAGTAATATTACCACTCGCCAATTTGAATCTCAAACCTATCATACTATTGGTATTGCTGGTATTATGTAAATTAATGGTAGCAGACGCTGGATTACTTATGTTATGAATTAGTTTAATTCCTTGTGTAATGTCAGTTATTGACGCCGGTGTTTTCGTAACTGAAATTCGGTCGTCTATACCAGAACCCATTATAACATAACTACCCGATGCTTCTCCACCGCGTATAAATGTGCGTGGTCTGATTGCGGCTGTAATGCTTGGATCCTCTACGTAAAACGATGAATGAATTGAATTCAGCGCGACATCATTTACGATTAATGTTCCTGTAGTTGAGCTACTTGCGTTCGTTGTAGAACCGCTTGGTACATACCGAATATTCGTATTCCCACTGAAATCACCACCGCTTATATCATTTTGGCTTGGAACATCTGACCTATATTGAACTGCGTACTGTGGTCCTTGAGAATTGGCTTTGCCGGAAGGACCGGTTGGTCCAGTTGGACCATATGGTCCCGTAGCTCCAGCCGGTCCAGTATAACCGGTTGGACCGCCAGTACCAGTAGAACCGGTTGGACCGACAGAACCATTAATTCCGTTAGGACCTGTCGCACCTACCGTTCCAGCCGTACCCTGAGCGCCGTCATTACCCACCGCGCCTAATGTTGTTTGTACATACGAGTATGTAGTTATATTTGAATTAAAATCAGTTTGGTAATATAAATACGCGTTTGCCGACTGGTTTGCAGCTTGTGTACCGAGGTTTTTAATGTATAATTGTAATTGAACGTATACATTCTGGCTACTTCCACTTGCGTCTTTAAGTGTTGTGAATTCAACCGGAATTTCTAGTTTATATAATTTGCGGGTAGTGGAAGTGAGAAGTGCTCCGCCACTAGCATCAAGGATATTCACTGGGCTTGACCAGCTTTTTCCGATATATTTGATATGAGATGGGAGATAAGCAGAACGGGGTGGGTAATATCCGGAATCACCGCCGTCCTCTGTTTCGATAATTAAACTGTCTGGTGATGGTTGGCTTGTAGTTCCGGTAATCATAAAAATAGCGGCATAAATCGCGAGTTGATTTGCGTCCGAGTTCGCAGCACAGTTTGCGTATAAGTTGACAACCCATACACCACTTGGAATAACCGCCAATGTCGATATTTTTAATGCGGTATTCCAGAATCTGTTGGCCGGTATAGTTTTATTCGCATTTCCGTATGTAGCCGAAACAGTTATTGGACCGATTGTTCTCATTCCACTACTAATTGGTACGGATGAAAGCTTATACGAATCCGTGATTTGTTGATCTGATATTGAGTCACCATCCGGGTTTAACCATATAATTGTACCATTTGATCCTTGGCTACCTTGAATACCTTGTATTCCTTGTATTCCTCTTTCTCCAATTGAACCTTTCGGACCTGTTGCGCCTATCGCGCCATCTGCGCCTGTCGCGCCTTTTGCGCCGCCCGGACCGGTTGGCCCAAATACCCTTGTAAAATCACCAGGTGGTCCAGTCAATCCGGTTGGGCCAGTAGCACCAGTAGGCCCATCTGAACCGGCTTGACCTCCGTAACCGACACCTGGAGGACCCTCCGGTCCGGTTGGACCCATACTTAAATCAAGTTGTTGTATTGCTAGCACCTTTTTATCCACATAAAACTTCGTGGCGACATCTTGGTTATCGTAAGGATCTCGCACGTTTTTAATACGATTAATCGGTGTCGCAATACCTGGCCCTCCAGTCATATCAATATCTCCATTCATAAAAATAACACCGCTGTTGTTTCCTATTCGCATAACGTTGTTTCCTGTGTTTTGAGAGATATCGGTCGATCCAAATATCGTTCCGCCCATCGTGGCGTCATTATTTCGTACATAGTTTTGTGTTCCTGTTCGGGAAAACCCGCCAACACGTTTCCACGAATTCGTGTTATTTGACATCAGAACTATATAATATTATACAATATTTCAAAAAATTGATTGTATCGCGTATTTCGCCATAAATTATGTAAATGGTAAATTTCCGATATTTCGACCTACGCGGTTGTTGTGGCGGTGACTGTTGTGGCGGCGACCTATGTCGTCGTTATTGTCGACATCAATTTCACTCACATAAAGTTTCATCATCATCCGATCATCGTCCATATTATTATTATTATTTTTACACCGCATAGTAATACGTCCTTGACGGTTTCCGCGATCACTTTGTTGTGATGGTGATTCAGTAGCCGGTGGTATTAATCCTAAATCAACCGGGTTTGGCAAAACAGGGTAAATTGACACTGTATTTGGTAAATGTTCGTGATTATGAACTTCCTTTGGTATTTCTCCACCTAAATATTGTTCTATTAACTTGGCTGCGATTGGAATCTCTCGACGCAGGCGTCTCAATGTAAATTTTTCCCGCTTAACACGTTGATTGTCTTGTTTTGATTCAACCGACAATACATTCCCGTCATAATTCATTTTTGTATAATATTGATGAGGAATGTTGTCGTTCACCTTTATAGGTGTATTACGTTGTTGTGGTTGTTTCATTGTTTTGATTTTAATTTTCTTGTTCTTGTTCTTGTTCTTGTTTGTGCGTAGTCGTGACATTTTATAGTTGTATTATATATTATACATACACATTGTTTGTTCCTAAGATATATAATATATGAAGTTTATGAAATTAGACACGCCTGCGCTCACAGAGAAGGCAGCGGGTGCGGGTGCGGGTGCGACGCACAAACACAATGATACTGTGGACCACGGTGGTTATATCTATTTAGATGAGATGTTGGATAAAACATTCCTTACAGACTATTTTCTACATTAAAATATATACGTTACGAGAGATTAACAATAACGTCGAGAGAATGTCTGGTATAAACGCACAAACAATCACCGATTTAGTCGTTTTGGCGGTCATCGTTTTGGCGCTTGACGGGGTATTTTTGTATACAGCAAGCGACTTTTTTTCGCGCCAAATTATGTTGGTACAGGGAACGGCCCTTAAAGTAAATATACCGGGTGCGGCGGCGTGTTATTTACTCATTGTGCTTGGATTGTATTATTTCGTGCTTCGCCATATTATTGTCGCGAATGCGTCATCTGCAGCAGCATCCATTCAAACGATGCGTCTTCGCGATGGAATGGTGACAGCATTCTTACTTGGTGTCTTTGTTTACGGTGTGTATGAGACGACAACCCTCGCATTATTGCGTAATTGGAGTCCGATAACATCGATTATCGATACAACCTGGGGTGGCACATTATTCGCATTATCCGCATATTTATTCCACGCGTATAAATCGATGGATTGATTCGATTGAATCGCTAGCATAAAAAGCGAACCATTGCGGTCGTGTTGGCCTCCGCAGATGTCGCATTGTTATACAAGTCGCGATGATACGCACCACACGTAAACATAATATTGGAATACATCATCAATTGATATATAAACTGAAACAGATTATATGTTAATAACAAAATACCGATATTACATCGGCATACACTCACATCCGCACCCCCATCCCCACCACTAAATGCCGTAATAGGTGTTCCATCTTTTAAGAAATATGGCGACACGAATATATTAGCATAATGCGCAGCACCTGCGTCTACTCCTGCGCTTGCTTCGTCAAAACGTATATACTCCGTCCCGTCATTACCAGTTATCGTCGCACTTCCATTTCCTCCGTATGTATATCTATTATTCTGAGTTATAGTATCAAATTCACGTTCTACTTTCGAATTCAAATATTCGCGGCCCCAAGATGAGGTATAAAACCCGGGTTTAAACGCTTGCCGTCCACCAAATGTGTAAATCGGTGTATGTTCATTCTTTGTTTCCGCCCCCGCCGCCCCCGCCGCCATATGTTCGCTCGGTAATGAAGCATAACGATACTCGCCGCCAACATTTTCACAGTCGCTTGCCACAGCCCCCCCATCCGGAAGATCCCATCCACAACAACATTTAATAAAAGCGTGCCTGGTGTGTTCTATATTTTCCGATATTTTCTCCCAATTCTCGCCATTTCGCAAAGAAATATTCACGACTACAAAAAATATTATGTCGCTGAATATATCGAAAATCCCGAAAATATACGTATAATTGGTAATAATATATCGGACATATAATGCGTCGCATATGATTTTAAGCGCAATACTCGCACAGTCTAATTTTAAATAGAAGGGATTTTTCTGAAACATACTGAAATATACGGTGGTTGCCAAACGCACGACTGCGACATTTTGGTATATTGTTGGTGGCGGTGTGGGATATGCGAGCGAAGTTAACAATAATAACTGTAAAAAACTGAAACCGATGGCTGAATGTATCCGATACGGATGGTCCATCATTATTATAATCTCTATATATATTTTTATGTCATAACCTTCGCACGGATGTATGTATGTATGCGATAACGAATATAAGAATAACCTGTGTTTACATCTTATACGAATGGTGTATGAACACCGCTGACAATGACGCCGCCGACGACGACGACGATGGCGATTCTGTCGCATTCGTAATCGCGTTTGTGATTTGTGTTGAATTATCAAAAGAACCTGAATATCAGTGCGAATATTGCGACAAAGTTTACAAACAGGAGGCACGGTATATCACGCATTTGAAGTCGGCGCATCCTCCACCAGCTGCGCCAGATCCGGGGGGGTGGCGTATCGAAAAAGATACACTAGAGCCCGCATCGGCGGTAGTTGAACCGATGCTAGATAATACAATTATTGTGGAATTACTACGTCAAAACCGTGAAATGTTGGAATTATTGCGTAAACAACAAGAAACGATACATTTGTTGGTAATGAATGGAATAAAATGAATATAGAATGAAATTATATATTATAATATTGTTTGGTTTAATATCACAATGTTTGAGTGTTCGTGTGGTAAAAAATATAAATATGCTAGCGGGTTGACGAATCATAAAGAAAAATGTGGTGGTGGTGGTGGGGGTGGTGAGGGAGTTGGTGGTGGTGGGGGAGTTGGTGGTGCTTCGGCCGCCGCCGCACACACAATGAATACTGACAGTGATGATATTGCCAAAAGCGCGTTTTTTACAATACCATTAACTAGTTTTAAACCTACTGAGAATTTCACGAAGGAGGATTTAGAATTGTTGGAGAAACGAAAACAGGCGAGATTAAAGGCTATACTTCAGGCGCAACAGGCCGAAAAGGATAAAAAGACTGCCATAGAAGCAGCACGGGGAGCGGTGGGGGGGGGTGGAGCCGGTGGTGGAGCCGTTAAATCATCAACTACAGTCGTAAATAATACGACAAATGTCGGTAATGAGGAACATAATGCGTCATTTAATATAAAATATGTGCGCCGTTCTGAAGAGACGCAACAAGTTGTTCGTGCGGTTACTGCGGCAGCGAATGAATATTGTAAAGGGCGTATTATTGTAACAAGTGACGAACCGCCGTCTATTGATGCTGGTGTGGATGGTGTTACTACTACAGTAAATGAAGCTGGAACTACTGTGTTTAATCATCCAACGCGCACCATTTCAATTATCGAGACACCACCTGAGGAAGTAAGTCCAGAAGAAGAGCACGATATCACTCTTGAGAAAATGACATATTTGATTCTGTCGCTTATTCAGAAGAATAATAAGTTGACGAAAGAGAACAATATTTTGCGGCAAATTGTGGATAAGTTGGACCCGACATACTTTGACTAGTTCTCGCGTCGTTTACTCCTTTCACTCACTCTCGCGTCGTGTACTCCTTTCACTCACTTCGTTCGTTCCACTCGTCACTCCGCTCGGTCATCTCTCGCAATCGTACTATAAATGTTTTGTGATTGGTTATGTTTTGTGATTGGTTATGTTTTGTGATTGGTTATGTTTTGTGATTGGTTATGTTTTGTGATTGGTTATGTTTTGTGATTGGTGACATCCATTTCATACCCCTCCCCTGGATTAGTATTTGAATTCCATTATAATTGAAATGATATAATTACCACTGTGAAATTACATCATCGTCATCGACTCAGTCATCGTATTCTCTCGACATCTCATTATGGCTTCATCATTAGAAGGCGCCAATATGTCCGTTGTTCGTTCGTTCCCGGTATTATACGCGATCGACAAAAACGGGAAAATAAAAGTATGGAAAGCAGCCGTCCTTCAATCAAGCACAAGCACAAGCACAGCGAAGACTTCTCCCGGCGCTACATCCCGAATAACCCACGGATATCTCGATGGAAAACATCAGATCGCGTATCGTGATTATAACACTGGAAAAAATATCGGTCGGTCCAATGAGACCACGCCTCTCGCGCAATGTATTTCTGAAACACAGCGGAAATGGACGGACAAGAAGGAGAAGGAGGCATACTCGGAGACGAAACCGGCTGATTGCGGTGAAGGTTATGGTGATATTTCTGGAAATTTCGGCTATGATGGTGACGGTGCCGATGATGATGCTGATGCTGATGCCGGTCCTTTCCTGCCAATGCTCGCCCAGACATTTAATCCTGCGGACGCTATTGTCAGCGGTGGTCCTTCTGTATCTAAAAAGAAAAAGGTCATCACATTCCCGTGTTTCGTCCAACCAAAGTTGGATGGACTACGATGTGTATCGTATTCGACACACGGCGCTGGCGGCGGCGGCGGTGGCGGCTGCGGCGTCGCACTCCAATCCCGCACCGGCGCATTCTTTACTGGTCTCCCACATATCGCCGCCGCGCTCCGTCCCTATCTCTCGCAACACCCGAATATCGTCATCGACGGCGAGTTATACACGGATCAAATGCCGTTTGAAGAACTGGCCGGACTTATCAAAAAGAAGAAAATCACTGATGATGACGTGGAACGACTTAAAAAAGTCAAATATCACGTCTACGACATCTATGACCGAAAGCTACCTGAAATGCCATACTCCGAGAGATTGGGCGTCCTTGCTGCGGCGGTTCGGAGGTGTGGGTGTGTCGCAAACGATACACTTACCGCATCGGGGCGGATACTGCGAAGTGATACGGAAGCTGCGACGGTGGTTGTCCTGGTCCGAACCGAGAAAGTGGCTGCGCTCGGGGATTTTCGTCGGCTGTTTGCGGAGTTTGTTGAGGCGGGATATGAGGGTATTATGCTTCGGAATGCGGCGGGTGTCTACTCTGCGAATTATCGGAGTAATGATCTGCAGAAATACAAGGAATTTATGGAGGAGGAGTATATGATCACCGATTTCACCCAAGGTGAAGGACGTGACGCCGGTGCGGTGATTTGGGTGTGCGAGACGGCGGATGGTAAGGAGTTTTCTGTCAGGCCGCGCGGTTCGATGGAGCAACGACGCGCCTGGTTTCGCGAGGGTGAATCATATATTGGTAAGAACTTGACGGTTATATTCCAGGAATTGACGGAGGAAGGTAAGCCGAGATTTCCTGTTGGCAAATGTGTCCGTGAGGGATTTTAAGGGGTGGGGTTGTGTGTGGTATGGGATGGATATGGGATGGATATGTATATGAATATGTATATGAATATGTATATGAATATGTATTTTTAGTTCCAATGAATGGAATTCATTTTTGTGGATGACAGACCCATCATCCAAACGTCTGTTTTTTTGTTTAAAATTGACGGCGCCAAAACCGTTTTTTGACATTTTTAAAATGTGCTTTTTTATCCATAGGATCCCTTTAAATTTAAGAAAACATCAAAAACTCAATTTACACCATTATGCTCTCATTTCTACATTTTAACTTAAAATATCCTTACTGTAACTTTTTCGTCACACCGCGTTCATAAAATGCACATTTTATCTAGGGGTAATTTAAGAAACCCAATGCGAACTCCAGCGAACCACGTGCCAAATTACCTCTTTAGATGCGATAAATGCCACTTCATAACTGATAACAAAAAGGACTACAGTCGACACACTGCGTCGGCTAAGCACGCCAAGCGAACAGGAGCGAACATTCATCGTAACGTTTTACCTTCCAGCGAACCAATTACCCAGCAACATTCAGGTGAGATGTTACCGCATTTACCTGAATGTTGCCCAGTAGAACCACAACCCGGTCAACTCGCTTTCATATTTGACAAGCATATTTATAAATACTGCGAAAAATGTGGTAGTAAGTATCACAGTAAAAGCGGATTATGGAAGCATCGTAAAACGTGTGAGTTCGTACTGCCAGAGTCGACAGCAGCAGCAGCAGCAGCAGCAGCAGCTCCGGTTGCGCTTCCAGGAGACCAAGAATTTAAAACAATCATTATGGATATGTTGAAAAACAACCAGGAGTTTCAGCATAAATTGATGGAAATGATGTGTAGTCACCAATCTCTCGCAATCAATGCGGCGGCTACTGCTGCCGTCACAGCCACAGCCACAGCCGCCGCCGCTGCCGCTGCCGCCGCCGCTTCCGCCGCCAATTACACCAACAGTAATAATTATACTGGAACAACGAATAGTCATAATAATAATAATACATTCAATCTCCAGTTCTTCTTGAACGAACAATGTAAAGACGCGATGAATATCACCGAATTCGCGAGTTCGATTCATTTGAAGGTATCCGACCTGGATGATTTCGGGAGAGTAGGATATGTGGAGGGAATGTCGAAGCTTTTTATTGATAGTTTGAGAGAAACGGATGTATTCAAACGCCCGATTCATTGTAGCGATGCGCGCCGAGAGACGATTTATGTGAAAGATGATGATAAATGGGAACGTGAAGGCCCGGAGAATACGAAGATCACAAATGCGGTCCGGGTGGTGGAGCATAAAAATATAGTTCTTGTAAATGAATGGGCGAAACAAAATCCTAGGTGTGAGGATAGTTCGACGACGGAGAATACACAGTATATCAATTTATCAAGGGCTGTACTTGATGGGGATGATAAAAATATCGCAAAGGTGATAAAGAAGGTGGCGAAGGAGGTTGTCATAGAGAAGTCAACGTAGCGGAGCGGTAGTGGAATGGAATTGAATCAATAATGTTTGCTCGAATACTTACGGCGGTGTTGGCGATGTGTACGTTTGGCAGCGTTATTTTTACCAGCCCCAGCGCCGCCACCTTTGACTTTGCTAAATAATGCGGTCCATCCTTTGGGGCCAAAAATGTTGCGGGTGTTTTCAAGAATATTTATCATTTGTTTAATAGCATTACTAAAATGTGGTAGTGTATCTGCTGGAATAGGAGCAACAGCAGCATTAGCACCAGCAATAGCAAGATGGGCGGAGTTGGACGTATTACCCAATTGCCCGGGTGCTCCTGGTGCTTGTCGGGCAAGTATTCCTACTGGTATATGATTTGCGGCGTAGCCTGCTACGGGTGTTTGAAATGTATCCAAATCAATCATTTGGGTAGTGGCTGCTCCTCCGGCATCTATAACCCATAAAGAATTATTTGACGCACCATCGCCTGTGTTGGGGGCGAAGTATTGTCCAGTGTTCGCAACGTGTAGGCCGTGGTTGGCGTTGGGTACTGATTGGTCTAGTGGAACCATCGCCGCAGCATCCGTTCTACTGGCTGCGTTGCATAAATACGCAATAACATTTAATACTTCTGTAATATTACTATTAGCATTAATTACAGAATTCGGCAAAAAGTTGGGAACATCAACCTTTAATAAAAAATCGGGACCATTCTCTCTTCCGGTGCTATCTAATAATATTTGTGGGGTGATTGCTGCCATCCTTCGTCTTTGTTATCTTGTTAACTATACATACTACACACAAAATAATCTACACCAAATTTCTTCAATACAAGTATTTGGCGGGCGATACAGCGACAAACGACAAACGACAAACGACAAACGACAAACGACAAACGACAAACGACAAACGACAAACGACAAACGACAAACGACAAACGACAAAGGCAAGAATTATAAAGAGGAACTTTATCCTAAATATCAATTATTTAATATAAAAAAATTACTATACTAATGTATAGTAATAATATGTATATAATTACAGGTGCGAGTGATAATCATTATTTGACATTAATGAATATGATAAATAGTTTTATAAAATATAATGACAGACATAAATTAATAATATATAATTTGGGGTTAGAAGAAACAAAATGGAATAATATTAAAGAGAAATATAATAATCAAGGTTTTATATTCAAAATATTTGATTATTCAAAATATCCAGAATGGTTCAACATAAATATTGAAGCGGGACAATATGCTTGGAAACCAACAATTATATATAATACATTTTTGGAATATACAGATGAAATATTAGTTTGGATGGACGCTGGAAATTTAATAAATGAAAATTTACAAAAATTGGAGAGTTTTTTAATTAATAATTATATATATTCCGCAACTTCTAATGGAACTATAAAAGATTGGACACATCCTTTAACAATTCAATATTTGAATTGTAAAAATCTAGAGAATGAAAATAGAAATGGAGCGTGCATGGGGTTTAATACGAAAATAGATCTTGTAAAAGATTTTATAACTGAGTTTTATAATTGTGCAAATGATAAAAATTGTATTGCCCCGGAGGGTTCTAGTCGAAAAAATCATAGACAAGACCAAGCAGTTTTTACAATTTTATTTTATAAATATTTATGTGAACAAAATAATACATTTTATTATAATGACGATTGGAACCATTATTTATGTTATTCAATACATAATGATATAGAAGCACATTGGGATAAATAATTAGTAACTTTAATTACCACATCAAAGCGTATTGACACCTTCTAGATTTTATCTACCACCCCAACTGGTTATAAAGTTTTCAAGAGGGTTATCATAATGAATATTTAATTTATCAAATAAATCATTTCTAATAAAAAACATATTACCTGTATGTAAAATAAATTTGTATCCTTTTTCAATTCCTAGATCAAATGTTGGTTTAAATCCGGTTCCACCGTATTTATTATTTTCATGAATATGGTTATTATTATCAGTATTAACAGACGAATTTATTTCAATTATAACTATTTTGGGATTATATATTTTTAAACTTTTCCAAACCTGATAGTCATAGGAATCAATATCTATAGATAATATATCAAAATCAATTGGTATGTTTGTTTTTTTTAATAAATTGTCTAACGAATTTTGAGTATCATTATGATCAACAAATGCATTTATAGGAATTATATTATTATATTTGTTTACTGTTTTCATTAAATCACCGTATTTATTTACATCCCCTTCAATAAATACGGCGTCAAACCCCTTTTTAACTAAATTGAAAGTATTTGATAAGTGAATACCATCCCAGGCTCCAAATTCACATACCCAACCATTATTTATATTTAATCTTTTTAGAAGTTCTTCAATTATTCCATCTTCTCCATTTTGAGAATAAACATTTTTAGAATATGCGTTATAAAAACGATTTGTATAAAGTTGTGACATATAATAATGTAATTAACTTTATATATTTATTATATAATTATTTATTTATGTTCAATTAGTATTATTTATTACTCCACTTCGTGTATAAAAATAATATATTTCATCATATAAGATAATATCATATAAGATAATATATAAGATAATATCATAATCCTTTCCATTTTAACATAATAATGTTGTCAAATCAAATATTAAATAACAGATATAACACAACAAACTTTGTTAATAATCCGAAGTATGAACATGATATTGAAATATTAATAAATAAAACATTTCTAAATGAAAAACCGTTTTTTTCAATAGTAACACCGGTATATAATCAAGAAAATATTATTGTACAGAATTTTAAATCGATTTTAGATAATACAACTGAAAAATATTATGAACTAATTTACATTTTAGACAGTTGTTCGGATAATACAGAAACAAATTTAATAAATTTTATAAATAAAATGAATGTAGACGAATATCCATTATTAATAAAAATATTAATATTAAAAAGCAGTATACCATTATTTGAAACGAGCGCCGATAATTTAGGTTTTATATGTTCGGATGGTGAATATATTTTAGAAATACAAGCAGATATGACAATGACACAAGACGGATACAATATGAAATTATTAAAACCATTTACATTGAATGAAAATATTATAGGTATATCTGGTAGATGTTGTCATAGTTTTGATGAAACAAATGGTATCGGAAAATTAGGATTAGACATTACAAAACAATTATTACCGAATATAGATCAAAACGCATACTATATAGGTGAAACTTGTAATAGAGGACCATTGCTATTAAATAATTCAAAATTAAAAGAATTAGGATATTTGGATGAAGTCAATTATTTTCTAGATAATTCAGATCACGATTTATTTGCAAGAGCATATTATTTGAAAAATTGGATATGTGGTTATGTTCCTATTGAATTTTCTGCTCCTTTAGAAAATGGTTCTACGCGAAAACCACGTGATTATAACAATGAAAAACATTATAGAATAAAAATGGATTCAACACAAAATGGAATAAATGGATTTTTAAGGAAATTGTTATTTCAAAATAAAACTAGAGATATTATAAAATATTCTTTATAAGTGGACAAGTTCTTCGGTTGAGAGATATGAATCGTGACGAAGGCGGAGGTTTGGGTTTTCGCTAGAGAAGTAGCTAGGATACAGGATGCTCCAGTCCGTATCTTCGGATAGAAGTGTTAGTTGTGTATAAACATAACCGATAAATGCGCTACAGACGAATCGGGATGTCTTTTGTGGGTGTGGGTCTTTCTTACAGTATGCTTCAATCCAGTCTGTGATTATAAGATCATATGGTTTATCATATACCACCTGATGTATTTTCTTTAATCTCTCGGGAGTGAACAGTTCATAATATCTCTCGGAATGTAGTTTACGAACGTATATTTTACCACTATAAGTCTTGATAAACTCTTCGTAGGGCACAAATTGGACGCCTAACTTCTGCGTGTTGTCTTCGGAATCGGGAACATTCGAGATGCCGGACATCCATACATACGTGCCTTTCAATGGCGTCTCTAAAAAATCGGGGTCTTTTACAACCATCCCGATATGCGAGAAGTCACTTTTCGTCATAAATTTGATGAACCAGCTTAATAATCCCCAGTCTCCGTATGCGAGGTCATCGCATAATAAAAGATCGCCTGTTTTAAGATTCATTTGTCTATTATATGTTCACATAATATTATGTATAAATCTCTCGAAGTATGAACTTTAAATGTATAATGTTTGATTCAACCGCTTTGCGGGGAATGCCGTCCAGTGGACGGATAGAGATTTGATGGATGAAAATAATGGATTGGATTGATGATGTCGAGAGATTTGTTGGTTGATTGTGTATGTTTATGTATTTAATGGATGGTTCGGCACCAAATCTCTCGAAATATGACAGTAAACATATACCTTCGGTAAAATATCACTGAATAATGGCGAGCAAGTCTTGTGCTGTTAACGCCGGGTTGTGTTTTTGTGTTGAAATCTCTCGGAATGGATGGATTGAATCTATAAGTTCGAGAGATTTTAAGAATGATATTTCGATAGAAATCTCTCGTAATCGAAATATATATTGTATAATTGGGAATGGAATATGAGTAAATATGTAAGTAAAATTGCGATACATAAAGGATAGTTTATAGCTGTTGTATTATACACTTTGTAGACTACTACCAACGGTAGATAATGAACGATGATATCATAAAGAAGTAATAATGGCGCGAGTTTCGGGTCCCTAGTATTTACAATTTCATAATAATTTGGATAATAATGGAATAGGTAAAGACTTCCGATGAACGTAAGGATATTTAGAGGAATTATATTGACTTTACTATTTATGAATAATAACAGAAATGTTATAATAAAAACAATGAAAGAGAAAGACTTTGATTGACTGTAAATGAAATCAGAATGCGTAAAATTATTAAACATGATTATATATAGTGTTGTAAATTAGTATTTGAATTAACGGTAAATGAATTACAAAATACCAGCAATATGAAATCGAGCCCATAATTAAGTTAGGTCTTGTAGACTTGACGATTCTATTTATCTTGTGAAGGAGTAACCGCTTTTTTTGTAACTGCTTTAACTTGTTTCTGTTGTGGCGCAGGTGGCGCAAGTGGAGTCAAAGTAATATTTATACTAGAAACACAATCATCATCTTGTGACGGTACATTTGTTTTATCACACGATCGTTTATGAACTGAAAGAGCTAGAAGATTTTTTCCAACAAAACTACACTTTTCACAAATGAATTTGCCTGAATTAATATATCCGAATCTTGATGATAACATCTTTTCAAGACAAGGAAGTTCAATACATTCAATGTGTTTAATCATCTTTTGAGAGAATTCCTTAACCATTTTCAATTGTGCTAATTTTTGTTCAACGAATAGCTGATATTCCTTATTAATTTCATCGAGTGTATCTTTGCTAATAGTATAATCATCAGTTAAGGTTATTTCATCCAACTTGGATTTGAAAGAGTCAATAATATCAATAGCAATTTTAATGATTTCTGGGTCATAATTTACATTATGGATATATAGTAATACATTTCTATTATGTATATTTATTTCAAAGTTTTCTTTATTAACAATACCTCCTTCTTGCGAGAGAAATAACCCTGAACAGTTTTGTGTGTCTACATCGTGAATAAACTTCTTAACTTGGTCTGATGTAACTTGACGAGACTCGTAACACTTATTCTCAACTAGAATCTTCTGTCTATCTTTTCGATGAATAATGATATCCCCTGATTCCTTTTGAGAACCTACGTATTCAACCTCAGCTGATGGAAATAATCCTCTTAAAATATTCAAAACAATATTCTCAGACATTTTCCCCTTTGAACTAGAATTTTCCATCCGTTTGAGAACATCTTTTACTTCGGATTGAAGCGCATTTTGTGATGAAGTTATAGAGGAAAATTGTGACAATGTGGCATCTTTGTTTGAATCAACCATTTTCCTAGTTGAATCAATTACATTAGAAAATTTCGCATCAATCGTTTTAATAAAATCATCAAGCGATGATTGCGATAAAGGTTCACCATCCGTTTTTGATGTTTTACTGATCTCTTCCGTTATGAATGAACAAAAAGATTTTATGTTTTCATTAATTTGTTTGGAGAGATTTTCATTATTTTTTGGAACAAGTTCTGTCAGCAATAATTGGGTCTTATCTAATATTGTCCCATTCGAATCTTTGATGAGAGGAGCAATCTTATCTGCAATATTTGATGACAAAATCATCTTCAAATCATCAATATATTCTTTCTTAAACTCTGTAAGCTTTAAAAATAGTTGCTTACCATACTCAACTTGTTGGCTTGTAAGCTGTGATTGAATATTCGCAATTCCATTCAAGATTTGTGAAGTAATGTTACTATTATTTACTGGATTAGTTGTCTGCATAATAGATACAAGAATATCTGTAAACATAACATTCATTTTTTCAAATTCAATTTCAGGATGTTCGTGATAAAACTCCCAAACCTTCGCACTGTTACACGTAAGAGATGTATTCACTGGTGATGCCATTTGTGTTATGTATTTAGTCATTAAAATAGCTTTAATTCCGTTTCTAGTTTGATATTCTATTAGAAAGTCAAAGTAGAATTCTTTTTCGGACATTTCTAGTTTGATATTCTAGTAGAAAGTCAAATTAGAACTCCTTTTTCGGACATTTCTAGTTTGATATTCTAGTAGAAAGTTAAGTTAGAAATCATTTATCGTCATATTTTAGACCATA
>Ga0114964_10001248_pt1 | contig 18716 bp, 16 predicted proteins | sample C_131016_MF_Meta_FD_92638 | JGI IMG/M metagenome (GOLD analysis project Ga0114964, IMG submission 92638) | Freshwater microbial communities from Lake Croche, Canada to study carbon cycling - C_131016_MF_MetaG | ecosystem: Environmental > Aquatic > Freshwater > Lake | place: Lake Croche, Canada... | reverse complement strand
TTTTCCATCAACCACGATACAGATAATAATACCGCCCTCTCTGCTTTCCGTGATATCCCGCCCAAGTCCGTACTCCTATTTGAAGACATCGACTGTCTCTTCGAGAAACGCACCGGAACACAGGAAAACAAGAGCACATTCACGTTCAGCAATCTACTGAATCTCTTGGACGGCGTCTTTTTCCGAAAGGGCCTTATTTCATTTATTACAACGAATCATCCAGAGAGTTTGGATCACGCGTTATTGCGTCAGGGACGGACGGATATGATTATCCATATGAACTACCCGAAGAAGGTCGACGTCAAGCATCTATTCCGTGATATGATGCGGAAGGAAGAGATGACGCCGGAGGAAATTGACCGCGAATTTGACCGGTTCTATGAGCACATCAACAAGAAAACGATTACAATGGCGGGGATTGTCGGGTTTCTGTTTCGGTATCGAAAATCGTGGGAGGAGAATATCAATGAGCTACTGGACGCAGATAAGTTCATCAAGGAGGTGACGCGGAATGTGGAGGACAGTAAATTGTATTCGTGAGAAGTGTTGAATACAATGCGCGAAAAGAGTCGTTTGTATGTTCTAGTGAATGATATGAATACCCCTTACATCCTGATTGTTTATTTATATTTATATTTTTATTTATATTTATATTTTTAATACGATGTTTTGTTTTATTCTGCGGCGACGGTGGATCTGACGCATCTCCTCCCCCGGTCCTTACCGCGCAAATATACTTCATAAAACATTCGAGATTATTACACGGATTATGTGACGCATTTTTAATATTATGTATCATAATCTCCCCACCTGTTAGTTCATCTAAAAATTCCCCGATATGTGATGGAATAATAGTATCATCTTCGCCAAAGCAAATATGGGTCTGCGTTTTTTTATACACTTCCAATAGTGTCGTTATGGCTGGTGTATTCCAATAAGAATAAAATGGGTGTAATGTAATCAAACGTTGTAAAACTTTGTATCCGGTATTACTGTGTTCATTCATAAAAAAAGATAACCAAAACTCGGTTGTGTCGGATTGTGTTGTTCCATTAGAACCGACGCGACGGCCAATATAAAGCATCAAATCGCGCGAAATCATCGGAAGATGAAACAATGTCGTTGGTAACCCAGCTTTAAAAAACATACCCCAATAATATCCGTATACACCAAGAGTTGGAAGAATACCAGCGGGGTTCAAAAGAACCAACCGTTTTATAGGAAACCGGTCAGCAACATAAATGGAAAGAAACCCGCCGAGAGAATGTGCGACAAGTATCGTGTTTTTAACGATATTCAACTTGATGAGTGTATTCCCAATAATATCCGCATAACAATGGCATAACTCTTCATTGTTCTTATATGTGTCGATTTTGATACATCCACTTACCCCAAAATTTGGTAAATCAATTGCGACGCATTTAATATTGTCGGGAATTTGTTTCATAACATTAAAAAATATAGTCGAGTTACTCGCGGTTCCGTGAATAAATACGAAAATGTCGTCGATTGCGTCGGCTGCGTCGGCTGCGTCGGCTGCGCCGTCGGTCACCACCATAGGGACTAGATCTTTGATAACGCAATGTATGTTAACACCAGACACATCAACCGTTTCTTCGTGAAACCTGTAAGATGATACAATATCGGTCATTTTGGCATTTATATCTTTAGTTGGTTGTGATGGCGGCAATATCATCATTACCATCGAACATATACCAATCACAATATAACAGATAAACAATATACAACCTATACAAACCCAAATCAGAGAACCAAAAATATATGTATATATTGGAAACCCCATCTTCACATCTACTCTACTCTATCTTCCGAAAAGTAAATTGCTTTCCCTGACGAAATCTCTCGGAGTCCATCGTTCCACGTTTCAAATTACATTCTAAACACCCAATAACTACGTTCGCAGAATTATGACCGTAGTCATTATCTATCCGGTCAAGTGTCCATTGTTTCCGACACATTGATTCTTTGTATGTGAGTTGACAAATCTCTCGACAATAATAACACAAGAGCTCAGAAGATATAATAAGTTCAACTATTTGGTCTGTGGTTATCGAGAACCGCGCATCATATATGGAGTGTTGTTTATCTTGGTAAATATAAGCTTTACGTTTCGTATCAATATCTCGGATAATGTGTGGTAATACCATTAATGTAGAATCAGGAATAGGTGTTAGTCCTGTGGAAATATTGGCGGTATACATCTTCAATACTGCCAGTCCAAGCGTCTGGTCTCTATAATACTCGTCTGGTATCGCGTCTCTATTCTTCGGAACCTTTTTCTCTATAATCGCATCCGGATCCGCCATTTGTTTCATTTTATCCTGGTTACGTTTACCTTGTATATCTATTTTCTTCATATTGTATTGTATTGTATTGTATTGTATTGTTATGATATTACAATACAAACCTACTAAATATGCGCGGGTTTCAACGCGTCGAATACGGCGTCGATGCGCTGGGTCCAATATTCCATAGTGAGTTTCTGATATTTAAAGGTTCGATTTGAATACTCCGAGAGAATCCGATCCAGGAAATCTCTCGAGAGATCCGACCACCGATCTACCACGACCACCGGTAAGTCCGTGTATAATTCTTCAATTGCGGCGGCTCCTGGGATGCGCCTTACGATAACAATACAGCCAAGCATAAGTGCCTCCCACGTTCGTATCGTATCCAGGCCATTCCCCCGTGGACTAGCTACAAACACGTGTTGTGTATAAGCACCCCACGTTTCATACCGATTGACTGGTGACACTTCTACTGACATCACGTCGCGTGGTATTGTATGAAACGCATCCAATCTCTCGTCGCATCCATAACCATTTATATTAAAATGGAAATTGATATAGATTCGCCGATCAGTTCGTTTTGAAAAATGGACAGTAGATTCACGCAATTGTGTCAAATGTCGGTCTTGTGTATATGATGACGATATCGGAGTATTTGCCCACATTGACCGCGCAGCTAGAGTCCATAAATCTATTCCATACGGAATTCCAGTTATATTTTTAGAATGAATAGTCCGGCAATTAATTGCGAACCAGTGACAGAGGAGAGGAGAGCAAAAGGTAATAAATGCGTCTGGATCCGTCGAAAATACCTCATCCGGAAACGTCGCATCATCCATACACGTAATAATGACATATTTTTTATTGAGTTCGTGAATTCGCGGTTGAATATCACGTTTAAATAATTCAAATGCGTATGAATTTTGCTGAATAATAATAATGAATCGGTCATATTGTGTGATAATCCGCGCAACTTCGCTGGCGCCCTGATTCGGGAAATACATTGTTAGATGGATAATACCAGTTCTTTTTCCGGCATTTGATGCATTACTATAATATTCATATATTCCATATGCGGAAAAATTCACGATCATATTATGAGATAATTGCGTATAAAGTTTATATCGTTATTATGTATTATACGATATGAACTCGCAAAACTACGGTTTTATTTATAATGAGTTGGTAATTGACCTCACCCGAAACAGACTTATAAAACGTACACGCCGTTCTCTCATTGACGGCACCAATACATCTGCTCTCGCAATACAACAACGTAAAGAGGGCGAGATGAAACTCCGTAAAGAAATCCAGTTCTATTTATGTATCCAGGCGTATCATCGTATCCCGCCACCGTTTGTTATGCCTCGGTTTTATGCGTCGTCCGCGTCGTCCGCATCGTCCGCGTCGTCAGCGTCGTCAGCGTCACCCGAATTACATATCCAATATTTTCAGGATTATGAACCACTGACCGAGAGATTTCCGTATGTTGACACCGATGCGGCGTGTTCCGTCATCCGAGAGATTTTAGATCACATTCGACCCCTTCACGAACATTCACCTCGTATACAAATTACTGAAGATGAATACAGGCAAGCCCTTCGTGTAGAAGTTTATGATAAAATTGTAGAACGGTATTATTCTGTAGATTGGAATAAAATATATCCAGAGTTCGAGAGATTGACACACGTCAATGGCATAAAAGTCCGGTCGTTCATTGAATATGCGACGATTATAAGGGATCGGGCGGGGGTACCGCCCCCCAACGGCGGGAGCTTCGCTCGATTGGATAGGGTTGTGGCTGGTGATACGGGGGTACCGCCCCCCAACGGCGGGAGCTTCGCTCGATTGGAGAGGGTTGTGGCTGGTGACACGGGGGTACCGCCCCCCAACGGCGGGAGCTTCGCTCGATTGGATAGGGTTGTGGCTGGTGACACGGGGGTACCGCCCCCCAACGGCGGGTTTCTAACATACATCCACGGTGATACCCACCTCGGAAATATTCTGGTTCCGAAACCAGGGACGTGTATCGTTAGTGACACACCTCGGTATGTTTTCATCGACCCCCGCGGATATTTCGCGTCCTATGATGTATTTGGCGACCCTCATTATGATTATGCGAAACTACTATTTGGAATATCGGGGTATAGTCGGTTTGACCAAATGACGATTGACGTGAACGACATCAATGAACTGAACGGATCCGTGAACGGAGCAATGACCAATGGTATTTCAGTCTTGCCTGAAATGAACATCAGTATCCCTTTTATTGATGAATTTTCTAGTATATATAAATCTCTCGAGACCCCCAAGTGGCAATCATCCGTGCCAGAACTTACGGCCGAACTAACGCGTCTTATTTCATTAAGTATCTGGCTAGGAAATAATAGCACATTCATTTCACCAGAGAAAAAGCTGATGAGTTTGATGATTTCAAGATACCTGTGTGAGAGATTCCTTGTATGAACTGTAGATTTAGAATAATCATTATATATCACGATTAATCATATATCACGATTATTATATTATTAATATATCATTGTAAATAAAATGTTATTATTTACAATGTACGTCAAAGATGAGTATACTGCTAAAAAAATGGAGGCATCAACAAAGAAACTAAGTACGAAATTAAAAACCAAAACTGAAATGAAATGGCAATGGGTTAAAGATGGAAAAAAGTTGGTCGTTGCGTGTGATTTTTATAAGGATGATGAGGATATGTAATCAATGTAAACTTCAAACACTCCTGAAATCATCGAATAGAAAAGCGTCCTTTTTGTAATACCATTTATCGCGTTTGGCGAATTCATCTTGTTCATCAACATATAAATATACAATGGATGCTGAATGACGCAGCGACTCATACCCGATACTTGTATTCTCGAACCCGATGACGTATTTTTCCTGATTATAATACATTTCCATCGCCTTTGTATAACTTTCAGGATGAGGTTTGGGTTCAGTATATGTCTCTCGAACACACCATTTTGTTATCTTATTCAGAGCAGGAACCACCTCACGAATAATATCGGTCGTCGCACTGCTACTATTCGTAACAACTACCGCACTTACAGTATCAGGGTTCGCTTCAATAAACCGCAACATATCAAGCGCGTTCTTTGTGGGCGTGATATATGTTATCGCATAATTTCGAAACGCTGCGAGCTTTTCATTTCGCATATCCGAGAGAATTCTCTCGGTTTGTATATGATCATACCGCGCCAATTCGGACGCCACCGTCTCCAAATAAGTATGTATATTTTTATAATTGATATATTCATTCCATTCAGTGAACGTCATAAATGGCAAGTTGCGATTACGGAATACTTCCAAATAACTGCGGTAATGAGCGTAGGATGTATTGACGAGTGTTCCATCAAGGTCAAACATCAGAAAATACGTTGGTCGTCCGGGCGACACAGGCGACGAAGGTGCGGCTGATGCCAGATTAAATCCTCGTTGGTTAATCCCCAGTTTCGGGTGTTTGAACCGCGCAAACGCATACGGAATCGTCTCTTCAAAATTATGCGTGAAAAAATTGCTAATATTATATCGTACATCACGCAACTCTGTATCATATGGTCGGCGTGCGGCGTATACACTTGCTGCGTCCCCTGAATCAGCACTGGCACACGACGGGTGAAATGGAATAATGTGTGTGTGTGACATTTCAAGATAGTCAGCGATCTTAGTGGTCATTTGGTATTTCGTAAACTTATTATCTGGATTGTAAAAATGGTAAATCCCGCTGAATCTAGCGGTGCTTATGTCACCGCTGCCACCGCCGGTTTCAATCGCAAGGGCCGCAATGACACGAATAAAAATACACAAATCCGGGATATAAACTGGACGCCTTATACAATAATCATCTTCGCGTTTTATATTATAGGTTCTAAGATCCATTATATTCTTCGCCAATATTGTAACCGCATTATCGTATATAGGCGACGCAGGATTCGCCGAATAAAGCACTGGGGTGCGAATAATACAGTAATTCGGGGATAAAATCGACGCAGAAGCAGCAGCCAATGACGCCCCTGACAACGCCGATGATGTCAACGTCGTTGGTGTATAATTCCTTTGAACACGATATTCTGAGATAAGTTTCGTTATTCCATAATTTTGAAGCGGATTTACTGGCGAAGATGCCGGAAAATAAGGAGGCGCAGATCCGTCGAAAACATAATCAGTTGATAGATGGATAAAATAAATACCCTGCTTGGCACACAATGATGACATCATATCAACAGCATTCACATTTACGCGCATTATCGCGTTCCAGTCATTTTCACAAACATCCACCATACGTTGGACAACCAAAAAAACCACCACCAGCCACTTGTGTTTATGTTCAGCGAAAAATTCGGAAACATCGCCCAGATTCGTAAAATCCACGCGAAACATATTCTCTCGTTCACAGAATTCTTTATCCGCGCATTTGTGATACGTGCCATAATACCGTATATTCTCTCGGTCGAATAAGTCACAAAGGTCTCGCCCAACTAGACCAGAAGCACCGCAAATAAGGATTGTCATATCTGATATACACAATATAATACTACCGTATTTATGTTTATTTTGTTTATAACGCGGCATCGGTTCATTTATCAATGGATCGATACAATCACCAATTTTGGCGCAGGTCGGCCCATAATCCGTCGCAATCCGCGCGCATACCACACAGGCATCCCGCGCATTTTCGCCCATTTCGCTATCCGGCGCTTTGGTGCGGACAAATAATAACTCCGGTAGGACGCAACCGCGTCATAGACGGCGCTGTCGTGGCTTGTGCCAGTGGCGCTCTCGTGGCTGGTCTTCGTGCGAATTTTGAATTCATCTGGCATAGCAAGTGCGAACGGGGTCATTATACCAGCGACTTTGACGCGTTCAAATGCCGCCGCCGGGGGGATATTTTGCCGCAAATATTGTGCGACGCCATATGACTTGTGCTGTTTTTGGGCAGGGTGTGTGTATCTGTATTTCCATTCGGCGTGCATTGCGTCCACGAGGTCGAGTGTCCAGATAAAGTTGGCTTGTGACGCACGGCACCAAATTGTAACTGGGTGGTTTTTGTGTGCGATTTTATAGACACAGGGGTCGACACGGTTCGCGTCCGTCGTGAGCAGCCGTTGCGTGGTACATAACATCTGGACTGCCTCTAGGATGATTTTTGCGATATGCTTATCCATCATATATTCTGCGGTTTTTGCGGGGTCAAGCGAGAGAATGAACAGGTTCATCGTTTCTTTGTAGTGTGTGTGTGTGTGTGTATCTGTATCTGTATCTGTATCTGTGTAAGTCTAATTCTTAATGTTCAGAGAATTAGATTTCAATTTTATGATATATACTAAAGATACACCTGCTCTCCAACGGACGACGATGATGAATTAATTTTACTTATTATATTCGTCGTGCTTTTGTTCTCCAAATTATCAAATAAAACGATACGTTTGAGAGATGGATGCTTCCCGCGGATCCCCCGCTCTGTATAATCAGACCCCTTAAACCAAACATCCGGTTGTATCATAAGCATAATATTGTCGAGCTCCTTTTCATAGGTATTATCGGTTTCATCATATAAAATAACATAGTCAATAAAAGGCATCGTAAGCAACATCCGCGCACGGTCCTCAATATGGTTCACTGGCCGCGACGGACCTTTAATCTCTCGGATCTGTTTATCAGAACTCAAACAAACGAAGAATATATCGCACATATTCTTGCTTTGTTTCAGAGTGGAAATATGCCCGCTATGAAAAATATCAAAGCATCCTGATGTGAGACCGATGACCGGTCTTTTGACTTGTGACCCGCCCCGAAACGACCGAATAATATCACACAGGTGTGTCTTCGTGTAAATAAGTTTCCGATTATCATCCTGGTATAAGTTCATTATGCGTAATACAGCCGCAGATGCCGTAGCCGATACATTGTCCGTATCTATCACTGACCCAGGCGATAATATCGCACACCCACCTGTCCTGATTTGCCCTTCCAATAAAATCGTCACGGTTCCTGCGGGCGCACCCACACCCGCACCCACGCCGGTGAATGTATCCCTAGAAACAACGGTAGATCCGTATACAATATCACCCGTGTGAAGATTAAAAAACGGGTTATCAATATCATTACCAGATGAATCACCTGTCGTATATTCTACCGCAGACCCCATATACGTATTTTTATCACGGGTATAAACATCTCTTAAACGAAGTAGGTCATTTTTATCAGAATGCTCCAATCTCACACCTTCTGCGCCATCAATACCGCAGTCAGTATAACGGTGGTATACTTCAACCTCTAACAATACCGCATTTGGCGAATACGCGAATATTCCGTGAAACATACACGCGGGAATATAACATACGTCTCCTTCATTCAAGATTTTAAAATCGTTATACAATTCAATACGGAATGTGCCGGATAATACGCACAAAACGGTATCTTTATGAAAATGGCAGTGAACGGATGTCTGGAGACCCTGATTCACGTTAAGTATCCACACACTGACATCCTTGCTTTGATACGCCATATATTCATACCCCCACGGCTTAATGAATCCTTTATTTAAATAGTCGCAAAAGGGTGAAATGTGGTAGTTTTTATACTCCTCTGATGACTGCGCTATCGCAAGTTCTTCGTTGGTTGGCGTTAGATAATAACAAGGCATTATCACAATAAACAGAAGAGAAGGCAAATGATAATAGTTATATGGTATTATTTATGTTATATGGTATTATTTATGTTATATGGTATTATTTATGTTATATCGTATTATTTATGTTATATCGTATTATTTATGTTATATTCATAAAATAACCGACGGTAAATCAGATAGAGCCACAAAATCGACTATATCTCGATTTTCCATATTTCGGTCAAATGACACCCGAATCCACTCATTCATTTTTGTCGCATAGTCATTATCTCTAACCGGATGTGTCAAATAAATGGGCTTATTATGCGTATCATAATACCGTGTTAGGTGTTCATTAAACCATATCCACGACGCACCGCAATATTGTGACACGATAATATCACACTCCCTAACGATAGTTTCAAGTATAAAAAGATTTTGGAAAGACTTCTCGGTTTCAGAATATCCAAATAATCGGTCACAGCAAACTATATTCGGAAACGCATCAAACACTGGCGCGTGATTTGGAACAAGAAATGTACGTGTATTCTGAAACATCCGCGCTAATCCGACGATATAGTCGTTCATTACGTAAGGATGTGTAACAGCTGACTGAAGTACGAAATTGAATATGAATACGAGGGTGCGTTTATGGTCGCCGATTCCACTGTTTTCCCGCCATTTCATTAACCAATTACGATATCCATTATGGGAATAGATTGTTTTGGGTATATTAACTATGGGCATCAATTTGTTATTAGGGATTTCTGTATTTATAAATGTTTCATTATAATGCGTGTTTATCTGATCGACCGTGTGAGTAAAACCGGTTCTTAATCCGTAAATATCTAGGTCTCCGCACGAGAAAGATGTACACCAAACATTAAAAAAGATGTAACGAGACTGGTTTATTGTTTTATCAGCATATCTATTTGATATATTATGTCTAATCAGCTGAATGACCTCTTTGTGTAAATGATTATTTCCAAGTAATACTGTTGTGAATATGTTATTCAGATTTGATAATGGATATCCTGAAAATAAATACTCGCCTTTTGGAATAAAATAATAAAATGTTCGAGATGGATTGGACTCGCATATATGACGAATAAATGGAGACGAAAAAAACGCGTCGCCGAAATTACAAGGATTATAGAAACATATATAAGACATTTAGCGGGTTTTAGACCAAATAAATTATTGTATTTATATTTTATGCCGTTAATAAAACAATATAAAAATATTTTCTTGGAGTATATCATAAAATGTCTTTGAACCCTATCTCCCTCATTGCTTCTTCTGCTGCTCGCGCGGCCAAAGTTCGCGTTTCAGGCTCCGTGTCTGGAAATCTCAGCTTCTCAGCTGGTGGTGCTCGCCCCCACGCCAAGGCTACGTATCAGTCTAACGGCTATACGATGAACTCAAACGGTTACCTGGCACATCCGACTCACGCCGCTCAAGTCGCTGCCAACAACGCAGGTGCTCTTACCCGCACCGAAGCCGCGTCTATGGGTCTGCCTCTTGGTGGTCGCCGTTAAAGCGCGCTCGCAAGTTCCTTCGTCGCTCGTGCGTTAGATTCAATTCAATTCATATCTATAACGATTTGAATTGAATGACGTATAAAACTAAAATATCGGGTTATATCATAACCTGCTTTGACACACCATCACCACCATCAATTTAATGACCTCGTTAAGTTTCTCCGCCTCCGCTCCTGAAGAGAAGAAGTTCTCTTTTAGTAAAATCATCCAGCCTATACGTAAAATCGGTCAAATTGCGGGTAAAGTTTCCGATATTGCGGGAAAAGTCGCCGTTGTTGCGAGTATTTTATGATAACACGATTTTATGAAATCAATATAAAAATAAAATATATTGATTTATTATAAAATGTCTTTGAATCCCTCTTCTGCTTCCGCTTCCGCTTCCGCTCCCTGCGTTGGCCTGTCCTTCTCTGGAAAGACCGTTTTTGGCGCATCCGCTGGTCCTGCTCACAAGGCTTATGCTGGCCCCGATGCGATCAATCTGCTTACCACAGGCCGCCCTGTCCAGCCCGCTGCCAAGTTGCTTGACAACTGGTTTAACGGCAATTCGACGGGCGTGAATGCCAACAATCGCCCGAAGGCTGCGATGACCCCTGTTGTGGGTGATAGCCGGATGATTCGATCATTTGTAGCGATGTAATTGTTCAGATTTATTCCGGAAAATAGCTGTGATATACATTATATAGTCTACTGCCTCCGCGCAGGAAATCATCCGGAGACGCGTGATGTTTTTGTATTAAGAACAACAACATCTTTTTTTTGCCTTCGGGTAATTCGGGTAACATAATGTCTAAGAATTCATTTGCTATTTCTAGCTCCCCCCGACCAGGATAATATCCTCTTATCATTTCAGTAATTGTTTCTTCGATCTCAGGGTGTTGAGATTCATATAATTTCTGAATATACCTTTCTCCAGTTGAACGAGTTATTCTTCTTGAGGTATAAGATGGAATCGTAGATACAATCACCGTATCTTCTGCGGCCGCCACTATCGGTTGTGAATGAATACAATTAATTGTTTGTTTGTGATGAACCACATCTATTTTTGCCTCCGTAACCATACTTGGCGTTGACGTTGATGGTGCCGCGGCACCCCCACCCCCACCCGCGCAACCACCAAGATTTGATGTAACGGCGACATCCGATGTTGACATTAGGTTACGTACCAATTTAGTAATCGGCTTTCGTGTTCCAGCTTGGGATGGTGATGCCGAAACACAAGAAATCGTAGATTGATTATCACTGTCACTCTCGTGGTCACCGCTTTCACCATTCTCATTCTCGCTGTCTTCTTCATCTTCTTCTGATTTCTTTTCCTTTTTTGTCTTATTCTTCTTCTTCTTCTTCTGAATCTCCGTATATTCAGACGTATTCTTCCAGATCTTGTTTGAAAATTCATTACACAAATGATTCAACAGTTTAATAATCTCTGGATGAATCTTCTTCTCGTCCAACTGCGATTTATTCACTTGAACGCCAAATAGCGTGTCCAATGTCTTATCCGAATCCATTATAATTTCGTCGGTGGTTTCATTCCAATACGAATAAGCTGCTTTGTCACCTTGATTTCTAGATGTTCTAGGAATATGCGTAATAACCCTATTGCTTCGTATGTATCCTCGCCCCAGGGTTTGTCTTTTGAATTCGGGGATTTTACCCTTTTCAAACCTGTTTCCGGATGAATTCATTTCATCGTGGATCTTATCCCACACGGGTGAATATGCTTTATGATGCTGAAATTTAGCTATTTTAGCATATAAAGATAGATCTAACTGTGTGGGTACTGCTTTTCTTATGCGATCCTTTTTCAACTGTAAAGACCAATAACTACCATCTTCTTCAGCGACCGCGAATATTATTTCCCTGGTGATTGCGTGTGTAAGCACCACAATGTCGTGTTTCTCTCGAATGATTTCGTCAGTATTCAATGATGACGCTGATGGATCAAATGATTTAATAATTATTTCTTCCTTTTCAGGATCAGACTTGATACCGATTGCTATTCCGTTTTCTATCTTACGACAATATGTATTCGCAATGTACCACTTTAATCCAGATGTTGTATTGTCGCACAATAACATTTCCAACTCCATATAATTTTCTTCGTCAATACGTCCAATGATAACAGTTCCGGTTCCATTTGGGTTGACAGATAACATAGCCCATAAATCTTCTTGATCCTTTGATGCGTTGTGAGCTGATGGTAATGTTTCATCAACGTCATAATCAACCTCAGCTGCGTATAGTTGTCTACTCTCGTCACACCTAGTGATTTTTTGGATATTGCCTGGTTTTTTGGATATAGTATTGAGAGACGCAGAACCACCCACACCAAACCGACCACTTTTAGAATGAAGATCGTGTTCCTTATTGTGATTGTTTATATTAAACGATTGGCTCAATTTTCGTTTCGTCATTCCAGTCGCATCATCCGCAATATAATAATAATATTCTGTAACACCATCCACTAGACGTTTAAATAGTCCAATCATTACTTTTTTCCCTCCAGCATCATTGGAGTTGTCGATAAGCTCCCCGAACGCGGTCAATATGGTAAATCCAAGAAATACCAAGTTTGCGATTGTTCCTGATTGATTGACTAGGGAATCTGACATTCTGTTTTATTGTTTATACTGTGGGTGCGTGTGTGTGTGTGTGATGATGATGACGTACGGTAATATATTACTTTGGTGTATCAATTTTATATTTAAATGATAAATGATGAACACTCACTATTGCTTCAGACGAATCCATAATATACAAAAAACGACTTTAAGTCATCTTTATATATATATGTATACCACCTATTCAGCGCTCACGTATCACATCACATCACAATGCCTAGAAAAGCCGCCACAGCAACTCCCGTAGCACCAGCCACGGCCACCCTTCCCGTAGCACCAGCCATCGCCCGTTCAGAGCCGTTGATGGGGGGGGGCATCCCCCCGGTGGAAGATCAAGCCCTCAAAAACATTAATTACAAGAATATGCTCCTCACCGGAAACTACGGTCTTCTTAAACCGGATGTAGTGACACATCCAAATATCGATGATATTCTCGAAAACGAGAAGAATGCTAATAAATGCGATCCCTGGAATAAACTTGATAAGTCTGCGAAGCTCGTTAAATTGAAGGAATTCGCGACACGATATGGTAAAGAGCAGAATTGTAATGATATCGAAATAAACGGGCTTTATCGATTTCTTTTTGCGAATTTAGAACAGAAGAAACTGTTGCGCGCCAAGGATGTTGTCTATGATAAAACCACTGGGTTTGTTACTAGTATTCCGTGCTTGATTTATCACGCTGGACTTAAAAAATTCACGCTTAAACGTTGTGAAAAGCGTCAATCTACATTGAAATCACTGGCACCAACGACGAATATGTCGAAGAAGCGCAGACTAGGATCTGACGCAGATGCTGCGTCGACGTCGCCGTCTACGTTTACGTCTACTGCGAATGCCGATATCGCAGAATCAGATAATTAATTCCGTTGCTTCCTAGTTCGACCATTCTGACGTTTTTTCACTGTAAGACTTCTCCGTTTTGATTTCTTACTGTGTCTGGTGCCCGTGGACCGGGCGACCTTAAAACTACATTTCGGCCCACACACCGGCTTCATCAGCTTGCTCTTTATCTCGGCCTCGTGTTCCAATATAACATCAACCATATTCCGGTAAAACGCCCTAAATTTCCCGCGGTTTTTACGTAATTCCGCAAATGTAAACCATTTTATTTCCGCCTTTTCAAGCAGACCATTGTGCGGGTTCTTTTTAGCACCAGGCAGGTATTTTTCAAAAAAACGGTAATTATTCAAATAATAATCCTCCAATCTCCCGTCATACTCAGTTTTAAACACTATAGTTGTGTAAGTTTTAAACACGAGTTCGGCAATTTTGTTTCGGACGGCGACCTTCTTCAGCTGAGATTGTGAACCAAGGAGTCCATTAAGTTCCTCGCTTCCTTCACGCGTAGCGACATCCAATGCCGATTCGTTCGGTTTTGAACCGCCTCCAAAATCAGCCCAACCAGGAGTATCATTGAGCTCATTCTCTCGACCAAATAATAAATAAATTGTGCCTTTGTGGACAGCGGCGGGCAATAAACCGGCACCAACCATTAATGAAATACTTACTATACCTAGATATAATATTGTGAAAGTGTAAAATTGATTGGTCTTGTGAATATTATTACGAATATAAACGCATTTATATCAATTATATATATGGAATGACTTTTGAACTAGATGCTGAAATCAATGATAGCAAATCTCGTCAACAATATAGTGGATGCTCTAAAGACCGGGACAGGGACAGGGGTCAGAACGGGGACGGATACACCACGGTCGAAACCGAAACCGAACCCGCGTGTATACCATCCGCCCCATATTCCATACTTCCTTCCGATGAAGATAGAGAGACAATTATCAACGACGCGCTTGATGAACTGGCCGAAATTGCGCGAGAGAATATATTGGAATTCAAACGCGAAGATTTCGACGACGAAGCGGTTATCGGAGCATGGATCGATAGCTATTTGTGCCAATACTTCTCGGAAATGACACCGCACAGGTCAAATTACTCAACCGCCACCACCACTGAAGCCAACGCGTTAAATGATGTTCTTGATGCCTATATTTGCGAGTTATATGATGAACTCTTCGAGAGATTTTACGAGGAAATAGCACCGAAGCGTGTTATCGCTGGTCTCGTCTTTGGTTCCACTTGCGCCATCGGCACGGTCGACACTGACGTAATTCGTAAGATGACCGAGAAAATCCAGATATTGCGTGAAAAGCCGCAACCTGACCAACGAACACCCGAATGGTATGCGCGGCGTAATAATCTCATCACCGCAAGCGCGGCATCTAAAGCGTTCGGCTCACAAGCATCCATAAACCAGCTCGTGTATGAAAAATGTACAAACTACGTCACGGCATCCGGGGCGGCGTCAGGCCCATCTGGCCCGCTTCAAGGTTCAGTGAATTCCCCACTTCACTGGGGGCAGCGTTATGAACCACTAACGGTAATGGTGTACGAACGCAGAAACAATACGACAATAGGCGAATTCGGGTGTATCCAACACGATATATACCCGTTTATTGGAGCGTCACCCGATGGGATTAATATCGACCCTGACTCGCGGTTTTACGGCCGGATGGTTGAAATCAAGAATATCTGGAATCGTGAAATCACGGGTAAGCCCAAAGAAGAATACTGGATTCAAACCCAGATTCAAATGGAGGTTTGTGACTTGGATGAATGTGATTTCGTAGAGACCCGGTTCAAGGAATATGATAGTGAGGCGGACTACATTGCGGACGTGGACGCTGACGGTGACAGAGGATACTCTTCCAAGGGAAACGAAAAAGGAATCATCCTGTGGTTTCAGACCGCCCCCGCACTTACGCATCACGGTTATGTATCGCAACCGATACAGTTATATGAATACGCACCCATCGCCGCAATAGTGGAAGAATACGATAAATGGGAGGCTACGGTGTTTGAGAAGCACAAGCGTGCCGGCAATATCTGGGTGCGGACGATTTATTGGTACCTTGATGAATATAGTTGTGTGCTTGTGCGTAGGAACCGCCTTTGGTTCTCGGAGGCGGTGAAGGTGCTACAACACGTCTGGACGATGATAGAAGAAGAGCGTGAGACCGGATTCGAACATCGTGCGCCGAAAAAGAAGCCAGCGGGGGCGGCGGCGGCGGGGGGGATGAATGGACCGTTGGAATTCACTAAAATCGTGAAACTGGATACGGCGATTGTAGACGCCGACGCAGCCGACCCTGGCGCAACCGATACCGCCGTAGCACCAGCCACAACAGAAGTAACCGCAACGAAGATGGCGACAATGATGTCGTATTATAATAAATCGTCGTCGGCAGCGGCGTCGGCGGCTAATTACGTGAAGCGGCCATCAGATACCCTGATTAAGTGTTTCAAAATAGACGATCTTGAATTGGATGAAAGTAAGGTCGGTGATTAACGACACAAACAGACACAACTAACAATAAAAATATTCTGTTTTTTTTTATTGTTCTTAGCGCTATCCGTCATTACCGACGCTCCGCCCCGTAAAAACCCACCCGGCGCACAGGATTACTTAGGGGTAGCGGCTCGGGGACGACATACTCCGCCGGTGTTTTCGGCGCATAGAGAGCCCCACACATCCCCGCAGGCATACACGAACCATTATCCGGCGTCACCCATTCACGCATATTATTCGTGGCCTGGTCGTAATTGGCGAGATTCGCAGCAACCGGGTATAATTTCGAATTGTTCTCTGAATTTGTATCTTTGAGAACGACACCATATCCAGTCGTGATTTTAGGATACTCTGGATATAACAATGGTTCATCTACTTCGCGCGGGTATTCGCCGGATGGGACGCGGTCCGCACTAAACCCGTCTTTCGCACCGGTCGCCGCACTGAAATCACGGATTGCGTCAATAAATGGTCCCGCGACTATAACTGCGACAACGAGCAGAAACAACGCAAGATATTCGTTACAGTATTTCATTTATGTTTGGGTCTGTATATTATGTATAGGAGAGAATAGATATTAAACCGTAGTATTTATATATTATAGAACAGAATATAAGATGTCTGTGTCTACGTCCACGTCCACGTCCACGTCTGATACATCTTCAACGTCAGATATGTATGTCCTTAAACGAAACGGCGACCGAGAGATTGTTGCGTTTGATAAGATACTCGCCCGCCTAAAAACACTCGGCGCACAAGCAAAGATCACTGGTGTCAATTATACAAAACTTGTTATTAAAATCATCGATCAATTATTTGACGGAATCCCTACCACGAAAATCGACGAACTCACCGCTCAGCAGTGTGCTATGATGGCGGTCCAGAACCCCGATTACGGAACGCTGGCGTCCTATATTATTATTTCGAATGCGCACAAGAATATCCGTGGAGGATTTTATGACGCGATGCGCGTATTATATGAATATCGTGATGCGAATAATAAGCACGTCCCGATTATTAGTAAGAATATCTGGGATTTTTTACACGAAATTGTAGATACTCCTAGAAATGGTTCCGTTCCTGGACCCGGACCATTCCTTCTTCATCAAGCTCTTGAACAAATGATCGACCATTCGAGAGATTATCTTATCGATTATTTCGGTTACAAGACGCTTGAACGGTCATACCTGATGCGCTGCCACGGGATTGTAGTTGAACGCCCACAACATATGTGGATGCGCGTCGCGGTCGGGATTCACGCGCAACGTAAAGACACCGGCTCCATCTATGAAACACTTGTATACATACAAAATACGTATAATGCGATGTCGCAGAAATATATGACACACGCTACACCGACTTTATTCAATGCGGGCACTCCACGCCCCCAATTGAGTTCGTGCTACCTTATCGCGATGGAAAACGACAGCATTGACGGGATTTTTGATACACTGAAAGATTGTGCTAAAATCTCTAAACACGCTGGCGGGATCGGGCTTCATATTCATAATATCCGCGCATCAGGATCGCATATCCGTGGAACAAACGGCGCGTCCAACGGCATCATCCCGATGTTGCGTGTCTTTAACAATACAGCGCGGTATATCGACCAAGGGGGGCGACGCAATGGGAGTTTCGCGATTTATTTGGAGCCGTGGCACCCCGATATTGAGGATTTCCTGGAAATGAAGAAGAACCACGGTGACGAAGAAATGAAAGGTCGTGACCTGTTTTATGCTTTATGGGTACCAGATCTATTTATGGAACGTGTGCGGGGCGCGAGCGCGGCGGGTACGGGTCTCGTCTCAGATATGTGGTCATATTTCTGCCCCGATGAATGCCCTGGCCTCGCGGACGTGTATGGTGATGATTTCAGAGTGTTATATGAGAAATACGAGAGCGAAGGCCGGGCACGCAAACAAGTGAAGGCGCGTGATTTGTGGCTGAAAATCCTGGATAGTCAAATGGAGACGGGCACGCCGTATATCCTCTTTAAGGACGCGGCTAACAAAAAGAGCAACCAGAAAAATGTAGGGACGATTAAGAGCAGTAATTTGTGTACTGAAATTATGGAATATTCTGATGAGAATGAGACGGCGGTTTGTAATTTGGCGAGTATCGCCTTGAACCGGTTCGCCGTCGCCGTCGCCTCCGGCTCCGGCGCTATCTCCGTCGGAGCTTCCGGGTTCGCCGTCGCCTCCGGCTCCGGCGCTATCTCCGTCGGAGCTTCCG
>Ga0114964_10001247_pt1 | contig 18719 bp, 12 predicted proteins | sample C_131016_MF_Meta_FD_92638 | JGI IMG/M metagenome (GOLD analysis project Ga0114964, IMG submission 92638) | Freshwater microbial communities from Lake Croche, Canada to study carbon cycling - C_131016_MF_MetaG | ecosystem: Environmental > Aquatic > Freshwater > Lake | place: Lake Croche, Canada... | reverse complement strand
GATGCGGCCGTCCTGAAGGCCTCGGAAACAGCCCTTGCCACGGATTCCGAGAACAAGCCGGAGATCCTGCTCCTGCAGGCAAATGCGCTTCGCAAAAAGGGTAAGTACGCACATGCCCTGGAGGACTATGATGTGATCATCAGGGAGTTCCCCGGCAGCAAGGCCGCCTCGCTCGCACCCTTCCAGCGACTCCTGACCCTCCATGCCGCTCGCAACCCCTCCCTCCTCAGCGAGATCGACCAGTATCTACTCACCGCCTCGGACCCCGCTGACCGGGCCAAGGTTCAGCTCCTTAAAGCGGAAGAGACCCTGCGCGCCAGCCGCTACAAGGAGGCCGCCCAACTCTACCACGTGATCCGGGTTGACTCCCTCCCCCCGGCATCCCGTCCTGATATCCTCTACAAGGAGGCCTGGGCTCTCCTGCAGGCAAATGCCCAGACGGGTGATAGCGGAGATAAGGAAGTTACGGGAGCTGAAGCCGCAGCAGCACTGACCCGCTTCCTGGAGGCCTATCCTAACGAGGAGCGTGCTCCGGCGACACTTGCCCAACGGGCTCTGCTTAAACAGCAGCAGAAAGATTTTGCCGGAGCGATCTCTGACTTTACCCTCCTTCAAGAACGATACCCCAAGGCCGCTGAGCGAGAACTCGCCCTCCAGCAGAAGGCCCTCCTCCTCGGCCAGCAGCAGAAAAACAAGGAGATGGTAGAGACATTCACTCAACTCCTGCAGGAGTACCCGAAGAGCCAGGCGGCTCCTCAGGCCCACTATTGGATTGGGTGGACGGCTCTGGAAAACAAGGACTACGAAGGCGCCGTCAGTGAACTGGCGCAAGCACGTAGCGGAGATTCCAAGCAGTTTTCGGAGCGTGCCGGCCTGCGCATCCTCCTAGCTCAATACTACCTCAACCACCCAACCGAAGCGGCCCGTGAAGCTGCGGCACTCAAACCGGCACTGATCCCCCCGGAGGTCGGTCGTTGGATCGGCCTGCAGGCGATGGAGGCGGGTGATCCGGCCAAGGCAGAGCGATTCCTCTCACCTCTCGTGAACGAGGGCCTGCCAGGAGCCACGGATCAGGAGATTCAGAACACCCTAGCCGCATCCCTCACCGCGCAGGGGAAATTCCGCGAGGCACAAGCTCCGGCCGCCGCATGCCTCAAACTGGCCCGAGACCCCGCTTCCAGGGCCAAGGCCCTGCTGGTTGCCGCGACCATCCAGCGCTCCATGAAAAACTCTGCCGAGGCCGGCACCATGGTTGAGGAGGCCATGCTGCTGCAACCCGAGGGAAACATTAATGCCGAGGCAAGAATCCTGAGTGGTGACCTCCTTGCCGCCCGACAGGATTACGCCTCCGCTGCGAAGGCTTACATGACGGTGGCCGTGCTCTACGATGATCCCATCCTCACCCCGAAGGCTCTCACGCGTGCAGTGGATGCCTACCGCAAAGCGGGCAACGAGATGGAAGCTCAAAAGACCTCCGAGGAGTTGCGCAACCGCTTCCCCGGTGGTTCAGTTCCAGCAGCACCCAATCTGCCGAGAACACCCAAAGCAACTCAGACACCATGATCACGTCTTCTCGCCGCCCCATTGCCGATGCGCTTTTTTTCCTCGGCATCTTACTCTTGCTCCCGCTCGGCGCCCTCCCTCTGACTGCTGCCACGAACAAGCCTGCCGCTCCTGTCGCTTCTCCCATCCCCTTGCCCTCAGCTTCACCCTCCCCGATAGCAACTGCGACCGAGACAAATCAACCGACACTCACACCGCGCGACCTTCCTGAGATCCATGCCAAGATCTCACTTCCCAAGGAATGGTGCCTGCTTCCGGGAAAATTGCTTGAGGGAGATGTGCTGATCGCCACCCGTGAAAAAATCACCAGCGAGAACGACCCTTGGACCACGGGACTGAGCATGACCATCGACCGTAACGGCCCCAAGGACTCCGGGCAGAAAGCGAGTGACTACGCCATGGCCTTGGCTCGTGAGGCGAGGGAGAAGGCTGGAGATGAGGCCTCTCCGCTGAAAGAGTCGCAATCAGGTCCTTTCCATGACATCCGTTTCGACTTCCCCTTGGCCTCGGAGCCCCCCTTGATTGTCACCGAGATTCTTCGGGCCAACGACACAACCGGCACGCTGGCCGTCATTATCTGGCAGATGCCAAAAGAGGAGTCCTCGAAGCTCCAACCGCTGCGGGATGCGATTCTCTCAGGGCTGACCCTTAATCCGGCCCAGTAAAGCCACCAACTATCCGATACCGGCATGGCCTTGACCCGCCCTTACAAAAGATCCCGAGGCAACCTTCCCGCCTTCCTACTCTTCCTCTTGATTCTCCTTCTCGCTGTGGGGGCTGCCGCCTTCTGGAAGATGAACAAGCCGACTCCTTCTCAGAATTCCTCCCAAATCGTGCGTGGTTCGGGTGCAGAGATCCCCGCTGAGAAAAACCCTCTCTCCGTAGGCCGCTCGCTTGAATCGATGGATCGTGAGTTCACCGAACTCGTCGATCATGTGGTCCCCTCCGTCGTCAGCATCACCACCACACCAGCCCTCGACCGCGAGGCACTGGTTCGCCAATTTTTCGGCCTCAATAAGGAAGGAATTCCCCAGAACAACAAAATGGGATCAGGCATGATTGTCTCCCCTGAGGGACACATCGTGACCAACTGGCACGTGATCAACGGTGCCTCACAAGTCACCATCCAACTCAACGACGGACGCACCCTCCCGGCCATCGTGGCAGGAGCTGACCAACGCTCGGACATCGCCGTGCTCAAAGTCGAGGCTGAGGGACTCTCCCCGATCGCTTTCGGTGACTCCGAGTCAGTGAGGGTAGGGCAGATGGTCTTTGCCGTAGGCAATCCTTTTGGTCTTCAAGAGACCGTCACCCAAGGAATCATCAGCGCCAAAGGAAGGCGAACGATGAGCGAGGCCGCCAACGAGTTTTTCCAAACCAGCACCACCATCAACCCCGGCAACTCAGGTGGACCGCTTGTCGACATTCACGGAAAGGTGATCGGCATCAATAACTTCATCATCAGCAGGAGCGGCGGCTCCGAGGGCATCAGCTTCGCCATTCCGTCCAACGTGGCGCGCCGTGTCTACGAGGACATCGTGGAACGGGGACGGGTTATCCATCCCTGGCTGGGAGTCGTGATGAGACCACTCACTCCGGGCCTAGCAAGACAACTCGGCCTGCCAGACACGCGTGGCGCCCTCGTGGCAGCCACCATGAACACCTCCCCAGCCCAGCGCGCCGGCCTCATGGGAGGCGATGTCATCCTCTCCTTCAACGGGCGTGCGATTCGCGACGGAAAGGACCTGAGGAACCGTGTCGCCGAAGCGCAGGTCGGCACCCCGGCAACGTTCGGCATCCTGCGTTCTGGTAAACCGATCGACCTCACGGTCGTGATGGAGGAGGAGACGCCAAACTAGGGAATTCCTAGATCTGGAGGCTCAATAGGTTCTTTTCGCGCAGAGACGCAGGGGCGCAGAGAGGTTAAAAGGAATCATCTCTTCGGCTTTTGCCCTTCAGAGACGCTTGCGGAGCCAGCTTTCAAGAAGATAGTATCTCACTTGATCATGTCAGCCCTCCCATCCAATGGAACTGCTCGCCCCTCCCGCAACGGGAGCGTCCGTGCGGCTATCTGGGTACTCTCCATTGTTGCAGTGATTGAGTTGGTTCTTGCAGCAGTTGCACTGGCGCCACGCCTTGCCTCCGGCCTGCGACAGGGATCACTTCAGGGCGCAGAGGCCCCCTCCTCGCTTCCCTCATCTCCAGATTTGGCATCGGGATCAGGAGTCCAAGCCACGGCGGCGCCCCTCATTCCTACACCGGTGACCAAGCCGCTGGCCTCCTCACCAGTGAAAGAGGTCATGAGTGAGCAGCCTACTGAGAGGCTTTTCACCCAAGGTGCCTCCGAATCATCGATGCCGGGAACTCCCGTTCTTCAGATTCTCAATACCAGACTTGAAGGCACCGACGAGGGATCTAAAAAACTCCGAGTCACTATCAAATCCTCGCCCAAAGAGGCAATCGACGTGCCGCAGGTGAAGGTGCAGGTTTATTTCTACGACGAAGACAACGGGGAGATTATCCCCAGCAAGTCGCAAGTCACCTCAAGTTGGACCAGCCCACCGGTCGATTGGAAAAATGGTGAGCCCGAACTTCTGGAAGTCCGCTACATTCCTGAATCCGCCGACCCAAGCATCAGGTTCGCCGGCTATTTGATAGCCGTTTATTACAAAGGCGACCTTCAGGACTGCCGGGCCGATCCGCCGCGTCTGAAGAAACTCTTTGAACCGAAGTATTTCATCGGTTCTGACGAATAGTGATCACCCCAAGCTCTCTCCCCCTCCGTCGTGGCGGCCTTCTACTGCTCACTTCGGCTGCCTTGTTCTTGACCTGCCTGCTGTCAGGTCACCTTGGAGCTCAGGTTGTGGTCGACCTCTCCCTCAAGAGGAATCTCTACATTGCCTACGAACCGCTTCTCGCAACGATCCGCATCACCAATCTTTCGGGAAACCGTCTCCTTCTTGCTGACGTGGAAGGAAAGAAATGGTTTGGATTCCAGATCGAGACACTCGATGGCCGCCCGATTCCTCCGACAGATCCGAACTATGAAATCGACCCGGTTCAGTTGGGATCGGGCGAGTCGATCACGCGCACCATCAACCTGACCCAGCTTTATCCGATGAGCGACTTCGGAAGCTACCGCATCAGGGCGACCGTCTACTCCGCAGAGCTCTCCAACTACTTCAGCAGCCCCCCACTTACCGTTGAAATTACGGAGGGAAGATTGCTGTGGCAGCAGACTGTCGGCGTGCCGGGCATGGAAGGGGTGACCAGTTCCTCCAGAACGGTCAGCCTCCTCTCTCACAGGATCACAGAGCGCACCGACCTCTACCTGCGCATCGAGGACAAGGCATCGGGCATCGTCTATTGCACCCACCGGCTGGGCGACTTCATCTCCTACGGCAAGCCCGAGATCATGCTAGATCCCTCCAACACGATCCATGTGCTCCAGAACAACATCCCACGCGAGTTCATCTACTCCAAGGTCGGCTTGAATGGAAAGATTCTCGAGCGCATCTCCTACAACGCCCCCAAGGATCGACGCCCCCAACTCGTGAGGCTTCAGGACGGAACTATCACCGTGTTTGGTGGCATCCCCTTCGATCCCCATGCCACGCCGACTCCCGGCCTGGTCAACAAACTTTCCGAGCGCCCCGTTCCACTCCCTACTCCCGAATCCGCCGCCACACCGACGCCCAAGGGAAAAGGAAAAGGTAGCAAGAGCAAGCCAAGCCGCACTCCTCAGCCCACCCCAGCTCCAAAAGCAGCTCAGGCAACCAAGTCAGGTACGCCCGCAGGGAACAGCCCCGCTCCCTCATCCTCCAGAGTCGATTAAGTTTACGAGGTTGATTGAGACGCCTGCGATGAAGACCCCATGAATTGAGACCCTTGACGCCTCCGATTATTCAACAATAAGTATAAGTTCTATGCATGCCGTCATCACCAAGGTGATCCTACGACTCTTCCCCCTGTTTGCCATCTCCCTGCTTCTTTCAGCATGCGCCTCCTACGACAGCCGTCTGAACTCCTCGACCACGCAGTATCTTGGGACAGACGGATCCATCGTGAGTAGGGCCTCGACAGCTTCCCTGGCCGACAGGATCTCCTACTGGGCCGGCGATGCAGTCAATGGTCCCACTACCATCGTCATCGATGTCAGCGACCAGAAGCTCTATTACTACCGCTCCGGCAAGCTAGTGGGCATCTCCGCCGTTTCCACCGGCAAAGAGGGGCATGACTCGCCGGTGGGCCAGTTCAAGATCCGCAAAAAGGAGAAGGAACATGCCTCCAACCTCTACGGCGACTTTATCGACGCCTCCGGCACTGTGATCGTGAAGAATGTCGACGCCAAGAAGGACAAGGCACCCGAGGGAACCCACTTTCAGGGCTCCTCGATGCCCTGGTTCATGGAGTTCGCACCGGGAGTCGGCATGCACACCGGCTTTCTCCCCGGAGTCGCTGATTCCCACGGCTGCATCCGTCTTCCGGATAAAATGGCCAAGATTTTCTACGAGAACACCCCGATGGGCACGCCGGTGAAGGTTCAACCTTAGGCGTAACGTTGGGAGCAAGTTGGGTGTTCGGGGTTGGATATCGGCCCTAGTCACAATGCTCCTTCCGCTGACGGCCTGTGGTTTTTGCCTTCAGCCTTCGGCCCACAGTCTTTAGCCTTCCAACATGTCCGCTGAGATCACCTCCATTCCTGTTCTACTCAAGGACGCCCCTTACGAGATCCTGATCGGAAAGGGTATCATCGCACGTGCTGGCGAACTGGCCACCAAAGCAATCACCCCCTGCCGCTGTGCGGTGATTACCGACGATGTGGTCGCTCCCCTCCACGCAGAGACCCTGATCACTTCACTCAAGGCTACTGGTTTTGATCCCAGCCTTTTGATCATTCCCACAGGGGAATCCTCCAAGTCGATGAGCGTTGCCTCAGGACTCTGCGACCGTCTGATCGAGGAGGGACTCGACCGCAAGAGTGCGGTCTTTGCACTTGGCGGAGGGGTCGTTGGCGATCTCGCAGGATTCGTCGCCTCGATCCACTACCGGGGCATCCCAGTGATTCAGCTTCCGAGCACCGTCGTCGCTCAAGTGGACAGCTCCATCGGAGGAAAGACGGGGGTCAATAGCCCGCTCGGAAAGAACCTCATTGGAACTTTCCACCAACCGCGCCTCGTGCTCGCTGACACCGCGCTCCTCTCCACGCTTCCTGATCGCATCTTCGGTGAAGGACTGGCCGAGGCGATCAAGCATGCCGTCATCGCCGATGCCACTCTTCTTGAAGTACTCCCACCCGATGACAGGGTTGCTCTTACCCCACTTATTGCCAGGAATGCCGCCATCAAGGCGCGTGTCGTTGCCGAGGATGAATTCGAAACCAAGGGAACCCGTGCCCTGCTGAACTTCGGTCACACCATCGGTCATGCCATCGAGTCAGTGGCTGGCTACGGTGCCCTTTCCCACGGCGAATGCGTGGCCATCGGAATGATCGCCGCACTCGACCTTTCTGTCCGCCTTGCTGGACTCCCTCAGGATCAGGCAGACCAAGTGAAGGGAGTCATCACCGCCTGTGGACTCCCGACCTCCATTCCCGCGGATCTCCCAATGGATAAAATTCTCGCCGCCCTAGGCCGCGACAAGAAGTTCGACAGGGGAAGCGTCCGCTTCGTCCTCACCAAGGAACTCGGCTCCGCCTTCGTAAGTGACAAGGTCACCCTCGAAGATGTGACGGCTGCTATTGGGGGGCTTGTGAGAGCCGGCGGATAGCGGTGCTGGCCTGCCTGTCGCAGGAATAATGGGAGGACTGAGAATTTAATCAGGAACTCAAGAACTCAGGAATAATTGCCTGATAACCGCATCCTTGATGAAGGACATACTTCCTGTGGAAGCGCGAAAAATACTGCCCCAAGCATACTCGTTTGAAAGGCCTGATAGTTTGGATGCAGCGCTAGGTGCGAGAGAACCAAGCCTCTGGTAAGAGGCGCAGTAATCCTACGCCGACCGATCAGCAACAACGCGCTGCGCCAAAATCCCAAGCCTCCAAAGAGGCTGAGGCTTATTCAGCCTCAGCCTCGTCTTCTTTTTGGGAGACGACGGGGGCGATCCGCTGCAGCTTCTCACCTTCGGGGAGGCCGATGAGTTTTACGCCCATTGTCACTCGACCCGTCTCACGGATCTCGGAAACGCGGGTGCGGACCATCTGGCCACCGCTGGTGATGAGCATGAGTTCGTCGTCATTGGTCACGGATAGAGCTCCGACCACAAGTCCGGTCTTCTCACCGGTCTTCATGGTGATGACACCTTTCCCACCACGCGACTGCTTGCGATAATCCTCGAACGGGGTGCGCTTGCCAATGCCGTTGTCGCCGGCAACCAGAAGCATGCAATCATTGCGGACGATGCTGGCAGAGACGACGTAGTCCTCCTTGTCGGGGCGGATGCCCCAGACACCGACAGTGGCACGCGCCTGGTCGCGGAGTTCCTCCTCGCTGAAGCGGATGCTCATGCCCTGGCGGGTCACGAGGACCACTTCGTCGTGACCATCGGTCATGACGGCGGAGATTAGCTCGTCTCCCTCTTCGATCTTGATCGCGATGATGCCTCCCTTGCGGATGTTGGCGAAGTCCTCGAGGTTCGACTTCTTGACGATGCCGCTGCGGGTTGCAAAGAGGATGTGCTTCTCCGGGTTCCAAGTAGTGTCGACCGATGCGACTCCGCCGGTGGAGGAGGCCTCGACGCGGAGCGTGGCGGCCACCTGCTCATCGACTTGGAAGTTGAGAATGTTGGCGATGGAGCGGCCCTTGGCTGTCCGGCTCATCTCGGGAATCTCATGCACCCGTTCGACGTAGCAGCGACCGGTCTTAGTGAAGAAGACGAGATAATCGTGCGTACTGGCAGTGAAGAGATGCTCGACGAAGTCCCCTTCCTCGGTCTCGTTCTGGGCCTCACGGGTGGTCATGCCGATGACCCCCTTGCCTCCACGGCGCTGGGAGCGGTAGGCACTCACGGCGGTACGCTTGATGAAGCCCTTGTGAGTGACGGTGATGATGCAACCTTCGTTAGCGATGAGGTCCTCAATGGAGATTTCACCCTCCTCGGGGATGAGTTCGGTAAGGCGCGCACCTGCATGTTTCTCTTTGATCGCCTTGAGCTCGTTCTTGATGATGGAGAGCACGCGGTCCTCGCGCGCCAGGATGTCGAGCAGATCCTTGATCGTCTTGAGGAGCTCCTGGTACTCGGCGTTGAGCTTGTCACGCTCGAGCCCGGTGAGCTGATAGAGTCGCAGCTCAAGGATGGCATCGGTCTGGAGCTCACTGAAGCTGTACTCACCTTTCTCGGTGAGGCGGGACTCGTGACGAAGCAGGATGCCGAACTTCTCAATCTCCTTCTTGCTGAAGGTCAGCGCCAGAAGGCGGGTGCGGGCCTCGTCCCGGTTCTGGGAGTCGCGGATGATCTTGATGAACTGATCGAGGTTGGCCAGGGCAATGAGGTATCCTTCGAGCTTCTCGGCACGTCCCTCGGCCTCACGGAGGAGGAATCGTGTGCGGCGGAGAATAACTTCACGGCGGTGCTCGATGAAGCAGGCGATCGCCTCCTTCAAGGAAAGGAGCTTCGGACGTCCGCGGTCGATGGCGAGCATCGAGATCGAGAAGGAGGACTCCAGCGCCGTGTGCTTGTAGAGGTTGTTGATGACCACCTTGGGGATGGCGTCGCGCTTGAGCTCGATGACCACGCGGGTGTTCTCATCAGACTCGTCGCGGATGGCGCTGATGTCGGTGATGATCTTCTCGTTCACCAGGCCGGCGATGCGCTCCACGAGGGTGGCACGGTTGACGTTGTAGGGGATCTCGGTAATGACGATCTGCTCGCGCCCCCCCTTGATCTCTTCCACGCCGGCACGACCGCGAACCTTCACGGAGCCGCGACCAGTCTCAAAATACTGGCGGATACCGCCGACGCCGCAGAGTTGGCAGCCGGTTGGGAAGTCAGGCCCCTTGATGTGCTTCATCAGTTCGTCGAGCGTGATATCTGGATTATCGACCTGGGCGCATACGGCCTCGATGGTCTCACCAAGATTGTGCGGCGGGATGTTGGTCGCCATGCCGACCGCGATGCCCGTGCCTCCGTTGACCAGAAGATTCGGAATCGCTGCGGGAAATACGGTTGGCTCCTCGCGGGTGTCGTCGTAGTTAGGGACGAAATTGACCGTGTCGTGGTCCATGTCCTCCATCAGGATGGCTCCGAGAGGACGAAGGCGCGCCTCGGTATAACGCATCGAAGCCGGAGGGTCACCTTCCACGGAGCCGAAGTTACCCTGTCCCTCGATGAGGGTCTCGCGCATGGCCCACTTCTGAGCCATGTGAACCAGTGTCGGGTAGATGGCCTGGTCACCGTGCGGGTGGTAGTTACCCATCGTCTCTCCGACGATCTTGGCGCACTTGAGGTGCTTGCGGGTCGGCATGACGCCGAGTTCGCTCATCGCGAACAGAATACGACGCTGTGAGGGCTTCAGACCATCACGTGCATCGGGAAGCGCTCGGGAGATGATGACCGACATGGAGTAATCGAGGAAGGATCTGGAGATCTCTTCTGCGACATCAATCGGTTCGACTTTTTCGTTCTGGTTATACAAGGGATTGGGCCCAATGGGCGATTAGGGGTTGGATATGCACAATATAAGGGGCAAGGCATCAGTGGGAAAGTACGAAAGTGGGAATATGACGAGATTAACCCTCTGTCAAAATTTCTGATTCCCTCTTACCCACTGAAAACAGCGAGGAACCAAATTTCTGAAAACCGGCGAGAGCGGCCCCCCACTCCGCTTTTTACTTTTAACTTTTTGAGTTTTTAACCTCTTCTTCCAGTTCCCTCACCCGCTCGTAGAGCTTGCCGAGCTGAGAGATGTAGAAATTGCTCTGTTTCCACTCTTTGATCGGCTTGGCAGGTGCCCCGATCACAAAGCTCTCAGGAGGAACATTCTTGGAGAGGCCTGACTGGGCTCCGATGACCGCCTTATCGCCGATCTCGATATGCCCTGCGAGGCCAACCTGTCCTGCGAGCGTGACATAGGAGCCGACGCGGGTGCTTCCGGCGATGCCGACCTGGGAGCATAGGATGGAATGTGCTCCGATCTGCACATTATGCGCGATCTGGACAAGATTATCGATCTTGCTCCCCTCGCCGATCACGGTGCGGCCGAAGCGGGCGCGGTCGATCGTGGTATTGGCCCCGACCTCCACATCATCCCCGATCTCCACGATGCCAGTCTGGGGGATCTTGACGTGACGGCCTTCTTTGAGTTCGTAGCCGAATCCACAAGAGCCGATCACGGCACCCGGCTGGAGAATGACCCTCTCCCCGAGGATGCATCGCTCACGAATGATAGCCCCGGGATAGAGATGACAATTCTTACCCAAGCGCACGTCGCGGCCGATAAGGCACCCGGAACCGATCACAGAGCCATCACCGATCTCCGCCCCCTCTTCAATGACCGCAAGTGGCCCGACGGAGACCCCGTCACCGATCCGAGCAGAGGCTGCAACGGAGGCAGAATGGTGAATACCTACATGAGGAGGAACCTCTTGCGGCGCAAAGGCAGCAACTACGACGGCAAAGACAGCCGCCGGGTTCTCCACACGCAATAAGATAAGCCCGAGCTCTTCAGCGAAATCAGCGGGAACGATGGCAGCGGAGGCCTTGCTAACGCGTAATTGGGAGAGGTAACGGGGATTCCCGAAGAAGGTGATATCACCCGGGCGTGCTTCCTGAAGAGAGGCTACGCCGGTGATTTCGAGCTCTTCCAAACCCTTCGGCGCCACGACGCCGGCAAGGGAGGCAAGCTCATGCAGTCTCATGCAATGATGACAGACAAAGGGGGGAGCCCCCTTTTAATTGGCCGCCTTGGCCGGCGCCGTCTTGTTCAACGCCGTGATGACATCTTGGCTGAAATCAAGATCATCGCGAGAGAAGAGAACCACGGGAACCGCTCCGGCACTGAGTCCCGACTTATCAAAGACGATATCGTAAGCCTTGGCCTTCACGAGGTCGTTCACGGTCTTCATAATGTCCTCCACAATGTCCTTACGCATGCGAAGGAACTGATCCTGAAGACTTTTCTGCTTGGCTGTGCGGAAATCAGCGATCTCTCGGTCGAGCGTGCGGGCGGCCGCAACCTTGGCCTGCTGATCCTTCTGCTTGGCGTCGCGAGCCTCCTTGCTGAGTTCGGGCTTCTCAATCTCGGAATTGATCTGACTGATCTCCTGCATGCTCTTCTTGAGAACCTCCACTCTCCCATTGAGGTCGTCGTTGGCCGCTTTCTCAGCCTCGGCGTACTTGGCTTGGGCATCTTTGGTCTTGTAGTACTCACTGAAGACCTTGTTCATGTCGACGGTGCCGAATTTAACCTGGGCATTCGCCAGTCCGGCGCTGCCGAGTAGGAATAAGGTGGTTAGGAGGGTAATGCGGAGTTTGTTTTTCATAGGGGTAAAAAGCTTTTTTGATGTGCGATAGATCTATATCGCCGGTTAGAAGGTGTAGCCAACGTTAAATTGAAACTGGCCACTTGTTCTGTTCCAAGAGTCGGTCATGACGGGGTAGCCCCAGTCGACACGAATTGGGCCGATTGGCAACTCGATGCGTGCACCGATACCGACGTCGCCATTAAGTCCGCCGGATGTGTATGACTGCCCATTCGCAGAGGTCGTAACGGCCTGTGGATTGATATCCCAAGAGCTTGCGTTCACATAACCCCAATCCGTAAAGACAGCCCCACGAAGGCGGGGAATGATCGGAAAGGTGAGCTCTGCGGTTCCATAGACCGAGGTACTACCTCCGACGGGGTTACCGTAGAAATCCTTGGGGCCTACCCCTCTGAAGACGAAACCGCGCATGTCGTTGGCACCGCCAAGGTAGAGCTCGTCGAAGATGGGAGGGGTATTGGTTCCCTGGGTGCCACTGCCCCATGTGTTCACCACACCGATGGAACCCTTGGTGAGAAGGATCATATCCCACGGAAGGGGAAAATATTTTTTGGCATCAAGGGAGATTCCGTAATCCTGCACCGTTCCACCGAGACCTCCACCAGCCACAAATCCGGTCAGATTAACCGACTGACCCTTGTGGGTGAGGAAGAGGCTGTCTCGGTTATCAAAATCAAGCCCAAGCAAAATACAACTCTTGGTGTAAATGGAGTTGTTGGCGGCATTCTGAATGGCCCCTGCCTGAGGATCTGGAAATTGGCCGTCACCGTAATTACCCGTGAGGTTGTAAATATTGATGTTCTCAAGACGGTACTCTCCGCGGATCGCCGTGAAGGGGTTGAGCGCCTTGCGGGTCTGAAGGGCTCCACCAAGGTTCGACTGGCTGTAAACAGGACTGAGGAAGGTTGCCCCGTGGTAGTAAAACTCACCACCAACCGAGACCTTGTACCCCATGAACCATGGCTCAGTAAGGGATAAGACGAAATCCTGACGCTGCAGACCGTACTGACCTCGCACGCGGAATCGCTGGCCGCCACCGGTCATATTGGGCCAGTTGAAGAGATCGAAGTTGGACTGCTGAAGTTCGGCGAAGCCGACCAAGCTGTCGATCGAGCTGAATCCGGCACCGAAGTTGAACGATCCTGTCTTCTTCTCCTCGACGATCACATCAAGGTCCTTACGACCCGGAACCAAGGTATCCTGAGGTGCCATATCAACCTTCGAGAAGTAATTCAGGTTCATCAGACGGCTCTTGCTGACATCCACCAGCGTGGTGTCGAAGATACCTCCCGGCTGCACCGCCAACTCGCGTCGGATCACCTTGTCCTTGGTCTTGGAGTTTCCTTGGACATTGATCAAATTCACATAGGACTGAACCCCCTCGTCGATCCGGTAAGAGAGGTCGACCTGCCCATCTCCCGCAGGGGTGACTTGAGGCTGGGACACCATGTCGACATAGCCCCTTGATCCATAGAAATCGCGTAACTTCTTCAAATCAGCGCCCATTCCCTCCGGCGTGTAGAGGGAGCCTGTCTTCATCTTGAGGTATTTCTCCAGCTCATCGGAAGCCACGATCGCGACCCCCTCGAGCGTGAGTTTGTTCACGCGGTACTGAGTACCCTCGGAAATGGAAATGACCAGATCGGTTCCCTTGCCATTGGGAAGCGGTTGAGTCTGGACGTCGGTGACACGCATGTCGGCAAATCCCCTGCTCTGGTAAAGCGTACGGATAGCATCCTTGTCCTCGTCCATTTGAGAGGGCGTCAGGCGACCAGCCTTCGTCAGAAAGGAGAGGAGGTTGGCCGTTTTGGTCTTCATCACCTTGGTAAGATCCTTGGGCAGAACCGAATCATTGCCGGTGAAGCTGATCTTATTGATGGTCATTTTGGGCCCCTCGTTGATCGAGAAAACAACACGGATTTTCTTGTCAGGGAGCTCCGAGGTCTTCGTGTCGACCTTCACGTCGGTGTAGTTCTTGTCCTCGTAAAGCTTGAGGATTTTCTGCCGGTCCTCGTTCAAACGCTCGTCGCTGAGAGCATCCCCGGGTTTGGTGCCGATCTCTTTGCGGATCTTTGAGGAGGGAATGACTTCCTCCCCCTCGATGAGGACCTCACCTATGCTTGCGCGCCCCTGCAGCAAGACTGTGACTTTCAATCCTCCAGTGATCGGCTCGGCAAAGATTCGTGCGTTGGAGACATTCCCCGTTGCATAGAGGGACTTGATGTCCTCCTCTACCAAACGCTCGTTAAAGAGTGCCCCCGGTTTGGTTGCCAGATTATCGAGCACACGCTCCTTACTGAGAGTCGTGGGTCCGACAAACTGAACGTCGATCTCCTTGATGATCGGCGCCTGCCCCGGCACCTGAGCCATGAGGGCACCCCCGCAAGTGATCGTGATCACCGCGACAAGCAGGAGGCGCAGGGCTGGGAAAAAACGGGTTAACAACATGGAAACGAATATAAAAATTACAAGGGATGGAGACAACAGACCCGACATTAGAAGCGAAGGGCGGGCACTTGGGTCAAGCCGCTATTTCCCAGCGCCTTCACCCAGTGAGTTGAGGGTAGTGAGGATCGCCGGGATTTCCGCAAGAGAGGTGATGGTGTGGTCCGGCGTGACATCGGCCTGCTCCTCGGAACCAGGCACTCGAATCCAGATGGAACGGATCCCAGCATTGCGTGCGCCGGCAATATCCCTCTCCAGGCTGTTGCCCACCATGATCGACTCTGCCGGCGTGACGCCGAGTTCTCCCATCAGTCGGTGAAAGATCTCAGGCTTCGGCTTACCGATTCCGTGCTCCCCTGAGACCGCGATCGCATGGAAGAAGGGCTCCAGACCAGATGCGGCGATTTTCTCACGCTGCAGATCAGGGGCTCCGTTAGTCAGCAAGGCGAGACGGTAGCCGGAAGAAAGCTCCGCCATCAACTCCCGGGCTCCGGGCAACAGACGCTGACGGGCGCGACGTGTGGAGGCAAACTCAGTGGAAAGAAACTCCGCCGCATCGCTTGTAGCTTCCTCACTCAGACCCTGCGAGGCGAACGCCTTGGCAAAGACCTCCTTGCGATAAGCTTGAGACCAGTTGCGGAGGGCGCTCAGATCGGCGCTCTCGCCCGTGAATCCACCCCAGAGACACTCGAAGGCGCTGATACCGATCGAACGGCAGAATGGACGGCACGCCCCCTCTCCCCAGAGTTCTCGAGAAATGGCCATGGCATCCCCTGCAAAACGAGCTGGATCCACTCCAAAGCGGGAGGAGGCCACAGCAGCCGTATGGGCAAAAGTTTCGTGAGAGACCGCCTCGTCAACAGCGAGCGTGTCATCAAGATCAAAAAGGAGAGCGCGGATAGCCATAAGGAGTGCTGAATTAATCGGATAATGCCGACTACTGCAAGAGTAGGAGGCAAATGCAGCCCTTCTTGTCAGTGGGCATCAATCTGATGATGATGACCAACAGCCAATAGAATATGGGTGACAGATTTTACTTAATGCCATTAAGTATCTAGGGGAGGGATAAGACCACTCCACCTCTTACCGCACCATGAGCGACCACACACTTTCAAACGGCCAGGATCATCCCCAAGCCATCACCCCTAAGTCCCCCGAAGTGATTGGCCTCAACGAGGAACCAACTCCACCCAAGCGTCCCAAGCTAATCCTTCTCCTCTCCATCGCGGCCATGATCCTTTTCATCGTGGCAATCGGAGGGTGGAAGGCCCTGCAGATCTCACAGGCTATCACCATGGGGAAGGCTTTCCGCATGCCCCCCGATGCGGTCACGTCGCTGAAAGTGTCGGAAGAAAAGAGCACCCCAGTCCTGGAAGCAGTCGGCTCCCTCTCCTCACCCCAAGGAGTGATGCTGAGTGCCGATCTCCCTGGGACTGTCACTTCCATCAGCTTTGAATCAGGCTCCCACGCCACCAATGGTCAGCTCCTCGTCCAGCTCGACACGCGTCAGGAAGAAGCACAACTCCGGACGGCAAAGGCCAAACTTGACCTTGCCAAGCATAACCTCGAGCGAAACACCGGCCTCAGGCAGAGCCACGTCATTGCCGACTTCGCCTACGACGAGTCGAAGAGCCAATACGACGCCGCTGTGGCCAACCGGGACGAGATACAGGCCATGATCGACAGAAAGACCATCCGCGCCCCCTTCTCCGGTGACCTGGGAATACGACAGATCAACGCGGGACAGTACCTCAAGAGCGGCGACCCGATCGTGCAGTTGGAGTCCCTTGACCCCATCTACGCCAACTTTGCCCTTCCCCAGCAGAACTTAGGCACACTGCGCGTCGGTGAGCCCGTGCTCATGCAAGCCGATGGCCTGCCGGGCAAATTTTTCAAGGGATCGATCACCGCCATCAATTCCACGGTCGATACCTCGACCCGCAATATCCAGATCCAAGCAACCTTCCCCAACCCGCAGCACATCCTCCGCTCAGGAATGTTCGCCGGCATCCAAGTCCAGCTCCCCGAGGGTCAGAATGTCATCATGATTCCAGCCACCTCAATCCAATACGCACCCTATGGTGACTCGGTCTTCGTGATCGAGAAGATGAAAGATCCCCAGGGAAAAGAATACACGGGAGTCCGGGAGCAGACCGTGACCTTGGGCAAGACGAAGGGTGATCAGATCGCCGTGCTCAAAGGCCTGAAGCCTGGAGATGAGATCGCCACCTCGGGGGTTTTTAAGCTCCGACAGGGTGGATCGGTGAAAGTCAGCAACAGTGGTGTCCAACCCGCTAACGACCCAGCCCCCCAGCCGACCGACAGCTAGCCTGTCCCTCTGCGTGACCCGATGAAAATTACCGACCTCTTCATCAAGCGTCCCGTGCTGGCGCTGGTGGTGAACCTTGTCATCCTCCTTGCGGGATTCCAGTCGATCCATGTTCTGAACATCCGGCAGTACCCGCGCAGCGACATTGCCGTCATCAAGGTCTCCACCGTCTATGTCGGTGCCAATGCCGACCTGGTGCGCGGCTACATCACCACGCCCCTGGAACGAGTCATCGCCTCGGCCGAAGGGATCGATTACATCGAGAGCTCCAGCGCGCAGGGCTCCAGCACCATCACGGTCCATCTCAAGCTGAACTACGACCCTAATGCTGCCCTGACCCAGATCCAGGCAAAGCTGGCCCAGGTCCGGAACGAGCTCCCTCCTGAGTCGGAGACCCCCGTCATTGAGCTTCAAAATGCCGACGAACTCCGGGCGGCAATGTACTTGGGCTTTGCCGATCAAGGGATGGAGGCGAACAAGGTCACCGACTTCCTGGTACGGGTCATCCAGCCCAAGCTCACGGCCATCACCGGAATCCAGCGCGCCGATGTGCTCGGAGCACGCGTCATGGCCATGAGGATCTGGCTCAAGCCCGACCGCCTAGCCGCGCTTGGGATCACCGCCTCCGATGTCCGCAAGGCCCTTCAGGCCAATAACTATCTGGCCGCCGTCGGCAAGACCAAGGGAACCATGACGGCCATCAACCTGATCGCCAATACCAACCTCACCAGCCCGGAGGAGTTCCGCCAGCTCGTGGTGAAGCAGAAGGGCGGCGTCCTGGTTCGACTGCAGGATGTCGCCGACGTGGAGCTCGGCGCCGAAGACTACGACTCGGATGTTCGCTTCGACGGCAAGAGGGCCAAATTCATCGGCATCTGGTGCCTCCCGACGGCCAACGTGCTCGACGTCTGCAAGAGCGTTCGGGAGCAGCTTCCTGAACTCCGCAAGATGCTTCCCCCTGGAATGACCCTCGACGTTCCCTACGACTCGACCGAATTCATCCGCGACTCCATCCAAGAGGTCTTCAAAACCCTCACAGAGACTCTCCTGATCGTTGTTCTGGTGATCTTCCTCTTCCTCGGATCACTCCGCTCCGTCCTCATTCCGGTCGTTGCGATTCCCATCTCCCTGATCGGCACAGCCTTCATCATGGTCCTGTTCGGATTCACCGTGAACCTCCTCACCCTGCTGGCCATCGTTCTTGCGGTGGGACTTGTCGTGGATGACGCCATCGTGGTCGTCGAGAACGTGGAGCGACACCTCCACGAGGGCCTCTCACCGCTCCATGCTGCTCTTAAGAGCGGGCGCGAGCTTTTCGGCCCCATCATCGCGATGACCATCACCTTGGCCGCGGTCTACACCCCGATCGGTATCCAAGGGGGGCTCACTGGAGCGCTCTTCCGCGAGTTTGCCTTCACGCTCGCCGGAGCGGTGCTGATCTCCGGCATCGTGGCCCTCACCCTCTCCCCGATGATGGCCTCGCGACTCCTGCGTCGCGGAGATGACACGCGCGGCTACGCGGGCTGGATCAATAAACGATTCACCGCGCTACAGCATGCCTATGTCCACCTCCTTGCCACGATGCTCCGGCATCGGGGAGCCGTCATGACGGTTGCCGGCTTCTGGATTCTCATCCTCCCCTTGCTCTACCTGCTCGCCCCCAAGGAGCTCTCACCGAAGGAGGACCAGGGAATCGTCTACTGCATCGTGCAGGCCTCCCCATTCTCCACCATCGACCAGACTCTGCTCTATTCCGACCTGGTCAAGGATGCCATGTTCTCACTCCCCGAGACCGGTCACACCTTCCAGATCATCCGCCCTGACGGTGGCTTTGGCGGTATCCGGACAAAGACTTGGAGCGATCGCAAGCGGAGTTCCGAACAGTTGGCCGCAGCCCTCGG
>Ga0114964_10001245_pt1 | contig 18723 bp, 14 predicted proteins | sample C_131016_MF_Meta_FD_92638 | JGI IMG/M metagenome (GOLD analysis project Ga0114964, IMG submission 92638) | Freshwater microbial communities from Lake Croche, Canada to study carbon cycling - C_131016_MF_MetaG | ecosystem: Environmental > Aquatic > Freshwater > Lake | place: Lake Croche, Canada... | reverse complement strand
TCTAAAGAGGCGGTAGAGAGGGCTCGGGAACTTCTCCAAGGCGCCTCCACGAAGGTGGCCCGCAAAGAAGCCGAACTTCTCAACCAAAAAGAGAAGGAGGTCGAGTTAACCGATGGTGAAACTCTCGAACTTCATGAATTGGAGCTCCAACGGGAAAACCTGCAAACCAAAGATCTAGAATTTGAGAAGGCAATGGAGCAATTGCAACAATCTCGTCGGAGGTTAAGCGATTTGAAAAAAGGTGCAGCGCAGCGAGCCGAAGAACGTGAGGCGCTGACATCGAAGAATGCGGCAGCGACGGCCAAGCTTTCCGAAGCCCAAGAGTCTGTCAAGAGATCTGAAAAGAAGCTAGAACTGGAAGCGGGGGGCGAAATCACCCTCATCAACCTGAAGCCAATCGAGGGTCAGATCGCCAGATTGCGCACACTGAAGGATTCATATCAGCCACTTCTCGATGCGGCCAAGGCAGCTAGAAACGCTTTTGAAGCGCTATCAACATCTGGAGTTGACGAAGTCCCAGATCCTAACGCGGCAAAGCTCGCACGCGAACATGCCGAAGAAGTTCTCAAAGCAAGCTCGGAGCGTCACGCGCGTCTCAATTCGCTGAAAAACGACCTCAGTAAAATTGGAAAAGATCTTCGAGCGGCCGAGAAGAGAGTGAAGCAGGCTACGGAAGATTGCGAGAGGTATGAGCAACTCGCCAAATATCTCAAAGGTCAAGTCGGAGAGAGGATTACCCTCGTCAGCTACTTCCTTGGTCAACGACTCCATCAAATCCTGGAACGAGCCAATCTTCGATTACAGAGTATGACACGAGGGCAATATTCACTCCAGCCAAACCATGAGAAGAGAGGTGCTGGTCAGAATTATCTCTCCATCTCGGTCTTTGACTCATGGAATCAGGGCCTGCGAGATGCCAATACTCTCTCCGGCGGTGAAACCTTCACTACCTCACTGGCGTTAGCTTTTGGATTGGCAGATGTTGTAACAAGTGAGACAGGCGGACAATCTCTAGATTCACTATTTATTGACGAGGGATTTGGAAGCCTGGATCCGGACTACCTGCAATCGGTGATGCAATCACTCGAAGAACTTCGCGAGTCTGGTCGTATAGTCGGTCTCATTAGCCACGTTGAAGAGATGAAGCAGCGGATTTCGATGCAGCTTTTGGTAACCAAGGAGAATCTCTTGGGTACACATGTAAAAATCGTCGAAAATGTCGGCCTCTAACCGATCACACGTAACCTTGTATCTCTTCCAAAAGATTCGGCATCTCTTCCGCGCTAATGAGGACTTCTCTCGCTTTAGATCCTTCTGAGGGACCAACCACTCCCCGACTCTCCATCAGATCCATCAATCGCCCTGCCTTGGCAAAGCCAACTCGAAGCTTGCGCTGCAGCATGGAGGTCGATCCAAATTGTGTTCCTACGACCAATTGAATCGCCTGAAGCAACAAATCCATATCGTCGCCAATATCATTTTCAATCTGCTTACTCACCGCCGGTGCATTGATATCAATCTTGAAAACTGGCTGAGCTTGGGATTTTACGTGATTGACGACTGCCTCTGATTCTCGCTCGGAGACATACGCGCCTTGGATACGCATCGCTTTACTAGCTCCCATAGGCAAAAATAAGCCATCTCCTTGACCGACTAATTTTTCTGCTCCGGGTGTATCCAGGATGACCCGGGAATCTGCCAGGCTCGAAGTCGCAAATGATAATCGCGATGGGACGTTTGCTTTAATCAAGCCCGTCACCACGTCAACGCTTGGACGCTGGGTTGCAATGACTAAATGAATACCAGCGGCGCGAGCGAGCTGAGTGATTCGAACGATGCTCTCCTCCACTTCGCGAGCGGCAACCATCATCAAATCTGCCAACTCATCAATGATGACAAGAAGATAGGGATACGGTTCTAGGACTCGCTCACTTCCGTCGGGCACGCTCACCTTCCTAGCACGTACCGCTTTGTTGAAGTCGTCGATATGTCTAAATCCAAAATGGGATAGGTCGTCATAGCGTTGATCCATTTCCCGAACCACCCAAGCCAAGACATCCGCGGCCTTCTTTGGATTGGTAATGATGGGAGCGATCAGGTGCGGGATACCTTCATAGCTAGTGAGCTCAACTCGCTTTGGATCGATCATCACCAGGCGAACTTCTTCTGGAGTAGAGCGCATCAAAACCGAGACAATTAAGGAGTTGATCATCGAGGATTTACCCGCGCCAGTTGCTCCAGCCACCAGCAAATGCGGCATCTTTGCCAGGTTTGCACAGATGAAATTACCTTCAACATCTTTACCCAGTGCAACAACCATGGGATGGGCTTCACTCGTAGCAACGCTCGAACGCAAAACATCGCCTAAAGCAACGATCTCTCGATCGGTATTAGGGATCTCAATTCCTACCGCTGATTTACCAGGAATCGGAGAGAGAATTCGCACATCACCACTGGCTACCGCATATGAAATATTCTTTGATAAAGCGGTAATCGCTTCTACTTTTACGCCGCCCGCCAATTCGACTTCATAGCGAGTCACTGTTGGTCCACGCATGAATCCGGTAACACGTGCATCAACACCGAACTGTTCGAAGACTTGCGCCAACGAAGCAACGACAACTTCATTTGCTTTTGACTTTGCCTTTGAAGCAGGAGCTGTGCGCAGCAAATCCATAGATGGCAATACATATGGATTTTCGGGGGTGAGAACTAATTGATGTGCAGGCTCGGTTTGAATAGTTTTAGTATCAAAGGTTGGTTCCGGTGTTATCGAAAAAGCAATGGTTCGCTCCGGATCGTCAGCCGTACTGTCGCCAATATCTTGATGATCGCTGAGTAACTCTTCAGGAAAATCTTCCAACGGCTCATCGAATGATTGAATCAAAGGGGTTTCAAATGGCAACGTTTCAGAGAGTTCAAAATCTGGAAGTTGCACAGTATCTTTTGCAGGTCTTACGGAGCGCGCCGTCCTAGTTCCCCACGAAAATAGCCCACGAACCTTCTCTATAACTTTCGAGACTGGTGTAGCTGTAACAATTAATACCCCGAAGAAAAAAAGTATGAGCAAAATCGGCACAGAGAGAATTGATGTAACCAGTGCAACCAATGGGGTCGCGATGGCATAGCCGAGCCAACCACCACCAGTTTGAATTGCGGTTTTACCGGTATCACCCACCGAGCCATTCAAAATATGAAGCAGACCAGAGCTCGTCATCACCAAAATTAGAGTGCCGATGGTAATTCGACCCGTAGCACGGCGCTCTTGAGGCGCGCGGAAAGTGCGAATCGCAAAGTAGAAAAATACAATCGGTGCAAAAATTGCTGACCTTCCAAACGCTCCAAGCAGCAGATCGGTGACAGCCCTTCCCATAATCCCATTGATATGGAACCAACTCCCAGCAGCTGCGATCAGGGAAATAATGACCAAGAGGAAGGCAAATCCATCTCGATGGTGAGCATGATCCAGCTCTTTTGCCTCCCGGAAGAAGAATCGAACCATGCCTCCTAATGAACGAGCCAAAAATCTCCAGAGAGACGCTAACGCCCCACCAAGTCCCGATAGAAAGGTTGATTTGCTTGATCGTTTGCTCGTCGAGGCTGCGGAGGTCGAAGCCGAAGCGGATTTACTTTTTGCCATGATGAGATAAGCCTAAAGAAAAGGTTGAGGGAAGAGCGTACGGCGCGCCGTCAGACCTCAATGACAACCGGCACGATCATCGGTTTACGGCGATGTTCCTCCCCTACCCAACTACCCACTGTTTTCCGAACTACCTGGGAGAGTTGATGAGTCCCATTTATTCCACCCGCGACCGCAGTGGCGAGCGCTTTCTCAATCATTCCGGTCACCTCGTTGAAGAGAGCCTTATCCTCGGTAAAACCACGAGCATGAATATCTGGACCGGCAACTATTTTGCCGCTCTGAGAATCAACAACGACGACGACGGAGATAAAGCCTTCTTCGCCCAAAATACGTCGATCTTTCAGCGAGCTCTCTGTGATTTCGCCAATACTCTGACCATCAACATAAACGAAGCCACATGGAACAGCGCCTGCAATATCTGCATAGCCATCATGCATATCAACGACGATTCCATTATCTACAACGATGGTGTTTGTCCGAGGAACTCCGGTCTTTATCGCGAGCTCTGCGTTTGCCCGCAAATGCCGCCATTCGCCATGGATAGGCATAACGTTCTTTGGTTTTACGATGTTGTAGCAATACAACAACTCTCCCGCGGCGGCATGACCAGAGACATGCACCATCGCATTTCCTTTATGTACAACCGTCGCACCGAATCTCGTCAACTCATTGATAACTCGATATACCGGATTTTCATTGCCTGGAATCAGAGACGAGGCCAGAACAACGGTATCTCCTTTACCAACGCGGATCTGATGCTCTCCATTAGCCATCCGCGAAAGCGCGGCGAGCGGCTCGCCTTGAGAACCGGTACAGATCAGCACGACTTTGTCGCCATAATCCTCAATATTTTTAGCATCCACAATCAACCCTGCTGGAACTTCAAGATATCCCAAGTCTTGCGCCAGCTTCATATTACGAACCATGCTACGACCGACTAGGGCAACCTTACGACCATGCTGTTCTGCGATCATCAGAACTTGTTGAATGCGATGAACGTGAGAGGCAAAGGAAGCGACAATGACCCTTCGCTCCGTCGCGCGGAATACTCGATCAAGCGTTGGCATAATGTCGCGTTCAGAGGTCGTAAAACCCGGAACGTCGGCATTTGTGGAATCAACCATGAAGAGGTCAACTCCCTCTTCACCTAATCGAGCAAAAGCACGTAAATCAGTTGTTCTGCCATCGAGTGGAAGTTGATCCATTTTGAAATCACCGGTTGCCAAGACCAAGCCAGCTTCCGTTCGGATAGCGATGGCAAGTGCATCAGGTATTGAGTGATTTACTGCAACAAATTCCAGTTCAAACGGGCCAAAACTCTCTTTCATTCCCGCTTTAACTTCCACCATCGGAGCAGTGATCCGACGTTCCTTCAACTTTGCTTCAGTAAAAGCAAGTGTTAGTTTCGAACCTACCACAGGTATATCTGCTCGTTCTTTGAGTAGATAAGGAACCGCACCAATATGATCTTCGTGGCCATGTGTTAAGGCGATGGCAACGACGTCGTCCAATCGATCTCGGATGTATGAAAAATCGGGAAGGATTAAATCAATCCCGGGCTGAGATTCTTCCGGAAAGAGTACTCCGCAATCAACGATTAATAACTTGCCGCCGATTTCATAGACGGTCATGTTTCGACCAATTTCTCCGAGCCCGCCTAGTGCGACTATTCGAAGTGTTTTTGGTGCAAGTTTTGCTGGGTATGGTAGATCTGGGTGTGGATGATTCATTAGGTAAGTTTTACTCCGCCTTGTCTAAGATCCTCCCGCAATTGAACGATTTGTTCTTCGGTTGCATCGACAAGTGGTAAACGAGTAAATCCACCAGGAAGGCCCATCATCGTGAGTGCAGCCTTAGTCAATATCGCACCTTGGGTGCGGAAGGTTCCGGTGAATACCGGTAATAGTCGTTGATGTATCGCTAGAGCGCGCGCTGCGTCTCCACTAAACCAAGCATCGAGCATTTCTTTGAGCTCCAGGCCCACGGTATGACCACATACCGATACAAAACCAACTGCCCCTACCGATAGAAGTGGCAGGTTGAGAACGTCATCTCCAGAATAAACCGGCAATCCAGTTCGAGCGATAACGGAAGAGGTTGATGCTGGATTACCTTTCGCATCTTTAAGAGCAACAATGCTTTTAACTTCTGCTAAACGACAGATCGTATCTTCCTCAATCGCTACACCGGTTCTTCCAGGAATGTCGTACATCATGACCGGCAGATCGGTTGCGCCTGCAATTGCTTTGAAGTGTGCCTCGATGCCTGCTTGGGGCGGCTTGTTGTAATACGGCGCAACGATCAGAAGTCCGTCGACACCAATCTCGGCGCAACGCTTCGCTTGATCTACAGAATAGGCCGTTTCGTTATCACCGGCACCAGTGAGGACTTTGAGCCGATCTCCCACAGTGCTTTTAACGACTCGAATGATCTCCAATTTTTCGGAAGTTTTTGTCGTTGGCGCCTCACCCGTCGTGCCATTCACTGCGATCGCATCATGACCTGTGTCGGCCAAATGTTGAGCGATCTGCGCGACTCCATCCCAGTCCATTGAACCATCTTTGTGAAATGGCGTCACCATGGCGGTAATCAACCGACCAAAGGGGGCCGTGGGCGCGTTAGCGGCCGAGGAACTAGAGGGAATTACGGAATTAGGGGCAATTTCGGCTGGAATTTGCCTCGATCTATCAGCGTCTGACATGGGCTTACCTTACCCCTTTTAGGGAGCTACCCGCCCGGACTTTTGGAAGGCGTTATATGTCAATGGCATCAGTTTGCTGAAATGTTCTTCCATTTTTTCAGCAACCATCTCGATTTCACGCTGCGGATAGCTAGGAAAATGGGATCCTTCCCGGGCAGTTCGTAGCGATAGAAAGTTCATCAACGCACGAGCATTCATCGTGACGTACATTGAAGAGTAGAGCGTCACCGTCAATACTGCGCGCGCAACTTCGCGAGCAACTCCCGCCTCAAGCATCTTCTGGTAGTTGGCATAAGCGACGATACAACTCTCTTTGATTGCACTGACGGTCAACTCATATTGCTCGGGAGTTCCATCTACAAAGGTATATGCGCCAGCTTTGCCGATCTGTACCAATTTGCGTTCCCGGCTAGGAATATAAAAATTGGGACGAAGCTCACGGTAGCGACCGCTCTCCTCGTTATACGAAGCAATCCGATGGCGCATAAATTCCCGAAAAACAAATATCGGAGCGGAGACAAAAAAGGTCATCGAGGTATGTTCAAAAGGTGACCCATGACGTTCGCGCGCCAGATAGTTAATCAAACCTTCTGACCGCGAGGAATCTGCATCCACATCTTCAAGCGAATTCTCACCTGCGGTAGATACCCGGGCAGCCCAAACCACATCTGAATCACTTGCGCTCGACTTGACGAGCTCTACCGTCATATCTTCTCGGAAATTAATTTCATCCATGATGTGACTGTATCTATTCTCCCGATACCTTTGGGAATAGGGCAGAATATCGGCGTGTCAGCCAAGTCAGCCAAGTCAGCCAATTCAGCCACTTCAGTTAAAAGAGATTCGCTCAGCGTAGGGTTGGCAACCGGCGTAGCCGGACTCGCATTCGGAGCGGTCGCTGTTGCCGATCATTTCTCGGTACTTCAGGCGTGTGTCCTCTCGCTCGTGCTTTTCTCAGGCGCGTCGCAGTTTTCACTCGTTGGCGTTATGAGTTCTGGCGGCAGTGCGCTGAGTGCAATTATTACTGGGGCATTTTTAGGGAGCCGAAATGGTCTGTACGGGGTTCGGATGGCTGGAATCCTCAAACTCTCAGGGTGGCGCAAAGCGGTAGCCGCTCAAATCACTATCGATGAATCTACCGGGCTTGCGATTTCTAGAAAAGACGAAGAAGAGCAACGCACTGCTTTTTGGTACACAGGTTTTGGTGTCTACATTTTTTGGAATCTCTTCACACTCGTAGGAGCTATGAGCGCAAAGGCAATTGGCAATACCTCCGCATGGGGATTGGACGTTGTCTCCCCCGCAATATTTTGCGCTGTATTGGTTCCAAGAATTTTTGGGGCGGATGGCTCAAGCAAGCGTGGAGGTAGAACGCTCTACGCCGCACTCCTCGCATTCGTGTGGGCGTTATCCGTAACCGAATGGGTTCCGGCGGGCACGCCGATTATTACCAGCGTCGTCATTGCGGTGCTACTGGGGTGGAGAGCATGAGCTCCCAATGGATAGCAGTTCTCACCACTAGCCTGCTCTGCTTTGCTATTAAATTCATTGGACACTCGATCCCAGAGAGTCTTTTAGCGAAGCCACGGATTGACCGGATTACGACTCTCATCCCCATCGTCTTACTTAGCTCATTAATCGCGATGCAGACTCTCACTGAAAAAACAGTACGAGTCTTTGACCACAGAATTGCCGGAATCGTTTTTGCACTACTAGCGTTGAGAGCAAAAGCCCCGTTGCCAATAATCGTGATCGGAGCAATGGTAACTTCAGCGATATTTTATCGAGTCAGAATATAGTTTTACGTCGAAGCGACTCTCAAATCAGTGTGCGTTCCCTAAACTCCGCCCGAGTGATCGATGTAACGTTGCAACGATGTTGTTAAAGAATTGCGAAGCTTTTGAGCTTTGCCTCTAGATCGATATCAGAGGGCTCTGTCATATGAGTACCATCTGGAAAAATAATCACAGGGATCGACCGCATGCCACCATTGATCTCAACTACCTTGTCAGAAGCCTCGACATCAGTTTCGATATCAATATAAACGTATTCAACGTTACGGGAATCAAGGAATCTTTTTGAGCGACGGCAGTCACCACACCAGGCTGCTCCGTACATTGTGATCTCTGCTGACATCGTGATCTCTCTTTTCTTAACTTGTGATGGATAACTGCTCTAGCTCTTATACAAATGAATTTACTGGAGATCGAGGAAATGTTCGAGCCCAAATGTCAGACCAGGAACCTCCACGACCTTTCGTATCGCCAAGAGCACGCCAGGCATGAATCCGGAACGATCAATCGAGTCATGGCGAATTGTGAGTGTCTCACCTAGATCTCCCAGGACTACTTCCTGATGGGCCACCAAGCCGCGCAACCGTACCGAATGAACGGGAACATCTCCCACCATCGCTCCCCGAGCTCCTGGGAGTGAAGCAGAGGTCGCATCTGGCATTGGTGCCTTCTCGACCGAAAGGCGGGCTTGGGTAATGAGTTCTGCCGTTCGCATTGCGGTCCCCGATGGCGCGTCAGCCTTGTTCGGGTGGTGCAACTCGATGATCTCTACCGATTCAAAATATTTTGCGGCTTGTGCGGCGAATTGCATCATCAGAACCGCGCCTAATCCAAAGTTGGGCGCAATGAGTGCACCGACAGTTGGGTTTTCTGATAGCCAACCGCGGACAGTTGATAGCTTCTCTTCATCAAATCCAGAAGTTCCCACCACTACATGGATTCCATGAGTGATAGCAAATTCCACGTTCTTCATCACTGAATCTGGATGAGTGAAATCGACGACTACATCTGCACCGTGGGTTAATAAAAGATCGAGTGGCTCACCAATATCCACCTCTGCAACGAGTTCAACTCCTGGGGCCGCTTTTATTGCCGCCACCGTCGCCTCTCCCATGCGACCCTTTGAGCCCAAGACACCAACTCTGATAAGAGATGCATCTTTTTGCATTAGCTCATCGGATATTTTCTTCTCTCCGCTAATTCCTTTACTCGTCATAAGATCGCTTTCTCTAGTGCAGTCGTGCTTTTAAACGGCCCCACAACCGCAAGCGTAGAAGGTGCGGGTAGTAATTGGGCTGCAATTGCCTTGATCTCTTCTGGTGTCACACGGGCAATCGAGGCAAGAATTTCGTCAAAGCTCATAATTTCACCGTAGACCAACTCGCTCTTTCCTATCCGACTCATTCTCGAACCTGTGTCCTCTTGACTGAGTACTAACGAACCCGAGACGGCGCCTTTTGCGCGAGCGATCTCTTCTTCGGCCAATCCATTGGTGGCAACATCCATAGAAATATCTCTAATGATTTTAATGACCTCTACAGCCTTATTCGGCGCGCATCCAGCATAAAACGAGAAGGATCCCGCCCCGGAGAACTGTTGCACATAGGAATAAACCGAATAGGCCAACCCTCGTTTCTCTCTAATCTCTTGAAATAACCGCGATGACATGCCTCCGCCGAGAGCTGAAGCCAGCACACTTAAGGAAAATCGACGTTCATCACTTCGCTCAACACCAGGTAGCCCAAGCAGGAGATGGGCTTGTTCGGTCTTCCGTTCGATTAAGCCAACTTTTCCGGTTCCACTGGCAATGGTGGGCTCATTCACGCGCAGATTAGGCAACGAGGCAGTAGTCGACAAGAAGTCAGCTCGAGCAAGTGCTTTCTCAACCAGATCAACGACCTTCTCATGTTTGATATTGCCAGCAACCGCAATAACGATATCCGAAGGCTGGTATCGCTCTTTGTAATAGCCAAAGATTAAATCACGATCCATAGTTTTGATCGATTCTGTACTTCCTAAAATCGACCGACCCAATGGCGTATCGCCAAAATAAGTTTCAAGAAATAGGTCATGAACGAGATCCGACGGGTCATCATCGCGCATTGCAATTTCTTCTAGGACAACTGTACGTTCGGCATCAACATCTGCTGCAGTGACGAGTGAAGATGTTATGAGATCAGAGATCACATCCACTGCCAAAGGAAGGTCCGTATCAATCACCCGTGCATAGAAACAGGTGTATTCCTTACCAGTGAAGGCATTCATCTCGCCGCCTACCGATTCGATCGCAGATGAAATCTCCATCGCGTTTCGGCTGGGCGTTCCTTTGAAGAGCAGGTGCTCCAGAAAATGTGAAGCTCCCGCGACAAGTGGTGTTTCGTCGCGAGAGCCTACGTTGACCCAGACACCAAACGTTGCAGAGCGGACGGTCGAAACCTCTTCGGTAACGATCCTTAAGCCGCTAGGTAACGTTGTGCGAGCCATGAATTACTGGTTGCGCAGTTTCAGCTTGATCGGCTTGTTCAGCTTATTCGGCTGAATCAGTTGAGTCAGCGGATTCGGTTGAAGCAGCTGCTTCATCTCCAGGAGTGGTTCCATCAGCGAGTACCGGAACCAAAGAGAATTTACCCTTTGGATCGATCTCATTAATCTCTACCTCTACTTTGTCTCCAACTTTCATTACCTCTTCTAGGTTTTCGATGCGCTTTCCGCCATGCATCTTTCTGATCTGGGAAATATGGAGCAAGCCATCTTTGCCAGGTACCAATGAAATGAAGGCCCCGAAAGTCGCTAGCTTCACGATCGTACCGTTGTAGCGTTCGCCTACCTTTGGAACCACCGGATTGGCGATCGCTTCGATCATGGCTTTAGCCGCTTCCGCTTGAGATCCCTCGAGGGCTCCAATGTAGATAGTGCCGTCGTCTTCGATAGTGATATCCGCGCCGGTATCGTCTTGAATCTGGTTAATCATCTTTCCTTTTGGTCCGATGATTGCACCAATGAGATCTACTGGAACCTTGATGGAGATAATTCGCGGCGCCAAGAGACTCATTTCATCTGGTGTGTCAATTGCTTGACTCATCAGATCCAAAATAAATAGGCGAGCTTCCTTAGCTTGCAATAGCGCGGCAGCAAGTACGGAGGCTGGGATTCCATCGAGTTTAGTATCGAGCTGAAGCGCTGTAACAAACTCTTTTGTACCGGCGACCTTGAAATCCATATCGCCGAAAGCATCTTCTGCTCCCAAGATATCCGTCAAAGCTACATATTCAGTAACGCCATCGACCTCATCAGAGATGAGACCCATCGCGATACCAGCAACAGAAGCCTTGAGTGGAACACCTGCGTTGAGAAGCGACATCGTTGACGCACATACTGAGCCCATAGAGGTAGAACCGTTTGATCCTAAAGCTTCAGAAACTTGACGGATCGCATAAGGGAATTCTTCTCGAGTCGGCAACACTGGAACCAAAGCACGTTCAGCGAGCGCACCATGTCCGATTTCGCGGCGCTTCGGCGATCCAACACGACCAGTTTCGCCAACCGAATATGGTGGGAAGTTGTAGTTGTGCATGTATCGCTTGTGATTTTCCGGACTGAGAGTATCGAGCTGTTGTTCCATTTTGAGCATGTTCAGCGTTGTTACTCCCAAAATCTGAGTTTCACCACGTTCAAAGATCGCTGATCCATGAACACGAGGCATAACTTCAACTTCGGCGGTAATTGCGCGAATGTCACGGACGCCACGTCCATCGATACGAATTTTCTCTCTGAGTACGCGCTGGCGTACTGACTTCTTTGTAACAGAGCGAAGAGCAGCGGAAACTTCTTTCTCGCGACCCTCGAATTGCTCTGCTAATTCGATCTTGACTGCATCGTTGATTTCATCCAGCTTGGTTTCGCGATCTTGCTTCCCAGCTATGGTCAAAGCATCGGCAATGCGAGATCCCGCCGCGGCATCGACTGCTTCGTAGACATCATCTTGGTAATCGAGGTAGACAGGAAATTCGCCAGTTGGTTTTGCTGCCTGCGCTGCCAATTCGTTTTGAGCATCGCAGAGAACGCGAATAAAAGGCTTTGCCGCTTCTAGGCCCTGACCAACAATTTCTTCCGTTGGAGCCTGCGCGCCACCCTTGATCAAGTCAATCGTATGTGAAGTTGCTTCAGCCTCCACCATGATGATGGCAATGTCATCACCGGCAATAGAGCCTGCGACGACCATGTCGAATACGGCTTTTTCCAGATCAGAGTGATTTGGGAATGCGACCCATTGACCTCCGATGAGGGCAACTCGGACAGCTCCGATTGGTCCAGAGAATGGTAGTCCAGCCAGTTGGGTTGACATCGACGAGGCATTGATCGCTAGAACGTCATACATATGATCTGGATTGAGAGCCATGACGGTAACAACGACTTGAACTTCATTACGCAAGCCTTTTACGAAAGCTGGACGAAGTGGACGATCGATTAAGCGACAGGTAAGGATTGCATCCTCTGAAGGACGACCTTCGCGGCGAAAGAATGAGCCAGGAATTTTTCCAGCAGCATACATACGCTCTTCCACATCAACTGTAAGTGGAAAAAAGTCGAATTGATCTTTTGGTTGCTTTGACGCGGTAGTTGCAGAGAGCAACATCGAATCATCATCTAAATAGACGAGCGCTGTACCGGCCGCTTGCTTGGCAAGACGACCTGTTTCAAAGCGAATTTCTCGCTTTCCATATGAGCCGTTATCTATATGCGCAACGGCGAACTTCACATCTGGACCCTCCATGGGTCATCTCCATTTCTCAGTTCTCACGCATAGAAATGGATCTTCGATCGAAGTTCACGGAATTTGGTCCGTAAACCACTACCGAGGACCGATTTACTAAAGAGAGAGAACAGGTACGTAAACTAGCGGCGAATACCGAGCTTTTCGATAATCGCTCTGTAACGAGTTACATCTGTCTTTGCAAGATATTGCAAAATACGACGGCGCTTACCAACCAACAATAAAAGTCCACGACGATTGTGGTGATCATTTTTATTACTCTTAAGGTGTTCGGTAATCTCTTCGATACGACGAGAGAGCAATGCAATTTGAGCCTCTGGGCTACCTGTGTCAGTGGCCGAAGCGCCATATTTTGCGATGATCTCTTTTTTCTCTGCTGGCTGTAAGGCCATGTGGCACTCCTTTTACTGTCACGAGGGCCTCGGTGGGATTCACGAAGGCGCACTTTCTCGCTTGTGTGCGTAGGTTATCAGCGCGTGGTTGATGCGCGAAATCCTGGAGTGGCTCTCGCTAACTGGTGAGCCTTTTCGCCTCAATGCAATCTTCCTTCATCTGGAGTAAAAGTGAGTCCAAATTCTCGAATTTCAAGGTATCTCTCAATCGGAAACCGAATTCTAAGACGGCCTCTTGGTCATAGAGGTCAAGTCCGCTCTGATCAAGAGCATAGGCTTCGACCTGTCGGTTTCGATCACCCGGGAAGGTCGGATTAGTCCCGATCGAGATTGCGGCTGGCCATTTATCTACCCCGACCGTTAACCATCCCGCATAAACTCCATCTGCTGGCACAGTAATTCCAGGTTGTAGGCCAATATTGGCCGTTGGGTACCCGATGGTCCTCCCCCGTTTCTCTCCATGAACGACTGGTCCACGTAGATAAAACGGACGGGTAAGCAGTTGATTTGCGCGCTCAATGTCGCCATCGATCACCAATTCTCGAATTCGAGTAGAAGATATTGGACTTCCGCGATCTTGTGCAAGAGAGACTGCACTAACGCCAAAGCCGGGTGAGTGTTTCTGCAAATAGGCGGGATTGCCGACCGCCTTATGACCAAATGTAAAATTTTCTCCCACACTCACATGCGTTGCATGGAGTTGGTTGACCAGAACATCCGAGATGAACTCTGCCGGAGATTTGCCGGATAGCTCCTTGGTGAATTCCAAGACAACGACCTCGTTCGCACCATGCTTTTTCAACAATTCAATTCGATCGGTGAGTGAAATCAACGACGATGGTGTTCGTTCTGGAGCGTAGATAGCGGTTGGATGCGGGTCAAAAGTCAGTACCGTGACCGGTCCAAACTTGGCTGCTTCTTCGATTATCTGCTGATGTCCACGATGGACGCCATCAAAGATACCGATTGCTACCGAGTTCATCTCGCTATTCTCCCATTCTCCGGGCGCAATTTCTCTCACTCTTTCAGGGAGACGAGCGTGGGTGCTGCGCATTCACGCCCACCGATGAGACGATTTTCTAGAAGCGCAACAAACCTGCCATCGTTATTCAACGCAGCAGTCACTCCATTACTTACGCTCGGTTCAATCATCCTGCCGAAGGAAACTTCGGTGAGCTCGGCTAAATCTAGATGTCGAATCGGAAGTATCTTTCCGATTCCGGTTGCAGTGTCAAGAAGCTCTGCCTCTTCCCAAGGTAAACACTGCGAAAGATCAAACGGTGCAACTTCGGTCCTGCGTAAGGCGATTAAGTGGCCACCAACTCCTAGCTCTGCGCCGAGGTCACGAGCAATTGCTCGAATATAGGTGCCCGCGGAACATCGGACAGAGATCGAGATATGGAACGCTTCTGAGCTTCTTTCAATTGAGGCTACTGAAATCGACTCGATATGAACCTGTCGTGCAGGCAGCTCAAAAACCTCCCCGTCGCGGACTCGCTGGTGAGCAGTTTTCCCGGCAACTTTTATTGCCGACACCGAACTAGGGCGTTGGGCGATATCGCCGATCATCTTCGCCAAGCAAGCGAGAATCGCTTCGTCACTTAAGGCCTCTAATTGTTGAGGATCAGCACGTTGAGTGATCTCGCCTTCAACATCATCCGTAACCGTCGCCGCGCCCAACGAGATAGTGGCTTCATAGGCTTTACGACCGTCAACTACATACTGTAAGAGCCTGGTGGCATCACCAATGCCAATAACCAGCACTCCGGTTGCCATAGGATCGAGCGTTCCAGCATGTCCAACTTTTTTTGTTGCAAATCTACGGCGAATCTTTGCCACTACATCGTGGCTCGTCATTCCTCCTGGTTTGTCAACGAGTAGAAATCCATTCATGAACTCGACGGGCTGCTCTGATGACTCGGCTTATTCGGCTTTTTCGGAGACTTCGGAGACTTCGGAGACTCCAGAAACTTTGTACGGATCAGCTTCACCGATTGGCTCGGCATGTGCACGTAAGCGAGCCAGTTCTGCGTCGGCTTCGCGAACAGCAGACATTAAATCGTTCATCGCTGTTGCGGACTCTTGTAAACCGTCTGCGAAAAACTCCAAGCTCGGCGTGATCCGCAACCCAAGCGCACTACCTACTTCGCGCCGGATGAGACCTTTTGCAGAGTTAAGCGCTGCGGCTGTTCCTTGTTGCTCCAATGCATCACCAAGCACGGTGTAAAAAATTGAAGCTTGTTGCAAATCACCAGTTACTCGGACATCAGTCACAGTGATGAAACCAAGGCGTGGATCTTTTACCTTGGTTTCTAAGGCAATAGCGATTACTTCCTTTATTCGATCAGCTACCTTCAATGCGCGATTGGAAGCCATCTACGCACGCTTCTTTTCACGTATTTCAAATACCTGAATGACATCCCCAACTTCAAGCTCCTTGAAGGAGCCCAACCCGATACCGCATTCGAAACCATCTTTGACCTCGGTCGCGTCATCTTTGAAGCGACGGAGAGATTCAATCGACAATCCCTCACCAATCACAGCGCCATTACGCAAGGTACGAGCTTTTGCATTGCGACGAATGAATCCTTCCTGCACCAAACAACCGGCGATATTTCCGAATTTGCTTGATTTGAAAATATCACGTACCTCGGCGTTACCGACGATGACCTCTTCGTATTCTGGCTTGAGTAGACCTTTGAGAGATGCTTCAATCTCTTCAATCGCGTTGTAGATGACTGTATAGAAACGTACCTCTACACCCTCTTGATCAGCGAAAATAGCGGTCTGTGGTTCAGGCTTCACATTGAAACCAATGATCACGGCAGTTGATGCAGAAGCAAGCGTGACATCGTTCTTAGTGATCGCGCCAACTCCACGATGAATAACTCGCAAGTCAACTTCTTCACCGACATCGAGCGAGAGCAGTGCATCTTCGAGCGCTTCCACCGAACCAGATACATCGCCTTTGATGATCAAATTAAGCGTACTGACCTTGGATTGCTCCATGAAATCTTCTAGCGATACTTTCTTTCTCGTTTTCGCCAACAGAGCATTTCGTGTAGCTAATTGACGCTTCTCTGCGATCTGACGCGCGGTGCGATCATCTTCGGCAACGATAAAGGAATCACCGGCGCCTGGAACGGAGGTAAAGCCCAGTACCTGGACGGGGCGCGATGGGCCTGCTTCGGTAACTGGGTCGCCATTTTCGTCCAACATCGCACGGACGCGGCCAAAGGCCCCACCCGCAACAATCGCATCGCCGACGTGGAGTGTTCCGCGTTGCACCAATACTGTGGCAACTGGTCCGCGACCTTTATCTAGGTTCGCTTCAATAGCTACACCGCGAGCAACATCATTAGCCACTGCTCGTAGATCCAGTGCTGCATCGGCGGTTAGTAAAACGCTATCGATCAACTGATCGATTCCCTCTCCAGATTTTGCAGAGACGTTAACAAAAATCGTCGTTCCGCCATATTCTTCAGCGATCAAGTTGTATTCGGTGAGTTGCTGGCGCACTTTCTCTGGATTCGCACCCTCTTTATCAACTTTGTTGACCGCGACCACGATCGGTACATCGGCGGCTTGCGCATGATTGAGAGCTTCGATTGTTTGAGGCATAACACCATCGTCAGCAGCAACTACCAGAATCGCGATATCCGTTACTTTTGCTCCACGGGCACGCATGGCTGTAAAGGCTTCATGACCTGGAGTATCGATAAAAGTAATTGCTCGTTCTTGGTCTTCGTGCATTCGATGAATCTGATAAGCGCCAATATGTTGAGTGATTCCACCAGCTTCGTGCTTGACAACTTCCGTCGAACGGATTGCGTCGAGCAACCGCGTCTTACCATGATCCACGTGTCCCATGACCGTAACAATGGGAGATCGCATCACGAGATCTTCATCATCAATATCCTGCAGCTCTTGCTCCAGATTGATATCGAACTCTTCCAACAACTCCCGGTCTTCATCCTCGGGACTGACGACCTGGATAATGAAACCAAGTTCGCCGCCGAGAATCGTGAAAGTATCTTCGTCAACGGATTGTGTTGCCGTCACCATCTCGCCTAAATGAAATAGAGCGGATACCAACGAGGCCGGATCGGCATGGATCTTTTCAGCGAAATCCATCAAGGATGCGCCACGACGTAAGCGAATTACGGTTTTTCCATCACCATGCGGAACTACAGCTCCACCTAGTGATGGCGCCGCCATGTTGTCGAACTCCTCGCGAAGGGCCTTTTTGCTCTTGTGTGCCTTGCCCTTTTTGCTTCCTTGCTTTCCAAAAGCTCCAGCGGTTCCGCCTCGTTGGTGACGACCACCACCTTTTCCTCCAAAGGACGATGGTGCACCTGCTGCACCTGCTGCACCAGCTGCAGGAGCTGAAGGTGAACGGTATGGCGAAGATCCGGGCGCGCCACCGGGACGGGCTGCTCCTCCTGCGCCGCCAGGGCCGCCCGAACCAGGCGCGCCTGCCGGACGGGCCGGTCTTGCTGCAAAACCTGGTCGGACCGCTCCAGGACGATTACCCGACATTGGTGGGCGTTCGCCGGGGCGAATTGGACGATTTGGCTGAGGGCGATTCGCTGGTGGCCGAGGAATTGCGCCACCTGCAGGCGAGCCAAAGGGATTGTTACCCGCACGAGGTGGTCGAGGAATTGCGCCAGCGATTCCAGGAGCAGAAGGAAATGGATTACTTGCCGGGCGTGGGGTAGCTGCCTCTGAGGAGGAGGGCCTCTCTGCGCTTGGTTTGCCATCAGCCGTGGCTGCTTGTGCGCCAGCTACGACAGCTGGGTCGGAAGCGGCTGCTTGATCTGCGAAGCCCGAATTCATTGTCGGCTTTAGTCCGGAGGGTGCAGAGGGTGCAGAGGGTGCCGATGGTGCCGCTGGTGCCGCTGGGACGGGGAATTGGGATCCAACACTTATTCCCATTTGGTTCAATTGGTTTCGAGTGGATTCATCGAGCGACGCAATCGCTGCATCAATCTCTTCCTGAGTTGGCTCTGCGTGAACTGGCGCGCCTCGCTTTGCGGCACTCTTCTTAACCGGTTTCGGTTCAGCTGCCGCTGCCTTCATCTCTGGGAATTTTTCCATGAGGCGTCGCAAAACTGGCGCTTCGATAGTGGATGATGCGGATCTCACAAACTCGCCGACTTCTTGAAGTTTTGCGAGGAGATCTTTACTTTCTATGCCTAAATCTTTTGCTAATTCGTAAACGCGGACCTTTGCCACAGTAGCCTTCCTGATTCTCGGCCCCTGCGTCTATCGCGGAGCCTACATAATTGCCTTACTCATGAGCGCGGAGTGCTCATGATTGTATGTATGCCTTCATTGTTTGCTCCCTAGTTCTTTTACAAAACTTCTTCAACAACGTTCAGTTAACTCATCGTGCCGTGATCTAAATATAGTTCAAGCCG
>Ga0114964_10001241_pt1 | contig 18735 bp, 18 predicted proteins | sample C_131016_MF_Meta_FD_92638 | JGI IMG/M metagenome (GOLD analysis project Ga0114964, IMG submission 92638) | Freshwater microbial communities from Lake Croche, Canada to study carbon cycling - C_131016_MF_MetaG | ecosystem: Environmental > Aquatic > Freshwater > Lake | place: Lake Croche, Canada... | reverse complement strand
ATGACGTAATGGACGAGACATTGATGACGCTACCCCAATATGGGTCTACCGACAAAAACTGTCATCGCAAGGTTCTGGATGTTAACAATTCGGCATACGTTGACGGATTTTTTACGTTCTTGAGCAGCAAGGTGATGCATGCGCACAATTTCGTGCACGGTCTCGAGTATTACGGCGCGTATATTGCACACAAGCGCAATTTCGAAGTGGATATAACGGACGATTTGGATTTTTTCAGCCAAAATACATTTTTCAATAACAATATGGGAAAATTGTTTTCAATGGACGAAGAGAGTTCTGAAATATATAACGAGCAACTGAACGCATGTCACGCGGGCAGATTATCCAGTTCAAAATATTCGGGTCGAGCGTGCAAACCGCGAATTCAGTTATTGAATTTGAACGACGACGAAGTTCATAATGGTGGTGGCAAAGATTGTGACGTGGTGGAAATTAATTTCGATACAATCGATGATAAGATGCACACGCTTTTCGACGCGACGTTGAAAACGAGTTCGAATTCTGAAGACTGCGCTATTGAAACAATAAACGTCACTGAATCCAGAATCGGTAACGGACTGGATAAATCAATTTCCAATATGAACTCATACAATTCATCCAGGTCTTCATATTCCACACAAGGGGACGCTGATTGTGATGGTGAATCGGATTCATCATCGTCATCATCTCGCTCACATAAATGCGGTGTAGCGAATACGAATACGAATACGAATGTTGATGAAAATAAAGAAGAAGAAGAAGAAGTTGAAGTTATAGATACTATCCGTGACGATGGTGATGATAACGATAACGATATCGACATCGACAATGACAATGACAATGACAATGACAAAGTCAAAGACGATGAACAAGATGAATCAGGTGATTTTGACAGCGTATTTGTCGATATTGCAAAATTTCCTGTCAATGTTATACTTATGGAGGAATGCGACGACACGCTGGATTCGCTAATGGAGTGCGATGAGATAGGGTCAGTAGACGAATGGAGCGCTATTTTGATGCAAATAATAATGACGCTCATCGCGTATCAGAAGATGTTTTGGTTTACACACAACGACTTGCACACCAATAATGTGATGTTTGTTGAAACAAAGAAGGAGTTTGTCTATTACATGTGTGACAAAAAATACTACCGCGTGCCCACGTTTGGTAAAATATTCAAAATAATTGATTTTGGACGCGCAGTTTATAAGTTTAGAACGCTCACCATATGCAGTGATAGCTTTCATCCCAAGGGCGATGCTGCAACCCAATACAATTTCAAGCCATACATGAATGACAAGAAGCCACTTCTGGAACCCAATCCCAGCTTTGATTTATGCAGACTTGCTTGCTCGATGTACGACTATTTTATATCGGATGTATCAAAGGCGGCGGAGCTGTCGGCTTCCAACCCAATTATTGAGCTGGTTACAAATTGGGTAAAGGACGACAAGGGGCGCAATGTGCTCTATAAATCCAGCGGAGAGGAACGATACCCCGATTTTAAACTGTATAAAATGATTGCGCGCACCGTTCACAACCACGTGCCACTGACACAACTTTCCAACCCCCTCTTTTCAAAATATGAAGTTAGAAATGATACTCTTTCGCAGAAAGCGAAACAATCCATGATGAGAATTGACGATTTACCCGAATATTATCAATGAATACCACGAATTCATGAATAATAAATAAAAGTCAAAACAAAAACAAGGAAGGGTAGGGAAAATAAAAATATTAGTGCTACAACAAACAAGCCGATGATGGCACAGATTGTTGTTGCGCGGATGACATGAACGTGTTGGTTGAAATCAAGTTTTTATTACACGGCACTTCGTATTTATCGCACCATGCGATGCATTTTTGAATGTGCAATTTTTTATAATTTTCAAGACGGTCGCTGGTTTTAAATTGAACCAGTGAAACTGTGCTTATAATATTTTCAATTTGCTGCTGTCCGAGAATTGCATTTATTTCTTCTATGCGGCTTAATAAATGCGTATTGTGGGTTCCAGGTTTTAAAATACCGGTAACATTGGGCACTTGTTGTTTTTGTTGTTGTTGCTGCTGTTGTTGCGCTTGCTGCTCTTGAATATTACTGCCAACGCGTTCAAAGAATGTTCTAATTTTACCCGTCAATTCCAGGCGCTCCTCTGCACTTTTAATGTTGAATCGCTTGCACACCACATATTTTTCAGAGTTTGCAATGCGGCTCGTATTGGGTTTGAAAATGATAACGTCGTCATATGCCATGCACAGCAAGTGCAGGAGGTCGATGGTTACCCGTGTAAACATGTCAAAAATTTTAAGCACAAAGGTTCCACCTAACCTTTGCATGCTTATGGTATAGAACACTTCTGCTGCAATAAGATTCATTGCCAGAATTTCCTGATTATTGAAGTCCGCTGAAAAATCGAAGCCGCCGTCTGCGGTAATAAAGTCGATTGAATTTTGGTATTTATCACAGCATGCGTCATAATTTGCAAGCGATAACAGGTTACCAGTTCCGTCTGCTCCAAACTCTATCCGAACTGCCGGATTTCTCTCCAAAAATGATCGGCTTTTTTTCCATCCAGGACAACCGTGACTTCGGTCATCAACAAGCGTCATTCCATGATACGTGTCACTGCCGTTGGCGCGAAGGTAACATAGGGCTTCTATAAACCCACCAGGTCCCTCTGCGAGATGAAATGTTTGTATAGGATTTGAGCACCAGGCTAATGGTGCTTCTGACGCACGACTTCGGCTATAATTTCCACCGTGACCGTATACGGACGGAAGCAGCTTGCAGTGTTTGATTATCTCAATCATCTTATAAAATGAACGCGAAAGCGGTTTCATTCGACTTACTGCATACTTGTGGCCTGGAACGGTGGTGTGTATATACTCGTATGGGTTTGTGAATTTCTTCATCGCATCCCAGTCATCGGAATTGCATGTTTCTATTGTGCGTTTAATGTCGCTGAGGTACTGATGTATAGACGAAGATGCGATACATCGCTCTTCGCTACTACTACTACTACTATTACTATTACTATTACTATTACTATTACTATTACTATTACTATTACTATTACTATTACTATTATGAGTATGGCTACGATTATCGTTGTCGAATTCAAATTCTATTGGAATGGGGCTGCTTTTGCGTAGCGTGGTTAGAACAAAAAAATTCATTGTCTTACTAAAAATGTTCACAGTTTAATAACTGCTATCACATATATTTATTAAGTTTTACATTAAATATAAATAAAAATAAATGAAAAACGATGGATGGGATGATGAACGCAAATACGTAAAATATATAAAGAAACGATGCAATATTAATGAAAAATACAATAAGTGACAAAAATGAGTCGCGTCGACCAGATGAAAACAATTCAAGCTGAGGCATTAGAATTGTTTATCAAAAAGAATGCTGATTATGGCGATGCGTTTGCCAAATACGGAGTTATTGGAGTATTGATGCGAATGGAAGACAAACTACATCGATGTATGTCCATTACGACCAGAGGTGTAAATTTAGTCAATGACGAAGGGATGCGTGATACGTTGATAGATTTGCACAATTATTCGGCCATGGCACTAATGTTGTTGGACGAAGCAGAAGACAACGACGTTAAATAAATCAAAGAAATGGAATGTATTGCGGAGTGGAATTTTCATATAGGGTAACTTTAAAAATTTCATTGTATCCTTGCACGTAAACGGTATCTCCGGTGTAGACGTTGTCAACGCCAATTTCAGAAAGTGCGTTGCGACCCTTGATGATGATTGGTAATTTCATAGAATTGTTTTTATCACTTATCGTGTAAAACATCCATTTATCCCGGCTTGTGAATAGAGGTTTTCCCATAAGTGGCAAAATCACTGGATCACTACTATTACTACTACTACTACTATTGGAACCATTGCTTTTTGTAAGCAACCCAATCTGCCGGTATGATGTGTTTATGGCAGAGCTTGTAGCAACATTGATTGGAATTCCCGGTCCTGCTCCTGCTTGACCATGTCCAGGTTGTGATGAGATACCCATGCCCATGCCTTTAAGTAGCATGTTATCCTTAAGCGGTGGAGTATACGGATTACTCAACACATCAGAGCTATCGTTTGTAAAAAACGTGTTTGGCTTCGGAGACATCATGAGTGCGGGGGAATGGTCTTGCATTACTTGCATTTGGGGTTGCACTAAAGCGGACCCAGAAGTAGACCCTGTTTTATAGAATAAAAACACGAGTAGCCCCAAAATTATGAATAGAATCAGCGTTATATTTTCAACGCATAAAACTCCCTTAATACATCGTTTTGACATTATTATCAAATTATCAAATTATCAGATTATAAATTATAAAATTATTGATTATTTTTGTAATAATAGATTATAATTATGGTGTTAATCCTTTTTCGATTCACCAACGTCCTTTGCATTATCTGCAATTCCGGGCGCGACCGAACCAAACAATTTACCGTCAAATAGTTTCGACAGACCCGCGAGGCCACCGTTTCCAACGATTTGGTTCATGAACCCCTGTGCGCTTTTCAGAAGCGGTTCCATTTCCTTCATATTGTTCATCAAAACCTTTTGTTGCTGCATAAGACCCTTTGTCTGGTCTGTCAACCCCTGAACACCGTCCTCGCCAATTATATTCTGCAAGTTGTCGTATGCCTGACCAAGTGTTTCCGCATAATCAACGCGATTCCCTTTGCTTGCGCTTATTTTTGAATGACCAATTGATGAATCTCCGGCATCATCGTCATTGTCCGAGTCGGCAGCACTAATCGACGCAGGTTTCAAATTCTGCATTCCGGACTTGGGTTTCTTTGTCTTTGGCTCCTTCATTCCTTTATTTTGCCCTTTATTCTTATCGTTGGTAGGTGCCGGTTGTGCCATTTTTTTATTTTTCATATTGGTTTCTTTTTCAACTACTGGTTTCGGTTTCGCGTCATCCTTCATATTTGTTGCAGGTTCCATATCATCGGCTTTGGATTCGGAATCGGCTTCGGCATCGGCATCGGCTTCGGCATTATCGTCATCAGCGCCCCCTTTGGTTTTGTTCTTAAGCCCCTCTTTTTTGGCAACGCTGGCTGCTACTACACCCCTCCCTCCAATATAGAAGTTTGTTGTGATAATGCAAATGAATAGTATGATAATCATATTGCGAGTAAAGTAGATTGTTAGTAAAGCAACTAAAACGAAAAAAGCGATCGCGTCAAAATTTTTGACTGCTAAATATCCGATGATATTCATAAGCGATATAAAGACCATTGCATACAACACGTACTTATTCTGCAAGAGTGGTGTTATCATGGACCGAACATTTCCGATATTGAGAGAATTCATCTTATTATTGTTGGTTTATTGTTATTATTATTATTATTATTAACTAATTTAATTATTATAATATTATTTATAAATATATTATTAATTAATAAATAAAAATCATATTATTAATAATAACAAAATATTAACAATTACAAACATATTTATCTTCGAGATGGCTGATATTGCAGAATATGATAAGAATAAAATGAAAAACATAGCACTCATACATACGTTAGAGAACGAAATGATGCACAAATTCAAGGAACTCTCGGCGCAAGTGGCAGATAATCCCGGATTGCAGCCCATTGTTGATAAATACCGGTCTCACCTACAAATAAAAAAGACAGAGGCGCACGCCATGCAAGATTATTTTCAATCATTACTTATGTCTCTCCACTCGTTATCACCACCGCATCCAACCGCGCGGCATAAGCCATCAAAGAATAAAAAAAAGAGAGGAGGTGGTGGCGGCGTAGTAGGCGTAGGTGACGGCAGTAATACCAATTATAATAATACAGTTTTTTTTGATAAACTTGTTACAGATGAACACGCGATAATGAGCGAGATGCGCAAATGGGACGAACAGCTAAAGCGGTTGAACAATATATAATTATTCGATTTTTTTGGTTTTAAAATAAAATAAAAATAAAATAGATTTTATAATCTTTAGAAACCTTTAGAAACAACAGAAATAATATAAACAATATCTTATAGTGAAATTAACTGCCAAATAATTAACATATTTAACACCATGATCGAGACCGAGACTCTTATACTTGAACCGAATGCAGATGACACAGTAGTTATCCCCGATGCATCGCAGATGGCGCCCACCGCGTCTTCCTATGTATCTCCGTCTTCAACAACAACAACAACAACAATAACAACAACAACCATAATAAATGCGAACCGATACGTTCTGTTCCCGCTACAGGATGATGAAATATGGAAAATGTATAAAAAACAGGTCGATTGTTTCTGGAGAGCCGAAGAAATTGACTTGTCCAAGGATTTGGCCCATTGGAACGGTGAACTCACAAATGATGAGCGCCATTTCATATCCATGATTCTCGCCTTTTTTGCGGCAAGTGACGGGATTGTTCTCGAGAATTTGGCAGTGCGGTTCATGAGCGATGTTCAGCTGGCTGAAGCGCGCGCATTCTACGGCTTTCAGATTGCCATGGAGAATATTCACAGCGAAGTATACAGCGTGCTAATTGACACCTATGTGAATGACGCCGCCGAACGGAACCGGCTTTTCAATGCAGTTGAAACATTCCCGTGCATTAAGAAAAAGGCCGAATGGGCTGTGCGGTGGATACATGACAAGCGAAGTTCGTTTTTAACTCGACTTCTTGGATTCGCGTGTGTGGAGGGCATTTTCTTTTCGGGTGCATTTTGCGCAATTTACTGGATTAAGAAGCGTGGATTGTTGCCGGGTCTAACGTTCAGCAACGAGTTAATATCAAGAGACGAAGCGCTTCACACCGAGTTTGCGGTAATGATGTATAAAAAATCACCGAAGCAAAAACGACTTCCTCGAGCAAAAGTGTTTGAAATTATAAAGGAGGCGGTATCGATAGAACAAGAATTTATTTGTGAGGCGCTGCCGTGTCGCCTTATTGGAATGAATTCGAAGTTAATGAACCAATATATTGAATTTGTCGCGGACCGCCTGGTGGTGCAGCTTGGATACGACAAGATATACGGGTCCCCAAATCCATTTGATTTCATGGAAATGATAAGCATTGAAGGAAAAACCAATTTCTTTGAGAAGCGAGTTGGCGAGTATGCGCTTGCGGATAAACGGGTGGATGACACAACATTTGTATTTGGAGAAGACGGTTTTTAAGTTATTTTCTGGCTATTTGTGAGCGAGACATCATGAACGGTCGACGAAGTAGTGACATGATGGGATTGCGACTTTGTTGTGGCATTGGCTGTTGTGGCATTGGCTGTTGCGGCGCTGGCTGTTGCGTCGGCGGCTGTTGCGCCAGTGATGACGGTTGCGCATATCGTGAATGCTGCAGTCTCATTCTGCGAGAAATCTCTGACTCCGACATAATCGGCGTAAGGTCAATTTGTGGCTTAATCATAATATTTTGTGTTTCCAGTATCAGTGCACCAGGGTCAACCGTCGTATCAAACCGCAGCACGTTAATGTATTCATCCTTGAATTCAAATGCCAAATTTCTAATAGACCAAACGGTTTCCGGCGTGCTCATTAGACGCGCGGATAGTGCTTCCGTTCGACAGATGTTGCGTGTTACGCCGTCATAAAGCTGCAATATTCGCTGGTCACCAATTTGGAAAAAAGTGCTTCTGTCTACCAGGATGCCTCCGGATATTGCTCGGTCGTAAATGCAGTTGTCCTCGCACCCCCACGCCCAAAAATTGGGAAATCCGCCAATGCGCTCAAAATCAGAACCTTTAATTGAAAACATTCCACCTAACGCATAGTGGAATCCGTAAAAATGTTTTATTGTTCCGTGCGAAGTTTCATAGTTAATAATGCCGTTGGTATATGGAACCGTATCCACATCATTGAAAACAAACGTCATGTTTTTATATTCACTGGGGTAACGGTATTTTATGGCTAAAAACCCTATATTTTTCATCGCACCTCGATTGAAAGGCCGGTTGTCTGTCTGATGCACGAAAAAGATTGAGTAATCATGGTCTCTTGTATACTCGCGCATCACGACGTTTGTCATGTATTCTGTAAAGAAAGTTTTGTGCGGAACTCTGTCTCGGTAAGGAACGATGAACACGAGCTTCGGCACAGTAGCATCATGCGTCTCAGTGCCCATATTTCATTAACAATAACAACAAACTACAATAAATCACAATAATATAATAATAACTCGCTATCTATATATCATAATATGCATGATATATAAAAAAATAGGGTAAATAACTTAATATTCACTCTCAATGTCGTAGGTATATTATTATATTATATACCACATATTATATATATTATATACCACATATTATATATATTATATTATATTATATTATATACATATTATACATATTATACACGCATCCATTCCTACCTATATGGAAAGTCGTTATTTCATTGTTACTTCTGGGGCAACTGGTGCTGGCAAAACTAAATTAATTGAAAAAACATTAGTCCATCTTGGAATAAATGATCAATCATATGTTAAAATTTTAGTAGATGATTTGGTTGAAACTGACTTGAAATATAAATCAATTGTCGCCGACATAATACAAGAAGTTTTGAATAAATGCAGTAGCAAACAAAGCATTGATGTTGTAAAATGCGAGAAAGAAACATACGATAATCCGACCGATGATTTGTATGATAAATTTAGGCAAGCTTATTTTATAGTTCGTGGGTCTACCGGGTGTCATGGACTGCCTAAATCGTGCAATGACTTGAATGATGAAAATATCGAAACTGCTATAAAAAATAATGAAAATGTTGTATTCGAGTTTACCGGTTCTTACATTCCGACCTGGTTATTTGACCCCAAATACATACCGTCAAATTATAAAATAGTAATGGCATATTCGCTGGTAACATTAACCAATTTAATACAGAGAAACAAATCAAGAGCATACGATTCAGTACAATTGTTTAAAACCGATAATCAACGTCCTGCTCCGAGACTTCCTAATGTATCACCTGCGACGTTTCAAGAAGTTGTTTCAAAAATATATCAAACATTGATGAGCTTATACGAGTCATGTATTTTAAACTATGATGTCGACACTTGTGGTAAAAACAAAATTAATCAACTTATTTTATTCGACAATAATGGACATGATTTGCAACTTAGTTTTGATAGCGCTCTTCAACAATTAAACAAAAATGAGTTTAATGCACTAATTATGCCATCATTTGGAATGCCTGAAACCGTAGAATCTGGAACGAAGCGCAGAAGTAAGCGTGGAACGAAACGTAGAAGCAAACGCGGGCACGGGAGCAAGCGCGGACATGGGAGGAGTAAGCGTGGGAGTAAGCATTGGCGCGCTAAGAAGCGCGCCAATCACCTCAGTGCTCATTCGGAGTGAATTATTATTTAATTTATTTAACTTAACAATTAACCTACGAAATATATTTTGAAATGATGGATTTTGGAATTAATTCATTCAAATGGGTGTCCAATTTTTTGAAGCACTTGTTAATCGTCACTTCGCTTATTTCGCTCACGCGATTCACGTCGCGTTTGCTTATGTTTAGACCACATGTCTGTGCTATAAAATACACAATGCCTGCTGCTATAGAATGCGGCGTGTTTTCGGGAATGAGTTGGCGCTTCTCAATACGCGATGCTACAAACAGGCACACTTGTGTGAGCTCTGCGTTCATATTGAGCCTGCTACAATAGCGCTCTATGAATGCATCCGGCATGGTCTTGCAGAATGCAGTCTTGTCTGAATTTACCATATCGCATTCAAGTTCGTTAATAATAACAAGTGCGTTTTTGCACCCTCGCGTGGCGCTCGTTATATCCAGAGAGAATATGGTGGCGATTTCTTTAGCGGTGCGCGGGCAATTGTGTATTCTGCACGCAACGTAAACGGATGCAGCTATAACACCGTCGCGATTAAGTCCTCGGAATGTTTTGTGTTCGGAAATGCGCTTGTGGTGGCGAAGCGCTTCGTCGATGATTATTTTAGGAATCTCGTTGTTATGCGCGACAATGGTAATGCGCTGAAACTCGTCGTATTGCGCTTTTTCGCGGTATGGCATGGCTTGCCACTCAGAATATCGCCGTATTTTTCGCATTTCATACGTGCTGGGTCCATCGCACAATACCTTGCACCCGTAAGATGATTCCACAAGCAGAGGATTGACGGGCATACCGCAACGCGTCGGGTCACTCAACTGGCTGCTATCGGCACCATAATATCGCCATTCCGCGGTATGGTCAAGCACGTCCTTGTATATTATACTGCACGATGGATTGGAGCACGCCGTAAATCCTTCGTCGGTAACCGAGACGATGGTTCCGCACGCGTCGCAAAATTCTCGAAGTCCACTTGTCCTGTATATGCATTCTATCGCGCTGGAGCGGGAGTCGTTGACTGGAGCTTCTGGTGCGGAATCAACTGCATCTGTTGTAGTATCAGCGGATGATAATGCATCATTCGCGCAACGACTGGAAATATTCGAAACGTTGCAGGTGAACGACGGTGTAAAATCGGCATCTATTTTTGTCCAAAGCTCGCGCTTACGCCTACGAGATAATACATGTGACGACTGAGATGAATTTGAAGACGATATGGCATTTGTGTGTCTATTTCTCGTGCCGGTCCCGGAACCAGATTTTGAAATTACGCCAATCGAATGGGTCGCAGCCGAGACTGCAGCCGTCATTGCCATCGCAGCCGGAGCTTCATCGACCATTATTGCAGACATCATCATGATTCAAGGATTTCGTATATATATATTACCGCGTGATTAATTGAAACACATAATATTATATTTAAATTCAATTTTATTAACAATTAAATAATATACATACAATAATAATAGTATTCATAATATAATAATATTAATATTTAATATTTACGTTTCAAATGGGTGCGACCAGTTCAAGTTCTCTTAATGGGAACTCAGGTAATCGGGGTGCAGCAAATGATTTCAGACAGCGAGTCAATTTAATTGCGGCTAAATTTATTATGACACCGGATTTTGAACGTCTCAATCAGCTTTCGAACGAGAAATATTGTAGTGATTTGATGATATTAACGAGAGATTTGCTCGCTAAAAAATTCAGCACAAAAGAAATCAACTATTTAGCAATGGGTGGAGATATAAAAAAGGACTCGCTTTTGTACATATCGAAGACAGACCTTGCAAACATCGAGTCAGGTATGCGCGACAAAAAGAAAATGATGTGCAACGGAATAGCGCGATCTTACGTTCGAATCGCGCACTTATTTGCTGCCATTATTTCAACAATATCTCCGAATTGGAAAGCGGGCGTTGCGAACGGAAACTCGGCCCCCGATTTTTGTAAGGTTCGTATTGACTCCCTCATCAAATCAGCACAATTGGTGCGCGATGAAAATGGAAAAGACCAATACGTTTCGGTGCAACCAACCGTGTGTTCGCTCTATGGGTCAGAATCTCCCATGAGTGCCCAACCCGGATTTCCGGATTTAGACTTATTGTATAATGACATTTATGATTTTGAAAAAGGAGTATTCAATGGACGAAGTTCAGGCATGGACGCAAAGTATAAATCTGACTTAACCATGCTGTTTAGAACATTTACCGGGTCTTCAAATAAACCGGACAACATAAAACGGTTTTCGGATATTAATATTGTCTCGTTGGCAAAGCGCGTCCCGGAGTGCGGGGCGCACGTTCCAACTGCGCAGCCAGCCCCAGTTCCCGAAGTGAGTAAAACCGCTGACCAGGACCCTCGGGTTGCTGAAAAAATAGAGATTGAAAGAGTTCGAAAAAATGCCGAGTTGCAGGACAAATACATGCGGTCCGTAGCCGCCAACTTATCTGGTTCATTTGCATCTCCACCGAAAGGCGTATTCAAGCAAAATGGCGCATATTCTGATTATGCCGGGCACGTTAAAACAATGATGAGTAATGCGGAGCGGTCGAGGAACAACCTTATTAAAATTTTGGATAAAATGTTCTTAATCGTTACAGTTGATTCTAAACCAAAGATTACTATACATCCTACGCTTACGTCGGAAACATTGGATTCACTTGTAAACCAGACTCGCGACCAAATAATGCAGCTGTATATGGGATGCGAACGAGATTTTTATACAGGTATGAAACTGCTTCGAGTTATTGTGGAAGAGAAAATGCAAGAAAATATGGAGGCCGCACTCGTAAAACTTAAAGCCGATACTCGCATTGCGATTAAAAAGGTGATTGAACAAAAACGCGAAAATGTAGCCGCATCTGAAAAACAGGACATGAATGTACCAATAAAAGATAGTGTGTTTAGCTCTAAACCCTATGATGTTAAATACGAAGAAGATAAAATACAAGAGGACCAAGAAAAACAAAAGGCCATCAACGCAGCTATTCACGATGAAACTATTGCAAAGGAAGCGGTTGTAACACTTAACAGGGCATATAACGAATTACAAGAAGAGCTGGTAAACACCAAACAGATGATAGACGTTATAAAAAAAAAGCAAGAATCTGCGAACGCGCAATTAGCTGCAGCAGAAACGGCTTCCAAAAAACCGGGGTTATCATCGTTATCATCAGCCGATAAAGCGAATATTGAAGCTGCTTTAAAAACGGCAAAAGAAGCGGTGGAACAAACGAAAACTGAAATGAACGAAGTAGAAACTAAATTGCGAAAGATGAATGATGATGAGAACCAAATAAAGCAAGAAATTACAGATAAACAAGCTACTGTTGATAAGTTTACTACCGCAAAAAACAATTTGTTATTAAAAACATGAGCATGAATGGATTGAGATTTTACATTGTATTCCGTTTAATGCATATCTAAACCTGAATAATGCATTAAAAAATAAGATTAATATTATGATTAGGTATTCTCACTTCGCACAGTGAGGTCCGGTGCATTTGGCATTATGCTTATCTTCGCGTTTACCAACTGCGCCCTCTAAAGCTCCATATCCTCCAAATATCATGGATGATGCCAATATTACTATAAGTAAAATCAACAAAAAAAGAGTCCCTTTAAGCATGGTGATTATATGTGAATACTTATTTCTTATTATATTATTTATATTATACGGTTATACAATAAATAACTAAATAAATAAATAAATAAACAATAAAAATATTTTTGGGTTTGATTAAATTATATTAAATAAAATTAATTTTTAATACCTTCATGCCTACATTAAAAACTGACCAAATTGCACCGTCAGATGAGCAAAATGAAATGGCATCCAAGCAAATGCACGATTTTTTTGAGGGAACGCGAACAACGTGCATGGCATTGGTTGCGGCATTTATCATAATATTGTTGTTTATAGTTGGTCCATTCAAACCAAGCGGAACATTGTCAATATTTGCCATCAGATGTATTACGTCACTAATTCTGGTCTATGGCATTTTTGTTAATGTGAATGCCATGGGAAATATTTACAACATTAAGGGCGTTTTCACACTGAACACCATGTCAGATGTTCGTCGTAATTTTTACACCAGCGCCGCATTCACCGCGCTTATGGCATTTTTGGCTGCATTCATAATTTATAAGCATTTTTAAATTTCAAAATCAATTTCAAATTTAGCAAATACGGGAACAATAAATTATAATTTTAAAATAGAATATACGTAATATAAAAAAATAATATCACGAAATAAAAACAACAAATAATTTATACAATCAAACAATCTACATACATATAAATCATAAAATACATAAATAATGGAAATTCGAGTATTTGGAATGACGCTTCGGCTTGAAGTCATTATTATTACTCTGTTGCTCGGAATGATAATGGGTGGACATTTATTGTGTTCTTGCGCAAAGGTTCCCATTTCAGAGGCATTTAGTGCTATTGCTGCCGAGGGAGCAGACAACATGAAACCGGCCGAATCATCTACACCATCAAGTGGTGACGGCGCGGTAGCACCCGCAAATCAAGGTCACAATGCATCCGACAGTTCCAGTTCCGGTTCCGGAATGGGAACAGGGATGGGAATGGGAATGGGAATGGGACTGGGTGCACTGGGAGCAGGACTTGCTTTAGGTGGTGGCGCACCCACCCCTGAACCTGCAAAGGAACCCGCAAAACAACAAACGGCTACAAACACTCACGCCGACCAGAGTGAGGCATTCAGTGATTATGCCGCGTATCGCGGAGCCGAAAACAATTCGGATATTACCGGCAGCTGGATAAGCAAGGCCAGTAAGTATTCAAACGACTTGGGCTATCAAGCCACTGCGGGGAAGGCAAACACGTACGTTGGAACTGCGGTGCCGCTTCCTGATGGCGAACTGTTCTTTTTTAAGAACAATCAATTCAAACCGGAATGCTGTCCGGGACCATACAGTTCAAGCACGGGGTGTGCGTGCATGAGCGCGGAACAGGTGAAATATTTGAACACCCGGGGCGGGAACAGGACGTCCGATTCCGAATTTTAATTCATAAATAAAACATTAAAATATTAAAATATTAAAATATTACAATAATGATAATAATTTAATAATTTCAGCTCATTTCAGGTTTAAAGTATATGGCCTATTGAAAAATAATTATAAACTATTTTTAGGTATAGATGCCATAATATCGAGTAAATCTTTTTGGAACACAGAATAAAATAAACGGTAGTGATTACGAATCCAAATGGTTAGGTCGTGATACGTATATATTTCAGAAAGTTCCGGATACATCAAATCGTTGTGGCGGGCTTCTTTTATAATTTTACTAACACTGTGTAATAATTCTGGTAATTTTGGGTATAACGATTCATTGGTAGAAGTAGAAGCAGTAGCAGCGGCAGAAGGGATTGATTCAACTATTGTTTCCGATGGCGTATCATGTTTATTGGGTTCACAATCATTCATGCTCATAATGTTCATCATATTCATATTATTTTGAAATTATATTTGTATGTGTATGTGTAATTGTAATTATAATTATTTATTAATTATTAATTATTATATTATTATATTTATTAATAATTTTATATATTATTATATTTATTATAGTTAATACGTAGTTAACTATTTAGAATACAACGAATAAAGCGACAACACAATAAATAATAAAACAAAGCAAAGTGAGAGAATGTTTGACGGACTTACTGCGAGTGTTATTAACTATTTGAAGTTGGCTGCGCGCATATCTCCATTTTTTCTGGTTTTTTTTCTGGTATTAGTGTCGCTATTTGATAGTCAATGGGGCATTAAGGGCTTCGTATATCTCGCGTGCGTGCTTATACTTGCGCTCGTAAATTTTCTGATTGCGATTGTAATGGATGCGAGCGACCCAACGCTAAACAAACATCCGCTGTGCAGAGTGTTTGACTTTCCAATGGGAAATGATACAAGCTCTTACAGTCCAGCTCTAAATAGTGCGATTATAGCATACACATTAGTATATTTACTCTATCCAATGGTTGTCAATGACACGTATAACTACGGTGTTATTGGAATGGTAACCGTGTTGTATCTTACTGATACATTTATGTCACTGTCACATGATTGCACGGATACGCTGGGTGTTATTTTAGGAACGGCGATTGGTGCGGTGCTTTCTTTTGGAGTCGTGTTCACCATTCTTGCCAGCGGAAATGAATCTCTACTTTTTTTTAACGAACTAAAAAGCAACAATGTTGTGTGCAAGCGACCGGCGAATCAGAATTTTAGATGTCGCGTTTACAAGAACGGCGAGCTCATCAGCGGTTATACTAACTAAAAAAGTGTCGTGATATTGTGGTATCACATTAGGGTTGTATATCTGAAGGTAAATAAGGTTTAAGTTTAACTACTTAAATAAAAAATTAATATTAATTTTTAATAAATAACATATATTAGCATATATTAGAATAATAGGAATAATAGATAGAAATAACCGTGTAGATAAAAATATATGTTAATGACGACGACAGCGTTTCCGAACTACTACAGATATGAATGTTCGGCATGCGGGTTTACCAGTGTAAAATATAGCGACTATTCTCGTCATATTGCGACGAAAAAACACAACAAGCGAATTGTTGCGACGGTGCCACCATATACATTCACACCGTATACTACTACAGATTCAGCCGCACCGCACAAACATAATTTTGAAGATGTCGATGACGATAATGCAACCTTTCCTACTTTTACAACAACCAGAGTCATTTTGAGTGCAACACCTTCGGTATCTTCAGTATCAGTAGCAGATTCATATGCTTGTAGAATATGTAACCGAACGTACAGCGCGCGAAACAGTGCCTGGTATCATGAGAAAAAATGCAAGCAGCGTCAGCAAACATCGGCACTGGGTGTCGCACATGACCAAACGCAGGCACAATCGCACTCTTCACAGGTGGCAAAAGATGAAATAATTGACCGCTTGCTTAAGGATAATGCGGAAATGATGAAGATAATAAAGGATATTGTTCCGCGTATCGGGACAACCATGATCATGAACACCACGAATCACAATAAATTCAACGTGAATGTGTTTCTTAACGAACAGTGCAAGGACGCTGTGAACATTTCCGATTTCGTAAATTCCATTCGGATTACCATGCAGGATTTGCACGTTACCGAAGAGCGCGGTCTCGTCGAGAGCATTTCAAACGTACTGGTTCAAGGATTGAACGATATGGATGTGTATAAGCGTCCGATACACTGCACCGACCTGAAGCGAGACATATTATACGTTAAAGACAACGAGCAGTGGGAGCGGGACGAAACTCAGGAGCACATTCGAAAGAGCGTGAATGATATTGCATACAAACAAATTCTCTCCGTTGAAAACTGGAAAAATGGTCTCCCGAACATTCACTGTGATGAGAAACTGCAGTTGCAATATAATACACTGCTTCTCAAAACGCTCGCGGATACGGGTGAAAAGGACATTCGCAAAATTGTAAAAACGGTTTGTAAACAAGTTTACCTACCTGATGCGCCTCAAATACAACCGATACAATCGACATAGTAATAATATACAAAATTCATAAAAAAATAAAAAAAATAAAAAAATGCAGTTTAATATAATTTAATATTATACAATTTTACAATTTTTATTGTATTATATTAATTTATAATATATATTTTATATATTTAGCAAAACTCACAATAATATAATGCCATCCAAAACTAAACGGTGCGTTAAAGGAAAACGCCGCTGCCACACTGGAAAATGCGTTGTAAAGAGCGCATACACCAAAACTAAAAAATGCGCAAAGGGGTCTCGCAAATGCCATGACCAGGCATGCCATGCTGTAAAGTCCGCAAAGAAATCCCCCGTAAAGAGCACATATAACTTGCGCAATCGCGGGATTAAAATTTAAATATAATAATGTCGATAATTATAAATTAAACAACTTATAAATTGTAATTATCAAAATCGAAAATAATGGCAGCTGTAGAGGAACAGGAACAGCAACAGCAACAGCAAAATCAAAAACAAGAGCAAGATCAAAAGCAAAATCAAAAACAAGAGTCAGAACAGCATTTCTATGTTTATCTATTGCAAGCATCCAGCGGACGTGCAACATACGTCGGCGCCACAACGAATTTAGAACGAAGGTTGCGCCAACATAACAAGGAAATAGTAGGCGGTGCAACAGCTACAGGAATGCGCGTTTTGCGCGGGGAGACGTGGGCTCGCGTTTGTCACATATCTGGTTTTCCAACATGGAATGCCGCTTTGCAATTTGAGTGGAGGTTTAAACAAATTACTCGACGTTTGCCACCCGGAGGAAGTAGTGTGGAACGTCGCAAGCGTGCTCTCGAGCTTCTCCTGGCACTTGACCGCCCAACAACAAAAGCAGTATCGTATTCGGAATGGCCCAATGGAATCGGGCCTATTGTCACTTGGATGTAAGTTCTGAGTATTTCGGGTGGAGGAGGCGACCAATGGATGCGAACCCAAATATACCATTGCACACAACAACAAGTAGTTAAGAAGAACTGAGTTCGTCATATTGGTTTATTCCGAAATCATTTAAATCACGGTTGACATGAATTGAACCAGGTGTTCCTTCTCTGGTTTGGCGTCGTATTCGATAACCTGGTCATCTTTCACGAGTTTAATGGTCGGATATCCTTCAATTTTGAATTTGTCTGCGATTTTGGGTTCTTGTTCGCAATCCACGACGCGGAACATTACTCGGTGACCGTTTACGAGTTTATGGTCGTACTCTTGTTTCAGAGATTCAAAAATGGGAAGGGCGCGCTTGCAATGTGGGCACCAATCCGTCTTAAATAGATATAATTCCGCGATTGGCGCATCGTCAAAATTTGCGCCATCCGCCGCAGTTCCATCACCTTCCACCCTTGATGCACCTTGCTTTAGACTGGCGTTTCCGTTCGATAGTGCTGGAGCAACATATGTGGTATATACCCAATAACTTACACCAGCGAATAAGGCAAATACGACGATATAGAGCAATGTTTTTCCAGACCCGGAATCGGATGCATTGGACGAACTTGATGCTCCACCCATAAGAGCCGATGCAGATTGTTTTAATTGATTAATATACTCCATATTTTGATTTAATTTTATTTATAATTATAGACGATTGATTAAGTAGTAATATTAATTATATGTTATATTTATATGTTATGTTATAAAGAAATAAATTATTTTTACATAACAAACTTAATTAATATTTAATATTTAATTAATATTAATTACATTTAATATAAATAGAATAAAATTTACATTTAAATAGTCTATATATTCATTGCGGTATAATAGGAGATGATAGACAATAAAGATAGACTATAAAAATATATTAT
>Ga0114964_10001240_pt1 | contig 18738 bp, 11 predicted proteins | sample C_131016_MF_Meta_FD_92638 | JGI IMG/M metagenome (GOLD analysis project Ga0114964, IMG submission 92638) | Freshwater microbial communities from Lake Croche, Canada to study carbon cycling - C_131016_MF_MetaG | ecosystem: Environmental > Aquatic > Freshwater > Lake | place: Lake Croche, Canada... | reverse complement strand
TCTCAAGCACCAATAAGCTCAAGCGCCCTTAACGCTAGCTATGAAGCAAAAACAGATCCATATACTGGTGAAATGAAACTAGCTAATGGTGGAATTGCTGCACTGCGGTATGATGAAGGTGGTCAAGCTGTTGATCCAAATCAATGGGTACAAGAAGTTGCATCACAAACATATGATAATGACGGCAACAGAGTTAGTAAATACAGATACGTTGACCAAAACACGGGCAATATATACGATAGCCAAAGCCCAGACGCTAAACTTTTAATAAGCGGACAGGCCGGTAGTGATCCATATCTTTCCAATTTAAATATGGATTTAGAAGAAAAACAAAGTTTATATGATTTAAAAAAATCAGATCCAAAACAATTTTATAGCCAAGTTGCTGATAAATTAGGCAATCAAATTATTGGAAAATATCAAGGTAATGAAAATTACGATAAAGAATACAGCGAACTTCAAAGTTTAAAAGAGATAGACCCAGCAGCTTATTATAAAAATCAATTAGGATTTAAAGCGCATTCAATGGGTTGGCAAGTAGGTCAAAACCGTGCCGATAGAAACGCCCCAACCCAGCAAGAACTTGAAAACATGATTCCTGACGCTCAAAAAGCGGGGCTTTCTTCAGATCAAATTGGTTCTATTATTAATCAAAATTTTGGTCAAGCCCGCAATCAGAATGTACAGCATATAGCTAATTTGGCTGAAACTGGTGGATCTGGATTTAACTTTCAAAAAGACGTTCAGCCTATTGTACAAAATATAGGCTTGGCTGCTTTAACTGCTGGTATTGGTGGTGCATTTGCCCCCGCTCTTTCTGCTGCTGCTGAAGCGGGTACGGCTGGTGCTGAACTTGCTGGTGCTACTGGCGTTGCTGGAGAAACCGGAGTAACTGGGCTTACTGGGGCTGCTGATGCTACTACTAATCTTGCCAATAGTTTACCTAGCTTACAAGATGTATATAAAGGGTATAAATTAGCTAATAACCTATACGGAGCCGCCTCAAGTGGTGGTAAAAACATTGGTGCTGATATTGGCGCCGCAAGAGGAATAGCTTCTGGGGTAGGTACTATGATGGCTGCTCAGGGTGGCGTTATGCATACGGATGGTGGCATTGCTAGTTTAGGTTCATACTCAGATGGTGGGCAGCTTTTAAAAGGCCCCGGAGACGGCATGAGTGACCATATTCCAGCTACAATAGGTAATAAACAACCTGCCAGACTTGCGGACGGTGAATTTGTCATACCCGCAGATGTAGTATCGCATTTAGGCAACGGCTCTACAGATGCTGGGGCAAAACATTTATATAAGATGATGGACAAAATTCGTAAAGCTAGAACAGGCAACCCTAAACAGGGTAAACAGATTAACGCAAATAAGTTTTTACCAAGGAATTAAATTATGGGATTATTCGACGCTCAAGGCATTAATACTAATAAGCCACAAAGCCAACAGAATACTACTGGGTCAACTACAGGAACTTCTACTTCTACCGTAGCTCCTTGGGCGCAACCATATGTTAATAACTATTTAACAAAGTCACAAGACCTACTTAACCAAGGTGTACAACCTACTTCGCTTCAACAACAGTCGTATACGGGCGCGGCAAATATGCAAATGCCGGGTCAATTTAATCAGGCTACAGACTATGCTAATCAAGCTGGTCAAGGGATGTTGGGAACTACTGGAACCGCCTTAAATTATGGTGCTTCTGGTGCTGGTTATGGTAATCAAGGCGCTAATTTAGGTATTGCTGGTGGTGCGCAATATGGGTCTCAAGGCGCTGGTTATGGTGCGCAAGCTACGCAAGCAGGTCAAAATTACCAAAACATGGCTACCAATCCTGCGGCTATGCAAGCCTACATGAACCCCTATATTCAACAGTCGCTTGCCCCCCAATTGGCAATGCTTACACAACAACAAGCGTTACAAGGACAGGACATTAATGCAAGAGCAGTAGGTCAAGGCGCATTTGGTGGAAACCGTGCAACTCTAGCACATGGACTAAACGCACAGAATTTTGACTTGGCAAGACAAACTGCCATTGGTCAAGGATATAATACTGCATTTAATCAAGCCCAACAAGCCCAACAATTCGGTGCTAACTTAGGACTTCAAGGTCTTGGTGTTGGTATACAAGGTGCTAATACAGGTTTAGCCGGTGTTAATGCACAACTGGCTGGTACAGCTCAAGGTATGCAAGGCGCTCAAGTTGGTTTACAAGGCGTTCAAGGTGCGCAAGCTGGATACACAGGGGCTACAAATGCTGCTAATTCGTTAAGTGGTATTGGTTCTGCACAAAATCAAGCTCAGATGGGCATTACTGGATTACAAAATCAATTGGGTACACAACAATACAACTTACCATACCAGCAATTACAGTTTGGTCAGGGAATGTTAAGTGGTCTTCCAATTAACCAACAAAGCACTACAGGGAATCAAACAGGACAACAGATTGGTTACCAAGCTGGGCCTAATGCTCTTTCTCAAGGCGTTGGAGTTCTTGGGACTGCAGCTACTACCGCTGGATTATTAAATAAATTTGGTGCTTTTGATAAAAACCCGTTTGCTAGTAATATAGGCGTTGATAATACTCAAAACATTATGAGCGGTGGCGGTGGTGGTGGTGGCGCATTTACGCCTTCTGGTGGAGGTCCTAGTTTTGATTTGCCATCTGTTGATAGTGCTACAGGCGGAATTATTAAAAGTTACGCTAAAGGGGGCCTTGTTGCCCTTAGCTTATACAACGCTTTAAGAGGTTAATATGAGTCAAATTACTGGATTGCTTCCTACTTTAGCTAGAGCCGATAGTTTAAAATCTGTTGACGCTTTAAAACAAGCTGTTAATGACGGTACTATTCCCGGTTATATTGGGGTACCAATGATTGCTGACTTAATTAAAAAGCAACAACAAGCTCAAGGTATGGCTCAACAACAGCCTACACAAACTGTAGAAGACCAGGTATATGCTCAAGCGGAACAGATGCAAAACCCGCAACCTATGCCTCAACAGATGCCTCCTCAAATGGCTCAACAGCCTCCCCCACAACCAATGCCACAACCTGTCCAGCCAGCCGGCATAACGGGCGCACAAAGTAATCTTCCTACTCAAACTATGGCTGGTGGTGGTATTGTTGCCTTTGCTGGTGATACTGGTAGTTTAGTTGATGATAATTATGACCCATACGAAGATGAAGACAACGAAGAATACTATGCTGATATAGATTCTAAAAACCAAATGGCTAAGATGATAGCCCAACAGGCTGAGTCCAGCGCCCTTACCAATGCTTTAATGCAACAATCCCAAGAAGGACAAAGCGGGTATGGGTATGGGTATGGTATTAGCCCAGAAGCCCCAAGTGGAAGCAATATTCGCCCAGACGCAAAAGGTATTGCTGGTATTGGTTTTACAGATAAGCTTAGGCATTTAGAAAGTCGTGGACGTGATTATGACGAAAAGGGTAATATTTTAACCTCGCCTAAAGGCGCTATGGCTAGTATGCAAACTATGCCCAATACATTAAAAGATCCAGGTTTTGGTGTTAAACCAGCACAAAATAATAGTGTAGAAGAAATGAATCGTGTTGGACGTGACTATGGTAATGCTATGTTACAACGGTATGGTAACGAAAAAGACGCTGCTATGGCTTACAACTGGGGTCCTGGTAATATGGATAAATGGATTGCTGGCGGCAGAAAAGGTCCTGTGCCTGGAGAAACTCGTCAGTATGCGTCTAACTTTAAACAAGGCGGAATCGTTCAGCTAGCTGGAGGTGGGGCAGTTAAACACTTTGTACTTGGTGATTTAGTAATTGATGATTTTGGAAACACAGCGGGTTCAGACCCACGCAAAGCTCTTGAAACAGATGAATTTGGAAGAAGAATAAAAGATATTAATAAAACTGAAAAAGTAAGTAGAGAAGCGCAGGCATATAGAGACCAAATGACTAGAAATAAAACTCTTGCAGCGCAACCAAAAGCTCCTATTACAACTTCTTCTGGGGTTGGTCCTTTAAGGGGTGCAAGTATAGCAACGCTATTACCTTTAGCTGCAACTTCTTTGTACTCAGGTTTAACTGGGCCAGATAATGCAAAAATACCAACCGCAGCGGATATTAATTCTGGAGATTTAACTAAAGAAGAAATAGAAGCCGCTAAACACCCAGCTTTTATTTTTCCAAGAATGGGTAAAAAACGTACAGCATATAACATACCTATTAGGCCCGGCGAAGAGCCAACACCTATAAATCAAACTCCATATGTGGCCCCACCTGAAAATAAAGGGCCTTTTGAAGAAGATTTTCCATTTAGCGGGCAGCCTTTTACTATGCCAGAACAATTAGCCCCCGCTTCTACTGGACCTGCTTCTACTGGACCCACAACTACAACTCCAGCCCAAGCTACCGCCGAAGAAAATTTATTTAAACAGATGCAAAAATCTTATGATGAAAGAGCAGCTAGCCACAAGAGTGAAAAAGAACTAGATAATTACTTGGCGGTTTTGCAAGGGTTCCTAGGCCTGGCTGGTGGCACTTCACCATATTTTGCTACCAACGTTGGTACAGGCTTTACATCAGGTATCGCTTCTTTAGCTAATGCTAGAAAACAACAAGGCTTAACTGAACGTGGACTTGGCAGAGAGCAGTTGGGTTTATTTACTGCTAAACAAGCTATGGACAGAGCCGCTGAAGACCGTGGAGTGCGTAAAGATATAGCTGGTACAACTGCAAAAAATAATCAAATAAAAATAATGGAAACAGCAGAAAAAAATAGAGATGCAGTAATTCGTAAAGCTCTTGAGCCTAGTGATATGATAGTAGCAGATTTAGAAAGAAGAGAATTTGAAGGTAAGCTTGATGAAGCAGGTAAGACAAAATTACAAGGTTATAAAGAAAGAAGAAAGCGTATAAGAGATGACATTATTCGTAATGATCCACTTCCTGTTTTTGGTAATGTAGGTGGAGCGGGGTGGAGCGCCTCAATAGTAAAACCACCAGGTACATAACCTATGCCAATTTTTGACGTTACAGCGCCTGATGGAGCCGTTTACCGTGTTAATGCGCCTGAAGGCGCCACAGAAAAAGAAGCAATTTCTTACGCTCAAAATTTGTTTAATAAAAAAGCTGAACCAGAACCAGAAGCGCCACCACAACCATTCCAAGCAACTCCAGAAACTGGCTTCAGTTCATTTATTCCCGCTGTTAAACGGGGCGCACTAGGTATAGCTTCTTTGGGTGGAGATATACTTCCAGCAATGGCTGGGCGTGTAGGTGAGAAGCTAGGTATTAAAGGGGCTAAAGAATATGCTGACCGCCAGATGGCAGAAGCTGTCCAATCACAACAGAATATAGAACGGAACTACCCAAGTGCGGTACCTAGCTATACTAACATTAAAAGTGGCGGAGACTTATTAACCTATATAGTTGAAGCAGTTGGCGAAACAATACCTTCTGTATTACCTTCTATATTTACTGGTGGTGCGGCAGGGGTTATTGGGCGTGGAGCAGTTATAGCAGCTAAAGAAGCGGCAGAAAAAACAGTAATTGCGGCGGCGGCTAAAGGTGTTGCTGGGGCAGAACTAGAAAGTTTAGCTATGAAAGCCGGGGTAGATGCTGCCCGTAAGACTGCTCTTAAGTATGAAGCTGCCGGCGCTTTAGTTGGGTCCGCTGCACAAAACATTCCTGATGTATACCAAAGCATTGCGCAATCTACAGGTAAAGAAGAACTTGGTGTCACTCTAGTGTCTGGTGGATTTAATACTATATTAGATGCTATTACCCCATTAAATTTAATGCGCATTGCCCGTAAAAAAGGATTTACACCTGATGAATTAATTGGTGGTTGGGTTAAGCGTTTAGGTAAAGGGTTTGCAGAAGGCTTAATAACTGAGGGTGGTACTGAAGCCGCCCAAGAAATGTCTACCGCAGCTGCTGAAAAGTTTGTAGACCAGAATAAAAATTTCTTTACACGAGATAATTTTGTGCGGTTTATAGATGCGAGCCTTAAAGGTGGTCTTGGTGGTGGTGTTCTTACAGGCGCTACTAATGTGGCATTTAATCGGGCTACTCCCCCACCCCCATCCGCTAAAGAACCCCCAGAAGAAGCTGCGCCAGAAACTGCGGTTGAACCGACTACTGTACCTCCAACTACCCCCACTTCTATGTTTGATGAAGCAGGTAATCTAATTCGTTCTACACAAGCTACACCTGAAGAAATTGCGGCTAGCAAAATACAAGCAGAAACAACTACTAAACCTACTGCGGAACAAATAAAAGAAGACGAAAAAACGGTTTTAGCTGGAACAGAAACAATTGATATAGCTACACCTCCAAAACCAATACCAGAATTTACAGGTCTTACACCAGAAGCGCAAAAGATAGTTGATATAACAGCAACTGGAGGTGGTTTGCCAGTACCCCTTACTAATGCTAAAATAAAACAAATAGCCACAGAAAACTTAGTTCCGTGGAGTCCTGGGTTAACCTCTGAAGAATTAATAAGCGCATTAATAGTTAAACAAGGAGCCACAAATGCAGACATTAACGCAACACCAAGTGGAGAGAGCATTGAAGTTCCTAGCGAGCGAGATGGACTTTTACCCACCAAAGGAGCTGGAGAGTCTGTCGGAGCTGGATTGGCTAACACTGAGAGTGATGTTAACGCAGTTGTCAGTGGAGCGGGAGCACAGCCCCCTGCATTAGCACGAGAAGTTACAACAGAAGTAACTAAACCACAAGAATGGCAAGGTGAACCCGCCTTAGCTACAGACGTTGAAAGAAGGTTTATAGAGCCTGGTGTAGGACAAACTGAAGAAGACTTATATCGCAAAGCTATAATAAAACGAGAAGAAGATAAAGTAAAAGTTGCTAAAGAAAAAGCAAAAGAACTTACTGTAGTAGAAAAAATTAAAGCCAAAGAACGGCTTATAGAACTTGGCAATCTTTCATTAGATGTAGCTAATGGTAAAGAAGAAGCTAAACGTATATATGATAAAAAATCTGATGAAGATAAAGCTCAAATAAATTTCTTTATAGATAAATATAAAAAATTAAAAAAACCTGAAGTAGCTAAACCTAAACAAAAAGGTGAACAGCCTGTTGGTATTACATATTCACCAAAAGAATATAAAGCCCAACTTAAAAAAGAAAAAGCCGAAACTAAACAACCTATTCCAGAAATTCCACGTAGGCTGTCTTTAGCAGAAGAACGGCTTGCCGAGTTTAGATCTACCAAATCTTTAGTAACAGCAAATTTAGAGGCTTTAGAAGATTTACGTGGTGGTACTACTATTAAACTCATGGCTAACTTAATGCATGGGGATTTAAAAGGCGCCTTACAAGAAATAGCTAATGGACCTTCAGACCAATTTACTGCTTTAGATAAATTAATAGCCAAACGTTTATTAAAAGCTAAAACTCTTCCCAAAGTAGAAGTAGTACCACAAAGTCAAATTGATGGTGTTAATGGTAGATATAATGCATATACTGATACGGTTTATGTTGGTGAAGATAGTATGACATCACACACCGTATTGCACGAGGCGTTACATGCATTTACATTAGCTATTATTAAAGCCCATAAAGAAAATTTAACTTTTAATCAAGGTGTAAAAAATCTTGACGAGTTGTATGAACACTTAAAAAATAACTACCCAGAGTTAGTAGGCAAGTATGGTATGAAAAACCTTACAGAATTTGTTTCTGAAGTAATGTCTAACTCGGCCTTTCAAGAACAGTTAAATGCTATTCCATATAAGCGTAATAATATATTTACTGAATTTGGCCGCGCTATTTTACGTATGTTAGGAATTAGCCCCACAGATAGCTTTACAGCTTTGTCTTATGCTTTAATATCAACTGAAAGTATATTAGATGTAGGTCGTACATTAGAAGAAACAAACCCGCCCATTGCCCAATCTAATCTTGACGTCACGGGAACTAAAAAATCAGCAGTGCCGCCTAAAGTACATAAAGATATAGACTTTGAACAACATGTAGCTAATCAAGTTAAAAATTTAGACAAAAACTTAGAAGCCCCTTCAACGCATAAAATAAAACAAATTCTTACAACTAAAGAAGGCGGTAATTGGCTAACCAAAATGTTTCAAAACAAACGAGAAGTCTTACGGCGTATTTATATTTCTTTAGAAAGACAAGGGTTATTAAAAACTATTGGGGATAAAATTAATAACGTAGGCGCTCAATTTGACACCGCCGCTGCAATAGCGGATAACTTAGACCGGTGGTATAACAAACAAACACGGGATGAAACTATTGAGTTAATTGGTAAGTATGCAAAAGATGCGGGCATTACTGAGCACGAAGCCCTTGTTAATCTAAGTACCTATCTTGAAGTAATGCATGAGCCGGAACGCCGAGCAGTTAAATGGCTTACAACCGTGCCACTTTCACATGAATTAACTTTAAAAATTAAAAGGGCAAATGGTAAAAAAGAGTTTATTAGCCCAGCTAATCGCCGCCGCGAAATTTTAGACTTATTAAATAGTTATAAAGAACCAGATGTAAATGTAAGACATAAAACTGTAGAAGCTTGGCGTGATGAATTAAATACTATTGTTAGTGATAAAGCTAATTTAGGTACGGGTATTACTGATATTAATGATGCTAAATATAATGTTGTTGGTGGGCTTTCTCCTGAAAAAATTGAATCTTTTAAACAAACACTTTTAAATCAGGCTAACGTAAAACCCTATATAGACACTTTTAAAAATATAGCTGAAAACATACAAACTTTAAATAAAAATAATAAAGAGCTTAATAAACGTGGTAATTTTTGGACTGCGCCTGTAGACAACTGGGCAACATTCTATGGCTTTACAAACTATGTACCATTTAAAGGTAAACCCGATACAGAAGTAGAAGATTCTAGGTATGACCCAAGTAAAAAAATGCTTGTTGGTTTGCAAGAAAGCGTAGACGGTATGAGCGGACGAGAGTCTGATTCAGATAATATTGTTATTCAAGTAATGATTGATACGGTTAATGCAGCAAGACGTGCGGGTTATAAAGACGTCACTTTGTCTATTAAAAATAGTGTTAACCAAAAAGTTAATGGGGTACAAATAATTTCCGGTAAAACTACAACTATTCCGTTTGATAATAACCGTGCAGAAAACATTAAAAAAGAACGTGGACAAAATAAAATTTTTCATTACGAACCAGATGGTAGTATTACTGTAATTGAATTAACAAATAAAGAACAGCGGGAAGCTATACGTAATTCCTATAAAGAAGACCATCCATTTGTTAATATGTTGAATTCTGTAACAGGAACTATTGGTCAATTCCATACCCGCTATAACCCTTCCTTTGCCCCAGTTAACTTTACTGGCGACTTAATGATGAACATCTTTACAATGGGCGCAGAATTTGGACCCGCTACATCGGCGCAGTTGCTTAAGAATATTTCCGTTATTGTTGGTACAGGTGGGTTGGTTAAAGCTGGTAAAGTTGCCGTTTTATATAACAAAAGCGGTACAAAAGAACTACAAAAATATATTAACCCTAAGTCAAAAGACTATGACCCCTTCTATGCGGATTTGGTAGAGTACCTAGAACGTGGTGGTAAGGTATCTTTTATGCAAGCTTTTGATACCCGCTCGCAAACTTCTCAGACAATGGACACCATTAAACGGGGCGGTAAAACCACAACAAAAGAAAACGTAGATGCCGTTATTGATACGTGGGGTAACATGTTTGAGTTTGCAAGCCGTGCAGCTTCGTATAAAACGGCTAAAGAAATATACCAAAAACAAAACACAGATAAGGGTATGAACCCTGCTGAGGCTACAGAAGATGCTAAAAACCGTGCCACTTACTACGCTAAAAACCTAGCTAACTTTGAACAAGTTGGAGAATATGGCAAGATATTTGGTGCGTTCTATATGTTTGCTAGACCCGCTGCTACAGGCGCAGTAAGAGCTATTGAGGCTTTAACCCCATTATTTAGGGCTATGGGTGGAGAAAAGTTTGATGATACCCCAGAGGGTAGGGCGTTAGCGCAGCAGGCTAAAACTGGCGGAATAATGGTTCTTGGCCTATTAGGATTAGGGGTTGCTTCCTATACTATGGCTATTATGATGGCAGACGATGATGACGATAACCGTAACCGTGTGGCTACAGATGATATGGATAGATGGCAGAAGTACATGCGGTTTCATATTCCCAAGGTATTAGTAGGCGGTAAAGAAGATGTTATATTCCAAATGCGTTGGGGTTATGGGCTAGGTGCATTTGCTTCGGCTGGAGCACAACTTGCGGCTTTAGGTGCGGGCAATTCTTCGTTTAAAACGGCTGGTACTAACATTATCCAAGCTGGCTTAGACTCTTTCTTACCGCTGCCTATATCACGTATTAATATTTTTGATAACACTCCAGCTTGGCTTTTAGACACAGCTACTCCGTCAGCATTTAGACCTTTCCTTGAATACACTATGAATTTAGATGGTTTAGGGCGGGAGATTTATAACAATCGTCAAACCCGTTTAGGTGACGCTTATACTGGCGGTGATAGTATACCTGAGATGTACAAGTCTGCGGCTCGTATGCTGTTTGATAGTACAGATGGTGGCATTGATATAAGCCCAAACACTATGTATTTCTTTGCTAATAATGGTGCAGATGGTTTAGCTAAGATAACAGGCGGGGCATATAATTTGGGTCTGGTAGCAACTGGAGATAAAGCGTTTAATCCTAAGACCGATACCATTTTGTTTGATAGTTTTTTTGGTTCTAAATCTAACTTTGACGCTCGTGCTTTTTCTTCTGTAGAAAAACAAATGAATGAAATTGAAAAACGAATTAAAACTTTAGAATCTGACCCAGAAAGATATGCAAATTATATAAATGATAACCCCAACGCTGCCGCTGCTTTAAAGTTTTATGATCACGCTAAAAATCAAAGTTTAAAAACTGTAAGAACAGAACAAAACAGAGTTCGTAGAAGTGATGAATATACTCCTAAAGAACGTAAAGAACTATTAGACAATCTTACACAAATGTCAAATTTAATTAAGCGCAATCTGTTAATGAACTTTGAATCGTTGGGTTATACACCTTAAGCAACGCGCCATGTACGTACACCCAAATGCCCTTCTTTAGTAGTGACATAAACCTTTACCCTAACGCCAGCACGTTTTGAGGCGGTATCAATTACATAAAGCATTGAAGCAGGTTTTAGGGTGGGGATAAAAAAACTATCCCCTACGCCCATCCCTTCAAAAGGAAACAACCATTCAGGCTCCTGCTGGTTCAACTTCTTCCTTAGTCCATAAATCATTTGGCAACTTAAACGTATAAATACGGACGTTCATATCAATACCACCCTTCCACCCTGCACCAAGCCGCATACGACCGCTAAGCGGTCCGGGTAATAAAACACCCTGCTTTTTAAGTGCTACTTCAAACTGTGCAACGGCAATACGGCATTCGGCTAAATACTTTTTAAGCTCTTTCTTTGAAATATATATTTCCCCAAGCTCAATATCAACCCTACCCATTAACCCTGTATATGATGTGGGTTCAGAACGAATTTTATTATCTGCCATAACAACTAAAAAATTACGAATGTGACTATTAATAAAATCTGCGGCTACGCTTTCATAATCTTGCTTGTTAACTTGTACAACATTATTAACTATGCCTAGCATCTTATCCATAACTACTGAATAAATATGCTCTAAATCTAAATCAATAATCCCAGCTTTAACAGCAATTTCCCCCGCCGCAAATGGAGCAGTAATAGAAGCTTTATAATAACGATACTCAGTCTTACGCCCAAAATCTAAATCAAATTTAGTTTTCCACCTTTCAATAATAGCCCGTATTTCAGTGTCACCAAGCCTAATAATTTCTTCAATAAAACGGGGGCCTGCATGACCGTAGTTATAACGTAATGCATCAAATATAAACTCAGCGTCTTTATCTAATCCAGGAAGAGTATCAACTAAATACTCAATTAATCGGGCGTTTTCACCATCTGCAAACTCTTTAAATGTACCAAGCTTTTCAACTAATGGATTATTAGTTGTTGTAAACAGTATGGTCTGGGCCCCCATAAGGTGTGTCCGTTCAGCATCTACAGAACCCTGCAATTTAATCTTAGCAGAACCTTGTGAAATCTTGTGAATTAAATCTGCTATCTTATCTGGCTTATGATTAGATGACTCATCAATACCGTACATTAAGTTTTTTAGCATTACCATACGGTGAGTCAAGGCGTTGTCCGTAGCTTCAAAAACAGCTTGCTCTTTAGGATTACCCATAACGCTTAACCCAGCATACATAGCGCCTGTCTTACCACTACCAGATTCGCCAGTAAAACTAATTGTAAAACCACTCACGTTAGTAAATTTAACTAGTGGGGCACCAAAACCACACAGAAGCCCATAGGCGTGCATTTCATAACCAGGCTGATTCAACATATCAACCGATTCTTTCCAACGTTCGTAAGTACCTTTCCTAGTTAAAAACTTAGATAAACCACGCACAAAGGGGGAAGAAGGGGCTTCAAATACTCCCTCTTTATAATACTCCCTAGTACCAATTACAAAAGAATCATTTTCTGTCCAGCCCATCTGCATACGCATTTCCTCCGCTCTGTCTGTATTTTGTAAATATTGTCCCCACTTAATCACGTACTGTTGCAAGATCACATCTCCTTTAGCTGGCGGAAACACGCCGTTACTTGACATAATTTCCCTAAATTTATCTAAAGCATAAACATGCTTCATTGGTACTAAAAATTCCCTGTTTGAATCATGAGGCAAATGTAAACGCATCATCAAACACTCACCATCATGCGGACTAACCAACCTTTTGAATGGATACAAGTCATTGCTTAATACAAGTATGGCATCTTGATCTTCAAACTTCTTAGTAGTCTTGTTAAAAACTGCGGCTGGTTGGTAATAAAGCCCCCCAGTTATCCCGCGTACAAATGGAGCTAAGTATTCGGGAAGGTCTGGAATTTTTTGGGTACTCGTTTTATCCCGAACTGCGTCCTCCTCATCTTCTTGTTCTTCTTCGGTATCTGTATTGGGGGTGGCAAGTTTAAATTCTTTTCCAAGGAATAAGGGATTTTTGTGCTTTCCAAAGTGGGGGCAGTTAGGGCACACGTCTGGATTGATCCTGTCAATTTCCTTACAGGAGAGGGTTCCTGGGATGGTGCGGAGTTTTTCTTCTGTATCTTTTTTAGAATATCGTTTATCATCTTTAAACAGTTCATGGGCCCAGACGTCTCCATCAGAGCAGAATTTAATTACTGATAGGGTAGTACGCCATACAGGTTCAGTTAACTTATCCGCATGTTCAATAGCGTATTTTATTTGGTCACAACCCCCACCTTCCATACTCCTGTCAGCTATCTTTGCAAACTTAACTTCAAAGTTATCTAACTTAAGCATCTTCTTGGTGTCGTCGTCTAATCCTTTGGGCAATAAATCCATCAAATTAGTAATGGGTTTTTGTACTTCCACCCCCATAAATTCTTTAAATTCTTGAAAACTATAAACGTGTATCTCTTCAGTTAATATAGTCGCTAATAAAGGAGGAGTAAATTTATAGTTATATGTATCTGGACAACGCAACACCCTAGCCGCATCTGCGGTAACAACAGGGTCAATAGTTATGTGGCTCATGCAAAGAGCTTTAAACTTCTCCGCATATATTAACCATTCATCTTTAGGGATGTCCTCATCCATTATCCAATAGGCGTGTATCCCCCCACCAGAATCAATACAAACTGGGTCAGGTAATCCTGCTACTTCTATTAGTTTAGATAAGGCGGCTTGTGCTTCATCCTTAGTAGCGTAGTCTTTTTCAGGGCCTACATCTAGGTCAATAAAGAAAGACTTTAAATAAAGGCAATCATCGGCCTTCCTACTAAATCCCTCAAACGTACCCATCGCAACAAAAGTATTGAACCCTTTTTTCTTGTGCTTCTCAAGGTGTTCAAACAATTCATCAAGCGTTTCTGCAAACTTATTAACCGCCTTCTTACTAACTGGGTCAATTCCTGTTGCACAATAAACGCCCTGCGATGGCAATGCTTTCTCATAAAATTCTTTTATCATATGCGCAGAGTCTAAAAAAGCGGATCGCTCCGCTTAGGTTATTGGGTGGGGTACTCGTGTCATTGAAGGAGTAAAACTCCCACTTTCCCCCGTAACTTTATTAGCAGATAGGTGGCTTAAAAGGCCCATCTACATCAGTATCCCAACAACACATACCCCCACCAATAGGCGTAGGTACACAGCGCAATGCGGCAACAACATTAAATGACAACATGCTTACTAACACTAAGGTTATTATTTTTTTCATTTCTATTCCTTGTTTATGATAGATTCAATATACTTCTTGGCCTCTGAGAGTGTAAGTGCTGGTAATATTTGAGCCTTAACATCTTGTTCTATTTGGTCAAGAAATTCTTCAATCTTCTTACGATTTTTTCCACGAATATCACTACCACGAAACCAACTGTGAATAGACATCCTAGATACCCCAAATACCTTAGCAACATATATAGCTGGTAAATTGTTTTTTACACAAGCCAAAGCTAAGATTTTTCCAAGTTCAGTCTGTCCTTCTTTGTATACATCTAATAAAAGTTTTTCACTATAGTTTCGTGGCATGATAGTTCCTTAAGCTGCTTCTTTTTTAGTGCCCCATTTTTTAACGAGTCCAGCAACATCATCTGCTTTTTCAACAGGAGCTTTGTCAGACTTACGTAAAACGGGTTCTTCAACTGCGGGTGCTGGCGCATCGCCCTCATCGACTTGATATACAGTCAACTTAACTGCGGCTTCTGCGGCAGAGCTTTTACCTTGTTTCTGAATAATTTCAAAATCTCCAGTAGGTACGGCGCTAGCTGGAGAAAACAACAGCTTAGGTGTTGGCGCATTAGTATCAAATGCCATCTTAGTAATCACCCGCCCTGCGCTAACATTGTGGCTAGCCAACATCTGGATATAAGAACGGAACGGCCAACGACCATTATCTTCTTTACCAAAAGCCGACGTAGCTGGTAGCGTCAACTGCATTACATCACCCGAAGGATCATTAGGCAATACTACAGCAAGCCTCCATGACAACCGACACCCAGTACCCGTACCGTTTGCGCCCGAACCCCGAACACTATGAGGACAAACATCGCACGAAGCGGCTGGTGGGTTTGGTACTTCTGCGTCTGGAGTCTTAGAGTTATTAGACCAACATACTGGGCTAATCTTTTCTCCCTCTTTGTAACCTTTAGCATAGAAAGAACGTGATGCATCATGCGCCATCTTAACAATGATTACATTCATAAACCGCTCTTCAATAGCACCAATTTCTTTGCCATTTGCCATCTTACGAAATACTCCGCCTTTAATAGAGATACGCTTTGTAGTTTGGCGCATACCTCCAGCAACGGCTAATGTATCCTCGTCAAGACCCGTCTGAATAAGACCGGGGTTACTTTGTAAAATATTTACTAATTCATTCATTATTATTTACCTCTTACTGATTAGTACTGGTTGATAAATTTGCGGCGGCTTTACGTACTGTTATGCCAAATTCCCGCATTACGTTAACACCCGGGGGTAAACCATCCCCTTCGTGTTCTGCTATAAACTGTTTAAAATTGCCTTGATGAATGCGGCGTTCAAACAAATCTACAGCCCCGTGCTCTAGCACGAATTCTTTGAAGTTGTCCCAATCAGAACAGAAAAACCGTTCGTTCAACTTTTTAATAACTGTTCCATGTTGTGTTTTGATACTGTCTGCATTAACACTAGAGCACGCTTCAAGCATCGCTTGTTCAAGGACAGCCAATTCTTGTTTAAGTTCCGTGTCTTTAGTTTCATACGTTTTAAGTATCATTTCACGTTGGCTTCTTATTGTCAAGTATATTTTTACTAATTCTTCAACATTTGTACTCATTTAAATTCCTAACTCTTGTTTATATAAATCAACTAGTTTTTCGTGCATGTCTACTTTACCTTGTAGCATGGCGTACATTTTTCTTTCTACATCAGACCCTTGCAAATTTACCACTGTCATTTTATTTTCTTGACCCACACGATTTATACGAGCAATGCATTGTAAATAAGTCTCTACGCTCATAACGGGTGACCAAAAAACAACAACGTTTGCAGCAGTTAAAGTTACGCCGTGTGAAGCGGCTTGTGGTTGAATCACTAAAACCCTAGGATTTTCTGTAGTTTGGAACCTAGCAAATATATTACTGCGTTCCCGTGCTGATACATCTCCGTTAATTATCTCATTAGTGACATTCTCCTTAGTTAAGTGTTTTGATACTAGCTGGATAGTGTGCCGATATGGCACAAATATAATTACTTTGTGTTCTGTTTCATCTAATACTTCCATCAGAGCATTAAGCCGTGGGGATACATCAAACTCAATTACTTCATGTGTATCGGTATATACAGCCCCGCCTGAGATTTGTAATAACTTATTAAGATTAGCCGCCGCATTAACTGCGCTTACTTGTTCCCCCGCCGCCTCAATCATAAACTGGGACTTTAGTTGCTTGTAATATTTTTGAGCCTGATTAGTCAACGCTATGTCCCTAGTCTGATGCATGATTTCGGGTAAGTCTAAACATTCTTCTTTTGAAAAACGTATCGCTGGTTGTAGGGCTTTAAATACTTCTTGCTTAGAGTTTGGTTTTGGAACCCATTTAAACTTAGTAATCTGAGTCATTACTTTGTCTTTCCATGCAGTAGTAAATTTAGGTACATTGTCGGGGCAAACCAAACGAGCAAGACCAAATGCATCTATGGGAGACTGTGCCGCTGGTGTTCCTGTCAACATCCATAAACGAGTAGAAGGTTTCAATAATTTAGACAGTGTTTTCCAGCGCCGTGTATTGACGGTTTTGTATGCGTTAGCTTCATCAATAACTACAAGGTCAAAACCAGCGGCTTCAATTTCGGGTAAAACAATACCAACACCGTCGTAATTAATAATTACAAACTCATAGCCACCTTCAATAATTTTTCTGCGCCTATCGGCATCACCATATGCTATCCCAACTGTGCGGTGCATTGAGGTTTTAAATAAGTCTGATTGCCAAGCTGAATACATAATAGACAAAGGACAAATAATAAGAACCCGTTTAATTAATCCTTGTTTCATAAGATAGTCGGCAGACCAAATAACAGAAGGCGTTTTACCTGTACCTGCTTCATTAAAACAAAAGGCGCGGCGATGTAGAGTTAAGAACGATGAAGTAACACGCTGATGATCAAAAGGTTTGTATAACCCAGGCCAATCATAGTCACGAGCAATAGGGGATGGTACTTGCCCCTCTTTAAACTGTAACACTGAAGCAAGATGCGACATTTCTTTTAAGCCCCAATAAACAGCCATTTCCGAGATGCCGTTTTTGGTATTAATTACTTCACTTTTTTCAAGGTAGTCTGTTACATACCCAACCAACTGTGTCGGAAGAGTAAATTTAACTACAGTATCATCTACAATCTGCATTTGTTCCTAAAATTGTTAACTAAATATTACTAACTGATGCTATTAAAACATGGGCAAAACTCAATGTCAAGTTATTTTTTACTTTTCTTTCTTTCTTTTTTACTTACTTCACCAACTAAATTACCTTGTGAGTCTCGTTTAAAACTGCGGTTCTTTGCAACGCTTTGAACAGAGTAACCATCTTTATTAGAACCGCCTTTATCAAGTGCTTTCTTGTGTGCTAAATCTTTTCCTTCACGAGCATCAGCCGTACCATCTTTATCACCGTCAGCATGAGTCTTATCAAAAGAACGTCTTAAGCGTTGTCTTTCCATGCGACGGGCAAGTTCACCCCGTGCTTGTTGTTGTTGATATTCTTTCTTGTAAGGTCTTGGTTTATTAACGTATGGCATGGTTATCTCTTTTTATGAAATTGGCAAATATGAACTGGACACCAACCACAAAGGGGAGTAGGGTTTTCCATCCATGTATCATTTTCGTACGAAACCTTCAATCTTTCAAGGTCTGGAATGAAAGAAGCCCATAATTTCTCTACCCCCTCCCGTTCATAAGCCTCTACAACGAAAGCGTCGTTCATTACAAACAACAGTCCAGCCTTAATTTTCTTAACTTCTGGGAAATGGGCAAAAGTCATTAATGCCATTAGTTTCAACTGCTTAGGGTCTGGGTACTTAGAACTGCCTGTTTTATAGTCAATAATAAAAGCGTCTTCTCCATCAACTATAAGTAAATCTACTATCCCCCTCACCCACCTATCTTTATCCCCAAACTTACAGGGCTCTTTCGCTAGAGTTAATGCCATCCTATGTTCAGGATACTTTGTGCCGGGAATAGCTACTAAGTTGTCTAATACTGGTTTAAATCTTTGGTAATTCTTAGCTAGTTCTACACCAGCCCCTACATAGTCTTCACAAGCCTTATGAACTTCCGTTCCATAGCGCATCTCTGAGCTAAATGTTTTAGTAAAATTTTTAAGAATCTTAACTTCATTGTATTGCCGTGGGCAATTAGTATAATCTTTGAGAGAAGAATACGACCATGTAAAAGGTAAGTTCATAAAGTTCTTTGTAAAGTTATTTGGTTAGTAATGTATTAAACCACTCGTAAAACTTTTGCATCTCTTTCTTAAACTGCTCACTAACTAATATTTGCTCCATTTATAGCTCCTTAATTAAAGTTGGGGGTTCACAATTATAACTTACGCAGACCTTGGTAGGGTTCCACTAAAATT
>Ga0114964_10001238_pt1 | contig 18746 bp, 20 predicted proteins | sample C_131016_MF_Meta_FD_92638 | JGI IMG/M metagenome (GOLD analysis project Ga0114964, IMG submission 92638) | Freshwater microbial communities from Lake Croche, Canada to study carbon cycling - C_131016_MF_MetaG | ecosystem: Environmental > Aquatic > Freshwater > Lake | place: Lake Croche, Canada... | reverse complement strand
AGTTTCTTCTGCCTTAGGAGTTTCTTCTGCCTTAGGAGTTTCTTCTGCCTTAGGAGTTTCTTCTGCCTTAGGAGTTTCTTCTGCCTTAGGAGTTTCTGAGGTCTCCTTTGGCAACCCTGTAACAGTGGGGGCATTTGCTTTTAATCCAGGGAAGTTGATATTGACTTGAACGGGAGGTGCCGAGGAACCAAGCGAGGGCAATTTGTTCGGCACAACAGACGCAACAGACGCAACAGATGATCCAATTGAACTCAAAGAGGGTAGAGAAGGCATAGACGGCAGTTTGTAAGGCGGTGGTGGCGGAGTCTCTTGACGCTGCACTTGTCCAATTAATTTCAGCATTTCCCTTTCTGCCTTCTTCTCATTTTCAAGGGCCTCTTTGAGAGCCGGTTCTAATTCTTTTAACTGTTCACTGAGTTTCTTAAAACTAGCGATCAGTTCTGGATTGGCGTTTGGATTCTTTGCAAAGGCAGCATCTTCTGCTTCTTTTTCTTCATCTGGAACTTCTAATTCCATTCCATCGTCTAATAAATTCATAAGTCCTTCTGCAGCCAATAGATCTGCCCATTTATTATAGCCTTCTCTCTGTGCATGGGCTTGAAAGCGACTGCACTGAGCTTCCATATCATCTTCCGTTGCTGGAATATTTGCAAGTTGCAGAATAACACGAAGAATGGAATTCTTGGCGGCTGCGGCAATTAGATCTTTAAACTCCTCAGAGCAGTGCCAGGCCCTATCTTCCATAAATCCATGCGCCCCCTCCGTATTAAATGCACTCTGAATACTTTGGCGACGAGGGAGTCCTGCCTTGCTCAAAATAACATCCAAGCACTCCTCTTTTTTGGCATATTCTTTAAAGAGTTTGATAACTGTCATACGTGATTCATAGGTTGCTGTTATTTTAAATAATTGTAATAAGAATCCCATAAGAATGGACTTTGTTATATTGAAGGCTCCATAAATAATGTCTTTTTGAAGAGGAGGCGAAATCATATAAAATATTTCCAAAAAGACCTTGCCCACAAATCCAGGGAGAACCAAGGATTGGCGAAAGAATCCTGCCATGGATAAAAGCCCCTTTTTCCAATCACCTTTTAATACTTCCATGGCTGCAAGAGATACGCTTAATACCTGTCGCACGATAGGCATGTCAATGCCGGATTGACTAAAGAGTAGACGAACAAGGTCTAGAGCTGTATGAACAAAAAATATAGCTGTTCGAAAGGGCAACGGGATGTAGGATAACGCTGTGCCAACCGGCGTTACACCAAAAAGCCGACTAAAAGGGTAGATATCCTTTTCTTCATCAAATTGTCGTTCAAATTTGGTAATACCAGTATTCACTGCAAATTGATTGACTCTGGCATTTACATTCTGGATAGTCTGAACAAGGGATCTATATCCTGTATTGATATCAAATCCACTGTCTTTCTTGTCTTTTTTATCTTTTTTGTCATCTCCACCTCCCTTCATCAGATCTAAATGCTCATGGAGCTTAGCTTGTTTAATATGAAGAAGAAGCTGCGTAATAGGCGCAAGAAGTTTTTCATCTCTGGCACTTAATACTTCTTTGCCCATAGACTCATTTACCTGTTTGTGCCATCCCTCTAGTCCATCGGTTGACAAAATAACACTTATAACAGTAAAAATAGTAAAGACTGCATTTGTAAATGTTATAGGACCAGTGGGTAAATTTGCAATTGTATCTAATATCGAAAGGGCCTCCTTTACAACGGATAGGCTCATGATTCCCTATTCTTAGAGAGGTTTATTCATTAAGAGGAACACATAACGCATCCTTCGGTTCCATACTCCTTTTGCTGCCGTTCAGCCTCTAATTTTTCTGCCTCCTTCTGGAGCTCAGGATCGACGGTGAACTTCTGTGCCATTACGTGGCTCTTTGTTCGGAGATAATAGACACCCGTTTTGAGTCCCTGCTTCCATGCATAGAAGTGCATGGCCGAAAGGACCTTATGACTCGGATCTGCTACAAATAGGTTGAGTGATTGACTCTGGCAGATGAAAGCACCCCTTGCAGCAGCCATATTAATGAGTGTTTTTTGACTTATTTCCCATGTAGTCTTGTATAAATTCTGAATCGAAACGGGAACATCGAGCCCCTGAATAGAACCGTTCTTGGCAATCATCTTATTCTTGAACTCCTCATTCCAGAGACCCAGCTTGAGGAGTTCCTTAATGAGATACTTGTTAATAACGATGTATTCACCTGATGATGTTCTACGCGCATAGATATTTGACGTAAAGGGTTCAAAGCATTCATTGTATCCTAGAATCTGACTTGTGGAGGCGGTCGGCATAGGGGCTACGAGAAGGGAGTTGCGAAGACCCACTGCCTGAATACGCGCTTTCAAGGCAGACCAATTGAGAGTCTTGTCCGTTTCTGTTAGCGGTGTAATAACAGCGGCGCTGTTATTAGACCAAAGATCATATTGTAATAGGCCCTTTGATGCAGGAGATCCTGGAAAGGTCTCATAGGGTCCCTCGAGTTCTGCCAGATCTGCTGAAGTCTCCAAGGCTGCATAGTAGATATGTTCAAAGATGCGCTGATTGAGTTCCTGGGCTGTATCTCGCTCCCAAGGATGTCTTAATAGCGCAAAGACATCTGCGAGTCCTTGAACGCCGATACCAATGGGCCGATGCCTCCTGTTCGAACGCTGCGCCTCAGGCGTCGGATAGTAGTTCAGATCGATAACACGATTCAGATTGCGCGTGGCGACCTTGACGACACGACGAAGCTTCTCAAAGTTAAACTTGCGTCCCTCGACAAAGGCAGGAAGACCAATAGAGGCCAGATTGCAAACAGCTGTTTCATTCGCATCAGAATACTCGATAATCTCCGTGCAGTTCCCTGCCAGGATGCCATTAAAGACTCCCGCATGTTCAATGGGTTCATTAAAGCAATACGTGACATCGTGGCGGCCAAAGTTGCGCACACTCAGTACATGAGGAATGTGCTCAATCTGATTGGAATCGGTCCATGTTTTTAAGGCCATGCCCTGTTTGAGTTGAATAGCATTGATACGAGTGTCATCCTCCAGAATGAATTTATGATAGGGGGTGCAATCCATTTGCTTCGTAGTTTCCCATGAAGATCCGTCCGCCGGATTGACTTCAATATCACGGATAACGATGGTCCATAGTTCCGCATCATCATTGGTCTTTTGCACAATCGTGGATGACCATGCATGTCCATTCCATACATCCACTTGCTGACCACAGAGGACTTTAATGGGAATTTCTCCCTGACGTGTCGTAATGCGGGTTTCGGGTGCCACGCATAGGTTCGAGGACTTGATCGTGCCCAAATTCTGCTGATTTGACTTGGCATTAGCAGCATCCTTATACAGCAGATAGGGGGTACCAGTCTCTACCTGGCAATCCGTAATACGCTTAAACAGCTCTCTGGCAGAGACTTGGCGGCGGCCCTTTCCTTCTGTTTCATAGCGCTCATACAGGGTTTCAAAGGCCGGTCCCCATACATCGGCTAAGCCAGGGGCTTCGGAGGGACAGAAGAGAGTCCAAGGCTTATCCGACTCCACCCTCTTCATGAAGAGATCAGGAATCCAGAGAGCATAGAAGAGATCACGGGCCCTTTCGTCTTCTGCTCCCGTGTTGAGCTTGAGCTTCAAGAAGTCTTCCACATCGGCATGCCAGGGCTCTAGATAGATTGCGAAAGATCCATTGCGTTTGGAGCCCTGGTCCACATAACGGGCTGTTGCATTAAAGTTCTTGAGCATGGGCACGATTCCAGTGCTCGTGCCGCCATTTCCGTTGATATAGGATCCCCTCGCCCGAATGTTGTGAATATGGAGACCAATCCCCCCTGCAAACTTGCTAATCTTGGCACAATTTGCCAATGTCTCATAGATTCCATTGATTGAATCCTCCTTCATAGCCAAGAGAAAGCAACTGCTCATTTGTGGCTTAGGAGACCCTGCATTAAACAGGGTCGGTGTGGCATGAATGAAATGCTTGGTGGACAGGAGGTCATAGGTTTCCAGAATGCGCTCGATGGCACTTGGCTCTAGCGTAGGATCGAGTCGAACTTGTAGGAGAGACCATTCGCCCCACAGAGCTACCGCTACACGCATCCACATGTGCTGAGGCCGTTCAGCAGTAGAGCCATCCAGCTTCCGAAGCAAATACTTCTGACGCTCCAATGTCTTAAATCCAAAGTAGTCCAGGAGGAAATCGCGTTCATGTTTGAGTGCTGCATCTAGTTGAGGGCCAAACCGCTCCACGGCTTCCAGAAATCCATCCGACAGATACTCCATGCGTCGACCTGTCTTGTCATTAACCTGTCCGTGCAAGAGACGCATTGTTTCCACAAAAGATGGGCTAGTATTCTTCTGGTGATTACTAATAATGATACGAGATGCCAAGGTTCCATAATCAGGATGCGTTGTGACAAGAGAGATGGAGAGTTGGGCTGCGAGTTCATCCAGCTCAGAGGTCTTAATTCCATCACGAATCCGCATAAGAGTTCGTTGAGAGATGAGAGTCGCATTGACTTCGAGTGTATTGGGTTCCGTTGCACATAGAGTTATGCGCTTTTGGACCTTCTCAAAGGATACATCCTCCTTAGAACCATTACGCTTTACCACTTGCATACTATTAGTATGGCTCATTCCGGAATGATGATATTAATCACAAATACGGGTTTGTTAACTACTGCTACACCAAACTAGACGCATCAATTTTTCCACACGACTTACTAGAGGATGCAGCTAAACCCCTTTGTCGGATTTTTAGCGCTATTATTTATATTACTCATGTGCTCTTCTATCGTAGCAATGATTTCAGGGAAAGAGGGTCTAACAACCTACTTTACCTTTGTTCCGCGGTGGCCTGGCCGCCGCTGTGGTCCAGAGCCATCATGGGAGGGACCTGATAATTATCCTACAAATGCAGAGCCTCCCTGGACCTTTGTATCCTATGAGGGATTTTTAGGAGGTGAACAGAAGGATGCTTCGAGACTCACAGAGTCTGCAAGTTTAGTTGGATTGGACTTAAAGATGAGTGCTCCTATCGAGGGGGATGCCATTCTTGAAAGTCCCCCCAATAAGCCAAGCCCTGTAAACTTTGCAAATCGCGACTCCTATTTGCTTCTGGAAGATGAATTAAAGGGCGTAGATTCCGGAATTAGCTGTGTAAATAGTCGCAGTTGCTTTGCTACTGATTTTAACAGACTTCAAGAAAAAACGGGGAACTTTAGGCAACTAACAAATAACTACAAACGCGACTATCCTGATAGTTGTTCGAGCCCCTTCCAGGAACTTGTAAATTCCTTCTATGACTCAAAGGGTGTCAAGGTGGATGTTCCGACCAATTGTATCTAAAGTTTAATCATGCACACCTCCTCGACCACTTTTTTCTTTAAGTGCTCATCAAGAAAGGAGGCGTCGACACGCGCTCTCTCCACATCTAGCCAAAAGGCCTCCACAAAGGGCTGCGTCAAGGGCCACCACGTAGGAGAACGCACCACAAGCTGTTCGTGCCACTCGAGAAGCTTCCAGGGAATCCGTTCTGTTATAGTTTCATTGGGCTTGAGAGGCGGTGCCCACAGTTCTGTTTCAGGCGTGGTAGACACAGGCCCATACTCGTAGCGACCGTTCTCTTCCAAGCCTAGTTCATTGAGTGTATGAATGAGGACAATTGTTCCATAATACAGGCCTGGCCCATCCTTCTTCAAAGGAGATGAATAAGGACTGTGGAAGACGGCCTCGACAAAGTCACAGGCCTCCAGATCTGCCACAAACATCTGCATCTGCATCTGTGTATAATAGTCTTTCGGGACTTTGCCATCTGGCTGTCGTGTCACAGGGCACTTAATTTCTAGAAGACGCCCTGTCCGAATATGGGCAGGGTCTTCCAGAATGAGGCCATCAGGAGAAGCCGAGCACCGACTATCCGTTTCACTTAGAAGTCTGCCTAGCTCATGAATTGTAGTCTTGTATTTGAAATTGTAGATCTGCTTGACAACGGGTTCAAATCGAATACCCCAGTCAAAGGCCGTCATGGATGCAGAGGATACTGCAAGAGACTGTGAGGGCCGAGGGCTTGGATTAACTTTTGATAGAATGAGAGAGGCTCTTGACTTAGGACTTGCAAAGAGAGAGCCTAGTTCCGAAGCGCTCAACACAGTTCCCATCTGTTTATACCAGGCCGGTGTTCGTTGCTCTATTTGATGTTTAGCACATAGAGCAAGGAGTTTTTCTTTTGGTACAAGGGGAATGGTGGTAGATGTATAGGCGCCTTTTAAGGTGTCTTCATATCCGTTGAGAATCTGCTGCACGAGAATCGTTGCGGCGGCCTCTTCTAGGTCGAGACCCTCTGTCAGGTCTTCTGCGGCATTGAGCCATTCATCCAGTTGAGTTCGGTCAGCCGGTTTAAGAAGCGTATGCTCTACTAAATTGAGCCATTTAATGAGATTTTCAACAAGTTCTGTCATGTCTGCTTATGCGGTAGAGGATGCCCCTCCCTCCTCAACTTTTTCTTGTTGTACAGTCTGCTTTCGTACTCGGCGTGTTCCATCCGCCTTCTTAGCACGAACAAATCCCCACTTTGCATCCCCATTCGGACCTCGACGGACTTCTAATCCCTTAATACTCTTGATCTTCTGTGTTTCAGGAATATACTCCACAATCTTGTGCGTATTGAGCAACTTCCTATCAAGCGCATTCTGCAGGAACACAAAAAAACGATTCTTTTCCTCTGTTACAAAGCTACACTGAGCCGACATCTCTTCCACATACATGCGGAGACGATTGAGACGAAGTCCTCGCTCTAACCTGTGCCAGGGTCGCCGAAATGCCTCTCGCGCAGATTCATCTAATAGATTACGAAAAGGGTCTGGGCTAGTATCGTCTACAACGGGTTGTTCCACTTTTGCTTCTAGTGCTGCCTCTGCAGGTCGTTTCATCGTTTTATTTCGATGCTCCATTCTATACATCTACGTAATGAGCCTTTAGGATAGGGTTTAAGAAGGACTGCTCTTCAGGAATATTGATCCATAGACTCCCCTTTGAATCAGTAATAATATAATATGTATGCCAACATAATATATCTGTGGTTGCTTCACATTCCTTATAGGTATACATAGAACTCATATCCGTCTTTACAGGGTCCACTTGGAAATAGTTATAGGATGCCTCTTGAAAAGAGTGCTGAATAATTAATCCATTAGGAGTCATCGCCTCCTTTAGCGGAGATACAAGGGCCTCCTCTGTCCATAGTGTGGAGCCCTCCATAAGAACTTGAATCGTATGAACTACCTTTTCACCCCTCTTTGAAGACGAATAGGTGTAAGGGACTAGCTTCATAGCGATACCGTTAAGAATCTTATTACGCCTCCACTTTAGGTGGGGGGCGTAATAAGATTCTTAGACCAACGAACATTTCAAACCGGCACTTCAACCCTATTCCCCTTTCCATCAAAGCACCAAATCTCATAAAGAAATCCCTGTTCTTCACACGCTTCCTTTTTGAGTTTAATGTTGTCAGTCTTACATTTTAGAGTCCATGTAGATTTAACTTCAATTAACTTGTTCTCGTGTGGAATGAATATGTCAGGGAAATGATACTTCTTTTTTCCATCTACTTCATATTGAACACGTGGCACATCTTTGCGGTCTGTTTTAATCTGGTCTTCTTGATATGTCTTTACAAGAATCTTAAGGGCAAATGGTTCATACCCCTGAACCTTACGCACTGCCCCTGACGGCATTTCAAACCTCTTATATTTCTTTGCGTTCTTTTGAGCACGGTCGGCAACCTCTTTATTTTGAAGAGGATGTTCAACACCATACAGTTCAACGTTTGTTGCCTTGACTTTTTCCATAATTTCTTTGTTCTGTAATGGGCATACTACACCATATCGTTCAACGTTTGTTGCTTTGATTTTTTCTATTACGTCTTCTGATTGGAAAGTGTATTCTACACCATGTCGTTCTATGTTTGTGGCTATAATCTTCTGTTTGACCTGTTCTGACTGACCTGGATATTCTACACCAAGTCGTTCCATATTTGTGCCTCTAATCTTATTTTTAACTTCTTCTGACTGACCTGGATATTCTACACCAAGTCGTTCCATATTTGTGGTTTTTGACTTGGTTTTAACTTCCTCTGCTTGAAATGCATTAATAATATTTTCCCCGTATTTTTCTTGGAGAGTTATAAGAGTTTTTTCTTTTGATGAATCTGATTGTAGCGAACATGTATTTCCGTATTTTTCTAGATTTGTTGCCTTCAGATTATCCATAATTATCGTATTCTGTAGAGGATGTTCTTCTCCGTATCTTTCTAAACATGTTATTCTACTTTTTTCCTTTACTTCTGCTGATTGAAATGGAACAGCAACACCACGCCTTTCAATATTTGTTGCTACACGTTTTGCCTTTACAGATACAATTTGGCTGACACATTCAACGCCATATACTTCTTTAACAGTTTTATTTCTTTGTTTTGACCCTCTTTCATATACGCAATCATGACAGAACACACCCTTAGTAGATATATCTCTAAATGTCCTATTATTTTCTTCTTTTCCACAATAACATCTAAATTTAGGTTTTATATCTCTGTTGAAACTTGCGTAATCACCTAGAAGAGTGGCATTATCTTTTTTTAAGATTTCAATTAGATATTCCTTATTGAAGCGTTGTTTTGCCATTTCTATATTAGTGTTAAGTAATTAACATAATTTGTTTTTAATCAATTTTTAGTGCCGGTTTAAAATGTTCGTTGGTCTAACACTAGTACAACAAGGGGATTGATTTAGGCTGTTTTTACCTGTGCTTTAAGCAGAATGGCACAACCCGTCTTTCCTATTAATACAGTGCACCTGTTGCCGCCCCAGCAAATGAGTCTCCGTTCAAGGCGAGAGGTATCAACACGCGACGCTGCCAATGCTCGAAACTATGAACTCTGGCAGACAGATGGTAAATATGGTATTCAGAATCGACCTGATCCGAATGCACGAGCGCCCTTTCAGGACTTTCAGCCCATTAATAGCCGATTCTTGGAAAAGAACTATAGGACTGAGCCCCGGTTTGACCAGACACGTCAACAAGGAGGAATGAATCCTTATTTTGACAAGTATGATTCTGCCTCTGATTCACGAAATATGGTTCGTGAATTACAATCCGTGGTCTATGAAGATAAGAATACAGAGAATATTAATAATGGTAGGACTTTCTTATCGAGGTCTATGGATAATCACTATTTAAATACGGACCAACTCAAAGCACTTGCAGAGACTGTGGAGAATTTGAAACCGTTGCGAGATGATTATCAGAAAAACTACAGAACGGATACCGTGTAGCGTTAAAAATATCAAAATAAAATGGTAATTAGGATAAATGTCTTGCCTTGAGTGTAAGGCGGATCCAACGACTCACTCCTTTGAGAAGATTGGATCTTTTCACAACAATCATATATTTTATACATCCTATAAATCTATTAAAGACTATTCTAATGCGAATGCAATAACAGAACATATTTCAGAAATGTTGCAAGGAATTAGCGGAGAATCGTGGATCTGGATTATGGATAATAAGTATACACAGATGAAACATATGATGCAATTGAATGTCTCTCTCAAATTATTAAAATTGTTAAGAGAGAGATATGGGGCCTCCTTAAAGGCTATCTATTTGCTCAATAGTGGTGCTATTATACAGACCGCTATGATAACATTGAACCCTTTTATGAACAAGGGATTCAAGGAATCCATTCATAAATTGGCAGGAACACCTCTTGAATTGCATGAACTTTTTGCAAAGAAATATGGATTTTCGGGACCGGAGCTGGATACTATTATGCGCCGTATTATACGGGAATACACTAATTAAATGACAGTTCAACAAAATTCTCTGTATTAATCTGAAGCTGCTTCAAGGAACTTGCCAGTTGCTTCGTGCGCCTACGCCGAGTTCCCTTAGAGGAATCAGTGGTTGTTGTTGCTGTTGTTGCTGTCGAAGTTGTCGAGGACTGTGTATCCTGTTGCTTGTGAATAGCCACTGTTTCCTTTAAAAACTGATTGTATCCTGTCTTCAACCCCTCTTTGTGAGCTTCGATATAGTCCAGAAGCTTTGTTTCAAGGGCCCATCGAAAGAAATTGAGCTTTCCAATGGTGGTAATAAAGGGCTCATAGTCCTTAATACTAAATTGAATACGCTCCCTTCTGCAATTTGTGTCAAAATACTGCTTGTTATAAGCGTCAAGCTGACCCTTATACGACTTGTAGACCACAAAGGTCTGACCGTTGAGTTCATAGGATGTAAAGTTCTTACGACTGTATTTGGTTACAAACCAATCAATAATACGGAGTGAAATATCGGCATCCCCAATTAAGTACGGCATTACCTTTGCTAGGTCCGGTGTTGCTGCATAGAACCGCTGCAAAGACGCAATAATTAACTCGGGTTTGCAGTTGATTTTCTGACGACGGGTCTGTGGGTCGGAGGTGTAGGGGAGATCCATTTCTAAAGGGACTGTGTTGAAAGAATTTAGGTTCTGTTTTCTCACATGTCAATAGAGATATGGAAGGGTTCAATCCAGACCAATCATTGATTCCATCCGTAGGCGGCAGCATAACCCCTATGAGTGGTGGTGGGCAGATAGGGGGTGAACAGAATAATCCAGGGACCGAACAATATAATATTGTAGGCATGGATCAAGATAGATTTAAAAGTCCTGATATACAGTCAATTTTAAAACAGTTAGCACCTACCATATTTACGGATGTAACCGAAGCAGGTGAATTCTGGAATCAAAATTATAAAGAAGATAATCTTGATATTAAAAATGCAATATTTGATACACTTATAACAAATTACTATGATCAAATAATGCAAAATATGACAATAGAAACAGATGTAAAAGGAACTATAGATAAATCCTATATTATACGTGAATTAAGTAAACATGCGGAAGAATCAAACATTAAACTAAAGTTTACAGATGAGAATATTGAAATTGAACTATTAACTACAATTCCAAACCCTGTTGCTGCTTCTGCAACAGCTACTCCTGCTGCAGCTGCTACCCCAGTTATAGGAGGAACATATGACGAAGATGGCATGTATGTATCAGACGAGGAATCAGAAGAGGATCCATTCGAGGACACCTCTTCTGATGAATCTTCAACAGATAATGATGATTCAGATGGACCATTTGCGAAAGAGGCCCTTGAGGAGAATCCATTTGACGATGATATAGATAATGATTCAGACAATGAATCCTTCAATAGCGACCAAGAAACCGAATTGATGAACCTTTCCTAACAAGCAAATCCATCATGAAGAGCACAAAGATACCCGAGCTAACGAATAGGAGAATATCTGTCTGTGTCTGTTCAGGCGTCGACTTCTTTGTCATTTCCTCTAAGCGTTCCATAATTCCATCAATTTTGCGGCTCAACATCTCATGACTTAATCCGGATTGTTTTGATATAGTACCTCCAGGTTCAGGTAGCTTATCAAAAAAAGAGGTGCTAGTTCCTCCATAGGCAGGAGGCTTCCAGTAGTCACGGACAGAGGGAACAGGAAGTGAGGCCGATCCTGCATTTCCTCCTGGCGTCATTTTAAAAGCACTTGTAAAACTGGGTTCCATCAAATAGTTCTTGGCATCGGGAATATAATTGGCAAAGCCCTCTTCGGGATCTTTTCCAAAAAAGGAGCCGCTTGTGCCGATGGTCAAGGATGCCGGATTGGGGCGAGTGGCCCGTTGTTTATCCCCCTCTTCGTCATCATCTGTGCGTTGCATAAATTCAAACCGACGTTGATGAGCAATGATTGCATCATCGTCGTTTTCTGCTTTTTCAAAGGCCCGAACCGAATTAATGTCCTGTCGCATGGTCAATGATTCACAGGAAGGATTCTCAAAGGGCTCTAGCTCTCCTTGCATAGCGTCCACGGGGGTGTGTTCTTTCAAGCCAGTTTCTTTATTGAGAGGGGGGACCTCGGGTAATTTATCAAAGGACTGGCGATCTGGATCTTTCATGTCAAGAAATGTGGCAGCCGGGCCCTTACACCTCTTTGCCTTTCGCCGCTCCTCTTTTCTTGCATCTTTTCCTCCTGGTGCATTGCATCCCGGAGATCCAAATGCATCCTGTAGTGAACAATAGTTCATGGACAAACTCTACCTTGTGCCATTATTTTATCTTCTTCGGATAATCCATTATAACTGTAGATTAGAGATGGCAAGTATGTCAATGCAATCGAGTGTTCAATCACTGGCTCAGACAGGGGGAGGAAATCCATTAGATAGTGTTCTAAAACATCTGGATACTGTTCCTAATATGATTTATGGAACCCTCATGGTAGTTTTTATAACCTTTCATGGAACCTTTGCACCAAGTTTGGCAAAATATGCAGACTCTGCAGTTGGCCGAGTTCTCGGAATTGCCTTTGTGGTCTTTATTTCTCAACAACTCGGATGGACCTATGCTCTCCTTACGGCACTGGCATTTCTCCTTCTTGTTCATTCAAGCCCCCGCTTAGCCGCCACAGGAAGCGACAATTTTGAAGATTTAAAACGCCATGAGGCCAAAGGAACTCGTTGGTTTGTAGAGAAGGTCTTGGGTGAAAATCCGCAGGGTATTACCTCCGATGATGCAGAAACAGAAGCCATTCAAGATGATAGTGAAACAGCAATGAGCCATGCGCATTCTGGACATTAATCCATGACATAACTAGAGAACTATGGATACACGGAAATGGCCAGACATTCTGCAATTCTCAAATACGCTTGATGGATTTCTGCGACTCCTCTTTGTTGCAGTAGCTGGGGTCTGTCTTGTTGTCTATTCAATGCCCTTTGAGACACAGTACCCTGCTAAACTCATTGACCTGTATATGCAACCCTGGTGGCGTTTGTTAACAGTCCTACTGATTGTATCGGCCGCCATCTGGTGCCCCCGTGTCGGCATTCTGATGGCTTTAGTACTATTCTTCTATCTGGGAGATATGCATACCTTGCTAACACCCTTTGCGTCTACTATACAATAATCACAGCAATTACCAGAGATGAGCCTTCCCGGTTTACTGGCACAACCCTTATCAAAACTGATAGGGATTGGAGGCCCTCCAGCTGTTGCGCAGCCTAGCACATTTGAAGCTGTTCTAGGAAGCTTTAATACCAACCTGTATTTTGTGGGAATTATGATGTTGATTCTGAATTTAGCAGGTCGTTTCATTGCGATGGAAATAACAAAAGAACAGGAACAGTTCTTTCAGAATCCGTGGGTCCGACGCTTCTTGATTTTTGTGGTTATCTTTGTTGCCACACGAAACCTGCTAATCTCGTTCTGGCTAACCATTATTGTTGTTCTTCTTATCGGATATCTCTTTAATGAGAATTCTCCCTTCTGGATTATTGGAAAAGGAGGGCAGAAAGAGGTATCAAAAGATCCAAAACCAGGGATGACTCCCGAGGAGATGGATATCTTTCGCCGACTCAATGAAAAGAAGAATCGCTATGACCAGGCAGCAGAACAATCCAAGAAGGATGCGGATAAAAAATCTAAGTTTGCAGATCCATCGTTGGTCTATTTGGCAAACATGAATTTATTGAATAGTGCCTAAATAGAATGAAATCTCACAAATACCATGCATCCTGTCATGATATCGCAATGTGGAAGGAGCATGAACTTGCCCATATTGGTCGTATTGCAACTATGAAAGACAAAGACCTTCAGTATTCCTATGCCTTGAGCACTGTCAATGGTCTCATGCATCTACGGGATGCCGTCTATGAACGCGTCCAAGAAACAAAGGACAAGGAACACCAAAAAGCATTTCAACAGACCCATGATGATGTTGTTCGGGCTCTGCAGCACTTGATTAAAGATTACAAAGTCAATCTGAACACCATTCGGGCCTTTAATGAACGCCATGTGCTCCGAGACTTTTCTTATTTACAACCAACCCGGCATACTAAGAAGGTTCGATTTATAACGCGTAAAAAAAATAGGAAGAACTAGTAGATATGTCCGATAGTAGCAGTTCTGGTTCCTATATGAGGACCTCTAGTCGGCGAAAGGCCTCTCCTGCTAAATCTGTTGGAAGCCGTCGGTCCACTACCTCGAAGCGTTCTTTTTTTATTAAGGCGGCGGCTACCACCGAGAAGCTCAGGTTGAAGCCAGGTCTGACCTTCGGAACTACAAAGGTCGGACCCGGCATTCGTGCCTTCCCTGCTCTTACAAATTCGTATAAGAGGGCCACGGCTCGGGCCACCCGACGATACCGTCGGGAACATTCGGGCTCCAATAATGATTTAACCATTACCGAAATTAAGAAGAAAGAGGCTGCCCAGAAGGCCAAGATGTTTCAAAGGCTTGGCAGGAAGGTAGGGCATGAATTGGGTGTCAAGGAGAAGAAGATTGTACTGAATGAGATAAATGCGGCATCCGTTAGCCGCACACCTAACATCAATGAGGTGGTTCACAAACTCAAACTCTTACCTGTCAAGAATGCAATTAAGGAGTTTGCCAAGAAGCAGCGGGAGCGTCAGAAGCATAATGCATCCCTTCGCAAGGCCCATAAGAAGGAGTTTGGTAAGTTCGAGGGCTTAGTAGGAAAGGATTTCAATGCTATTGAGAAAGCTATTCTTAAGAATGAGTCAGACCATGGAACACAATTGGATAGGAAATTAGGGAAAGAGGAGTATGAGGCTAGAAAGGCAAGAGTTGTAAAGGAGAAAGCTGATCTTGAGAAACGGATCAAGGCCGCCAAGAAGGTTGTTAAGGATGATTTTGCCCGGTTCTATAAAAGTACTGGCTCCGATAGGACCCCCTCCGAGAGCGAAGTTCTCGCTGTGGCCACCCTTGCAGCCCATGGCTTTGATGTAATGCCTGGAGAGCATCGGTATTTGAAGAAGCACTTAATCGATGAAATAACTACCTCTATACGCCAACGATTGGTTCGTCAGTTGTTTGAGGATGACGTGGAAGCCTGTGATGCGTGTGTTATGGAAGAGTATCTCAAGACGGCTTAAATTATTTAAAATTACTAATGAAAGAGTTAGAACCCTTTCATTAATAAACTACCACCTAATTAAGATTCTTAACGGTAAGTAGATATGTCCGATTCATCTGCATCCCCCCCTAAAAAGGCTACGGCCCGAAAATCAGCCAAAAGCGCCACACGTCGTGCCGCATCAGGCAGCAATAATTCCGCTGTTGCTCAGGAGCGTATGTATGCCAAGACGGCAAAAAGGCTGGGTATCAAGACCTTAACAGAGGACCACAAACGTTTTATTCATAATGCACTCAATTCAGCTTCTGTTAGTGGCTCTGTGAATGAAAAAGCGCTTATCAGGGGTCTCAAAGGGATTAAGGAACATGTGGCAGAGCTCAAGACAGCGGGGAAAAATGCGCATGAGGCGGGACTTGCAAAACGAACCAGGAGGGCCGACCGATTAAAGGCACGGTATGAGGAGGCCAAGGAAGGGGTGGCGACTGACCTCAGGCGTTTAGCGCGTTCTACAGGCAAGAAGGTGGCGGCCAAGGGCTCTCTGCACTTGGCCAAGCTTCGGGCTCATGGGTTCAATCTGTCTGTCGCGGATCATGTGCACTTAACTAAGCACTTGGGGGACAAGACAACGGAGCGTATTAAGGAGCGTTTGCGTCATGAAAGCCGTAAGAGTGCTCCTTGCGACCAGTGTGTAGTAGAGGATTATTTGACAATTGTCTAATTCGATTCTTAATGCTAAGTAGAATGCCTCCTCCTTTACCTAGAAGCCCTAGTGGTTCCGGTTCTGGTTCTCGTAAAACCAGTTCTTCCAGGTCATCCTATTCAGTCAGTCATTCAAATGGAAAAGACCCTCTACAAATTGCTAAATTAGTTGAGCTGCCACAAAAGGAAAAGACAAAGGCGCATCTTCGCCATTTTCTTAAAACGAAAGCCTACAAAACGAGAAATGCAAAACTGCGAACAGAAGCAAAGGCAGATGCAGCATTGCAAAAGCAGTATGCACGTATGCGAAAGACTGAAATGAGAAGGAAGAGGGCAAATGAGGTAGCTAGTCAAAGGGCTACACGAAAGAAGGCCCGAAATCTTCAACAAGGAAACAGGGAAATAAAGCGAGAAAAACGTGAATTCTATCACAACCTTGCGAAGAAGGTCCTAGGCAAGAACTTCTTAAGACCAGGACAAATATCGCTTGTAGAAAGGCATTTAGGGGAACGTATGTCAGTCAGTGGCTCTGCACAGGAAGAGACGCTCTATGAAGAGTTGCGGAGGTCTGAACGGGCGGCCCTTGAATATCGTAGTTCCTCGTCTTCATCTTCAAACTCAAACCATAGTGCGTATGACTTGTCTTCTTCTGGTTCGGGTCCCAAAAAACCACCGCCAAGGAAATATAAACCTATGGATGAGATGTAATTCGATTCTTAATGGTAAGTAGAATGGAGAATAGTCCGCGTTCAGGGAGTAATTCCTCTCATAAATCCTTTTTTAGAGTTACTTCAAAAAAGGCGCGGCCAACCCGGCATGCATCAAAAAATGCCCAGTTGACTCGGCATGCATCTGGTCCCTACAAAGGGCAACCAATTCTAAGATACGGTCCACAAAAAAATGCAAATAGCAATACTAATCATAATATACGTGGATTGGTTCGATGGCCTGATACTGAGCGAACAAGAGGATTTCGGCGATTCAGGGCGAACACAAAAGAGGCTAGACAGACGCTAAAAAATGCAAAGAAGAGGGCCTATGCGCTACAGGAAGGAAATCGAGAAATAGCACGGGAAAAACTGGCCATGTATCATGCACTTGCAAAGAAACTAAACAAGGATAAAAAATTCTTAACAAAAGAAGAACAGAAGGTTGTCGATAAATATGTGGAACATATGTCTGTAAGTCGTTCTTTGAACGAAGAATTGATTCTTAATGAGCTACGTAAGGTAGCTCATAAGGGGAAACGTGAAAAGCTTCGGCAGCAACAATTTAATGACCTTGCAAAATATGCACTGACTCTGCATTCACCAGGACTTCGTCGTTCAGGAGATATGGATGAAATGTGATACCGCTAAGATGAGTGCTAATATTACTATAAGCCAATACCGTTAAGAATTAGAGTCTTAACACTAGTGCTAATATAAAATTAAGCCTCCACCCATTATGGGTGGAGGCTTAATTTTATATTATGCGGTATATTGGCTTATACTAATTACAGTCTACGCCTCCCCCTTTAGGGGGAGGCAGTCCCGTATGTAAGACTCATATTCTAAGCCAAAGGCTTAGAATATGCATGGCTCTGAGTCAAAGGCTCAGAGCGACGGGACTTACCTACAGATTCAATGACATCGTATTTCCCGCAGGAAGCTGGGCCTTGCGCTTCCTTCCCCCTCCTGATGTCCGCGCTGTGGCTACCGACCCTGACTGCGACTGCACATCATCGCTGTGAATACTCTGAATCTCTGATAACGCTGCCCTGGCAGCGGAAGGATTCATGGCAGGGGGTTCAGGACGGAGAGGGGCTGACGGCATAGGGCTAAAGATGGGATGCGAGTTCGTCTCCGCCTCGCGCACCTCCTTAAACGTATTCAAGATATCATCCACGCCCGAGGGTCCTGACATCTCACGACGCTTGACAGGAGGTGCCTGTTGCGCCATGTTCATCGGCTGATTTGGAGGCTGGTAGAAGGCTCCTGCGTTCTGGTTCTGCATTCCAGGCGGCATCGGCATCTGCATTCCTTGCGGCATCTGCATTCCCTGAGGAACGCCCATGGCCGCCCCCATGAAATTACCAAAGCCCGGTCCTGCCGCCTGAGCGGCGGCGGCCGCCATCTGCTTTGCCAAGCCCGGATTGTTCTTCAGAATGTCATCCATGGACATATTGCCAATCTTGGATCGGAAGAATGAGTTGCTCATGTGGAACATGAAGCCCGAACCGACCATCATAAACAGAAGACGGGCCTCAGGAGGCATATTGCCCTTGCCCTTATACTTGTCGTAGAGCTCCTCAAAGACCTCGTCATAATCATCGACATTTTCGTGGACAGACTCAGACCATCCATCCAGTTGCCAGTCAAAGGGATTGAACTTGTTGTTCATAAGCTCCATGCCCGTCACAAGTCCCATCATCATCTGGCGCTGGAACTTGATGGACCCCTCCAGATTCCTTGCATCCATGAGCCTTTCAAACTCCATCTTAATCTCCTCCAGCGAGTTGTCCATCGTGAAGCGCTTCGAAATCGTAAAGCCCTTGCCTTCTAGGCGCGACAACTTATTAATCAAGTCCGCCTTCTCCTTGCGCTCCTCTTCAGGTGATAAGCGCTTCAGAGGGGCTGACAGCGTTATGCCGGGACCGGTAGCCGTCTGCGTATTGTCCATGTAAGAAGGAGCCGATGATTCACGATTAACCGTTACCTCTGGAACCTCTGCACTCATAGGGATATCAAATGCATTGGACTCGAGAGGTTCTGCCTGGCCAATAGAAATTTCAGGTCCAGAGAAACTAGAACTAGAACTAGAACTAGAACTAGAACTGGGTCCAGGGTTGACTACCACATTTCTAGAACTGCTCATGGCCTTGCTGTTCGTCAATAATCCAAATCCGAGATCATCCCCTAGGCTGCCACCCTCGCCGCCCAGCTCAATAACGTTTCCAATATCACTGCTCATGCGAGGCTCCACAAGGCTCTCTGCAAAGTTCTGCATATCATGAATGGTGATGGGCTCGTTCATATCCTGAATGCCCCTGGATTATTTAAGCTTCGT
>Ga0114964_10001236_pt1 | contig 18757 bp, 13 predicted proteins | sample C_131016_MF_Meta_FD_92638 | JGI IMG/M metagenome (GOLD analysis project Ga0114964, IMG submission 92638) | Freshwater microbial communities from Lake Croche, Canada to study carbon cycling - C_131016_MF_MetaG | ecosystem: Environmental > Aquatic > Freshwater > Lake | place: Lake Croche, Canada... | reverse complement strand
TATTTGGATGGTCTTAATTATGTGAACCTCAATCTTTAAGGTAGGATACAGGTTGTGTATTTACCAAGGATTCGAGGACGGCAAAGGTAGGGAATTTCGGCTTCAAATAAGCAACAATTAGGGGAGCCACCCCATGTTCGCTTTCCCAATGTCCTATATCTACCAGTAAAATCTGCCCATCCGCCTCAAAAAAGTCATGGTATTTGAGGTCGCTGGTGATAAAACAGTCGGCATTTCGTGCTTTGGCATCGGCAATTAAAAAGCTGCCCGATCCACCACATAAAGCAATGGTTTTCAAGGGTTTTTTTGTAAAGGCGGTATGTTTGATGACGCTCACAGGTAATTTTTCTTTGATCCATTTTAAAAATTCTGCCTCGTCGGTTTCAAGCGGCAGTTCGCCAATTAGACCGGAGCCAATTGCACCCCCATTTTGGTCTTTAAAACCGGGTTTAGGGGTTAAAATTTTTCTATTTTCTAGGCGAAGTCGATCTGCCAGGGTTTTGTTGACCCCATCTAGCAAACTGTCTAAATTGGTATGAATTGCATAAAGGGCAATGTTGTTTTGAATGGCTTTTACAAGCACTCTAGACACATAATCATTGCTATTAAATTGTTTGACCCCTTTAAAAACAATGGGATGATGGCTCACAATGAGGTTGCATCCTTTGGAAATGGCTTCCTCTACGACTGCCTCGGTGCAATCTAAGGAGCATAAAACGCCAGTGCAATTTAAGTCGGGGTTACCAACAATAAGTCCGGCATTGTCATAGGGTTCTTGCCAAGCAAGCGGCGCCCAATCTTCCAAGGCGGATATAATTTTACTAATTTGCATTCCTAAAATTAAATATTATTGCCAACTATTTAGATTTTAAATTGTTAAAGTAAGATGCAAAAGGCAATCTCTATATTTTGGTTTAGACGCGATTTAAGATGGCAGGACAATGTGGGCTTGTACCATGCGCTTTACCAGGCCAAATTAAAAGGACATCAAGTTTTACCTATTTTTATTTTTGATAAAAATATTTTAAGTCAATCCGAAGAAAAGGCAGATAGAAGGGTAGATTTTATTCACCAAACCCTAACGCGTTTGCAATCCGATTTAGTAACTAAAGGAAAATCGTTTTGGGTGCAATATGGAACGCCCACGGAAGTTTTTGAAAAGTTGTTTAAAGATTTTAAGATAATATCTGTTTATACCAATCATGATTATGGTCCTAAGGCCAATGCAAGAGATGCGGCGATTGAAAAATTGGCTTCAACCAATGGAGCTAGTTATCATCCTTATAAGGATCAAGTTATTTTTGAAAAAGACGAAGTAATTAAGGACGATGGGAAACCTTATACCATTTATACTCCTTATGCGAATAAATGGAGAACAGTTTGGGCGCAACAAATTCCTAAGAAACATCCCTCCGAAAAGTTGCTCGATTATTTTTTAGATACGAAGGTTTTCAAACTGCCTACTTTAAAAGCTATTGGTTTTGAAAAAACAGATTTAGTGATTCCTCCAATGCAGTATGATACCAAGTTGATAAAAAATTATACAGAGCAAAGAAATTTTCCTGCGCTAAATGCCACCACCCATTTAAGTGTGCATTTGCGTTTTGGAACCATCTCTGCAAGATCATTGGCTTTAGAAACGCAAAGTTTAAATGCTACTTTTTTTAATGAACTCATTTGGCGCGATTTTTATCATATGATTTTGTGGCATTTCCCGCAAGTGGCCGAAGGAAAGTCCTTCAAGCCTAAATATGATTTTATAGAATGGCGCAACAATGAAAAAGAATTTGAAGCTTGGTGTGAAGGAGGCACGGGATATCCAATTGTCGATGCGGGTATGCGAGAATTAAACACCACCGGTTTTATGCACAATAGAGTTCGGATGATTGTTGCTAGTTTTTTAACCAAGCATTTGTTAATTGATTGGCGTTGGGGCGAAGCTTATTTTGCACAAAAATTATTAGACTTTGATTTAGCTGCCAACAATGGTGGCTGGCAATGGGCCAGTGGAAGTGGTTGTGATGCGGCGCCTTATTTTAGAGTATTTAATCCGCGCTTACAAACAGAAAAGTTTGACAAAGATTTAAAATACATCAGGCATTGGGTTCCCGAATTTGATTCTTTACATTATCCCCAACCCATCGTTGTGCATGAAGATGCTCGTGTACGCGTATTGGCCGCCTATGCAAAAGCCTTGAAAGAATAATAATTATTTGTGTAGAGTAGAAAATGTTTTTTCTAATTGTGCTATCGCTTTTCTTCCCGTATCGCCCATGTCAATACTAAAATCGTTCACATATAAATCTATATGTTGACGCATCACTTCTTCAGACATTTCTTGAGAATGATTTTTTATATAGGCAGGTAAAATATCGTAACTATTGGCAAATGCAAACTCAACACTTTCTTTGATAAGGGCATCTACCATTGCAATATCATTCGGGTTAATATCATTGCGCGCAATAATTCCGCCAAGTGGGATAGGGGCATTAAAGGTTTCTTCAAAATTAGTGCCCAGGTCCATCCATTTGCTTAATCCCTTAGCGGCATAAGTAAATCGGTTTTCATGAATAATCACGCCTGCATCCACAGCACCGCTTAATACTGCTGCTTCAATATCATTGAATACTAAAAATGTTTTATTTTTAACCTTAGGAAAAGCCAAGCTAAAAAGTAAGTGGGCGGTGGTATTGATTCCAGGAATGGCCACGCGCATCAAAGCCTCATCTGGCTTACCTTCTGGCTTATTGATATCTTTCTTGTAAATTAATAATGGTCCAACCCCTTTACCTAAAGCACCACCACTTTTTAATAAACGGTAAGTATTTTTTACCAAGGGCCATACGCCGTAACTAATTTTTGAAAAAGGAAGTTTGCCTGCAATGGCCCATTCGTTTAAGGTTTGTACATCTTGTAAATGCACTTTAAAACTATAGCCTTTGGTATCAATTTTTTGATTCACTAAAGCATCAAAAATAAAAGTATCATTGGGGCAGGGAGAAAATCCAATTTCAAACTCAGGCATGGTTGGGCAATTTATGAAGTGCGTCTAAGTATTGCAATAAGGTTTCATTTAAATTGTAAATAGCTTCTTTCATTTCCCACTTGGCTTTATTTCGTTCGCCCACATAATTAGAAATGGCACGAATCTGCATAAAAGGAATATTTAAATCACGACCAATATAATGCAATGCAGCCCCCTCCATGGATTCTAAAGCTGCTTTATAACGCCCATGGTATAAATCTATTTTATTTTTTTCGGTGCTAATGGTATTTACTGTCACCCCTTTTTTAGTAGGAAGGTTTAAAACATTGTATTGTTTCAACCAAGGGTTGGGCAAAGATTTTTTTTCGTAAGGCGCGTCGTTCGGTTTATCCAATTTCAAATCAAATAAATCTTTCCAAACTTTATTTTCCATAACTCCAATATCGCCAGCAAAATCATCTTTCACAGCAAATACTTTACCCAATGGAATTTTTTTATCAAAGCATCCGCAAATACCTACTTGAATAATAATAGTAGGCGTTTCTTGTACAAACATTTTCATGAGTGAAACGCTACTGGCCAATAAGCCAATACCCGATTCGTGAAAACCAACCGAAAAACGTTTGTTGTTGGTTGCAAAAGCAGGGTTAATTTTTTGATAAGTGGGCATCCATTCCCCATTGGTAGCCGCCGTAATAATTACACGCATACCACAAAGGTCGGGAAAGGCCTGTGAAAAATGGTTATCTTGCCCCTCAAATTTATATCTTTACAGAAATATTGGAGACATGGTGTATCTAACGAGGGCGGAACATTTTAATGCAGCACACAAATTGGCCAATCCCAATTGGAGCAAGGAAAAAAATGAGGAAGTGTTTGGGCTATGTGCGAATGAAAATTGGCATGGGCATAATTATGAACTATTTGTAACAATCAAAGGCCATCCTCATCCTGATACTGGATTTTTATATGATGTAAAGAAGCTGAGCGTTATTATTAATAAGTACATTATTGATGAATTAGACCATAAGAATTTAAATGTAGATGTGCCTTTTATGAAAGGCAAAATGTGTAGTACCGAAAATTTAGTCATCGCCATTTGGCAACAATTGCAACCTCATATTCCTAAGGAGGTGCAATTACATAGTATTAAGCTTTACGAGACCCCCCGCATTTTTGTGGAATATTTTGGCGAGTAGCTACATGGACTGCCTCCAATCTGTCCTAAAATATTGTCGAAAAAGGTTAAATTTCTTAAACGTTTATCTTTTTATCTAAAAGAGTAAACAAAACAAAGCCTTCCACGTTATTATTATTGTAACTTTGTCCTCTTAATTTGGAAGCATGGAACAAAAAGTAGCGGTATTCAGAAAAGAGCATTTTAATGCCGCTCACAGGTTGTTTTGTGCCGACTGGACGACCGAAAAAAACACAGCTGTTTTTGGACCCTGTGCCAACCCAAATTACCATGGACATAATTACGAACTAGTGGTACAAGTCAATGGAATTCCAGATCCGAAAACCGGATTTGTAATTAACACGAAAGAATTAAGTTCCATAGTTAAAGAAGAAATTATTTCCAGATTTGATCACAAAAATTTAAACTTAGATACCGAAGCTTTTAAAGATATAAATCCAACTGCTGAGAACATCGCTATCGTTATTTATAATTTAATTAGACCACGTATTCAAAAGGAATTAGACTTAAAAATAAGGTTGTATGAAACAGAAAGAAACTTTGTCGACTACCCCGCTTAATCAAGAGCACATCGATTTAAGTAATTTATTGCTAGAAGAAATGGGCGATGAGCACAAAGCGAGTTCGGTGGAAACACCTTTGCGCGCTGATGCTTTTGATATAACTGATGAGGAGAAAGTAGCAGCTATTGCGCCGCATTTCAAGGCCATCATGGAAATTTTGGGATTGGATTTGCAGGATGATAGTTTAAGAGGCACACCAATGCGTGTTGCTAAAATGTATGTGAAAGAATTGTTCCAAGGATTGAATCCGGCAAATATGCCAAGCATGACATTGTTTGAAAATAAATTTCAGTACAATGAAATGTTGGTGGAAAAGAATATTAATTTTTATACGAACTGCGAGCATCACTTTGTTCCTTTTTTCGGTAAAGCGCATGTAGCTTATATAAGTAGCGGTAAAGTAATTGGATTAAGTAAGTTAAATAGATTGGTAGAATATTTTTCGAAGCGTCCTCAAGTGCAAGAACGCTTGACCATGCAAATTGGAAAAGCATTGCAAACCGTGTTGCAAACGCAGGATGTAGCGGTCATGATGGACGCCAAGCATTTATGTGTTTCCAGTAGAGGGGTAAAGGACGATAGTTCTAATACTATAACTACTTATTTTGGCGGTAAGTTTCAAGAAGAGAAAACGAAGATTGAGTTCTTAAAATACATTGATATCAACGAATAGATGGTTTTTGGTTTAGTTAGTAGTAATAAATGAATGGCGAAGTAAACTTCGCCATTTTTATTTAGTTTTGTAAAAACGATTTTACATGTCAAAAAATGCATTTGTATTCCCAGGACAAGGAAGTCAATTTGTGGGAATGGGTAAAAATTTATACGAGACCAATGCTACAGCCAAAGAAATGTTCGAAAAAGCCAATGAAATAGTAGGTTTTAGAATAAGTGATATCATGTTTACCGGAACTGATGAGCAGTTAAAACAAACCAATGTAACGCAACCTGCAATTTTTATTCATTCCGTAGTAGCTTATTTAACCATGCCTGCAGAAAATACGGTCGCACCTGATATGGTGGCTGGGCATAGCTTAGGAGAATTTAGTGCACTGGTGGCCAATAAAACTTTAAGCTTTGAAGATGCACTACGTTTAGTAAGTGTGCGTGCCAAAGCCATGCAAGCTGCTTGTGAAATACAAGCATCTACGATGGCAGCGGTTTTGGCATTGGCCGATGAAAAAGTAGAAGAAGTTTGTGCGCAAGTACAAAAAGAAACAGGAGAAGTAGTGGTACCTGCTAATTATAATTGTCCAGGGCAATTGGTAATATCTGGAAGTATCAAAGGAATTGAAGTGGCCTGCGAGCAAATGAAAGCGGCCGGTGCAAAGCGCGCGCTAGTATTACCCGTTGGTGGTGCATTTCATTCTCCTTTAATGAATCCTGCAAAAATTGAATTAGCTGCAGCCATTGAAGCAACAACTTTTAACACACCAATTTGTCCAGTATATCAAAATGTGGTGGCTACTGCAGTAACCGATCCTGCTCAAATAAAACAAAACTTAATTGCACAATTAACAGGTGCCGTAAAGTGGACACAAACTGTGCAAGCCATGGTAGCCGATGGAGCAACTCATTTTACGGAAGTAGGTCCAGGAAAAGTTTTACAAGGTTTGGTGCAAAAAGTTTTTAAGGAAGCGGTGGTGTCGGGGGTGCAATAAGTACTGTAACAATTTTCGATTAAAAATGAATGGAACAATTTACCCATTCAGGATCAAAATTGGCATCGTACTTTTTATAAAAATTAATGGCGGGTTCATTCCAATCCAATACCTGCCAATTCATCCCTTTCAATTTTTTTTCTTTTGCTTCTTGTATCAATTGATCAAACAATAAGCTGCCAATTTTTTTTCCGCGCATTTCTTCGGTGACTAAAATATCTTCTAAGTACATTCTTTGTCCTTTCCAAGTAGAATAACGAATATAATACAAGGCCATGCCCACCACTACGCCACTTACTTCTGCTACAAAGGCCCACCATACTGGGTTTTTCCCAAAGCCACTTTCCTCAAAATGAGCCAATGTTACAGTTACTTCTTCTGGTGCTTTTTCGTACACTGCTAATTCTTGTATTAATTCTAACAAACGAACACAGTCTGTTTTTTTAGCACGGCGAATTAGAATATCCATTAGAATAGTTTATAATGATTACAAAAAAATTGAAATTATATTTTGGCTAAGGCTTGTGTTAAATCAGCTTCCAAATCTTCTATATTTTCTATGCCTACGCTCATTCTGATTAAACCATCGGTGATGCCATATTTTATTCTTTCTTCTCTTGGTATACCATAATGAGTCATGGAAGCAGGATGAGAAACTAAAGTATCTACGGTACCTAAGGAAACGGCACGCGTACATACTTCTAAAGCGTCGATAAATTTTTTGCCTGCATCAATTCCACCTTTTAATTCAAAACTTATTAAAGGAGCATGTTGTTTCATTTGTTTTTTTGCAATGGCGTGATCTGGATGGCTTGCTAGTCCTGTATAATTTACTTTTTCAATAGCAGGATGTTGGTCTAAAAAGGCAGCTACTTTAGCTGCATTGCTGCAATGCCTGTCCATTCTAATTTCTAAAGTTTTCATGCCTTGTATTAACAAGTAGGAATCAAATGCATTGGAATTGCCTCCTAATAATACATGCCATTTCCAAACCTTAGACTGCATAAATGCAAGGTCTTTCCCAAGCAGCACACCATGTAGAGCAGAGCCATGCCCATTTAAAAATTTAGTAGCAGAATGAAATACAAAATCGGCGCCCAATGCGAAAGGTTGTTGCAAATAAGGTGTGGCTACCGTATTGTCAACTGAAACTTTAATTCCATTTTGGTGCGCTATTTTACAAATTGCTTCAATGTCTACACACTGTAAGGTAGGATTGGCGGGCGTTTCAAGGTGTATTAATTTAATACCTGTATTTTCTTGAATTGTTTTTTCTAATAATTTTAAATCACGCACATCTATCAAAATGGTTATAATGCCCGCTTCTGTTAAAAGTTTTTGCATTAATTCTTGTGTGCCACCATATAAAGAAAAATGAGAGACCAATGTATCACCAGCGCTAAGATTGCTTAAAAACAAAGTACTCATGGCTGCTTGACCACTGGAATGCAATAATGCTTTCAATTCCAGGGGAGCTCCAGTTTCATTGGTTAAACCATGGGCTTCCAATGCTTCGATTGTTTTTTCTGCAGCCACAAAAGTAGGGTTGCCCCATCTTGAATAGATGCGCGTTTTATCAGTTCCCTTAAATCGCTCCATTCCTTCATCGGTAGAATCAAAGGTAAAAGTGGAAGTTGCATAAATAGGGGTAGTATGAGAGAAATTATCGTTCTCTTTATTTGCAGTATGCAATGTCAATGTACTAATGCCTTTAAATTTCTTATTTTTCATAACTACAATTTGAATAAATATAACACTTTTTAGTAAGCCCCTTTATGCCCGGGTGCTTGCCATTTTTCCAAGGTCAAAATTGATCCATTTGGTTGCCGGGACAGATCCTGTAAGGCTGGTTAAACCGGCATTCAATGTAGACATTAATAGTGATCATTTATTTTGACTTGCAAATATCTGAAATTTTGGCTAAGAATTGGGCCAAATGGCCATTTTTCGTTGCTTATGTGCTAAATTTGAACACATTATGATAGCATTTCTACAAGGCAATTTTGTACAATTAACACCAGCTAAACTTATCGTCGAAGTAGGGGGTGTTGGCTACGAGGTACATATTAGTTTAAATACCTATGAGGCCATCTCTAAAAAAGAGAAAGGCTTGCTACATACCTACTTGCACATTACTGAAAATGCGCAGGTGCTTTTTGGTTTTTTTGATCAACAAGAGAAGGAATTGTTTTTGCAATTAATTAGTGTTTCTGGAGTGGGTGCTAGTACCGCTAGAATGATGTTGTCTGGCATGCAACCAGAAGAAATTATTAGAGCCATTGTTCAAGGCGATGCAAGACAACTAGAGCAAATCAAAGGCATTGGGAAAAAGTCGGCCGAAAGATTGGTGCTTGAATTAAGAGATAAGCTATCAAAAATAAATATAAATAACAACCCGACTGGAGGTTTTGCTTTGACTAATAAAAATACCCCCCACCAAGATGCTGTTCAGGCATTGATTTCATTAGGCATTCAAAAAGCGATTGCTGAAAAAGCAGTGGACAAAACCATGCAAGCAGAAGGCGCAGCAGTAAGTTTAGAAACTTTAATCAAGGCAGCGCTTAAAAACTGCTAATATTTAAAATATAATTTCAATCCTTTTGAAAATAGTTCAAACGGTTTTATTGTTCTGTTTTTTACTTCTTTTTGGGAGTCAAATAACAGCGCAAGTGAAAACCGCTTTGAAAGTACCTTTTGCAGATACCATCATTAACAAAGGGAAGGATACTATTAAAATAAAATTTGGGAAAGATACCGTTCATTTTCCCATTGCGGACAAACGTGGCGATTTCTTGTCTGATCCAAGCAAGAATCCTTTCGAATTTCATGATACCAGTGTTTTAAAAAGAAGGGTAGAATACGATCCCAAAAATAAAAGTTATTCTATTACAGAAATGGTGGCGGGTAAACCACAGCGAATTCCGGCTACTTTAAGTTTTGATGAATTTTGGCAGCTAAAAACGAATAAAGATGAGCAAGCTTATTTTATGCAGCGTGCCAATTCCTTGGGTACTTTAAATCGTAAAATAAGCCGACCCAAAGCAAAAGTGTATGATAGTTATTTTGATCGATTGTTTGGCAAAACTGGTTCGGATTTGAAGGTAGATATTAAACCAGTGGGCGAAATAAATATAAAAGCAGGGTATCAAGGTCAAACGGTAGACAATCCAACATTGCCAGAAGCAGCGCGTAAAAATGGAGGCTTTGATTTTGATGCCAATACTAATTTTAGCATGAATGCAAGTATTGGAGATAAATTAAAAATCCCAATTAATTTAAATTCTTTATCGAATCTTGGTTTTGACAATCAAATTAAATTAAGTTATAAAGGGAAAAAAGATGAAATTGTAAAAGCCATAGATGCAGGGAACATTAATTATATTTCTAGAAGCACTTTAATACCAAGCACTCAAAATTTATTTGGAGTTAAAACTCAATTGCAATTTGGTAGGCTATTTGTAACTGCTGCATTGGCCAATCAAAAATCGCAAAGGCAATCTATGAATTTGCAAGGAGGAGCTACTACGCAGCACTTTCAAAAAAGGTTGGATGATTACGAGGAAAATAGACACTTCTTATTGGCTCAATATTTTAGGAACAATTACAATAAGGCCATGAGTAATTTGCCAGTGGTAAATTCTCAAGCACAAATTAAAAAAATTGAAGTTTGGGTAACCAATCGAAATGGACAAACTACCAACGCTAGAGACATTGTGGGCTTGGCAGATTTGGGAGAGTCTAGACCGAGTAAAAAAAGTTTAGAAACCAATCCTGGAAATGTCTACCCAGACAATAGTTCCAATAGTTTGTATCCTTCTATCATCAACGATCCAAAATCAAGAAATCCATCTGATGTTTCCACCATACTAGCCATGCGTGGGTTAAGGTCGTCTGAAGATTATGAAAGAACTTTTGCTCGAAAGTTAACCGAGAACGAATATTTTTTTAATCCTCAAATTGGATTTTTATCCTTAAACATCCCATTGCAACCAGATGAGGTGTTGGCAGTGGCGTTTCAATATACTTACAATGGCAGGGTGTATCAAGTGGGTGAATTCTCTGACAACATTGCGCTCAATCCCAACAACGGGGTGCAGCAAATCATGTTTTTAAAATTGATAAAAGCTACAACGCAAAGGACCGATTTGCCTATTTGGGATTTGATGATGAAGAACGTTTACTCATTAGATTTGTTTGGCACCATTCAGCCAACCGATTTTCAATTGAATGTATTGTATGAAGATCCAAGTTTGGGTCAAAAAAGATATTTGCCAGTTACAGATGCAGCAGTAAATGGGCAGGCCTTGATAAAAATTTTACAATTAGATCGTTTAAATAGTAGAAACGATCCGCAACCGGATGGTGTTTTTGATTACGTGGAAGGCTTTACAGTTTTATCCAAAATGGGAAGAATCGTTTTTCCTTTATTAGAACCATTTGGAGACGATTTAAAAAATATTGCATTCAAGAAATTATTTCAAACGGATAGCGTCAAGGCCAATAAATATTTATTTCCTCAATTGTATCGTAATATAAAATCTGAAGCGCAAACCTATACCAATCTCAATAGATATGTGATGGAAGGGCAGGTGAAAGGTGCAGGCGGGGGATCTGAGATTAGTTTAAATGCTTTTAATGTGCCACAAGGTTCTGTGACAGTAAGAGCAGGTGGGCAGATATTAAAAGAAGGAACCGATTATATCGTGGATTATGGATCTGGAACGGTTAGAATTATTAATCCTGGGATTTTAAGTTCGAATATTCCAGTGAATGTTTCTTTCGAAAATAATTTAGGATTTGGTTTTCAAGAAAGAGGTTTTAGAGCATTGCGTTTAGATTATATGGCGACTAAAAACTTCAATCTTGGTTTTTCTACCCAGCGCCTTAGCGAACGTCCTTTTTTTACGAAAACGAATTTTGGATCGGATCCTATCAAAAATGCGATGTATGGCGTAGATTTTAATTACAAAGGAGAATTGCCAAGCATTACTAAAGCTTTAAACAAATTGCCTTTTTATAAAACAAAAGCCAAGTCTTACATCACCACTTATGGCGAAGCTGCATATTTACAACCAGGGCATGCGCAACAAATTGGGACAGGAGGAAGTGGTTTGGTGTATTTAGATGATTTTGAATCTACCAGAACCAATATTGATTTACGTTTCCCTTTTACCTCTTGGGCATTGTCTTCTACACCCATGGATAGATTCAAAGAGGGCGCTTTGTCAGACTCCATAGACTACAATAAAAACAGAGCTCGCATTGCTTGGTATACCATTGAGCCTGTTTTGCAAGACAGAAACAGTTCCAATAATCCTATGAGTTCGAACTTGCCAGCATTAAGTGATCCAAGAGTGCGTCAAGTTTTTACCAATGAACTTTTTCCTAATAAGACAACGAATATTACAGATGTTCAGTTGCCTACTTTTGATTTAACGTATTATCCTAAGGACAGAGGTCCTTACAATTATAATTTTAAAGATTTAAATACCAAAGGACAATTTGTTAATCCAACAGAGAAGTGGGGTGGTATTATGCGGGCATTGGATCAAACCGATTTTGAAACCAATGTCATTGAATATGTTGAATTTTGGGTACAAAATCCTTTTCTTAAATCTCCAGCCACGAGTGGAAAGTTGGTGTTAAATTTGGGGAATGTAAGTGAAGACATTTTAAAAGATGGAAGACGCTTTTATGAAAATGGGTTACCTACTCCTACTTTACCTGCCTCTATTGACAGTTCAAACTGGGGAAAAGTACCTACCAATCCCATTCAAGTAACCAATGCTTTTAGCAACAATCCGGATGACAGAAAATATCAAGACGTTGGATTAGATGGATTGAATGATGAAGAAGAGCGTTTAAAAAGAAAGAATGTTATTGATCAAATTACCAATACAACAGTTAAGCAACAATTCTTAAATGACCCAAGTGCGGATAACTACAAATGGTACAGAGACGATTCGTATACCGCATCGAATGCAGGTATTTTGGACAGGTACAAATATTTCAACAATACACAAGGCAACTCTCCATTGGCGGGAACCAGTGTGTATAGTAGTGCTGCCACTATGCTGCCAGACAATGAAGATTTAAACAGAGACAATACTTTAAATGAATCCGAATCTTACTGGGAGTATGTGATAGATTTGAAAAAAGGAAATTTAGGGGTAGGTAAAACCGCTTACATCACTGATTCTAAACAAGTCACAGCTACCTTAGCAGATGGATCACAAAGTGTTGAAGATTGGTATTTATTTAGAGTGCCTATTCGTGATCCACAGAAAAATGCCATTGGAGGTATTACCGATTTTAGGTCTATTCGCTTTATGAGAATGTACATGACAGGCTTTGAGGATTCTATTACACTTCGTTTTGCTAAATTAGATTTGGTAAGAAATCAGTGGAGACAATATGCCAACGAGATTGATAGTTCTGGAAATTATAAAACCATTGGTGCCGACAACACTTCCTCCATCAATACCTTGGCCGTAAGTATTGAACAAAATGGAAGCAGACAACCTGTCAACTATGTCATTCCTCCAGGTATTGAACGCGTTCAATTGTTAAGTAACAATGGCGTGAATTTATTACAAAATGAACAAGCATTAAGTGTTCAAATAAATCATTTGCAAAAGGGAAAAACACCTCGAGGTATTTTTAAGACGATGAATATTGATATTCGTAAGTACGGAAATCTATCTATGTTTTTACATGCCGAAAGTCAAATGAATACTGCGAGTCCAATTAAGGACAAGGAGCTTACAGCCATCATTAGAATGGGACAGGATTTTCAAAATAACTTTTATGAAATAAGAATCCCTTTAAAAGTGACTCCAAAGGGAACTTATACGAGTGTTACTGCAGATGCAGTTTGGCCAGAATCAAATAGTATGAATTTAAATTTAAATGATTTGGTCAATCTTAAATTACAAAGAGATAAGCAACATTTCTCTTATACTGCAAAATTTCCAATGACAGTGACTTCTGGAACAAATGCGGGTCAAAGGTATTCAGTAATGGGGAATCCGAATTTAGGAGAAATTAGAGGCATTATGATTGCGTTTGAGAACAGCTCGACCAATGAATATGTAGATGCGGAAGTATGGATGAATGAATTAAGATTGTCTCAAATGGACGAGAGTGGTTCTTATGCTGCATTGGGTAAAATGGATTTAATATTAGCAGATTTGGGAAATCTATCCATCTCAATGAATAAGCGGACGGCTGGCTTTGGTACCATAGAGCAAAGCATGAATCAAAGGGCCAAAACGGGGGTTACCCAATTTGATATTGCTACCAATATTGATGCAGGTAAATTACTCCCTAAGCAAATTAAAATATCCATACCTGTTTTTGCTGGTTTGAATAAATCAATTGAAAATCCAGAGTATGATCCATTTAATAAAGACATTAAATACGATCAAGAAATCAATACTTTGCAAGGACGTCAGAGAGATTCAGTGATTAACCTTTCTACCAATCAGTCCACCATAAAAACCTTAAACTTTACTAACGTACGCGTATTGCCTAAGGGTAAACCTACTTTATTAAGTATCAGTAATTTTGATGTAAGTTATTCCTATTCGCAACTATTACAAACCAGTCCTGTCATTGAACAAAATAAAATGACCAAACAAAGGGGAGCTGTGGGATATACTTTTAACAACCAAGTGAAAAGTATAGAGCCCTTTAAAAAACTAATCAAAACCAATTGGCCATGGCTTACTTGGATGAAGGATTTTAATTTTAGTCCTGCACCAAGCTTAATCAGTTATAGAACTGTTTTGGATAGGCAGTATGGAGAATATACGCCAAGAATCATCAATTCCTCTGATAGAAGTATAGATAAGGTAGAAACTACTTACGATAAATATTTTACTAAAAGTCAGTTGTTTAATATGCGTTGGCCATTTACTAGATCTTTGAATATGGATTTTTCTGCCAACATGAATTCTATCATTGATGAACCTGATGGGCCCAATGGTACGCTTACTTCAAAAGATTTGTTAACTAGAATTGTACCCGTAATTAATAGTGGAAGAAACACACTTTACAGTCAAAAAGCAAGTATGAGGTATGATTTGCCCACCACTAAATTACCACTCACCAATTGGATTTTAGCCAATGTAAATGCAGCAACCAGTTACAATTGGGTTGGTGCAAGTAGGCTGGCCGTGGAATTAGGAAATACCATCGAAAATACCTTGGCGTATCAAGGCAGTGTGCAATTGAATTTTAACACGCTTTATAAAAAATCAAAATTTTTAAATGCAGCTATAAGCGATGAAAAAGTAGCAGTCAAGCAAGCCATTATCAATCCATTGGCCACCAAAATATTAATGACCAAGTCAGAAGCATTGGCAGGAAAGATTGGAAAGGCAAGAGACTCCACGTTGAAAAAATGGAGAGAAGCAAGAAGGCAGGAACGCATTGCACAGAGAGTGTTAAAAGCCAATGAACAGATAAATGTGCCCGGCAGTATAAAAACAATTGCCAGGTTTTTAACCATGTTAAAAACAGCAAGTGGCGATTACACAGAAAGTTTTAACAGTCGACTTCCAGGATATGACGGGAATGTAGAATTTTTAAATAAAACGGGAACAGGTTTTTCGCCAACGATTGATTATATGTTTTTAGGAAAGCAGCCCGATTCCAATTGGCTCAATGATCAATACACCAATCATCAAATTAAAAGAGATCCTAATTTTAATATGATTTTTAGACAAACTTTTGACCAAAAGTTTTCTTTTAGAATGATGGTGGAACCTATTAAGACTTTAATCATTGATGTAATGGTCAATAAATCTTATATCAAAGAGTATACCGAATTGTTTAAGGATACCAATTACAATGCAGCGGCAACCAATTACAACAATCCAACCCATGCGAATCCATTGTCTGCAGGCGGATTTAATATTAGTTATATGGCATTGAATACTTTCTTTTCAACCCATAATCCCAATGTAATTTCTACGCAGTTTAAAGCTTTTGAAGATTATAGACAGCAAATTTCTTTGCGTGTTGCTGCCAATAATGAGTATTGGAACACCATTGCAAATAAAGCTAAAACGCCCGAAGGTTATGCGGTTGGTTATAGCAAGTATGCTCAAGATGTTTTGATACCTGCATTTATTGCAGCTTATACGGGTCAGGATCCACAAAAAGTAAGTTTATTAAATCAAACCAATTCAAGTATCAGGTCCAATCCATTTTCTGGAATGTTGCCAAAGCCCAATTGGAATATTTTATACAATGGGCTTGCCAAAACTCCTTTGCTATCCACTATCTTTTCAAACATTACTTTAACCCATGGCTACAATAGTAATTTATCCATGAATGGATTTACTAGTTCTTTGATGTATGCCGATACGGGCAGAAGAAATGCACCTTCTTTCATAGACACAGTGAGTAAAAATTACATTCCTTATTTCTTAGTACCTAATATTACCATCAGTGAAAGGATGGAACCATTGATTGGAATTAATTTAACTACCATTTCGCAATGGTCACTTCGATTTGAATACAAGAAAAGCAGAATACTTTCATTAAGTTTAATTGATTATCAATTAAGTGAAAACAACAGTACTGAATATGTATTTGGAACAGCGTATCGAAAAAAAGGGTTAAAACTTCCTTTTACCATTCCGGGTTTGAACAACAATAAATTAAATAACGATTTAACTTTAAGATTTGATATGGCAATTCGTGACGTGTACAATAGCAATAGCAGATTAGATCAAAAAGAAGCGTATGGCACAGGAGGTCAAAAAGAGATAACGATACAGCCTTCTATTGATTATGTATTAAATAGCAAAATTAATTTGAAATTCTTCTTTGATCAAAGAAGAACCACGCCATATATTTCTTCCTCACCACCCATCACCAACACGAGGGCAGGGGTAAACATTAGAATTGCTTTGTAATTTTTTAAAGGCTTTATGCTTTTTTAAATGCCCATTTAATCAGTATTTTCCAAGTTACTTTTTTGCCATACATTAAAATGCCTGTTCGGTAAATGCGACCGCTAAGCCAGGTCGTAAACACAAATCCAGCAATCAAGGTAAGCATACTTAATATCAACTCCCAATAACTCACAGCACTGGGTACGCCATAAGCAACACGCGCCATCATCACCATCGGCGAACTAAATGGAATAAGACTTGCCCAAAAAGCAATTGGGGTATTGGGGTTTTGGGTTACCATATTGGTAATCAAATAAGACAATATCAAAGGCATGGTAATAGGGAACATTAAACTTTGTGCATCTTGCGGATCTTCGTTCACCGTACTTCCCACTGCTGCAAACAAAGCCGCGTAAAATAAATAACCACCTATAAAATAAAATATAAAACAGCCAATGATTAAAGGCCAATTGGCAGTAGCAATAGTGTGTTGAAAATTATAAATTTTAACTGCCGATTCGCTGGCTTGCATCATGCCACTTGTCATTTGCCCATTGTTTTGTTGTAAGCTGGCTACTTGGTGTTGTATATCGGCTGGTAAAAATCCAGCAGCGGCGCTGGTTAAGCTAATGATTAAAACAATCCACAATAAAAACTGAGTAAGTCCGACTGCGCCAATGCCAATTATTTTCCCCATCATGAGTTCAAAGGGTTTTACGCTACTTATAATTACTTCGGCAATTCGATTGGTCTTTTCTTCCATTACCCCGCGCATTACCATGGTGCCATAAATAAACATGGTAATGTAAATTAACAAACCACTGGCATAACCAATACCCATCGCTAAGCTAGCATTACTTTCTTTACTTGAATTGCCTTTGTCCTCATAGGCTTTTAATTCTGCAAATTGAGAAGCCTTATGTATGGAGTCTAGCACATTTTGATGAATGCCTGCTTCTTGTAACATTTGATCTTCAATGGCGCTATTGATTTTATTGGTGATGCTTTCTTGCATCATCAAACCCATCGATTTTTTTGACCTTAAAATATAATCCGACTTTTTGTTGTCATCGAATTTGGGTAAAATAAGAATATCAGTAAAACCTTGTTTTTGATAATTGCTAGTATCTACGTTGCTCGGAAAACTAAAATTGATTTGAGCGGTGTTTTTCAAAGAATTTTTTATAAATCCATTGGGATCCACCACTGCTATATTTCGGTGTTCTATACCTGAAATAGATAAATAGGCGGATGCAGCAATTAAGCCCACGATCAATAAGGGCATTAAAAAAGTAAGGATTAAAAAGCGCTTATTTTTAACGCGCGTGCTGTATTCTCTTTGAATGATTAACCAAATCTTATTCATAAATTATTTTTTATTCTTGAATATTTTGAAAAGCTCTCGCGCTGGCATGAGTACCTTCTACAAGATGTATAAAAATATCATTCAAGGAGGGCAGTACTTCGTTAAAACCAACCACTTGCGTTTTTTGAGCAAGTAATTGTTGTAATACATCATTGGAGCGGAACCCTTCGTTTATTTTAACCAATGTTTTACTAGCTTCCTTTCGAACAATGCTAAAAGCGGCGCTGTCTGATAAATTAATACCCGCTTCAGTTTCAATAGAAAAAATATTTTCTTTGAATTGTTGTTTGATGTCTACTACTGAACCGTCTAATATTTTCTTGCCTAAATTAACCAATACGATATGGTCGCAAATTTCTTCTACTTGCTCCATACGGTGGGTGCTAAATATAATGGTAGCTCCTTTTTTAGCTAAGGCGTATATTTCATCTTTAATTAAATTGGCATTTAATGGGTCTAATCCACTAAAAGGTTCGTCTAAAATAATCAATTGGGGCTCGTGCAAAACGGTAATTACAAATTGCAATTTTTGACTCATGCCCTTGCTTAAATCTTCTACTTTTTTATTCCACCAACTCTCCATTTCAAATTTCTTAAACCAATATTTTATTTTCTCAGTTGCATCCGACTTGGACAATCCTTTTAATTGTGCTAAATACAAAGCCTGTTCTCCAATTTTCATTTTTTTATACATGCCACGTTCTTCTGGCATATAGCCAATTTTTTGAATGTCATGGACAGCATCAAAAGGCTTGCCATCTAAAATAATGTCTCCACCATCGGGGTAAAAAATACCCGTAATCATTCTTAACAGGGTTGTTTTACCAGCCCCATTGGGTCCAAGTAATCCAAAAATACTTCCTTGGGCAATATCAAAACTAATATCGTCCACTGCCTTTTGTGTAGCGTAATATTTTTTCAAATTTTTCAAACTTAATACTGGATCCATCTTAAATGATTTATACTCAAATGTAGATTCATTTTTGTAATTGCAAAAGATTATATTGGAAGAACGGGAAAAGAAAATTAACAACGAAATTCTAAGCGGATAATAGGCTATATTCGTACTAAATTTAGC
>Ga0114964_10001233_pt1 | contig 18762 bp, 18 predicted proteins | sample C_131016_MF_Meta_FD_92638 | JGI IMG/M metagenome (GOLD analysis project Ga0114964, IMG submission 92638) | Freshwater microbial communities from Lake Croche, Canada to study carbon cycling - C_131016_MF_MetaG | ecosystem: Environmental > Aquatic > Freshwater > Lake | place: Lake Croche, Canada... | reverse complement strand
GGTGCTTGGCGGAAACGGAGGGATTCGAACCCTCGATGAGGCTCTACACCCCATACTCCCTTAGCAGGGGAGCACCTTCGGCCACTCGGTCACGTTTCCTGGCGAAATAAATTATAGCTCAGGCTTGGTCTAAATCGAAGGCTTTGTGCAAGGCGCGCACGGCCAGCTCCATGTATTTCTCATCGATGACCACCGAGGTTTTGATCTCGGAGGTCGAAATCATCTGAATGTTGATGCCTTCTTCACTCAAGCAGCGGAACATTTTGCTGGCCACGCCCACATGGCTGCGCATGCCAATACCCACGATGGAAACTTTGCAGATTTTGGCGTCACCTGAAACTTCGGTAGCACCCAAAGAAGGCAAGACTTTCTCTTTGAGCAAGTCAATCGTTTTGGCGTAGTCATTGCGATGCACCGTGAAACTGAAGTCGGTCTTGCCATCTTTGCTCAGGTTCTGGATGATCACATCGACTTCGATGTTGGCATCGGCCACGGCGCCCAAAATTTGGTAGGCAATGCCGGGTTTGTCGGGTACGCCCAACACTGAAATTTTGGCTTCGTCGCGGTTGAATGCGATACCGGAAACAATGGCTTGTTCCATTTGTTCATCTTCCTCAAAAGTGATCAATGTGCCTGATTTGGCTTCTTCGTGAATGTCAATATCCCAAGGCGTAAAGCTCGACAGCACGCGCATGGGCACTTTGTATTTGCCGGCAAATTCGACAGAGCGAATTTGCAAAACTTTGGAGCCCATTGAGGCCATCTCCAGCATCTCCTCAAAGCTGACCGTGAGCAGGCGACGGGCTTCGGGCACCACACGAGGGTCGGTGGTGTACACACCGTCCACATCGGTATAAATCAGGCACTCTTGGGCTTTCAGGGCAGCAGCCACCGCAACGGCAGAGGTGTCCGAGCCGCCGCGACCCAGTGTTGTGATGTGGCCGTGGTCGTCCACACCTTGAAAACCGGTGACGATGACGACTTTGCCAGCCTCCAGGTCGGCGCGCACCCGTGCGTCGTCAATCGACTCGATACGGGCTTTGGTGTATGCATCATTTGTCTTGATGGGCACTTGCCAGCCGGCATAACTGATTGACGGCATGCCTTGAGCCTGCAAAGCAATGGCCAGCAAGGCACTCGATACCTGCTCGCCAGTGGCGGCCAAGGCGTCAAGCTCTCGTTGGTAAGCGGCATCCATTTTGGAGGGCGCCAGCTCTTTGGCCAAACCCAATAAGCGATTGGTTTCGCCACTCATGGCGCTGGGCACTACAACCATCTGATGGCCTGCGCGCGCCCATTTGGCGACGCGTTTGGCCACATTGCTTATGCGCTCGGTGGACCCCATGGAGGTGCCGCCGTATTTGTGTACGATCAAAGCCATTGTTTGTATTGAACTGCAACTAAACCCGCTATTGTAGCGGTTGACACGCCCCGAACAGCGCCTCACATCAAGCTTGGGGCCGCCATTGGAGCGCTTCACCGCGGCGCTCCAGGTAACCGGCACCCACTTTGAGGTGCAGCTGGTGCCCGCGTGTGGTGCACGCCAAAATTTGGGGCTCCAAGGCCTCCAGCTGAGCGGTACTGGGTGCGGTGTGGTGGTATTGCCGCAGCCAATAACGCAAGAGATTCACACGCCGGGCATGACTCAAGGCTTGCAAGGCCAGGATGCGGGGCGGCACGCCCGTTGCAAGCAAGTCCATCTGGGCCAATTCATTCAAAACTTCTTGCGCCTGGGCACAGTGGCTTGCGCTGCGCGCCAAGGTGTCTCGCCAACCCATGAACGTGGCATCCAAGGCCGGCAACATCTGGGCACGAATCCGATTGCGGGTGTAACGCGGGTCTTGATTGGTGGGGTCTTCTACCCAGGCCACATCTTGCGCGCTCAGCCAGCTGCGCACATCCGCTCCCGCCACCCGCAGCAAAGGCCGATGCCATTGCAAGTTATCCCGCCGCCAAGATGCGGGCATGCTCGCCAAACCGGGCAAACCCGCGCCACGGGACAAGGCCAGCAACAAAGTCTCTGCCTGATCGTCAGCGTGCTGCGCAAGCGCCAAATCCTGCACGCCCTGCAGCACCGGATCGGATGCCACCGCTTGTGCCAATGCGGCGTAGCGCGCAATGCGTGCCGCATCTTCAGGACTTTGACCTTGCGTTGGTTGCGCGTTAACCGAAATCACAACCAAAGGAGTCACCCATTGCGCGCACAGCGCACGACAATGCGCCTCAAACTGGGTGGCTGCTGTTTGCAAACCATGGTTGATATGAACGGCCCTGATCTGACCCGGCCAACGCTGTACGCACGCCACGAACAAGGCGGTGGAATCGGCGCCGCCACTGAGCGCAACAGCCAAAGGCCAGCTGGGCTGAAAAGACGCCAAGGCTTGCGGCAAAGAAACCGTCATAGCGCACAACAAAGGGGCATGCCCTTGAGCTTGCGCGGCCGCTTATTTGCCCGCTTTGGTGTCTGTGAAACGGCCATAACTGTTCAGTCGCTCATAGCGGCGTTCGACCAAGTTTTGCACTGTCAGATCCGTCACCTGTCGCCAAGCGTCGGCCAAAGCGCGCTTCAAAAAGGCCGCCATTTGGGCCGGGTCACGGTGGGCGCCGCCCACAGGCTCACTGACAATTTTGTCCACCAGATTCAAGGCCTTCAGGCGATGCGCAGTGATGCCTAATGCCTCCGCAGCCTCTTCGGCTTTGTCTGCGGTTTTCCACAAAATGGATGCACAGCCTTCCGGACTGATCACCGAATACACCGCATACTGCAGCATCAGCACAACGTCGCCCACTGAAATGGCCAAGGCACCACCAGAGCCTCCTTCGCCAATGATGGTGGTGATGATGGGCACTTCGAGCTGCGCCATTTCGAAAATATTGCGCCCAATCGCCTCCGACTGGCCTCGTTCTTCGGCATCAATACCCGGGTATGCGCCTGGCGTATCGACAAAGGTGAATATCGGCAATTTGAATTTTTCAGCTGTCTTCATCAAACGCAAGGCTTTGCGGTAACCCTCAGGCTTGCACATGCCAAAGTTGCGCAAAGTACGCTCCTTGGTATCGCGCCCTTTTTGATGGCCAATCACCATGCACGCCTGGCCGTTAAAGCGTGCCAAGCCGCCAACGATAGACAAATCATCTGCAAAATGCCGGTCACCATGCATCTCCACAAAATCCGTGAAGATGTCGTTCACATAATCGAGCGTGTAAGGCCGCTCAGGATGACGCGCAATTTTGGTGATTTGCCAAGGCGTCAGATCGCTGTAAATATCTTTGGTGAGTTGCAGGCTTTTTTTGCTCAGCTGGTCAATTTCTTCCGAAATATCCACCGCCGATTCGGTTTGCACATACCGTAACTCTTCAATCTTGGCTTCGAGTTCGGCAACAGACTGCTCAAAATCGAGAAACATGCGTTTGACCAAGGGGTTCTCCTCTTTTTATGCGCCGCCTTGTCAGGCATCGCCATTCACAATACAAGACGTGGCAGGTCAATACGCCACAGGAACGGGGTCAAGCGACCGCCAAATATACCAAGTGGCCACCGTGCAATACGGCTGCCAAGCTTGTGCAACCTCGCGTGCGTCGCTGCGGCTGACAGGTTCGCCCGAAAAGTAATTGCGGCTGATGCCATTGATCAAACCCACATCGTCCAGCGGCAACACATTGGGGCGCATCAGGTAAAAGATCAAGAACATCTCAGCCGTCCAGCGGCCAATGCCCCTGATCGCGACCAATTCGTCAATGATGGCGACGTCTTCCATGCCCGCCCATTGCGACTCCATCACCTGCTTGGAAGAAAAATGCAGCGCCAAATCCACCAGATATTCCACCTTGCGAACAGACAAGCCTGCCGCACGCATGTCGTCCACTTTGAGTTTGAGCACATAGGCGGGGCTCATTTTTTTTGGCAGTGCCGAAAACCGCTCCCACACCGTTTGGGCTGCTTTCACCGAAATTTGTTGCCCCACAATGCTGCGCGCCAAGGTCACGAAAGCATCTCCCCGCGATTGCAGGCAGGCATCACCCAACTGCGGGATCAAGCGCTTCATCACCCGGTCTTTTTTGATCAGGTGCTGGCAGGCCTGCGCCCAATAATCGGGCGTCACAATGAGGGGCTCGGGCGCCTTCATTGCGCAGACTCCCAAGTCGTTCCACTGGCCGCATCTTTCAGCACAATGCCTTGCGCCAGGAGATCATGGCGAATGCGGTCGGCTTCAGCGAAATTTTTGGACTGCTTGGCCAAGGCCCGGGCTTGGATTTGAAGTTGGATCGCGGCATCGTCCAGCGCACTGCCGGACTGCAAAAAGCGCTGTGGATCGGCTTGCAATAAGCCCAGCACTGCGCCCAGTGCTTTGAGCAGTCCCGCCAAGCGAGAAGAATGACTGCGGTTGACCTCACTGGCCAGATCGAACAACACAGCGACCGCCTCGGGTGTGCCAAAGTCCTCGTTCATGGCGGCCTGAAAACGGGCGGCAAACGGGTCGGCCCAATCGATGGTCACCGGTTCGGCGACCACGCCTTGCAAAGCGGTGTACAGGCGTTTCAAGGCACCCCGTGCATCGTTCAAGTGCACATCTGAATAATTCAAGGGACTGCGGTAATGACTGCGCACCACAAAGAAACGCACCGTTTCGGCATCAAAGGCTTTGAGCACGTCGCGGATGGTGAAAAAGTTGCCCAAGCTCTTGGACATCTTTTCATTGTCAATGTTGATGAAACCGTTGTGCATCCAAACCTTGGCCAAGGGTTTACCACTGGCACCTTCAGACTGGGCGATCTCGTTTTCGTGGTGCGGAAACTGCAAGTCTGCGCCGCCGCCATGAATGTCAAAAGTCTCACCCAACAGCTCGCAGCTCATGGCCGAGCACTCAATATGCCACCCAGGGCGCCCAACACCAAAGGGGCTGGCCCACTTGACGTCCTGTGGTTCAGTGGGCTTGGCAGACTTCCAAAGTACAAAGTCCAGAGGATCGTCTTTCCCGCCCTCTTGGGTATTCACAGCCACGCGCTCACCGGCATGCAAGTCGTCCAGGGACTTGCCTGACAACTTCCCGTAACCCGGAAATTTACGAACGGAAAAGTTCACATCACCATCGCCCGATGAATAGGCGAGGCCTTTTTGCTGCAAGACGCTGATCAAAGAGAGCATCTGCGGCACGTAATCGGTGGCGCGGGGCTCGAACTGGGGCCGTTCAATGCCCAAGGCGTCTGCGTCTTCGTGCAAGGCACTGATCATGCGGTCGGTCAAGCTGCGGATCGTCTCGCCGTTTTCTACGGCCCGTTTGATGATCTTGTCGTCGATGTCAGTCACATTACGCACATAGGTAACCTTCATGCCACAGGCTTTGAGCCATCGCTGCACAAGGTCAAACGCCACCATGGACCGCGCATGGCCCAAATGGCACAAGTCATACACCGTCATGCCACACACATACATGCGCACATGACCTGGTTCAGAGGGGGTGAAATCAACAAGATCACGCGAGAGCGTGTTGTAAATGCGCAAGCTCATGAAAACAAAAAAACCACTGACTAAGGATGAAAAAATGCGGCCTCTGCCATGAGGCAACGCTGACTGGACTCGTTCGGCCAAGGCATTGCCCTTGCCCTCCGCTACAATTTCCTTCAGTATAAGGCCCCGAACCGCGCAGACGGGGTTGTTTTTTCATCCGCCTGGATCTGCCCATGGCCTGCACCGCACTTGAACTGCACACATGTTTCACCTTTCGCGTCATGCTTTCTCGTTGCAGTCGCTGACCTTCAAAGGATGGCGCGTGGTGCGCACAGGGTTTTTTCTGTCGCTCTTGCTCGTGTGGTCTTGGGCAAAGGCCGATGTGTATGCCGAAGTCAATGAAAAAATCACATCCGGGCAACTTCAAACCGCCCAAAACATGATCAACCGTCACCTGGACAAGCAACCCAGTGACCCTCAGATGCGCTTGATGCTGAGCCAAATCTTGGCAGCCCAAGGACAAACCAGCCTGGCCCAAGCAACACTGGAAGCCTTGACACAAGAGTTTCCTGAACTGCCCGAGCCCTACAACAATTTGGCGGCGCTTTATGCGCAGGAACATGCTTTGGACAAAGCCCTGAGTGCCCTGAGCCTGGCCATTCGGGCACGACCGGATTACGGACTGGCCCTGGAAAACATGGGCGATGTGCATATCGCATTGGCGCGTGAGACTTACCTCAAAGCCAAGACCCTGCCCGGACAAAGCCCCTTGGTGACACTGCGCTTGGACAGCAAAATCAAACTGCTTGACCCTGTGCTGCAACCCCTTAAACCCTGACACTGCTCGCTCTATGACATTCAAATCTTTGTGCCTGGCGGCACTCCTATCCTTGACGCTGCTGCAGTCCAATGCCCAGTCCGAGGAGGCCGTGCGCATCAAAATTGCCACTTCTGAAGGCGACATCGTGGCCGAGTTGTATCCGGCCAAAGCCCCCAAAACCGTGGCCAACTTTTTGCAATATGTCAAAGACAAGCACTACGACAACACGGTTTTTCATCGGGTGATCAGCAACTTCATGGTGCAAGGCGGTGGATATGATGCGCAATACAAAGAGCGCAAAACACGGCCACCCGTGGCCCATGAAGGTCGCGAAAGCCTGGCCGCGGGCCTGAAGAATCAAGTCGGCACGCTGGCCATGGCCCGCACCAACGATCCCCAATCGGCCACAGCGCAGTTTTTCATCAACGTTGCTGACAATGCTTCTTTGGACCCGACCCTCATACCCGAAGGTGACCCGGTCAAACGCTTTGAATTCCAAGGCCGTGTTTATGACAACGTGCCTCGTGCCAATTTGCTCAATTCCGCACAGCTTTTTGGTTATACCGTTTTTGGCAAAGTCGTCTCTGGGATGGAGGTGGTTCAAAAAATCAAGTCCACCCCCACCGGAGCCGGTGGCCCCTTTCCCTCCGACGTCCCCAAAACGCCGGTCATCATCAACTCCATCACTCTTTTGAAAACACCATGAGCAATCCTCAAGTCGAACTGCACATCACAGGTCTGGGCATCATCACCATTGAATTGGACGCTGAAAATGCCCCCAAAAGCACGGCCAATTTTTTGCACTATGTCGAAAAAGGTCATTACAACAACACGGTTTTTCACCGTGTGATCCCCGGCTTCATGGTGCAAGGCGGTGGTTTTGAGCCCGGTATGACGCAAAAACCCAGTGATGCGCCCATCGACAACGAAGCCAACAACGGCCTCAAAAATAACAATTACACGCTGGCCATGGCCCGCACCCAAGCGCCCCACTCGGCCACGGCGCAGTTTTTCATCAATGTGGCCGACAACGAATTTTTGAACCACACTGCGCCTTCATTGCAAGGTTGGGGTTACGCCGTGTTTGGCAAAGTCACCCAGGGCGCTGACATCGTGGACCTGATCAAAGCTGTGCCCACGGGCCGCAAAGGTTTTCACGACGACGTCCCCCTGGAAGACGTGGTCATCGAAAAAGCTGTGGCGATCTAAACTCGCCTGGAACATGCCGGTGGCCGTGCCTCCCCTCTCGCAGCTGCAGGCACCTGCGAATTGGCGCACGGTCGATTTGATTTCAGACCTGCATTTGCAAGCCAATGCACCTGCCACCTTGGCTGCATGGCAAAGTTACATGGCCGAAACAACCGCTGATGCGGTGCTGATTCTGGGTGATTTGTTCGAGGTCTGGGTGGGTGACGATGAAGTGCCTGCATCCCCTTTCCTGCAGTCTTGCGCCCAGGTGCTTCGCGGCGCTGGGGAACGCCTTTATTTGGGACTGATGCACGGCAATCGAGACTTCTTGATGGGCCCCGCTTTTGTGCATTCTTGTCATGCACATGGTTTGCAAGACCCCACCCTGCTGACCTTGGGCAACACGTCTTGGCTGCTCAGCCATGGCGATGCCTTGTGTACCGAAGACATTGAATACCAGGCCTTTCGCCAGCAAGTGCGCTCACCGGGCTGGATCCAGCATTTCACAAGCAAGCCCTTGGCCGAGCGACAGGCCTTGGCAAGGGGCCTGCGGGCCGAAAGCGAAGCGCGCAAAAGCATCGCCGCGTCGTATGCCGACGCAGATGCCGCTGCATGCCTGGCTTGGTTGGCCCCAACCCCTTCACGTCAATTGATTCACGGTCACACCCACCAACCCGCCAGTCACCTGCTTTCTGCCGCAGGCCCCCAGCAAATGGAACGCATTGTCTTGAGTGACTGGGATATGCAGGCCACGCCGCCCAGAGCGCAGGTCCTTCAATTGAACGCCAGCGGTCACCACCAGCGCATCAACCTGAGCTGATCTCAGCGCTTGAGCAACTGTTTGAGCACGTTTTGCAACCTGCGCGCAGATGCGCCATCGTGCGCACAGGCCAACACAGCGGTCACATCTTGACGCCAAGTCTCCGATGGGCCCGGTTCGTTGCGCTTGGTCAGCAACTGCAGCTGCAAACCCCGTCGCTCGTTCAGGAATTCAGCTGGCGTTGGCACTTCGGCGGCCATTTCCAGGCGCAGCAACGCATTCTGTGCTGTGCCTTGCGGGGCTTGGCTGACCGACTGCGCCCATGCGGTGCGTGCTGCTGCGTTGACAGCTTTGCCAAACTCTTGCGCTGAAGGCAAAGCATCTGCCTGACGGGTTTCCCAGGCCAACAACAAATGGCCCAAGGTTTCCCCGTGCGCTTGCGAAGCCAATTTGCGCAAAGTCATCTCCGCTTGTTCCAGCGCATCACGCTGCGCACGGAAGGCGGCATCCCCCAGACGGGGGCCACGGTCAACACGCTCGAAACGATCGCCGCGGTCGGCAAAACGATCACCTGAGCGAGGCCCCTTATCAGACGCACGGCCGTCACGCGCGCCTTCGCGGCGCTCGCCAAACTTGCCGCCTCGGCCCGCAGGCGCTTGCTCGGTTTTTTTCTGGCCAGGTCGGTCATCACCCCGCACAGCCACCACTGGGCGTGCAGGTTTCACTGGGCTGACAGCCGCAGGGGCCGGCACGGCTTGGGCGGGCTCATCTGTGCCTTGGGCCGTATCCGGATCTTGCAGATCCGGGGCTGCCTCACCGGGTGAAGGCGCAAGCTGCTGCGCTTGCGGCAGCGCCGCAGCATCTGGGGCGGCAGGGGGCGCGGTGGCAGCTTGAGTGGTTTGAGCTTGCTCAGCCGCTACAGCCACGGCTTGACCGCGCAAGGCGGCATCCAAGGTCTGCATGGCCGCGCGGATTTTTTGCGCATCGCCGCTGGCGTTGGCCGCTTCCAGTGCGCGAGATGCGTCCAAAACAGCGTGGTCATGGGCGCTCATTTGCGAAGCAAACTGCTCTCGCTCAACCGTCTTGCGATTGAACGCCTCGTCGATGGGATTGCGGAACGACTCCCACAGCTTTTGCTCCAGCTTGCGCTCGAGCGGCACGGTTTGGGCCTCGCTCTGCCAACGTTGCTGCAAGGCCTTCACCGCGTCTATGCGCAACCCGTCAGCCGCGCCAAGCACCTGGGCCTCAGCGATCAAGGCCTGTCGCCGGTCGATGCTCGCTTTTTGAGCCGACTCCAGGGGAGTTGCGGCTTGGTGAATGGTCTTTTTCCACTGGGGTTGCAGCTCGGCAAAAGCCTTTTCACTCAAGTGACCTGCATTGCGCCAGCTGTCCGCAAATTGGTTCAGGCTGCGAATGTGCAACTTCCAGTCGGTGTTGTCGGCATGCGCCAGACCCCAAGCCCGCAACGCCTCGATCATCGCCAAACGCTGACCCCGGTGTTCAACAGCTTCCAGTTTGAGTTTGTCCAACCAGTCTTGAACCACTTGATAAGCTTCGTTGCAAGCCGCATCAAAGCGTTTCCACAGCGCATGGTTGGGGGTGCCGCCTTGGTCAGTTTGCTTCCACTGTTCCCGCAATTGGCGCAGGTTTTCTTGCATCTTGCGCCCGCCCATGGCAGGCACTTTCGCGGGCGTATCGGTAGGCAGCTCGGCGACCGGCGCTTCATTGGCAGGCAATGCCTCGACTGGCGCCTGGTGCGCCTCTGGCGCCGCATCAGGCGCCGCATCAGGCGCCGGATCAGGCGCCGGGGGGGTGGTTTTGCGCACAACGACTGGCTTGAACAAAGCCTCGGCTTTGGCCACCAGTTCTTGGCGCAGTTGATCAGCGCGCCAGCGTTGCCAGCCTTCCAATTCACCGGCCGCGGTCAAGGCGGCATGCACCCGCGCATCCAAGGCGGTGTCCAAATGGCGACCGTGTTCTTTCAAAACCAAACGCAATGCATTGGCAGCGCCTGCAGTCGCCTTGCCATGCCCTTCGGTGACCTGCGTTTCCACCGCCGTCAAGACGGCCAATACCGCTTGGGTTGCGGACTCCCGCAAGGCCAGCCGCTGGGCAGGGTCCAGTTTGGGCTTGGCGGGCTTGGTTGATTTGTCGCCCTCAGGCTGCACCACGGTGCGCTCACCTCGCAAACCGCGCAACTCATCGGCCCAGACAGGCACTGGCGGCAAAGGTGCGCTGGCGTCCGCATGGGCGGCATTCGCCTGGCCCAAGGCTGCATCAAAAGCGTCCCAAACGCCCGTCAATTGGCCCTTGGAAGCGTCCAATTGCGTGGGGAACTTCACGTCGACGCTGAGCCATCCCGATTGACTTGTCAGGTTGTGCGCTTGTTGTTGCCAATGCGCCACATCCGTCTGCAAGCCATCATGTACCGCCTGCGCCTCTTTCCAGCTCTTGGTGGACAAAATCTCAATTCGCTGTGCCAACAGGACAGCCGCTTCGCGCTGGACCATCACTTGGTGTTGCAAATCCTCGACGGTTTTGACCACTTCAGCCAATTGAAGCTTCAAACTCGCCAAGGGCTCGCGCGACAAAGGGGCCCCGGCCTTGGCTGCATCCCGCTGCCAAGCCAAGGCATCGGCAATGTTGAGTCGCGCACCGCCTAACAAGCTCTGCGCGCGCTCGGCCCACTCAGCGGCCAATGCATCCTGCCCACGCGCTCTTTTGATTTCATCGAGTTTCTCGCGAAGAATCTTGGCCGCACCCTTGTCTCGAGATGACAGCTCTTTGAACACGTCTTGCATTTGCTCAGCCGAGGGTTCTGTCAAAAGCCACTCGCGCAGTCGGGCACTGCGCTCGCCGGAAGTGGGGGCGGTAAAAACACCGCCGGTCAGGGTGTCCAAACCGGAGAGATCGAGAGTCTTGGAAGATGCTTGGGTCACTGTGTCAACACTGGAAAAGATAAAACAGCCCGTATTTTCACCCTTATTTGACCGCGTTTCAAAAACAGCGCCGAGATGGTGACCAAAGTCATCGATTTCACTGACGAAAAGCGCAAGCGCTCAGTCCCCTCAAGCCTTTTTCTAAATAATTAAAATATCTGTAAAATTTATTTTATATACTTTACAGGATATGATGAATACTCTAAAGTCGACCACTTCCTGTCCATCCCACCAGGCGATGGCTTTTTTGACGCGGCATCACCCCCTTACACACCGTGGTGCGCATGGAACTCTACATTTGAAATTAATCGCTACAACTTGCAATGCCTTGCGTCTGATGGCTCTGGACGTTCGAGACGGATTTGTCGAAATCACCCGCAATGGTTTTGCTTTGCTGGGATTGGCCGTGATCACCGCCTTGTTGCTCCTGGCGGCACGACCCGAATTGCGTGCCACGGCCACCACCCAACTGTTGGGCTGGCTTGAAGCCCGTCAACCCAGCAACACCTGGACATCTGCTGAAAGTTTCGCCGCCTTGGCGCGGACCACCGCGGGCGATCCTTTGGATTTACCTGCTGAGCAGGCCTCGGTGACCTACTGGTTAAGCCGAAAATATAACGTGGCACCAGAGCCCTTGAGCGTCCTGGTGGCTGAGGCCTTTCAATTGGGCGAGCGGGCTCAGATTGCCCCCACCTTGATACTGGCCATCATGGCGGTTGAATCCAATTTCAACCCTTTTGCCCAAAGCGTTCTGGGTGGCCAAGGCCTGATGCAAATTCAGCCCAGCCAACAGCGCCATAAACTGGCCGATTTGGGCGGGCCGATGGCCAGTTTTGATCCTCTGAGCAACTTGCGCATTGGCGTCAGTACCTTGCATGATTTGTCTGTCCAGAATGGTTCGATCGAAGCGGGCTTGACCGCTTATGCCGAGGCCACCAAGAGATCTGACAGCAATTACCTTGTTCGTGTCTTGCAAGAAGAACAAAAATTGGCCCAGATCACCCAATCGGTTCGCCAAGCGCGGGCTCAGAGCCAGGAAACGCCAGCCAAAATGCGACCTGCGCGTTGGCTGTCGCCTGCCAAAACCGAGCCAATTTCCCTCTGAACCTGACGGCTTTGGGGCCAGTCTCGGCTACACTCGGGGTGTGCGCAACTGGCGATAGAGCTGGGTCTTGCGAGCCGGGTCTTGACCTGTGCCCCAGACCCGCTTGACGTGGACCTTGACGACTTTGGATCGTCACACTACCACTGGGGAGCGCACAGCCGCCAAGCCCTTCCATCAAGGGGTCTTGGCTGGTCTTTAGCCGTTCGCCTGGGCAGCCCTTGTCAACCCTGATTGCCAAGGCTCCATCATTTGAAGGACTGCCATGTACAACCGCAACATACTGATCGAACAAACCGACCCCGAAATTTTTGCCGCCATCCAGGCCGAAAATGCGCGCCAGGAACACCACATTGAGCTGATCGCCAGCGAGAACTACGCTTCGCCGGCCGTCATGGCCGCGCAGGGCAGCCAGCTCACCAACAAATATGCCGAAGGCTACCCCGGCAAGCGCTACTACGGCGGCTGCGAGCATGTTGACGTGGCCGAGCAACTGGCCATCGACCGCGTCAAGCAAATCTACGGCGCACAAGCAGCCAACGTGCAACCCCACTGCGGCGCCTCCGCCAACGAAGCCGTGTTCTTGGCTTTCCTCCAACCCGGCGACACCATCATGGGCATGAGCCTGGCTGAAGGCGGTCATCTGACGCACGGGATGCCGCTGAACATGTCGGGCAAGTGGTTCAACGTGGTCAGCTACGGTCTGGACAAGAACGAAGCCATCGACTACGAAGCCATGGAGGCCAAAGCCCGCGAAACCAAGCCCAAGCTGATCATCGCTGGCGCTTCGGCTTATTCGCTGCACATTGATTGGGCCCGTTTTGCCAAAGTGGCCAAAGAAGTCGGTGCCATCTTTTTGGTCGACATGGCCCATTACTCAGGTCTCATCGCTGCTGGTGTGTACCCCAACCCCGTACCCCATGCCGATGTGGTGACATCGACCACCCACAAGAGCCTGCGTGGCCCGCGCGGCGGCATCATCTTGATGAAGGCCGAGCATGAAAAAGCCATCAACAGCGCCATTTTTCCGGGCTTGCAAGGCGGCCCGCTGATGCATGTGATTGCAGCCAAAGCTGTGGCATTCAAAGAGGCCATGGCACCTGAGTTCAAGGCCTACCAAGCCCAAGTGATCAAAAACGCGCAAATCATTGCCGAGACCCTGACCCAGCGCGGACTGCGCATTGTGAGCGGCGGCACCCAGAGCCACGTCATGCTGGTCGATCTGCGTGAAAGTTCGACCTGGAAACAGGGCATCACCGGCAAAGAAGCCGAAGCCGCTCTTGGCGCAGCGCACATGACGATCAACAAGAACGCAATTCCGAACGACCCTGAAAAGCCGTTCGTGACCAGCGGCGTGCGCATCGGCACCCCCGCCATGACCACCCGTGGTTTCAAGGACGAAGAAGCCCGCATCACGGCCCATCTGATTGCCGATGTGCTGGACAACCCGAAAGACGAAGCCCACATCGCAGCGGTCCGCGCCAAGGTCAACGCCTTGACCGCCCGCTTTCCAGTGTACAGGTAAGCCCTGAATGAAATGCCCTTTCTGCGGCCATAACGACACCCCCGTGGTGGAAACCCGATTGGCCGAAGACGGGGACTTGATTCGCCGTCGCCGTCAATGCGGCAGTTGCGAAAAGCGCTTCACCACTTACGAGCGGCCTGAAGTGAGTTTTCCGGCCATCGTCAAAAAAGACGGCAGGCGCAACGAATACGAACGCGCCAAACTGCGTGCCAGCTTGAACCTGGCCCTGCGCAAACGGCCTGTCAGCACTGAACAGGTGGACTCGGCCATTGAGCGCATTGAAGAAAAACTGCTCGGCTTTGCCCAACGCGAAATTGCCTCCAACCGGCTGGGCGAGTTGGTCATGCGTGAATTGAAGAAGCTCGACAAAGTCGCCTATGTGCGTTTTGCCAGTGTCTACCGCAGCTTTGAAGACATTGACGACTTCAAACTGCTGGTGGACGAAGTCAATAAATAAGCATCAAGGGCAATTCGTGAGCGTGACTTTGTTCAGGCTCGTCTGCCCCAACGCATTGAACACCAGTTTCCAGCCTTGAGCGGGTGTTGAAGAAGTCCGGCACATCGTGATGCTGCCAGACTGAAAGCCGCCTGTAATCAACAAACTGCGACCTGTGGGCGCATAGGACACATAGTGCGCTACGGTAGGATTGCCAGAGGCGACAACCCCCAAAGCAAGCGCCGCATGACTTTGCAACAGTGGCTCTTGTGCTGAACGCAAAGCATTGCCGTCGGTATCTTCAAAAACCAACCACCCTTGCTCCCAATTGCCTGTGCTTTGGCATTGAACACCGTCCTTGGATACGCACACGGTCGCACGCACGCCCCGCTTCAAGGCCTCTGAGCGCGCCAAGAACATGGACGACAACAAATCTTCGGCCTGTCCTTGCAATTGGTATTTTTGCCACAGAGGCCGGAGGCTGCCTGCACCGAGGGTGATCAGCACAGCCAACAACACCATGCCCATCATCAACTCCAGCAGGGTGAACCCTGCAAGATCCCAGCGCGCTTTTTGTGGCATCACATCCTCCCCGGCTTTTTTGCATTAAGCCGCGTTCGATCCGGCTTGCCAAGTACGTCATCTCGGCGCAAAATTAAAAAAAACAGTCAGGGAGAGTGCCATGCTTGCATGGGCTGAAAAAAGTTGCGCGTTACGCAGGCGACGCAACTGCGGCTTCACATTGATCGAGTTGATGGTCGTGGTGGCCCTCGTTGGGGCGCTGGCGTCCATCGCCCTGCCCTCGTTTCAAAGCCATCTACGCAAGGCCAGGCGTATTGACGCGCAAGCGAGTTTGCAACGCATCCAATTTGAGCAGGTGCGCTGGCGCTCCCACCACGACACTTTCACCCCCAACCTCTCTGAACTGGGTCTGACCAGCAACTCGGGACAAGGCTATTTCCAACTCAGCATCGCCGAAACCACCAGCGATGGTTTCATCGCCATGGCCAGCGCCTTGGGCGACCAAGCCCGTGATACCGATTGTCAGCAGATGCAACTGCGCCTTGCGAACACGGCCACGGTCTCTTTGACCAGCGGCAATGCTGCGCAAAACGACGCGTCCAGGTGCTGGAAGCCATGACGCGGCGCGCCAGCGGCGAGAGCATGGTCAGCCTGCTCGTGGGGTTAGCGATGGGCCTGTTGGTCATCAGCGGCGGCATCCATTGGTGGATGACGGCGCTCCAAACTCAGCGCACGGCCTTGCAAGAAAGCCGTTTGGCGCAAGATCTGCGAGTCGCCATGGACTGGATGGTGCAAGACATCCGGCGGGCGCAGTATGTGAACGCCGCTTGGCGCACACGGATCAATGCCACTTGCAATGATGCTTTTTGCGGCGCAGCAGAAGACTTCCGTGTCAGCGCCAACCAGATCGAGTTCAGCTGGGACCGCGACGACAACGGGCAAAAGAAAAACAACGAATGCACTGGTTTCCAACTCAAGTCTTTCGAACTGATCGTCAAAACCTCTTGTGGTCCTGTGGTCTGGACCGCGATCACGGATGCGGGCAACATCAAGGTCACGGCCTTGCAATTCACATCGCATTGCAGTTGGCTCCAAGGCACTTTGCTGCGACACATCACGGTCCAAATCACGGCAACTTTGCCAAATGACCCCAACACAGCCATGACCCAAAAACAAAGCATCGCTCTGCACAATGCCATGCCCGCTACAACACTTGCAGCTGACTGCACATGAAAACAGCTGACCGTGGCGCTGTGACTTTGCTGACAGTGACCCTGCTTGTCATGCTGGCCAGCATGGTGGGCTTGTTCACCGCCCGGTCCCTGCTGACTGAACGCTTGGGCGCTAACAACGGCGTGTGGGCCGCACAAGCCCAACAAACCGCCGAAGCAGCCCTCGAAACCGCCTTGACACAGATTGAGCAAAGCTTTAGTACCGCGCCCAACGCGTTCTGGTCGACCCATGACCCGCAACAATGCCTGAGCGCCTACAGCGGCGTGGAATGGCAATGCCGCAACCTGCTGCTGGATACAAGCTGGGACACCCAAGGCCACACACTGCTGGTGCGCGTCATGCGCGATGTGGTGCATGCGCCTCATGTGGCCTTGGTCCATGCACAAGCCAAGCATGCAAGCAACCACAGCTCAGGCCTGGTACAGCAAAGCATTTACCTGCCGACCGCAGGCCCGATAGGCACAGCCAACAAAGCCACTCCCTTGCTCACCCAAGGCTGCGTCACTGAAGCTGTGGCCGGCAGCACACGGTTTTGTGCACCTGACGCCAACCCACCCGGATGCAGTGGCTCTGGACAATCCATCGGCACCGCCATTCAAAGCCTTTATGTGCCTGACTTGGATGGCAACGGCCTGATCTCCACCGCTGAGCAGCAGGCCTGCCTGAAGGTCAATGCCAGCAGCCTGCAAGGCGGCGCACTGGCCACCCCGGCCAACGCCTTGCCTGCGCCGAACCCAGCCGCCTGTGACACGGCGGTGTGGACCTCCTTGTTTGGCGCCACCACACCCGCGCAAATGCAGGCCATCTCACAAGCCCAAGCACTCAAAGGCTTGAGCAGCCAAACACTGCCCGCTCGAACCGTGTACTGGACAGACAGTCCAGCCGAATGGTCGCAAAGTGTGGGCACAGCCAGCGCCCCCGTGGTGCTGGTGTTTTCCGCCACGGCCTGTGCCAGCCAATGCCCGCGCATCAGCCCCGGCACGCAGATTGTGGGCACGGTCTTTTTGGACACCCAATGCCAAGACAGCCGCGCCGCGTGGTGGCACAGCGGCTCGGTCAGCGGTCAAGTTGCTGTGCCCTCGGGTCTGCCCAACTTGCAATCGGGCAGTCAATTCGTGTGGCTTGCCAACCACCGCCAAGCCTTTGACTGGCCGTGGCCTGTCAACATCGACGCCACCCGGGTACAAAGGGTGCGCGGCAGCTGGAAGAGTGGCGGATGAGCCAACATCCAACCCCAGCCCGGCAAGCCCAAGGGTTTACTTTGATCGAGGCCCTGGTGGCCGCAGCCCTCTTGGGTCTGGGCATCACAGGCGCCATCAGCTTGGCCATGCACAGCCTGCAAGCGGCGGGGTCGAGCCGACAACAAAACATCGCTTTGACCTTGGCGCAAAACACCATCGAGTGTTTGCGCAGCGGACCCACGCTGTGCACCGATTCAGCGGCTTTGGCCTCAACCGGTCAAATGCAAGAAACCCAAACTATGAGTGGAACGGTCTACCAAATCAACAGCGAATTGAGTGCAACCGGCTTAGCCCGCTTGCAAGGCATGCAAGTCACCGTCAAATGGCAACCCACAGGCAGCAGCAGTCCTCACAACCCCATGACACCAGGTTCCGGTCAGCTGGCATTGAGAACACGGCTGTCCTCGGTGCCGGTGTTTGTGCAGGCAACTCAACCGTGATCGTTCAAAGCGATTCAAACGCCTGCCATTTATCGCTTAAAAAAGAACTCGCCAATCACTTGGTCATAAATGGCTGGCACTTGTTCATGCCCAATCGACTGGGCCAAATTAACCACCTCCGTGCGGGTGTCTTTGAGAATTTTGTCAATCGGCACTGCTGGCTTTTGCATCTGCTGCACAAAGACGCGGGTAAAGACCCCGTTCTTGTTTTTGTCATTCGGGCCCAGACTGTCCAATGCTTTTTGCCCCGCACCCGCAGAAAAAATAACCATTTGTCCAGTGGCCGCATTCGTGGGTGCCAGACCCCGCAAACCTGAACCCACATTTCGCCCTGCAAGTTTGAAGGGATTGTCTCTGCAGGCATCAATCACAGCCAGGGTGAACTTGGCTTTGCGATCCGTCATGTCATCCAAAACACGCTGCAAAGCGACCGCTTCGTCGCGGATCTGCGCTTCGCTCTCGCCATTCACATCAACCGGAATCAAATAATTTGCGCTACCGATTTGCACGCCATGACCTGCAAAATAAAATGCAACTTCATCGCCCCCTTGAACTTGACTGGCAAAACTGCGAATGGCAGCGCGCATTTCGCGCTCAGACGCATCCAACTTGAGCGTGACTTTGTACCCCACCAATTCCAAGTTGCCTGCAATGGTCTTGGCATCTTCACTTGCATTCGCCAACGGAGAAACGAATTTGTATTTGTTATTGCCGATGACCAAGGCTTTGCGATGAGCCAGTGGTTCAGGCTTAGCGCGATTTTTTTCAGCCTCCGCTTGCAAACGAGCGACCTCGGCAAGAAGTCGCTGATTTTCCAACGCTTGCTCGCGCGCCTTTTTTTCCAAATTGAGGCGATCCTCCTCAGCTTTCAGCCGCTTTTCTTCGGCTGCCCGATTTTCTTTTGCAAGGCGTATTTCTTCGGCTACGCGTCTTGCCTCAGAAAGACGTTTTTCTTCTGCCAAACGCTTTTCTTCTACCAAACGTTTTTCTTCGGCCAGCCGGGTTGCGTCTGGCGTTGGCAATCGAGGGCTGGATGCTGGCGGAGTTGCGTTTGTTTTTTCCGTTTTTTCAATATCGATCTTGGGCTGCTGTGCCACCGCATTCGGG
>Ga0114964_10001232_pt1 | contig 18765 bp, 19 predicted proteins | sample C_131016_MF_Meta_FD_92638 | JGI IMG/M metagenome (GOLD analysis project Ga0114964, IMG submission 92638) | Freshwater microbial communities from Lake Croche, Canada to study carbon cycling - C_131016_MF_MetaG | ecosystem: Environmental > Aquatic > Freshwater > Lake | place: Lake Croche, Canada... | reverse complement strand
TAGGGACGCCGCAACGCGACGTGAACCAACCCCATCATAGGACACACTCCCCCATTGCCATCGTCCGGCTGTCCCGATCGGTCATCTGCGATCCGGTCATCCGGACAGTCAATCCCTAACTGATATGTCAGCCTGCCTCGCGAGACAGGCCCTGTCAACTTGACCCCCGGACAGCCCGGTCCTGAAGCGGCGCCTCTCCGGTTTCAGAACCCCAAAGCCGACAGTCTGCTGAAGCCGTCAACACTGGCCAAAGGCGAGCCCAGTTCGGCTGTGATTCCGAATTCGGCGAGAGCGCGCTGGTAGCGTCGTGCCAGAAACGCATCGCCGACGATCAGCAGACGTCCGGTGACGGGATAAGCGGCAAGCCCGTCCCTGATCTCGTGTCCGATCAGCAAGCCCGACAAACGGCCCGCGCTGTCTTGTGCGGGCAGCTGGCCCAGCAGGACCCCGCTGCGGGTGGTGAAAATATCGTGCAGCAGTCCGACCGTCTCGTGGCGGCTGACCTGTCGCACCCCGTCGATAAAAGCCTGTTCATCGCTCTCGCCGGAGGCATCACTCATCAGACGGCCCAGAATCGAATGGGTCTTGAGCACGCCGAACACTTCGCCCGTCATGAAACTGCTGAACCGCTGCAAGGCTCCATCACGCACCTCGACCCATTTGCTATGGGTGCCGGGCAGGATCACGGTGGCGGTCTGAAACTCCTCGACCACACCGAACACCTGGATCTCCTCGCCGCGCATCACATCCGGTGTCGGGCTGTGCATGGCCACGCCGGGCAGGAAATACATTCTGACGCCCTTGTCGGCCTCCACCACCACGGCAGCCCTGGCCAGATCGGCCAGTCGGGCGGGGGCTTCGACATAGGGGGTTTCAATCCAGCCATTGCGGCTGGTGATCATGCCCGACAGGAAGACGTCCATATCGGGGCTGATCCAGGACCCGATTTCACGCTGCAGAACAGCTGCGAAATCACGGTCGGTCACGCTCAGGATGCCGGCGGCCGCCTGATGGGTCTGGGCGACCGTACCATCGGGGGCAAAACGGTAGCAACGGAAATTGCTGGTGCCCCAATCGACCACCAAACGGGCGCGCTGCGTCATGCGGGTCTTTCTCCAAAAATCCTAGTCGGGCACCACGGCTGTGGCTTCGATTTCCACCAGAGCCGTGGTTTCGACCAGACGGACCACCTGCACAAGAGCCATGGCGGGATAATGCTTGCCGATCACATCGCGATAGGCCTTGCCGATGGCCCGCAACTGGCCGAGATAGTCCTCGATATCGGTCACATACCAGGTCAACCGCATCAGATGGCGCGGTTGTGCCCCGCCGACCGCCAGAATATCGACAATGTTCTGCAAGGCCTGACGGGTCTGTTCGACCAGCCCTTGCGGAAACAGCTCCTGCGCATCCCAACCGACCACGCCGCCGGTCATGATCAGCCGCCCTTTGGCCGTCATGCCGTTGGAATAGCCCTGCGGGCGCGGCCAGCCTTTGGGCAGCAGCGAGACCGCTTCGACTTCCGGCAGGACCTCGTCTCCCGCTATGGTGCCCTGCGCAAGCTGGCGCAGCACAAAGCGTTGCAGCTTGCCGGTTTCGGTGCGCGGGAGTTTGTCGACAAATGCGATCTCGCGCGGATATTTGTAAGGCGCAATATCGGCTTTGACATAGTCCTGCAGGGTTTTGACCATGGCCCCATCGCCGGCAATACCCGGCTTCAACACGATATAGGCCTTGACCACCATCCCACGCTCGGCATCGGGCGAGCCGACCACACCACATTCGGCCACAGCGGGATGGGTCAGCAACGAGGCCTCGACCTCGGGTCCGGCAATGTTGTAGCCCGAGGACACGATCATGTCATCCGAGCGCGCCTGGTACCAGAAGTAACCGTCCTCGTCCTGCATGAAACTGTCACCCGTCATGTTCCAGCCGTTGCGGACATAATGGGATTGGCGCGGATCATCGAGATAGCGGCAGCCGGTCGGGCCGCGCACCGCCAACAGGCCGATCCTGCCGCGCGGCACTTCCTGCCCGTCGCCGTCAACCACCTTGGCCTCATAGCCCGGCACAACCAGGCCCGTCGATCCCGCACGGATCTGGTCTTGCGGCGCCCCGATAAAAATATGCAGCATCTCGGTGGCTCCGATGCCATCCATCAACCGCATGCCCGTCGCCTTGTGCCAGGCCTCGAATGTGGCCAGCGGCAAATGCTCACCCGCCGAGACGCAAATCCGCAAGGATGACACGTCATGTTCGGCGAGCTTGCCCAGCATCACCCGATAGGCGGTTGGTGCGGTAAAACACACAGTGGCCTTGAAGCGGGCAATCGCGGCCATCAATTCATCGGGCGGTGCCTTGTCGAGCATCACGAAGGCCGCACCGATCCTGAGCGGAAACAGCACCAAGCCACCCAGACCGAAGGTAAAGGCCAAAGGTGGCGAACCGATAAATACGTCGGAAGGCTGCGCCTTCAACACTTTCGCACCGTAGCAATCGCAAATCGCCAGCAGATCACGGTGATAGTGCATTGTGCCCTTGGGCTCGCCAGTGGTGCCGGAGGTGAATCCGATCAGGCAGACATCATCGCGCGAGGTCTCGACAGCCTTGAACTCGGGCGAAGCCTTGGCCATCAGGCTCTCGAGCGATCCTTCGCCCTCATGCCCCCAGGTCACAATGGTGGCAAGATCGGGGCGCAAGGCCCTGGCCGCTTCCAAGTCTCCCAACAGCGTATGGTCGCACAGGGCCAGATGGATTTTGGCCTTTTTGATCGGGTAGCTCAATTCCTTGGCCCGCAGCATCGGCATGGTGGCCACCACAATGCCGCCGGCCTTGATGATAGCCAGATAGGTTGCCACCAGCATCGGCGTATTGGCCGAGCGCAACAGCACCCGATGGCCGCTTTGCATGCCCAGTGTCTGTGTCAGCACATTGGCGATCCGGTTGACCTTTTCGGCCAACTCCCGATAGGTCCAGCGGCCCTGCGCCGACAGGATGCAGGGCGCATCACCCCGACCCTGTTCAACCCAGCGGTCGAGCAATTCGCTGACCACGTTCAGACGGTCGGGATAGGCAAGACCGGCCTCGCCGAGCCGGAAATCCGGCATCATTGCGGGGTCTGGCAGGTTATCGCGGGCGAAACTGTCGAGATGCGCTGAGAACGACATGAGCGGGCTCCGAACAGGTTAGGCTTGTGTGCCGTGTTGACGTAAAATCTCGCGGGCGATGATGAGCTTCTGGACCTCGGTTGCCCCTTCGTAAATCCGCAAGGCACGGATGTCGCGATAGAGCATTTCGACCCGCATGCCCGAGCGCACTCCGAGCCCGCCGAACAGCTGCACCGCTTTGTCGATCACCACCTGCGCATGTTCGGTGGCGACCATTTTGGCCATGGCCGCCTCGCGGGTGATGCGTTCGGCGCCATTGTCCTTGGCCCATGCCGCGCGATAGACCAGCAGAGCGGCAGCATCGATATCGGTGGCCATTTCGGCCAGCGAGGCCTGGGCTAGCGGCAAAGCCGCCATCGGTTGCCCGAACAGATGGCGGGTGCTGACCCGTCCTATCGCCTCATCCAGGGCCCGGCGGGCAAAGCCGAGGGCAGCCGCCCCCACCGTGGAGCGGAAGACATCCAGCGTGGCCATGGCGATCTTGAACCCGTCGCCACCCTTGCCGATCTGGTTGGCGCGGGGAATCCGGCACTCATGGAAGCGCAAGCGCGCCAGAGGATGCGGGGCAATCACGTCGATCCGCTCGGCAATCTCCAGCCCTTGCGTGTCAGCCGGCACCACAAAGGCCGACAGGCCGCGCGCGCCCGGTGCTTCGCCCGTGCGCACGAAGACCACATAGAAATCGGCAATCCCGCCGTTGGAAATCCACATTTTCTCGCCATTGATGCGGACGTGATCGGGTCCATCGGGCGTTGCCGCACAGGCCAGAGCCGCAACATCCGAACCGGCTTCGGTTTCGGACAGCGCAAAGGCCGCCAGACTGCGGCCCGCCACCACATCCGGCAAAAAGCGCTGCTTTTGTTCCTCGGTCCCGAATAAAGTGATCGGGCCCGAACCGAGCCCTTGCATGGCAAAGGCAAAGTCGGCCAGACCATCGTGATAGGCCAGGGTCTCGCGCGACAGGCACAGGGAGCGCACATCATAGCCGGATCCCTGCCCGCCATAAGCGGCAGGCGCCACCGGTTTCAACCAGCCGTCACGCCCCAGAGCCGCGACCAGTTTGCGGCAGGAGCCATCGACATCATGATGGTCGCTGAGCGGGGGTATACGCTCATGCGCCCATGAATCCAGGGATTGGCGCAAGGCCTTGTGTTGCGGCCCGAAAAACGGCCAGTCGAGAAAACTCCGATCCGCCATCAATCCCCCTCGAAGACAGGTTGGTTCTTATTGGCAAAGGCGTGGAAAGCCCGGCTAAAATCCTCGGTGTGCATGCACAGGGCCTGGGCCACGGCTTCGGCCTCGATCGCATCGTCTACCGACATCGCCCATTCCATCTGCATCATGCGCTTGGTCATGGCATGGGCGAAGGTCGGCCCTTCGCTGATCTCGCGCGCCATGGCTTGGGCTTCGGCGAGCAGAGTGTCGGCTTCGATCAGACGGTTGAGAAAGCCCCAGCGTTCGGCCTCGTCACCGCGCAGGATCCTGCCCGTATAGAGCAATTCGGAGGCCCGGCCCTGCCCGATGATGCGCGGCAGCATCGCGCAGGCGCCCATGTCGCAACCGGCCAGGCCGACGCGATTGAACAGGAATGCGGTCTTGCTCTTGGGGGTGCCGTAACGCAGATCGGATGCCATGGCGATAATCGCGCCCGCGCCCGCGCAGATGCCGTCAATGGCCGCGATGATCGGCTGCGGACAGGCACGCATCACCTTGACCAATTCACCCGTCATATGGGTAAAAGCCAGCAAGTCCTTGGTATTCATGGCAATCAGCGGCTGGATGATTTCGAACACATCGCCACCCGAGCAGAAATTGCCGCCTGCTCCCGTCACCACCACCGCCTTGATCTCGTCATCCTTGTTGAGAGCCTGGAAGAAGTCGGCCAATTCGCGATAGGATTCAAAGGTCAGCGGGTTTTTCTTGTCGGGCCGGTTCAGGGTGACCGTGGCCACTTTACCCGAGACCGACAAATCGAAATGCTGCGGCTTGAACTGCGACAGCGGAAAGGTAACGGCATTGGCAACGCGCATCAGCGTGATCTCCGGCTTGATGGTTTTCTGACAACGGAGGGATCCGACGCAGAACCGTGCTGCGACAGATCGGCTTGCAAGGAGGCCTTGGTCTTGGCCAGCAGCTTCATCAGATTGTCGATATCCTTGCGGTTCAGCCCGTCGAACATATTGGCAATCCATGTTTCATGCGCCGCCGCCAACCGGCGGAAATTGGCACGTCCGGCGTCAGTCAGGCGGATCAACTGGGCGCGGCGGTCATGGGCCGAGGTTTGCCGCTCGACATCGCCCGAGGCGACAAGATGCTCGACGATCAGCGTGACATTGCCGCTCGACACCATCATGCGCTTGGAGACTTCCGACATCATCATGCCGTCGGATGCCCGATAGAGCTGGGCCATCAGGTCGAAGCGCGGCAGGGTCACATCATATTCGGCCCTGAGCCGCGATCTGATCTGTCCCTCGATCATATTGGTGCAGGTCAGCAGGCGCAGCCACAGACGCAACTCGTCCTGATGGGCATGGCCCACCTCGGTTCCTGCCGTCTCGGCATCCAGCAAGGGGGGGGATTGACCACTCATGCAATGCTTTCTCCGCCATCGACAATGACACCCTGCCCGTTGATCGCAGACGCCTGCGGATCGGCCAGCATCACCACGGCAAAGGCCACTTCCTTGGGCTCGACCAGACGGCCAAGCGGCTTTTTCGAGACGAATTTGGCCAAAACCTCCTCGGGCGTCTGTCCGGTTTTGCGGGCCGCTTCAGCCATGGATTCGAGGATCAGATCGGTGGCGGTAAAGCCGGGGCAGACCGCATTGACGGTGACGCCCTTTTTGGCCACTTCAAGGGCCAGAGCGCGGGTCAGACCCAAAATCGCGTGTTTGGCTGCCACATAGGCTGCAACACCCTGATAGCCCTGCACCGAGGCCGTCGAGCCGATATTGATGATGCGGCCGAAGCCCTTGGCCAGCATGGCGGGTAACAGCAGCCGTGCCAATTCGGCCGGCGCCGAAAGATGCTGGGCTGTCATGGCGGCAAAAGCCGCAGGATCCTGTTTGGCAAACGGGGCCGAAATGGCCGTCCCGGCATTGTTGACCAGAATGTCGAAATGCCGACCGGCCAGCAAGGGGGACAGTGCATCGAGATCGGTCACATCGGCGATGATCATCTGTTGGGCAGCCCCCTGACGGACCGCATCCTCAAGGCTGGCGGCTTGGCGTCCCATCACCGTCACGTCGCAACCGGCTTGGGTTAAGGCATGGGCGATCGCCAGACCGATGCCGCGGCTACCGCCCGTCACCAAAGCGGACAAACCCGCCAAACGCGGTTGGTTTTGCTGTTGCCCCTGACGCTGACCAGCCATATCCAAGCCCGCCTTTCGTTGCGTTGCTGCCCGTGGACGGGACAAGGCCAAAACCCGGTTCCACCCCGATCACCTCCCAAACTATTTTAAGATTAAAGTAGTTTTTCCCGAAGGCAAGGACTATCGATCCACCCGGTCAACCGCCCCACAGGACCCGGCAGTTTGCCGTTCAACCGGGGCTGAGACATTACGCCGCTTCGCGGGTCTTTTTGCGCCACATCAGCGCCAGATTCCAGCCGATACACATGGCCAGTGCCAAAAGGAGCGACAGGGCCGCGCCCATCGGTTCGGCGGTCCAGTGCATCACCGTCACCGCCGCGCCAAATCCCAACAGGCCGGGCAGCGTATGCACCATGGTGACGGCTGTCGCCCGCCCGCCGATCCGCTTGTGTAGGATGACGATCAGGCTGCTCAGCACGATCGGAAACGGCGCGGCATAGCCCGCAGCCTCCGGCCCCAGCACAAAGCCCGCCATCATCACAAAGCCGACAAGACACATGACCCCGAAGGCGCGGGCCGGAATTTCCCAGACCGACCGGTGCCTCGCCGCCGGCGCGTCACCCGCCTCCAAATGGCGGGTCAGGCGCGAGGCAATCCAGAAACAGGCCAGATTGAGAACAACCGCGCCGGCCATCGTCCATTCGACAAAATGCGCCAGACCGATCGAGACGAACCAGACCGCCAGAGCGGCCAACAGACAGGGCAATAGCGAGAATCGCTGTGCCATATGGGCATAGGTGAGCACGAACAGGCCGTTGATCCCGTTGGTAATGATGGTGGCTACAGCACTTTGGGCGATAAAACCGGCGCCATGGTCCATCGCCAGAAACACATAGGACGGCCCGGCCGAGATCGGCAGAGTGGCAATCATCGCGCCCAGAAACGGACCCGACCGTTCAACCAGAAACGAGGCCGCGACCACGATGCTCATGGTCAGCAGCATTTTCGCGGCGATCATCACTGCCAGCGATGTGCTCATTTCCATCAAGCGCGTGATCCTGCATTCGCCTCAGACACAAGTCTCACTCAATTCAAAAGGGCCATTGCGTCAGACCTGCTTTCGCATAGCTGCCGCGCATCCATTAAAACGGGGCGGTCATTGCCGCCCCGTCAAACCCCGCTGATAAAAAGCCAATTCAGCCTTGATCGACCAGTTGCACCAGATCCTGCGGCGACACAGGATGGCTTGCCAGATGCACATTGAAGGGCGACAGCGCATCCTCGATCGCCGAAATGACACAGGCTGCCGCCGGAATCGTACCGCCTTCGCCTGCTCCCTTCACACCGATCGGATTGCGCGGGGACGGGGATTCCATGTGGACGATCTCGATGCGCGGCATTTCCGTGGCCAGTGGCAGCAGATATTCGCCGTAATTGGTGGTCTGCGGCTGGCCGTTCTCGTCATAGATCATCCGTTCAAACAGCGCATTGCCGATGCCATGTACGACACCGCCCCTGATCTGGCCATCGACCAGCATCGGGTTGATCAGCGTGCCGCAATCATGGGCCACGACATAGCGCAGGATTTTGACTGCGCCGGTCTCGATATCCACCTCGACCTCGCACAGATTGGTGCCGTTGGCGAATGTGGTCTGGCGCGCCTCGTAAAAGGCGGTGGCCGACAGGCCCGGCGCAATGCCTGCGGGCAAAGGCTGTCCGAAATTGCCATGCAGCATCAAGGCCAACTGCCCGAGCGAGACCTGACGGTCGGTGCCGGAGACTTTGACAAAACCGCCTTCAAGCACCAGATCCGCCTCTTGCGCTTCCAGGACCTGCGAGGCTACCTTGATCGCCTTGGCGCGGGTTTCCACCGCCGCCATATGCACCGATGAGCCGCCCGTCACCGCCACGCGGCTGGCAATGGTGCCGATGCCGAGCGGAAACAGCGAGGTGTCGCCCGCCTCCACCGTAATATCCTGCGGAGTGATGCCCAGCTGGTCGGCGGCAATCTGGGCGAACACTGTTTTGTGGCCCTGTCCCTGTGCGGCGGCTCCAGTCAGCAACAAGACCTTGCCATTGGGCTGCACGCGGATGGTGGCCCCTTCATAGGGAGCCAATCCGGTATCCTCGACATAGGAGGCAATGCCCATGCCGATATAGCGGCCCTCGGCCCTTGCCTTGTCCTGACGGGCTTTGAAATCGGACCCGAATTTGGCCACCGCAAGATCCAGACACTGGACATAATCACCGGAGTCATAGGACACGGGCGAACCGTCACGCGCTTTCATGCCTGTTTCATAGGGAAACTGGTTCGCCTGCACGAAGGAGCGGCGGCGGACCTCTTCACGCGGCAGGCCCAATTCCCGCGCCACCCGATCGGCAAGCCGTTCGAGCACGAAACAGGTATTGGGACGCCCCGCCCCGCGCACCGGCGTGTTGGGCACCATATTGGTATAGATCACATCAAGGCTGATTTCGAGCGCCTCGAGCGCATAGGGGCCAGGGAAAGACGACATCGAGGTCACCGGCAACACCACCCCATAGGGCAGATAGGCCCCGTTATCATGCAGGCAATGTCCGCGTACGCCGAGCATGCGGCCTTGCGCATCGGCTGCCACTTCCAGCTCCCACAGCTGGTCGCGCTGCTGGGTGGTGGCCACGAAGTGCTCGCCGCGGTCCTCGACCCATTTCAGCGGACGCCCCAGATGGCGCGCCGCCATCGGGATTGCATAATCCTCGGCATAGACCACGGCTTTGGGACCGAAACCGCCGCCGACATCCGGCGCAGTCACGCGCACCGAAGCCTCGTCCATGCCGAGGCACAACGCCAGCGCACGCCGCACCATGTAGGGCGATTGGGTCGAGCTCCAGATGTCGATCCGGTTCCCCGAAGGATCGGGCCGTGCCATCACACCGCGGCATTCCATGGCATGACAGCCCCCGCGATGCAGGGACAGGGTTTCCTTGAACACATGGGCTGCTTTGGCAAATACGCCCGCGACATCGCCAAAGCCGCCTTTCAGCGTGCCCGCGAGATTGCTTTGCAAGGCCTTGTTGGCCAGCGCGGCCCCGTCTTTCAGGGCATGGGCCAGATCGACCATCGCGGGTTGCGGATCGTAATCGACCATTACCATCGCGGCCGCATCCTCGGCAACCGCCCGGCTCTCTGCCACCACCAGCGCCACCGCTTCGCCGACATAATGGACCGAGCGATGGGCCAGCGGGCTTTGGGTCAGCGGGGTCTTGACCATGGGTGCCGGCGCCATCATCGGCATCGGCTTGCGGGCTGTGTCGCCCAGATCGTCAGCGGTCAGCACCGCAACAACACCGGCATGGTCCCTCGCCATCGAGGCATCAATCGCATTGATCAGCGCATGGGCATGGGGCGAGCGCACCACCGCCACATGCAGCACACCCGGCATGGCGATATCATCCAGATACTGGCCGCGGCCGGTAATCAGCTTGGGATCTTCCAGCCGTTTGACGGCGGCTCCGAAATAACGTGCACCCATCTCAATGGTCTCCCCGCATGCGCGATGCGGCCTGCAAGGCGGCATCGACAATGGTCTCGTAGCCCGTGCAACGGCAGATATTGCCGGAAATGGCCTCGCGGATCGCCACCTCGTCCATGGTCGGATCGGCCTCGAGCACGGCGGCCAGCGTGGTCACCATGCCCGGGGTGCAAAAACCGCATTGCAAGCCGTGCTTGTCCCAAAAGGCTTCCTGCACCGGATGCAGTGTGCCATCGGCCTGCGCCAGTCCTTCGATGGTGCGGATCACCGCCCCGTCGGCCTGCACCGCCAGCATCAGGCAGGAGCGGATCGGCTGGCCGTCCAGAATGATCGTGCAAGCACCGCAAACCCCGTGCTCGCAGCCCAGATGGGTGCCCGTCAGGCCAAGGTCCTGCCGCAAGAAGTCACCCAGATGGGTGCGCGTCAAGACATCGCGCTCGTAATGGACCCCGTTGACGGTCACACGGATGTGACGGGTGGTTTGTGCTTGGTCGAGTTCAGACATTCCGGCCTCCCGTGGCGCGGTTGAGGGCATCGGTCAGCGCCCGTTTGGTCATTGTTTGCGCCAAACGCCCGCGATAGGCCGGCGTGATATGGGCGTCTTCCATCATTTCGATCGATGCGGCCATCGCCGAGACTTCGGCAATAAGGCTCTGGTCAAGCCCTTTGCCGACCAGAGCCTGTTCGGCGCCCTCCAACCGCACCGGCCTCACATCCACACCGGCCAGCGCAATCGAGGCGCGGCGCACCACACCCGCCGCATCCAGCGACACAAGGGCCGCAGCGGCAACAATCGCGTAATCGCCATGCCTGCGGGCAAATTCGTGGAAACCATGCCCCACCCTATGTCCCTGCATGCCGGACCACACAGGCAGGGTCAGACCGAGCAGAGCCTCGTCCGGCTCCAGATTAGGGGTCATATAGGACAGGACCCAATCTCGCATGGCGACATCACGCGCACCGCGCGGGCCTGACACATGCAGCATGGCGTCATAGAGCGCGGCAATACAGGGCTGTTCCGCCGCAGGGTCGAGATGGCACAGACTGCCGCCGATGGTACCGCGCGAACGGGTCTGGACATGGCCAACCCAATGCAGCGCCTCGGCCAGCACAGGGGCATGTTCGAGCACCAGAGGATGTTCGCGCACGATCCGCTGGCGGGTCATCGCGCCGATCCGCAGGCCGGCAGGCGTCATGGCCACACCGGAGAGATCGGCAATATGGTTGATGTCGATCACATGATCGGGAAAGGCATAGCGCATGTTCAGCATCGGCATCAGCGATTGGCCGCCTGCCAGAATACGGATATTGTCCAAAGAACCGAGCAGGCTGTTCAATTCCTGCAGGGTTTTGGGATCGTGATAGGCAAAGGCCGAGGCTTTCATCAGTAAAACCCTTTCAAGCGCGACACTTACTGGCCGGATTGGTTTTTGCGGGAGAACAGGGATTTGATCACACCCCATAACAGGGCAAAGGCCGACAATTCGCGGGTCGGTGCAACAGCGGCAGTCTCAGAGGCACTCGCGGACTGGGGAGATGACTGATCCGCAGCAGTGGCCGGATCCGATCCCGCAACGCCTTCTTGCGAGCGGGCCAGGATGTCAGTGCGCAGATTGGCTGCAAACTGTTCGACAATCTGGCTGGCAATTTCCTTGATCAGCCCCTGCGCTCGGCCATACTGGGCCACAGCGCCAACCAGTTGCAGATCGGTGACCACGGTGATCAGAGTGCCTTCGCCTTCCGCGACAAGCGCGAAATCGGCGGTGGCCGACGCACTGCCGCGCCCCTTGGCATCCGCCCCTTTGGCAATCACCCGCGCCGTATGCGCAACAGGATCGATGTCGGCAATCTGCGCCTCGCCCGCAAAGGTCAGCTGCACCGGGCCCACTTTGACGGTGGCCTGGCCCTTGTAGCGGTTGTCGCCAAGGTCTGCCGTCAACGACGCCCCGGGCAGGCATGGCACAATGCGCGGCACATCCAGCAATAACGGCCATGCCTGTTGCGGCGGAACGGGAACCGAAAAGCTCACATCGATTTTCATTGAAAAACCCTCATTGGCAAAATCATGGCAGAATTGATGCGCTGGACAAAGCCCGCATCACCCGTTTTTCGGCGCGACCGACATGCTGGGTCAGCAATTTGCCGGCCCTGCGTCCATCGCGCGCCTGCAAGGCATCGATAATGGCGCAATGCTCGGACAGCAGGCTGTCATAATTGCGGCGGTCAAACACGGTCACACTCAGTTGCACCAGACGGTCGAATTGTTCGATCAGATCGACAGCGGCATCGGCCACCCGACGATTGGGACATAGGGCAAGCACCGCGAAATGGAAGGTCCGGTTATAGGCAACAAAGCCCGCCTCGCCCCATTCGCCCAGCGTCCGGAACCGGTCCAACGCCGCCAGATCGGCATCACTGGCCTGCTCGCTGGCCGTCATCGCGCAATGCTGCTCCAGAACTGCGCGGAATTCGAACAGCTCGCGCGCATCGACCAACGAGACAGACGCCACCCGATAGCCCTTGCGCGGTTCGACCGTCACCAGCTTTTCGGCATGCAGCCGCGACAAGGCATCACGAATCGGGGATTTGCTGACCGCATAGGTCTCGGCCAACACGCCTTCATAGAGCGGCGCACCGGGCGCAAGCGCGCAAGACAGGATATCCTGCCTGATCCGCGCATAAACCGCCTCGCGCCGAAGCCCCGTCACTGGCGATATCCCGTCATGAATGGCCCCTGTCATATCTCTAGATGCTTGAATTATTGAAATTTGTAATATGTTTGTCCATTGTCTGATATCCCCCATGCACGAGCAAATCAAACAAATTTTGTAAAATTATCGAGTGTGAATTGACATTTTTTGATTTTGACTGATATCTTAGCAACTATAAAAATGCGTCATCATATTCAGGGAGATGGGCTATGCTCAACCGTCGTCAATTTGCTCTTGGCATCGCCGCTGTTGCGGGTGCAACAGGCTCGATCAAGGGCGCTGCAGCCCAAACCGGCCCGATCCGCGTCGGCTTTCTGACTGTCAATTCGGGCGCGCTTGCCGCCGGCGGCCGCCAGCTCGAGGAAGGCATCAAGCTGTTCCTGAAACAGCGCGACAACAAGATCGGCGGCCGTCCTGTCGAACTGATCATCGCAGATACCGCCGGCCAGCCAGCCAATACCCGCACCAAGGCGCAGGAATTGATCGAGCGCAACAATGTGCATGTCATCATCGGCCCGCTGGCGGCTTTTGAGGCTCTCGCCATCAATGACTATATCCAGCAGGTCGGCATCCCGACTATTTCCGACTCGGCTGCGGCCGAAGATCTGACCCAGCGCAAGCTCAACCCGTGGTTTGTCCGCGCGGTCTCCAGCTCGGCCCAGCCTGCCCATGCGCTGGCCGATTACGCCGCCAAGACGCTGAAATACAAGAAAATCTCGATTGTCGCCGATGACTTCGCCTTCGGCCATGAAATCTCCGCCGGTTTCCAGCGCGTGTTCGAGGAAAACGGCGGCAAGGTGCTGCAGAAGCTGTGGTCGCCGCTCAATGTCGCCGATTACGGCTCCTACATCACCCAGATCGACCGTTCGGCCGACGCGGTGCTGGCCAATTTCGCCGGTGCCAACGGCTTGCGCTTCATCAAGCAGTATAACGAATACGGTCTGTCGGGCACGATCCCGCTGTTGGGCCATATGACAACCATCGACGAAGGCATCCTGAAAAACATGGGTGACGAGGCCAAGGGCGTTGTCTCGACCGGCTGGTATTCGGCCGCGATCGATACGCCTGCCAACAAAGAGTTCGTTGCAGCCTGCCGCGCCGAATACAAGGCAGACCCCGGCTACTACACGCTGGGTGCCTATCTGTCGGGCATGTTCCTTGAAGAAGCCGTCAAGAAGATCAACGGCAATGTCGAGGACAAGGCCGCTTTGATGAAGGCCCTGCGCAATCTTGACCTGAAGGACACCCCTGCCGGTCCGATCAAGATCGACGAATACGGCAATCCGACCATGAACATCTATATCCGCAAGGTGGAAACGGTCGAAGGCCGTCTGATGAACAAGGTCGTCCATACCTATCCGGCGGTCAGCCAGTTCTGGACCTACGACCCGAAAGTGTTCCTGCAAAGCCCCGTCTACGCCCGTGAATGGGCCGCCAAAGGCTAAGCGACAGGCGTTGGTTTCCATAGGTTTGACGGATCGGTCTTGCTGCCCGGTCCGTCCATTTTCTGCCCCTCACCATAAAGGTTCGCGATGTCGATCGGCTTCTGGCTGCTGCAAAGCCTGAACGCGCTGGCTCTGGGCGGGCTGTTGTTTCTGCTCTCTTCCGGCTTTTCGCTGATTTTCGGCCTGATGCGGGTCGCCAATCTCAGCCATGGCGCCTATTTCATGCTCGGAGCCTATGTCGGCCTGTCGGTATTGCAGGCGGGTTTCGGCTTTATCGAGGCCATATTCGCCGCAGGCATCGTGATTGCCGTGCTGGGCGGATTGATCGAGCGGTTTCTGCTGCGCCGCCTGGCCAACCGCACTCTGGCGCAGGTTCTGGTGACTTTGGGACTGGCTTTCGCGATTGCCGATATCTGCCTGATGCTGTGGTCGGGTGATCCGATGCAGCTGCCTGCCCCGCGCTGGCTCTCGCAACCGATCCGGGCTTTCGGCTTTGTCTTTCCGGGCTATCGGGTGTTTGTGGTCGAGGTGTCGATTGTCGTCGCGGTTCTGTTGTGGCTGCTGATCGAACGCACCAAGCTGGGCGCGATGGTGCGCGCCAGCGTCGATGATATCCAAATGGCGCGCGGCGTCGGGATTCCCGCGCAAAAGCTGTTCAGCTTCATCTTCTGTCTGGGTGCGGCTTTGGCCGGCATGGGTGGCGTCTTGGGCGGGCCGATCCTGTCGGTCTATCCGGGGCTGGATGGTGAAATGCTGCCTTTGGCGCTGGTTGTGGTGATTTTGGGTGGCATCGGCAGCATCGGCGGTGCCTTTGTCGGCGCCTATATTACCGGTTTTGTCTACACCTTCGGCCAGACCCTGCTGCCGGCCTTTTCCTATGTGATCCTGTTCCTGCCGATGATCGTGATTTTGGCGTTCCGTCCGAGCGGCCTGTTTGGAAAGTCCGCACCATGACCAGCAACACCCGCATCACCTCGATCAGCGTGACATTGCTGGTCCTTGCTCTGGCAGCACCGCTGGTTGCAGGACAGCCGTTCTACATCAATATCGGCTCACAAGTGCTGATTGCCGCCATTTTTGCCATGAGCCTCAATATTCTGGTCGGCTATGGCGGCATGACCTCGATCGGCCACGCGGCCTATCTGGGCACCTCGGCCTATGTGGTGGCCCTGCTGACCCTGCAGCACGGGTTCGGCTTCTATGCGGCCTCTGCGGTGGCGCTCGGGGTGGTGGTGGTCATGGCGGCGATTTTCGGAGCCATTGCACTGCGCGGCACCGGCATCACGTTTCTGATGATCACACTGGCGCTCGGCCAGACCATGTGGGGCGTGGCGTTCCGCTGGTCGGATGTGACGGGCGGCGACAACGGCTTGCCCGACATCAAAAGACCCGATCTGTTCGGACTGAATCTGGTGGAACCGGGGCTGTTTTACGCAGTGATGATCGCCCTGTTCGTGATCGCGCTGGTCGGCATGTGGATCTTCACGCAATCGGGCCTCGGGTTAAGCCTGCAAGGCACGCGCGACCAGCCGCGCCGCATGGGCATGCTGGGGCACCATGTCTGGCTGGTGCGTTGGATCGCCTTCATCATTGCCGGTTTCTGGGCGGGTGTGGCCGGCATCGCCTTTATCGGCTATCACGGCTATATCCATCCGCTGTCACTCGGACTGGCCAATTCCGCCGAAGTGTTGCTGATGGTCATTGCCGGCGGGGCCGGAACCCTGCTCGGCCCTGTGGTCGGGGCTGCCATTGTGGTTGTGCTGAAAATGGTGGTCAGCGCCTATGTGTCGCGCTGGGTGCTGTTGCTGGGCTGCACCTTTGTGGCGATCGTCATCCTGCTGCCCGAAGGCGTGGTGCCGGGATTGGAACGGTTGCTGAAAGCCCTTCTGCCTGAAACGCGCGACGACGGGGAGGCCAGTTCATGACCACCGAGATTGCGCTGCAGATCAACGGAATGACCAAAAATTTCGGGGGACTGAAGGCCATTGATGGCGTCAACCTGACCATTCCGAAAGGCGACCGCCGCCTGCTGCTCGGGCCCAACGGCGCCGGCAAAACCACATTGTTCAACCTGATCACCGGTGATTTGCAACCGACATCGGGAAGCGTGCAGCTGTTCGGCCGTGATATCACCGGCCTGCCCTCGCATCACTGCGCCCCGCTCGGACTGGCCCGCACCTACCAGATCATCACCCTGTTTCCCAAAAATACCTTGGCCGAGAATGTAATTCTGTCGTTGCTGGGCATTTCGCCGTTGCGGTGGAGCCCGATCAGCCGGATCAAGGGCCGCAAGGAGTTCGAGGAACGTGCCCGCGCCTCCCTCAAACAGGTCGGACTGGAAGCCAAAGCCGACCGCCCGTTGGGTGAAACCTCATATGGCGAAAAGCGGCGGCTCGAAATCGCCCTCGCTCTGGCACAAAATCCGAGCCTGCTGCTGCTGGATGAACCGCTGGCGGGCCTGTCGCGGCAGGAACGGCTGGATGTCCAGGGCCTGATTGAAGCCATTCCGCGCGATATTACCCTGATCCTGATCGAACACGATATGGATGTGGCGCTGGCTTTGGCCGACAGCATCACGGTCATGTATCACGGGCGGGTGATCTGCGAGGGGGATCGGGCCCAGGTTGTCGCCGATCCGCGCGTCAAGGAGATCTACCTTGCAAGCTGACACACCCCACAACTCCGCCGATGCGCTGGTGCTGACAGACATCAATACCCGCTATGGCGAAAGCCATGTGCTGCATGATGTCAGCCTGACGTTGAAACAAGGCCGCGTGCTGGCCCTGTTGGGCCGCAACGGGGCCGGAAAAACCACCACCATGCATTCGATCGTCGGCTATCAGCCTGCGATGTCGGGACGTATCACCCTTTTCGGCCAGGAGATTGCAAGCCTGGCCCCCGAAGCCATTTCCGATCTCGGTATTGCGCTTGTGCCGCAAGGACGGCGGATTTTCACCAGCCTGACCGTGCAGGAAAATCTCGACGTGGCCCATCGCAGGGGCTCCAAACCCCGTTTCGGCTTCGACACGCTGTTCGACTGGTTCCCGCGCCTCAAGGAGCGTCGCCAGCAACGCGCAGGCACGCTGTCGGGCGGCGAACAGCAGATGCTGGCCATCGCCCGCGCGCTGATCACCGATCCCAAAGTGGTGCTGTTCGACGAGCCGTCAGAGGGCTTGGCCCCGCAGATCGTCGAGGAAGTCGGCGCGATCCTCCACCGCCTCAAAGCGGGTGGACTGTCGATCATTCTGGTCGAGCAGAACACCAAACTGGCCCTCAGCGTGGCCGATGATGTCGTGATCCTCAATTCCGGACAGGTGGCTGCCACCTGCCTTGCCCAGGATGTGTCCAACGATCCTGATTTCCTCGTCAACCATCTTGGAGTGTATTGATCCCATGCAAAAGCCAGCGCCCCAGCACCACACCATCCACGGCAAGGCCGTCACAGGAATCCAGACAGGTCAGGGATCGGATCTGGTAATCCTGCATTCGCTGCTGACCGATGCCCGCGCCTTTGACCTTGTTCTGCCCGAACTGGCCAGGCATCACCGCGTAACCCTGCTCAATCTACCCGGCTTTCATGGATCCGATCCGATCGACGCCTCATGGTCGGCCTATAATAGTTGGATTGCAGATGCCGTGGCCGCATTCGGCGTGCATGACGGCTTTACCTTGCTGGGTAACGGTTTTGGCGGTTCGCTGGCGTTGGGCTATGCACTGGCCTATCCCGAGACCCTCTCGAAACTGGTGATTTGCGATGCGGCAGCGGGCTTCCCCGAACAGGGCAAGCAGGCCTTCCGTGTCATGGCTGAAAAAGTCGCCACCGGCGGGCTTGGTGCCATTGCGGAAATCGCGGCCAATCGGGTGTTCCACCCGGCCTATCTGGCGGCCCATCCGACCGCCATCGAGGAGCGGCGCGAGGCCTTGATGCTGATCCATCCCGATGCGTTCCAGGCCGCCTGCAGCCTGCTGGTGGAAGCCGATCTGATCCCGCAATGCCGCAGTCTGAAGCTGTTGACTTTGGTGATTTGCGGCGAGTTGGATGCCGCCACCCCGCCCGTGCTCAACCGCGCGATTGCCGAGGCCATCCCCCATGCCCGCTATGTCGAATTGCCCCAGATCGGCCATTGCCCGCCGCTGGAAGCACCGCAGGCCTTTCTGGATGCGCTGAACAGTTAAACAGCCCGTTAAAAGATCAGGGAGCGACCATCATGCTGTTCATCATCCACGGGATCGACAAAGCCGATGGCCTACCCCTGCGTCTGGCACATTACGAGGCGCACAAGGCCTTTTTGTCGGACACCTCGGCCTTTGGCGTCAAGATTGTCATGTCGGGGCCGCTGGTGGCCGATGACGGCACCAGCATGATCGGCAGCTTCTTTCTGATCGAGGCGCCCGACCGCGCCACGGTCGAACGCTTCAATGCGGCCGACCCGTTCAAACAGGCCGATATCTGGGAGCGGGTGACCATTACCGGCTTTTTGCGCCGGCAGGGCTGAAGCCCCCCGAAAATCAGCATCCGTTTCAGCCTAGACAGGCCGGTCTTTTCACTGTTCAATCCGCCGCACTATCCGGCTGACAGGATGAAGGGGAGGACAGGAAACGATGACGCATGCCGTTG
>Ga0114964_10001231_pt1 | contig 18771 bp, 14 predicted proteins | sample C_131016_MF_Meta_FD_92638 | JGI IMG/M metagenome (GOLD analysis project Ga0114964, IMG submission 92638) | Freshwater microbial communities from Lake Croche, Canada to study carbon cycling - C_131016_MF_MetaG | ecosystem: Environmental > Aquatic > Freshwater > Lake | place: Lake Croche, Canada... | reverse complement strand
CGGCATCGTCGGCACTGCCGCTTTTCACGGGGCGCTGCTCGGTCTTGGCGCCACCCGCCACAACCGCTTCACCACCAAAACCACCGCCAATGACGTTGAAGAAACTGCGGTTCATGGCCTTGCACATGATGTAGCTCAGGATCGCGCCGCTCGAACCCACCAGGCTTCCCGCAATAATGAGCATGCTGTTGTTAAGGCTAAAGCCAATGCCCGCTGCCGCCCAGCCCGAATAGCTGTTGAGCATGGACACCACCACTGGCATATCGGCGCCGCCAATGGGGATGATGATGAGCACGCCCATCACAAAGGACAGCGCCAGCATGGCAAAAAACGCCCACCAGGCGCCATTGGCCATAAAGCACAAGCCCAGTCCCAGCGTGGTCAGGCCCAGCACCAGATTGAGCTTGTGCTGGCCGGCAAACTGCACCGGCGCCCCTTGGAACAGGCGGAACTTGTACTTGCCCGAGAGCTTGCCAAAGGCAATCACCGAGCCGCTAAAGGTGATGGCGCCAATGGCCGCGCCCAAGAACAGCTCCAGGCGGTTACCCGCAGGAATCGGCGCGCCTTTTTCCAGCCCGTGCAAGAGTGCGCTGGGTTCGGCCACGGCTGCCACGGCGATGAACACCGCCGCCAGACCGATCATGCTGTGCATGAAAGCCACCAGTTCGGGCATCTTGGTCATCTCGACGCGCTGCGCCATGACCGTACCCGCCGTGCCGCCCACCAGCAAAGCACCCAGCACCCAGCCCAGACCGGTAAAGCCGTCTTGACCCATGTGTGTGGCCAGCTTGTAAATCAGGGCCGCAGTGGTCACGGCGGCCACGGCCATGCCGATCATGCCGAACACGTTGCCGCGAATCGAGGTGGTCGGGTGCGACAGGCCCTTGAGCGCCTGGATAAAGCAGACGCTGGCAAACAAATACAAAAGGGTGACGAGGTTCAGGCTCATTGCACACCCTCCTTAGCGGCGACTTTTTTCTCTTTCTTCCTGAACATCTCCAGCATGCGCCGGGTGACCATAAAGCCACCAAACACATTCACCGCCGCCAGCGCCACGGCCAGCACGCCCATGGTTTTGCCCAGCGTGGTCTCGGTGAGCGCAGCCGCCAGCATGGCGCCCACGATCACGATGGCCGAAATCGCGTTGGTCACCGCCATCAGCGGCGTGTGCAGCGCGGGCGTGACCGTCCAGACCACGTGGTAGCCCACGTAAATGGCCAGCACAAAGATGATCAGGTTCAGGATGGTGGGGGATACGACTTCCATGTTTCTTCCTAGTAAATTGGGGGTGACTTATTTGCGCTTGACGGCGCCGTCTTGCGTCATCAGGCAAGCGGCCACGATGTCGTCTTCCAGGTCCACCTTGAACTGGCCATCCTTGGTCAGCACTAGCTTCAAAAAGTCCAGCACATTGCGGGCATACAGGGCAGATGCGTCCGCCGCCACCAGGGCCGCGAGGTTGGTTTCACCCACCAGCGTGACACCGTGTTTGACCACGGTTTTGCCGGCTTCGGTCAGCACGCAGTTGCCGCCCACGCCGTCGGCGGCCTTGCCAGCGGCGATATCCACAATCACCGAGCCCGGCTTCATGCTTTTGACCATGTCTTCGGTCACCAGCACGGGGGCGGCGCGCCCGGGAATCAGGGCGGTGGAAATCACCACATCGGCCAGCGCCACGCGCTTGGCGACTTCGGTCTTTTGCCGGTCCAGCCAGCTTTGCGGCATGGGGCGGGCATAGCCGCCCACGCCCACGGCGGCTTCTTTTTCTTCAGCAGTGTCGTAAGACACTTCAATAAATTTGCCGCCCAAGGATTCGATTTGCTCCTTGACGCTGGGGCGCACGTCGGACGCCTCAATCACCGCGCCCAGGCGCTTGGCCGTGGCAATGGCCTGCAAACCGGCCACGCCCACGCCCAAAATCACCACACGCGCAGCCTTGACGGTGCCCGCTGCGGTCATGAGCATGGGAAAGAAACGCTGGTACTTGTCTGCGGCAATCATCACCGCCTTGTAGCCGGCGATATTGGCCTGGCTTGACAGCACGTCCATGCTTTGGGCACGGGTGGTGCGCGGTGCGGCTTCCAGGGCAAAGCTGGTCAGACCTGCGCCAGCCATGCGGGCCAAGCCGTCGGCGTCAAAGGGGTTGAGCATGCCCACCAGGGCGGCGCCCGATGCCATGTGCGAAAGTTCTTCGGCGCTGGGCGCCACGACCTTGAGCACCAGCGGGCTGGCCAGGGCTGCGGCAGCGTCGCAGATTTCAGCGCCTGCGGTGGCGTAGGCCTCGTCGGTAACGCTGGCGCGCACGCCGGCACCGGATTGCACCCGCACCGTATGGCCTTGGGCGATGAGTTTTTTCACCGTTTCGGGGGTGACGGCGACACGGGTTTCACCCGCCGCAGTCTCGGCAGGTACGCCTATTTGCATGGAATCGCTCCTGGGGATATGGGTCAATAACTGTCGTCAAGCTTACATTAATTCCGATGTCTATTCGGAGGGGTAAAACCCGCATCTGCCGATTGGCCTGCAAAGCCCGACACCCGCGGCGCTTTGGAGCGTTCAGGCAGCCAAACCGAGGCTCACATCCCCGGTGGCTTGGGCAAACTCAGCTCGATCGTTACATCACCTTGCAGCGCGTTGCCAATCTTGGCGCCGCGCGCAGATACCGACTGCAGCACCTGGCCTTCACCCACCGCAGAACCCACGGTATAGGCCTTGGGCGGCGCGCTGCCCACCACCAGCAAGGCGTAGCCTTTGCCCACCGATCCGGCTACTACGCCGAGCAACTGGTACTGGGTGCTGGTGGTTTCTGCGGGCTTGGATTGCAGCGCAAGGCCACCACCCAAAGCGCGCGCTAGGTTCTTGGTGTCCGGTGCTGCCAGACTGGCGACCAGTGGCGCCCCCGCTCGGCCCTGTGCTGACGCACCCAAAGTACCCAACACCCAGAATACGGCGCTGGCCGCCGCCAGCAGCGCTGCCGCAAAGGTGGTGAGGTACAGGCCCCAGGGGCGAGAGTGTTGCGTTGCCATGGGCGCATTATCGGGGTACTTTGGACGTGCAATATCAGAACCCATGCCTCATCAGCCTGCCGTGCGCCGAGATTGAGCGCCAGATCACAGGTAAGATTGAATGCGCTTTCAAGCACCTGGGTCGCAGCACCACCCTCTTATGCCCTGAATGCGTATGAACAACAGCAATACACAACCCATGACACCACCACGGCAAACTGCCAAGGCGCCCGTGACGCTGGAAATGGTCGCCAAGCTCGCAGGGGTATCGCCCAGCACCGTCTCTCGCATCTTGAACGGAACGGCGGTGGTCAGCGACGCCAAGCGCCAGGCAGTGGTGGAAGCCACGAAAACATTGGGCTTTGTGCCCAACCCGCTGGCGCGGGGCCTGGCCGGTGGCCGCACTTTCAGCATTGGCGTAGTTACACAGGCGATCGACAGCCCGTTTTACGGCGCAGCGCTGCGCGGCATTGAGGACGAACTGGACCCTGCAGGCTACAGCCCCCTCTTTATGAGCGCGCATTGGGACCCGGCAGCCGAGGCGCGTTGCCTGGAAGTGCTGCACGCGCGCCGCGTGGACGGCATTGTGGTGCTGATGCCACGCTTGTCAGACGCGGCTTTGCAGGCCTGCGCGCGGGCGCTGCCCGTGGTGGTTACCGGACGTGAACTGCGGGCTGAGCAGCTGTTTTCGCTCAAATTCGACAATTTCATGGGTGCCTTGCGCGCCACCGAACATTTGCTGGCGCTGGGCCACACGCGCATTGCCTTTATCGCCGGTGACGAAGAGCACCCGGACGCATCCGAGCGCATGCGCGGATACCGCGCTGCCCTGGAAGCGGCGGGCATCACGTTTGACCCGCAGCTGGTGGTGCCGGGCAAGTACCACGAGATCAGCGGGCTGGAGGCGGTCAATCACCTGTTGACAGAGAAACGCAGTTTCACCGCCATTTTTGCCGCGAACGACCAAATGGCGGCCGGCGCCGCGCTGGGCCTGTTCCAGCATGGGCTGCGGGTGCCGCAAGATGTGTCTCTGGTCGGCTTTGATGACTTGCCCACCTCGGTGTATGCCACGCCCCCCTTGAGCACCATCCACCAGCCGGCCTATGAGCTCGGTCGCCTGGCTGCTGCGTCGATCCTGCAAATGATTGCGGGCACCGAACCCACCGCCGAACTGCCGCCGCCCGAACTGCTGGTGCGCGGCTCCAGCGCCCAAGTGCGCCCCTAGCCCGAACTGGGGCTGGGGCTGGGGAATACCCTAGCTTGTGCAAGTCAACTTGCTTCCTATAATTCAATGAAAGCGCTTTCAAGACGCTTTCATCGTTCGGCTGCACCGCCAGCCGCTTCAGAAAAATTTAGGAGTTGCCCATGACCCACGCACCGATTGGAAACTGGCTGACCGCTTCGCTACTGTTGGCGGGCAGCGCCCTGTTCAATGCCCAGGCGCAGCAAACGCTGACAATTGCCGCCTTTCCGGCCGTGGACGAAATTGCCAAGGCGGCGATCCCAGCCTGGAAGAAAAAACACCCGGACGTTGAAATCAAAATCACCAGCCGCGCCTACGCCGACCACCACACCGCCATGACCACGGCGCTGTCAACCTCGTCCAACCTGCCCGACGTGATGGTGGTGGAATACGGTTACGTCGGCCGCTTTGCCGAAGGTGGCGGCCTGGAAGACCTGGCGGGCGCACCCTACAACATGAAAGTCCATCAAGCGCGCTTTGTGCCTTTTGCCTGGCGCCAGGGCACGGCCAGTTCGGGTGCGCAGGTGGCCATTCCCACCGATATTGGCCCTGGCACCTTGCTATACCGAACCGACATCCTGAAAAAAGCCGGCATCACCGAGGCCGATCTGACCCAGTCCTGGGAGTCGTACGTGGGCACGGGCGCCAAGATCAAGGCCGCCACGGGTGCCTATTTGATGGCCCATGCGCGTGACATCAAGGACATCATCATCCGCTCCAACCTGCAGGCGGGCGACGGCCTGTACATCGACAAGAGCGGCAAGGTGCTGGTGGATTCACCGCGGTTTGTACGCGCCTTCGAATTGGCCAAAAAGGTGCGGGAGCAGAAGCTCGACGGCAAGATTGCCGCTTGGTCAAACGAATGGTCTGAAGGCTTCAAGCGGGGCACGATTGCCACCCAGATGTCGGGCGCGTGGCTGGCGGGCCACCTGAACAACTGGCTGGCCCCAGACACCAAAGGCCAATGGCGCGCCGCACAACTGCCGGAGAAAGCCTGGGCATCGTGGGGTGGCAGTTTTTACAGCATTCCCAAGGGCGCCAAAAACAAGGCATTGGCAGCGGAATTTATCGGCATGATGACACTCACCCCCGAACTGCAGCTCGCCGCCTTCAAATCGCAAGATGCCTTTCCAGCCTTGCTGGAAACCCATGGCGACGCATTTTTTGAGCAACCCATCAGCTTTTTGGCCGACCAGAAAGCGCGGGTGCTGTGGCGCGAAGCCGCCCGCAAGATTTCTGCGGTCGACGTGCACAAGCTCGACCCGATTGCCGACGAAATCGTCAACACCGAGCTTGACAAGGTGCTGGACCAAGGCAAGGACATCCGCACGGCTTTGGCCGATGCCAAGGCGCTGATCGAGCGCCGCGTCAAGCGCTGATCTGCACTACTGCAGACCTTGGATTAGCCCGCGCCACGGACCCCGTCGCCCTATGCCACGCCTATCACCACAAGCCGTGCCTTACGTGCTGCTGAGCCCGTTTGTGCTTTTGTTTCTGGTGTTTGGCGTGTTTCCGCTGGGGTTTTCCTTCTTTCTGGCCTTTCAAAGTTGGGAGCCCACGGCCGGCCTGGCGTCCATGAAGTTTGTGGGCCTGGACAACTTTGCCTTTGCCATTACCGACGAATGGTTTTGGAAGTCCCTCAAAAACACCGCTTGGCTGGCGCTGGCCGCCGGTGTGCCGCAGCACGTGGTGGCCATTCCGCTGGCCTACTTCATCCATACCTCGTTCAAGCGCACGCGCAACACCGTGATTGGGGCCTACTTTTTGCCTTACATCACCAGCACCGTGGCCATTGCCATGATGTTCAGCACCCTGTTTTCCACCGACTACGGGCTGATCAACGTGGGCCTGCACGCGCTGGGCGAGGTGCCGGGCCTGGGCTGGCTGGCGCCGCAGGCCCCCACGGACTGGTTGGGCCAGGCTGAGAATGTCAAGCCGGCCATTGCGCTGGTGGTGTTCTGGCGCTACGTGGGCTTTAACACCGTGCTGTACCTGGCGGCACTGCAAACCATACCGGGCGATATTTACGAGGCCGCCACCATGGATGGTGCCGGGCGCTGGCAGCAATTCTGGTTTATCACCCTGCCCAACCTGCAGCCCATGATTTATTTTGGCGTGACCCTGAGCGTGATCGGCGGCCTACAACTGTTTGAAGAACCCTTCATTCTGACCGGCGGGCGCGGCGGCACCGACCAAGCTGGCATGACGACTGCCATGTACATGTACCGCACCGCGTTTGAGTTCAATGACTTTGGCGGCGCCAGTGCGCTGTCGTGGCTGCTGTTTGTGTTTGTCGCCCTGCTGACCTGGCTGACCAACCGCGCCTTCAAACCGCGCGGCCCCGCCGCCTAAAGCCCATGCAAATCAACACCGACCGACTCGCCCCGCGCGCGGCCTACCTGCTGGTGGCCATGGGCGCCGTGGTGATGCTGCTGCCCTTTTATTTCATGTTCGTGTTTGCCAGCCATTCACGCACCGAGATTTTCAACCTGCCCCCGCCCCTGTTTTTTGGCTCGGACTTTTTGCTCAACCTCGACATCCTGACCACCAAGATTCCGTTTTGGCGCAGCCTGGGCTGGAGCCTGTATGTGGCGCTAGCATCCACCGGCCTGACCCTGCTGTTTTGCTCTATGGGCGGGTACGCGTTTGCGATGTTTGAGTTCCGCTTCAAGCAGCCGCTGTTTTTGCTGGTGATGGGCACCATGCTGCTGCCGTCCTTTTTGGGCATGATTCCGACCTTCATGATCATGGACGCCTTTGGCTGGATCGACCAGCCGCGCGCGCTCTACATTCCCGGCGCGGCCAGCGCTTTTGGCATTTTCATGATGCGCCAGTTTGTCACCACCTCTATTCCGCGCGACCTGATTGAGGCCGCACGCATGGACGGTTGCGGCGAGATGGGCATTTACTGGCGCATTGTGGTGCCGCTGCTCAAACCCGCCATGGGCACGCTGGGGCTGATCACCTTTATCGCCTCGTGGAACAACTTTATCGGGCCGCTGATCGTGATGCGCTCGCCCGAGATGTACACCTTGCCGCTGGCCCTGCGCAGCATGCAAAGCCCGGTCAACACCGAGTGGGGCGCAGTAATGGCGGGCTCGGCCATTGCCACCTTGCCGCTCTTGGTGCTGTTTGCCATTTCCTCGCGCCGCCTGATTGACGGCCTGACTGCAGGCGCGGTCAAGTAAATACCCTTTATTGCGCCCGCCTCCCTGCACCCCTATTTTTTATAAGTCCTCTGTTTCCATGCACTCCCACCACCCTAGCGGCCAGGCCGCAGCATTTCCCAAAGACTTTGTCTGGGGCGTCGCCACCAGCGCGTTTCAGATTGAAGGCGCCACGGACGCCGATGGCAAGGGCCCATCGATTTGGGACACGTTTTGCCAGGTGCCCGGCGCCATTGCCGACGCCAGCGACGGCAGCGTGGCCTGCGAGCACTACGTGCGTTGCGCCGAAGACCTGGACCTGATTGCCAAGCTAGGCGTCAACACCTACCGCTTTTCCACCAGTTGGCCCCGAGTGCAGCCCACCGGCAGCGGCGCCTGGAACGAAAAAGGCCTGGACTTTTACGAGCGCATGGTGGACGGCTTGCTGGCGCGCGGTATTGCGCCCTACCTCACGCTCAACCACTGGGATCTGCCCGAGGCCCTGCAAGCCAAAGGCGGCTGGGCCAACCGTGACACGGCGCAGCATTTTGTCGATTACGCCCTGGGCATGCACGCGCGCCTGGGCGACCGGGTGGCGTCTATTGCGACCCACAACGAGCCTTGGGTGATGTCGGTGCTCGGGCATGAGACCGGCATCTTTGCCCCGGGCATCAAGCACCGGGCCACGGCCATGCAGGTAGCGCACCACCTGATGCTCAGCCACGGCATGGCGCTGCGCGCACTACGCAAAGTGGGCTGCAAAGCCAGCCTGGGCATGGTGCTCAACCTCTCACCCATCGAGCCCGCCACCGACAGCGCCGCCGACAAAGCCAAAGCCCGGCTCGAAGACGGTCGCCTGGTGCGCTGGTACATGGACCCGCTGTTCAAGGGCGCCTACCCAGCCGACGTGCTGGAGCACCTGTTGGCGGACAGCCCGGTCGTGCAGCCCGGCGACATGGACATCATCCAGACACCGATGGACTTCTTGGGCATCAACTACTACTCGCGCACCGTGGCCAGTGCGGCAGCCCCGTGGGATGTGTACAAGAGTGGCCTGGAAGTGACCGATATGGACTGGGAGGTTTACCCCCAGGGCCTGACAGCACTGCTGCTGCGCCTGCACCAAGACTATGCAGTGCCGCCCATGTTCATTACCGAAAACGGCGGCGCCTTCAAAGACCCGCTCATCAACGGCCAGGTGCACGACGCCGACCGCACCCGCTACTTGCAAACCCACATTGACGCCGTGCAACACGCCATGGCGCAGGGGGTGAACATGGGTGGCTACATGGTGTGGAGCCTGATGGACAATTTTGAATGGGCCTCGGGCTACGCCAAACGCTTTGGTATCGTGCACGTGGACTACGCCACACAAAAACGCACACTCAAGGACAGCGCGCGCTGGTACCAGGGTTTCCTGGCCCAGCAAGCCGCCGCCCACCTGGCCAACGCGGCCTGAACCGGCGCACAGAAAAGGACACAGCACCATGGGCACGGTTACGCTGCGGGGCATCCGCAAAAGCTACGAAAAGCTCGAAGTCATACGCGGCATCGACATTGAGGCGCAAGACGGCGAGTTTCTGGTGTTTGTCGGCCCTTCGGGCTGCGGCAAATCGACCACGCTGCGCATGATCGCGGGCTTGGAGAGCATTAGCGTGGGCGACCTGCTTATTGACGGTGTGCGCGCCAACGACCTGCGCCCGGCCGACCGGGGCGCGGCCATGGTGTTCCAGAGCTACGCCCTGTACCCGCACATGACGGTCGAAGAGAACATGGGCTTTGCCCTGAAGATGGTCGGCGTGCCCAAAGCCCAGCGCACGCAGCAAGTGCACCAGGCGGCCGAGACCTTGCGCATGAGCGAACTGCTGGGGCGCTACCCAAAAGAGCTCTCGGGCGGTCAGCGCCAGCGGGTGGCGATTGGCCGAGCCATTGTGCGCAAGCCCAAGGTGTTTTTGTTTGATGAGCCGCTGTCCAACCTGGACGCCGCGCTGCGCGTGGACATGCGGGTCGAGCTGGCCCGGCTGCACAAAGAGCTGGGCACGACCATGATTTACGTCACCCACGACCAGGTGGAAGCCATGACGCTGGGCAACCGCATTGCGGTGTTCAACCAAGGCCGCATCGAACAAGTGGGCGCGCCGCTGGAGCTGTACAACCGCCCGGCCAACACCTTTGTCGCCACCTTTATTGGTGCACCCAAAATCAACCTGATTCCCCGGCCTGTGGATGGTGCCAGCGCGGCACACCAGGCTTTGTGGACCGCGCTTGGCGGCGCGGATTTGGGCCAAGCGCAGCACATCGGCGTGCGCCCGGAACACCTGCAAGTCCGCGCCGATGGCGCGGGCGTGAGCGCCACCATCGCGCTTGCCGAACACTTGGGCGACGCCTCCATCCTGCATGTGCGGGTCGAAGGCGTAGCCGAGCTGCTCAAGGCCAAGGTGAGCGCCGAACACAGCCACTACCAGGGCGGCCAAACCGTGGCGATCAGCGCGGATCGCACTTGGGTGCTTGCGTTTGACGCGGCAGGCCAGCGGATTTAACGCTGCAGCGCACCCTGGCGGCAACGCCGCGAGCCGCTAGGCTTTAACGTAGGTCGCAATCGCCCGCGCGGGCAGCGTGGCTGCGTAATGCGCATCGCCCAAACGCAGAGCGAAATCAATCGCGGCCTCACTGCGGTTAAGTGCCACCACGGCCAATGAACCGTCCGGGTTAACAAAGGCACAGCACTCCAGCGCCTCTAGTGTGGCGGCGCACAAAATGCGCCGGGCGCCAGGCTTGATGAAGCGCGAGAAGTGGCCCAGATAGGCATAGGAGTTTTGGTACAGCAGCGTGTCTGTCGCCACATCGGCCAGCACCGGGGCGCTGCACAAATTGCCCACGTGGTTAGGGCCGCCCGTGTGGTCGAGCAGCAGGTTCCAGTCGATCCATCCGACCGTCCAGTGGTTCAGGTCTTGAATGATGGAGCGCGCGTAGCGTTCGCCCAGCTCCCACTCGCCGGTGTGCGGGCCGCCTTCTTGGCAGCCTTCGGTAAACAAGAGCTGCTTGTCGGGCCAGGCGTCGTGCACCATTTGCACGTGGTCAAAGTGGTCGCCGCAGTACCAGTGAAAGCCCGCGCCCCACACGTATTTGGCGGCCTCAGGGTCGCTGTAGACCACATCAGCGCGTTCTACCAGGCGGTCGCGGTTGTGGTCCCACACAATGATCTTGATGTGGCCCAGGCCTGCGGCCTGCAGCACCGGCCCCAGGTGGTCGCGCACAAAGTCGCGCTCCTCTTCGGCGGTGTAAATGCAGCTGTCCCAGCTTTGCACCGCCTCAGGCTCGTTTTGCACCGACACGCCCCAGATGGGCACGCCTTCGGCTTCATAGGCCTCGATGAACTTGACATAGCAGCGCGCCCAGGCGTCGCGGAACTGCGGCAGCAAATGGCCGCCCTGGTTCATTTGCCCGTTGCTCTTCATCCAGGCCGGAGGGCTCCAGGGCGAGGCCAGCAACTGCAGCGGCTGGCCCGCCACCACTTGCGCTGCCTGAATCATGGGCAGCAAGGCCTGGCGGTCGCGGTCGATGTTAAAGCTGTCCAGGTCCACGTCCCCCGGCACATCGGCGTGCGCATAGTTGCCCAGCGCAAAGTCGCAGCTGTTCATGTGCACGCGGCATAGGGTGTAGCCGTGACCGTGCTCAGGGTTCGGGTCAAAGTAGGCGCGAAGCAGTTCGGCTTGGCGAGCCGGGCTCAAGCTGCGCCAGGTGACGGCGGCGGCTTCGGTGAAAGCAGCACCAAAGCCTTCCAGGGTTTGGAAGGATTTGGTGGGGTTGAGGTAGAGCGAAACCGCTGACTCACGCGCCTGACTGGCCGAAACACGCTGCAGGGGCTGCTTAAGCAGGATTGATGCCTCGGATTGCGCGCTAACAAAAGATTGAAACATGCTTCATCCCGTGCGCGCCATACCCCAATCCGCCCATTGCACCGCCCTTGTTACTTGGCGAAATAAATGGCGTCCAAGTTGAGCGGCCTTGTTTGCCCGGCGGCGTTCCCGGTTTCGGAGTAAATGTCAGCAATGATGAAGCGATTGAGCAAGTAACGCAGATCAATATTGGCATTAACGGCCTTGAAGGCGGTCAACGGAATCGCCACCTTGCACCAGGCTCCGGTGTTGCAATAGCCGTAACTGTCCGCGTTCCTGAGAGTTACATAGGCTTGGGCGCCACTTCTGTCATTGGTATCTGTACTGATACCAATCTTGATGGCACCGACATACTGCGTTTTCACGCTGAAGTTCAAGGTCCCGGTGGCGGCGAAGCCTGACAGGTTGTCTGTGCTGTTCGACGCCGAGTGCGACAGCAGCCCCCAACCGTAACTTGCCGGGTTGGGAATGATGGACAAGCTGGGCGTGCCATCGGTGTTGCCCGTCAGGTCCGTTACGGCGTCGTTTTCATTGCGGGTCGCGGTGCCGCCATCAAAGGCGTCCCATTGGATGTCGGACGTCAAGGTCGATGCGCGAACTTCGCCGCTTGGGCTTGCGCTTGCATATATGGTGTAACGGTTTGCGGTCACTGCCGCGTTGGCAACAGCAGGCTGGAAAAACACGGCGTCGCTATCAGCGTACAGGATCGCACCGGTTTTGTACTCGTATGCCCAAGTTGCGCTGGGTGCGTTTTTGGCCTGGACTGCGTAGCGAGCTTGGCGGTTGACGTTGAACAATCCCCACTTATCGTCGCTGCCCTTCCAAGGCTCGTCAAAAGCTTCAAAGTACACAATATTTTTCGGACCCGGGGCGCTTACGGAAGCATCGGCCCACGCCATCAACCGGTCGTAATACATCTTCTGGTTGACAGGGCTTGCCAAGAATTTGTAACGATCGGTTCCGCTGGGGTCCACGGCCTTCCAGCCGGTTTCCCCGATGATGATGGGCATGAGTGACTTGCCCTTAGAGTTCATATAGGCTCTCGCCAAGGCGTAGTCTTTTTGGGTCTTACCCACCGCTGCGGTCATCATGGCGGCAGCGCTGCTTTGACGCCAGTCCCAGTCTGGCCAAGCGTCGGAGTCGTTAAAGTTGCTGTAGTACACGTCTTCCATGGCGTAGCTGTGGATGGACGCGAAGTCAATCTGCGCCAGCACCTCGCTGATTTGATTGGCTGCGGGGTGGTGGGGCAGTTTGCCAGCAAACACCGCATAGTTATCGTCAGTGGTCACGGGTTGCGCTATTTGGCTGCGCACCGTTTTGAGGTATTTGGCCAACTGGCTCGACGATATCTGCACAAAAGACCAATCCACTTGCGTCTCGTTGCCCACGCTGACGGCCACAACCGTCGTAGGGTAAGAATTGGCCAGTACAACGCCACGCGTGATTTCTTCGTCGTTACTGGCCATGATGGCGGCCTTTGCGCTGGCGCTCAGGCTGTTGTTGTATTCAAAGCTATTGACGTAGATACCAAGCATCACCTTGAGGTTGATGTTGTTGGCGGCAATCACGCGCAATGTGCGAATGGCAACTTTGTCGCTGCTATCAAACAGGCGGATCAGGCCAAAGCCACTGGCCACCAGCAAGTCCAAGTCTTGCTTGACCATTGCATCGGTAACGTTTTCATTTGCCCGGTCGTCAACGCTGGTGGCCGTTCGGTAAGGTGAATAAGCAACTGCCCGAAGTGTCGAAAAATTCGCTGGAAGTGCGCGAAGGCCGCTTGCGGTGGCAACATTGTCAGACGTGGTTCCCCCGCCGCCGCAGGCCACAAGCGCAAGCGCTGCCGCACTGACCAGGGCCGCCAGATGCACCCCTGTTTTTCGGGTGAGTGATGTGTAAATAGTAGAAAAGCGCATAGCGAAACTCATGACGGTGTTGTTTTAGAACGCGTAAACCAAGCCAAGGGTCAGCCAACGGCCGTCTTGTGCGATGCGCGAGTCCACGTTGGTGAAAGCGGCGTGGCCGGGCATGGACAGTGGCGCCAGGCCCTTGTAGGCGTAGTGCACCAGGCCAAAGGTCGACTCAAACATCAAGCCGCCACCGAAGTCGTAGTTGGCGCCAAAGGTGTTGATGAGTGCCGAATTGCCCTGGCCGCGCTGGCTCGGGTTGCTGGTGCTGGCTGTGCCCAGATGCACCATGCCGGCGGACAGCACCCAAGGGCCGGTGCGGTAGCGCGCGCCCAAGAGCACGTCGTAAGAACTGGCCGAATAGCCGGTGTACGCGGTGTTGTTGAAGTCGGCGTTAAAGGCCGTGGTCCAGTTGGTGGTCGTGGAGTAGACAGAGTTGGCGCCGCTCCAGTAGTTGTAGCGCAGACCGCCGCTCACCTCAATTTGCGAGCTTGCCTGGTAACGCGCCATCACCATCGCAATGTTTTGCTGCGTGCCCTTGAGCTGCGCGCCCGTGCCCGTGCCGTCGTATTGCAAGGCACTGTCGTCTGCAGCAAAGGGCGTCACGCCGCTAAAGGGCGCATGGCCCCAGGCGCCCGGGCCGCCGTTCTTGGCGTCTTGCAGCATGGCGTCCACCACCAAGTCGCCCTGGTGGTATTGGGCATACAGCTCCCAAAACGCAGGCTTGAGGCGGGTGAAGTTGGTGTTGCCCATGTCATAAGTGGCTTCCAGAAACAGGTCGCCGCCTGCCACGTCCAGAATGGGCGAACCCACCCGCACTGCGTTGGCCAACATGCCGTAACCCGCGCCGCTGGACGACCAAGCCGAAGCCAGGCCCACATTGGTGCCGTAGGGATAGTCCGCCACGCTCCAGCTGCGTGTGGTCATGGAGCCGATGCGCACGCTGCCCCAGTCTTCTTGGCTGAGCGCGACATTTTTTTCGTACCAATAGTCGGGCACATCCACGGTGCCGCCGTAGCGCGTCTCGGTGGCGTCCACGACGCCATTGACCGTGCCCTGGCGCCAGCGCTGGCTCAGCAATGCGCTGACCTTGTAGCCCCCACCGATGTCGCGCTTGTAGCCCAGGTAGGGCTGCACCTGCCAGTTGGTCAGGGTGGCGTCGCCGTACTGTTTGCCGGGGATGATGGCGTCTGACGAGCGCACCTGGCGGCTCGCGCCGCTGGCGGCCACCTGGCAGTTGTCGCAGTAGCTGCCCTGCAAGGTTGTGGTGAATTCGGCAAAGCCGGTCAGGCTGAACTCGCCGTTGGGGCCAAAGTCGAGCGCCTGACTTGCCAGGGGCAACGTCAATGCGGCCATAAGAACCCCAGCTTTTAAGCCAGGGGCGCCACGGGAGGATGTTGGTTTCGGATTCATTGGTATGAAATGTTGGGCTTCATGAAAGCGCTTTCAGGCGCATTTCGATAATCTTCTTTTTTCGCCCGTCTGGGCATGGTGTTTTCCCTAGGTCAGGGAACTATTTTTAGATTTTTCAACCTGAAAGGCCAGAATTCCAAAAATCAGGGTATTCCCTAGGTTGCCGCTGGATGCAACCAAAAAGAAAGCGCTTTCATTATGATGCGCCGCACTTTGAAAAATTCTTCAGGAAACCCTATGGCCGCCCGCATTCCGCCTTTCATCGCATGTTTTGTTGCCGCCGGACTGGCATTTACAGCCAGCGCCCAGCCCGTAAAACTTGGCGCCGGCAGCTACTTCTTGGCGCCCAAAAGCGGCGACCGCACGGTGCCCAAGGCCGCGCTGCGCACCGACGCGCTACTGCCCACGGCGGCTCAGTCGGCCCAGTGGTATTCCACCGTGCTGTACAACCCCAAGCCCGAGGCCTTGTTCGTGCAGCCCATCACGGTGCGGCCCACCGCGCAGGGGCTCGAATTTGTCTACCCCAGCAAAGAGGTAGTGCCCACCGAGCGGCGCGACACCGTCATCCAATACCCGCACCGCAAGCCGCTGCTGCTCTCGCCCGTGGCGTTTGAGGTCGGGCAGTCCAAGATTGCCAAGGTGGGCGACTGGTCGGTCGACACTTCCATGGCGCGCGGCGCGGACGACATGGTGGCCACGGTGGCCCACGGCAGCCCCTTTGCCCACCTTCAAATCAGCCGGGGCGATGTGCGCCTGCGCTTGCCCAGCGCGGGCGAGCGCTTTGACAAGGGCAGCGACGCCCGCACCCTGGCCCTGCGCGTGGGCGGCAAGGCCTATGCGCTGTTTGGTCCCACTGGAGGTAGTTGGGAACAGGTTTCCCCCACCGAATGGATAGGGCACCTGCCTGCGGGCAAAGGCTACGTGGCCGTGGCTGCCTTGCCCGACGACAAGGCCGACACCGTGGCGCAATTTGGCCGCCATGCGTATGCGTTTATCCAGGGCACGCGAGTGGACTGGGCCTATGACGCCGCGCGCAGCCAGGTGCAAACCACCTTCATCGCCAGCACCAAGACCATGGAGGGGCCGGACAACGGTCCGCTGCTGGGCCTGTATCCGCACCAGTGGTTTAACAACGCGTCGGTGCAGCCCCGTCTGGGCGCGGCTTACGACACCATTCGCGGCCAGGTCAAGCTGCTGGCAGCCTCGCAATTCACCACCACCGCCACCTACCAGGGCTTTGTGCCCTACTGGCCAGGCGTGGCCGAAGGCCCGCGCAGCGCCGACTTGCGTGATGTGCTGAAAGCCGATCAGCGCAACGCCCGGCGCATGATGCTTGAAGAAGGCAAAGGCCCCTACTGGCAGGGCAAGGGCCTGCAGCGCATCCTCAAGCTCATGGACGTGGTGGAACAGCAAGGCGATCTGGAAGGCCGCGACCGCCTGCTGGCGCTCGTCAAAGGCCGCGCGGAGCAGTGGCTCAAGGGCGAGGGCAACACCTACTTTCACCTGGACAAAGACCAGGGCACCGTAGCCAGCTACCCTGAAGAATTCTTTACCGTGGAGCAGCTCAACGACCACCATTTCACCTACGGCTACTGGATTCGCGCTGCCGCCGAAATCGCCCTGCGCGACCCGGTCTGGGCGGCCAAAGAGCAGTGGGGCGGCATGATTGACATGCTGGTTGATGACATTGCCACAACTGAACGTGCAAGCCCCAAGTTTCCGTTTTTGCGCAACTTTGACCCGTACGAGGGCCACTCCTGGGCCTCGGGCATCGGCATGGGGGAGATGGGCAACAACCAGGAATCGTCCTCCGAGGCCATCAACGCCTGGGTGGGCCTGATCTTGTGGGGCGAAGTGCACGGCAACAAGGCCTTGCGCGACCTGGGCCTGTACTTGTACACCACCGAGGCGCAAGCCATCAACCACTACTGGTTTGACATCCACCACCTGGTGCTGGCGCCCGAGTACAAAAACATCGAAGTCAGCATGTTGTTTGGCGGCCAATATGCGCACAACACCTGGTGGATTGACGACCCGCGCCAGATCAAGGGCATCAACCTGCTGCCCATCACCACCGCGTCCGCCTACCTGGCCGCCGACCCCGAGTTTGTGAAACGCAACGTGGCCTCCCTCAAGCCCGAGATTGCGATTTTTGAAGCCCGGGGCAAGCGCGTGAATCCGCCCGACATTTGGCAAGACCTGTTTGCCCAATACTTGGGCCTGGCCGACCCCACTGCGGGCCTGGCCAGCTGGAACCGCTGGGGCTCGTTTGAGCTGGGCGACACCCGCAGCCACGCGCTGCACTTTTTGCTCAGCCTGCAAGAAATGGGCACGCCCGACCCGAGCGTGACAGCCAACACCGCGCTGTACGGTGTTTTCCGGCAGGCCGATGGGCGCAAGACTTACCTGGCCTACAACGCAGGCAAGGCACCGCTGGACGTGATGTTTAGCGACGGCAAAGCACTGTCGGTTGCCCCCGGCAAGTTGGCGCGCGCACAGTGAGCCGCTGGGCAGGCTACTGCCTGGCAACGCTGATGCTGCAGGGCTGCGGAGGGGGTAGCGCAGTTGGCGCGCCCGTCACTCCCGACCCAGCGCAGGCACCGGCACCCGCCCACGGTTCAAGCCAAGCGTCTGATCCGGCTTCCAGTCCGGCTTCAAGCCCGGCGTCTAGTCCCGCATCCACACCGGCGTCGGCACCGGTAACGCCACCCACCGATACCGCAAACACGCCCCCGACCACGCTCAACGGCCGCACCCTGCTCTGGAACGACGAGTTCAGCACCAGCGGCCTGCCCGACAGCCGCAAATGGGCGTACGACACTGTTCGCAACAATGCCGGCTGGTACAACAACGAGCTGCAGTACTACGGCAATGCGCGCTTGCAAAACAGCAGCATTTCCGATGGCGTGTTGTCCGTCACGGCGCTGCGTGAAACCATCGCCAAAGCCAACTTCTCCGATGCCCGCACCGCCGGTTTCAGCTTTAGCTCCGCGCGCCTCATCACCCAGGGCAAGTACACCTTTACCTATGGCTTTGTGGAGGTGCGCGCCAAGCTGCCTTGCAGCCTGGGCACCTGGCCAGCCATCTGGATGCTGGGCAGCAGCGCTGGCGCCTGGCCTGACATTGGCGAAATTGACATGGTGGAGCAAAGGGGCACCAACAGCGCGGCCAAGCAGACGATCCTGGCCACCCTGCACATGGGCGCGCATTACGGCGGTGCTGGCATCAGCGCCAATCGGTCTTTGCCCGACGCCTGCACGGCTTTTCACAACTACCAGCTCACCTGGACGGCCAACAAGATCGAGCTTGGGGTGGACGGCGCCATCTACAACACCTACAACAAACCCACAGGCGCCACCAACAGCAACTGGCCCTTTGACAAGCCGCAATACCTGCTGCTGAACCTGGCCATGGGCGGCGACTTGGGCGGTGCGGTGCCCGGTGGCTTTACCCAAGACAGCATGCAGGTGGACTACGTACGCGTCTACCAGTAAACCCTCTTAGGGAAAGCACTGATACGGCAAATTCAAAACTCCCCTACATTAATGAAAGCGCTTTCAGAAAGCGCGTTCATAGATCGATTTCGCGCCCGATGCGCATTTTTTAAAACCCGATGCCCACCAAGGCAAAGCCCTTTCGCCAGGAGACAAAAGCATGAACAAGACCGCCAAATACCTATCCCTTACGGCCTGCGCGCTTGCGGCCAGTTTGTTCTTGAGCGGCTGCGGGGGCGCCGAGGGTGCTGATGCCGTGGCGCCCACAGTGGCGATTACTTCGGCAGCGTCCGGCAGCACCATTACGTTTACCTTTACTTTTAGCGAAGCGCTGGGTACGGGCACTGGTGATCCTTTGACCAAAGAGGAAATCACGGTGGTTGGGGGCACAGCCGGCACGTTCACCGTGGTTGACACCACCCATGCAACACTGACCGTAACGGCCACGGAAGCTACCGTCAGCGTGTCCGTTGCCGCGAGCAAGTTTGCGGATGTTTCGCACAACTTCAACACGGTTGCTGCTAGCGGAACCTACAGCCGAACACTGATTACCTTTGAGGAAACCGTAGCCCCAACTCTGACCGATTTTGGGGGCAATGCAAGCTCTATCGTTGTTGATCCTGCAGGAGGCTCAGGCCACGTAGCAAAGGTTATAAAGTCCGCGACT
>Ga0114964_10001230_pt1 | contig 18778 bp, 16 predicted proteins | sample C_131016_MF_Meta_FD_92638 | JGI IMG/M metagenome (GOLD analysis project Ga0114964, IMG submission 92638) | Freshwater microbial communities from Lake Croche, Canada to study carbon cycling - C_131016_MF_MetaG | ecosystem: Environmental > Aquatic > Freshwater > Lake | place: Lake Croche, Canada... | reverse complement strand
CTTCCTTTGTGTCGGACCAGTCCCACCATTCGCCTCCTCTTTTTGCCCCGCCTAAATCAGTTGCAGACTGTGGGTTACCTTCGAGCCTTTTCTTTACCGCGTTGATTGCGCGGGTTGGTGGCAAACTTCGCCAGACAGATTTTCTTGCCAAAAATCCGCGACGTCGAGTGGCAAACCACGGGTACATGCCGATTGGTAGTACGCAGGCAGCGTGCGACCAGTATTCAAATGTGTGAGCAGGTTCAGCCCAGAGTGCACTTTCTACCTCGTCACGCGTTGTATTGATCCGGGCATAATGAACAAGCTCGTGTGATCGGGCCAGCGTTGAAATCGTGTCTAGTTGAACGGCACCTAAGAATGGTAGAACGTCAGCTGTCGACTTCAGGATTGCGGGCTTTTTTGAACCAAGACCAGCAGCCCCAACTGCAATCAGCCGCGCTTCATTGGCTGTGAGTGTTGCCTTAGCCATCGTTACTCACAATCAGTTGGTCAGTAGAGTTGTGCGTACAGCGAGTCTATTCAGGTCGGAGCAATGAACACCATGGATCAAGAAACTCGTTCGGCTTTTTTGCGGCGCTCGCTGCCGATGTTTGCTTTTTCACTTATGTTGCGTCCGCTGGTGACAAACGTTGGTCCAGTTCTACCCGAGATTCGCGCCGAGTTTGGTATGACTGCTGCGCAAGGGTCTTTGTTGACAACGCTTCCGATTGTTTGCTTTGGACTTGGTTCATTCTTCGTGCCAAAGTTACTTGCCAAGCGAAGCCCCAATGCAGTGGTGGCACTTGTGCTTTTGGTTCTCACCGGTGCAGGACTCATTCGATTGGTCCCTAATGTCGGCGCACTGCTCGCCGGCACGGTTGTTATTGGCCTAGCCATCGCCGTTGGAAATGTCACCATGTCTGTCGTCAATCGTCGTGACTTCACCTACAAACTTGGGTGGATCACAGGTTTGGTCACTGCTGGCATTTCTGTGTCCGCGTCCCTGGCTGCTCTGACAAGTTTTCCGATAAGTCATGCATTTGGATCATGGCGTGTATCGATGGCGATGTGGGCAGTGTTGCCGTTACTCGTGTTGGGACTTTGGAAAACGTACAAGCCAGCAGAGCCTGACGCGCCCCTTCCGTCGTCGGTACACATTTCAAAACTCGTGCGCAACAAAATGGCATGGGGGCTTTTGCTCTATTTCGGATTACAGTCATCGATGTATTACTCGATGGTGACGTGGATGCCATCAATCTTGCGCGATGCGGGATTGTCCCCAGAGCACGCCGGATCAATGGTGGCACTTTTGACGTTCTTTGGTATCCCAACAGGATTATTGGTCCCGCCGTTAGCAGCACGCGTTAAGTCGCAAGTCGGGCTGTCACTGTTATTTGTTGGAATTGGCATGCTGGGTATGTGTGGACTTCTTTGGTCGCCAACTCAGTTAACAGCGTTATGGGCAATCATGCTTGGTTGCGCGCTGGGTTCGACATTCCCATTGTCGCTAACTCTTGTTTTGCTTCGTTCCGATGGACCTGCAACTGCTCGCGATTTAGGGATGATGATGCAAGGCGGTGGTTACTTTATTTCCGCACTTGGCCCGTTCTTACTTGGTGCTGTCCACGACAAAACTAATAGCTGGCACATTGCCTTAGTCGGGCTGTTAATTGCGATGGCTGTCCAGGCTGCTGTTGGTGTGTACGTTTCACGTCCGATTGTTGTGCACGAAGCAACCTAAATAGCGCAGTTAAAAGTCAAGGTTTCTTTTCATTAGCTCGCTGATTTGGCGTTCATCAGACTTTGGGGAAACTGCAAGATCAGCAATAACGCCATGCTGGTCAGCAAGTGATCGGTTTTGCGAAAGTTTTTCTTTTGCTTCAACGCGATCAACATGAAGTGTGATTGCCACGATTCCACGAAGCTGTGCCTGCATGTAGGTATCAGGAGCATCTGTGGTTTTCCATGGCTTAGCACGGGTGTTTTCATGTGAATCGGTCAGTCGAGAAACGACCTCAAATAGGTAATCTGTGTCGTGGCTGACCGTAACCGTGCCGCTGAAGTGCACGGCCGTGTAATTCCAGGTGGGCACAACTTTGCCGTCTTCCAATTTTGATGCGTAATTACTTGGGGACACATATGCCTGCGGTCCATGCACGATTGCGAGCGCGCGACTTCCGTCAGAAATTGATTCCCACTGCTTATTAGCCCTTGCCATGTGCATGAAAAGCGTTCCAGCCGGACCGCTTTCTGTTGGTTCCTGAATCCATGTGCATGGCATCAGCGTGGCAAGGGGCTGGCCGATGCTGTCAATAGATATGAAATCTGCGGCAGCGACGTTGGCAACAAATGATGTGATTAAAGCTTGGTCGTCATTCGTGAAATGTTTTGGCAAGTACACATCTCAAGTGTGGCACAAGGCTGGCGAAATTGTGGCGAAAGTTCATGCGGGCCAAAGGAGTGAGACAATAAGACGTGACAAATCGCCTCAGTGAATCAACATCGCCTTACCTGATACAACATTCGGACAACCCTGTGGATTGGTTCCCATGGGGCGAAGAAGCATTCGCCGAAGCCAAACGTAGGGATGTCCCAATCTTCTTGAGCGTTGGTTACAGCGCGTGCCACTGGTGTCATGTCATGGCACATGAAAGTTTCGAAGACGAGCATGTTGCTGCGCTTATGAACGCAGCCTTTGTGAACATCAAGGTTGACCGCGAAGAATTGCCAGCCGTCGATGCGTTGTACATGGAAGCCACGCAAGCGATGTCGGGTCATGGTGGCTGGCCCATGTCGGTCTGGCTCGACCACGATCGTCGACCTTGGTATGCAGGCACGTATTTTCCTGCCACTCCCGGACACGGAATGCCCTCATTTGGGCAACTGATCATCGCCCTAGACGAAGCGTGGGCAAATGAACGCGACAAAGTTCATCAGACCGCCATCCGCATCATGGACTCCATCGGAAAGCGAAATGATTTTGCCCGAGCAGGAAATGATGCACCTTCGAAAACTGAACTCGCACAAGCCATTACTTCTGGAGTCTCCTCGTTGGCGGCAAGTTTTGACCCAGTCCATGGTGGCTTCGGTGGCGCACCGAAGTTTCCTGCACCATTGGCGCTTGAATTTTTGATGCGCGTCGATGCGTATAACTCGCTCAATAATCTGGACGAAGATCCACGTATTCAAACGATGCTAGAAACTACCTTCGAACTAATGGCACGTGGCGGCATGTATGACCAATTGCGTGGTGGTTTCGCCCGGTACAGCGTTGATGCCACCTGGACTGTCCCGCACTTCGAAAAAATGCTCTACGACAATGCGCAGCTTCTGTCGGCTTACACGAGTTATTACCTGTTGTCGAAAAGTACGCTCGCTGAACGAGTAGTTCGTGAAACTGCGGAATTTTTGCTACGTGAGATGCGCACACCTCAAGGCGGATTTGCTTCGGCACTTGATGCTGACAGTTTGGATGAGCATGGTCATTCAGAAGAAGGCGCCTTTTATGCATGGACTCATGCGCAACTGGCCGAGGTACTTGGCGCAGAGGATGGCCAGTGGGCCGCACAAGTTTTTAACGTTACCGAGACTGGAACTTTCGAAAAGGGACTCAGTGTCCTGACTTTGTGGCGTGACGGTGACGATGACTTGAGATTCGAATCTGTTCGTGAGCGATTGCATCGAGCGCAAGATGCGCGTACTCGGCCTGGCCGCGACGACAAAATAGTTGCGGCTTGGAATGGTTTGGCAATTCGTGCATTGGTACGTGCCAGCGAAGTCTTCCAAGTTCCTGAATGGCTTGAGGCTGCAACCCAAGCTGCAGACCTGCTCGTCAGCATGCACTTAGGGGCAAGCGCGACTGCGCCTGCGTCGCGACTCGTACGTGTCTCACGCGACGGTAAGCCTGGAACGCATGCGCCTGGAACTTTAGAGGACCAGGCTCTGGTTGCATCAGCGTTCTTGGCATTGAATCAAACAACGGGCGAACAGTCGTGGCTGGATTTTGCTGAAATTCTTTTGGTCGATATTGCCGAACATTTTGTTGATGCTGATCAGTTGACCAACTCGGCCGACGATGCACCTGTCATTGCCCATGGCATGCAGCACCGTGGTGTGGATCCAACCGATTCTGTGACCCCATCTGGATGGTCCGCTGCAGTGGACGCAGCCTTAACGTATGCGGCCTGCACATCCGATATGCGATGGTCTAGTTGGGCTGAAACATTCACCACACCCATAGTCACATTGACTGCCCAGCATGCCCGCTTTGCGGGTTGGGGCGCTGCAACGTTGGTTGCTCTCTTGGATGGTCCGCGCGAGATTGCGGTGGCCTGTGCGCCGGAGTCACCGTGGCGAAGGGCGGCTGCACAATCCACAGCTCCAGGTGCTGTTTATGCATGGCATGGGGATCAACCGTTGTTAGCGGACCGGCAATTTGATGGAGTGATTGAACGCGCTTTTCTATGTCGCAATTTTGTGTGCGAAGCACCGACTACAGATCTTGCAGAATTTAAAAAACAGATTGGCGTACGGGTCTAGATTCCAAAGCGGCGATTGCGCACGGCAAACGAACGAAGCGCCCGCAAAAAATCAATCTTTCGAAAATTTGGCCAGTAAGCCTCACAGAAATAGAACTCAGAATGTGCACTCTGCCAGAGCATGAAGCCGCTGAGTCGTTGCTCACCTGAGGTACGAATCACTAGGTCAGGATCCGGCTGGCCTTTGGTGTAAAGATGCTCAGCGATGTGTTCAATGTCGAGAGTCTTTGCTAACTCGTCAAGTGGGGTACCTGCTTGCGCGTGCTCATGCAGAAGCGAACGCACGGCGTCGACGACTTCGCGACGGCCACCATAACCAACGGCGACATTAACAAGGAGCCCATCAATGTGGGTTGTGCTTTCGGATGCTGCACGAAGTGATTGAGCAGTTTTGGCTGGCAGAAGGTCGAGTGCCCCGACTGGATTTATTCGCCATCGTTGTGCATGGCTGAGTTGGGTTATGGTGTCGGCAATGATGTCCAGTAGCGCTGTGAGCTCTTCTTCTGGTCGGGCTAAGTTATCTGTTGAAAGCAGCCATAGCGTGACGACTTCAACATCAACTTCTTCACACCAACCGAGAAACTCGGCGATCTTTTCTCCACCAGCGCGATGTCCGTAATCTGAAGTTGAACCAAGTTCTGCGGCCCACCGTCGATTACCATCCAAAATCACACCGACATGCCGGGGTAGTTGATCCTTTGGCAGGCGCGCAGTGAGGCGATGACCATAAAGGTCATAGGCAACTTCACCAACGAGGGTGCGGATTCTTCCCACAACGCTAAAGCGTAGCCGACTTAACGGCACCGCAATCGCGTGATGAGGTGTTTACCTACTCGTCATATTCCATAACGGCGTGGCGTGGAGCATTCTTATGAATACAGGCGTAATTTCCGATGTATCGGAATACTTTCGATCCTTCCCTCGGTGATAACTACACATGTGGGGTGCCAGCGTGAACAACTCGGAGAAGTCAACCCGTACCTACGTTCTCGACACAAGCGTGCTGCTCTCAGATCCCGGGGCTTTGTTCCGATTTGAAGAACACGAAGTCGTGATACCGATCGTGGTGATAACCGAGTTAGAAGCTAAACGTACCCATCCAGAGTTGGGCTACTTTGCTCGAACTGCTTTACGTTCGCTAGATGATTTGAGAATTAAACACGGTCGGTTAGACGCACCGTTACCCATTGGCGAGGATGGAGGTTCAATTCGTGTTGAGCTCAATCACACGAGCACAGAATCACTTCCTGCAGGTTTTCGTTTGGGAGATAACGACACACGAATATTGTCCGTTGCCAAGAATCTCGCTGATGAAGGTTTTGACGTCGTACTAGTCTCGAAAGATTTGCCATTGCGCGTCAAGGCATCTGCTGTCGGGTTAGAGGCGCAGGAGTATCGCGCTGAAACAGTCCCTTCCAGTGGCTGGACTGGATTTGTCGAACAACAGGTGTCGTCTTCGGACATTGACGACCTGTATGACGAAGAAATTATCGACCATGTATCCGCGATTGAATTGCCATGCCACACAGGTGTAGTGCTGTCCAGTGATAGGGGTAGCGCACTAGCGCGGGTGACCCCAGATAAGCGATTGCGACTGGTTCGAGCAGATCGTGATGTATTTGGTCTGCATGGTCGCAGCGCCGAGCAGCGCGTCGCCCTTGACCTATTGATGGATCCTGACATCGGCATCGTCTCCCTCGGCGGTCGCGCTGGAACCGGCAAAAGCGCATTGGCCTTGTGCGCCGGCCTTGAGGCTGTTTTGGAACGCGGCCAGCATCGTAAAGTCGTGGTTTTTCGCCCGCTGTACGCCGTTGGCGGTCAAGAACTTGGGTACCTGCCAGGAAATGAAAACGAAAAGATGTCGCCGTGGGCCCAAGCGGTCTTTGACACATTGTCAGCAGTGACAACTCCCGACGTTATCGAAGAAGTCATTGATCGCGGAATGCTCGAAGTACTTCCACTCACGCACATTCGCGGTCGTTCATTGCATGACTCGTTTGTCATTGTTGATGAAGCGCAATCACTTGAACGTAATGTACTGCTCACCGTCATGTCGCGCATTGGAAAAAACAGTCGCATCGTATTAACACACGATGTTGCCCAGCGTGACAATCTTCGTGTTGGACGCCATGACGGTGTTGTTGCGGTAGTTGAACGGCTCAAGGGCCATCCACTGTTTGCGCATGTTACTTTGACACGCTCGGAACGCTCACAAATCGCAGAGCTGGTAACGGATTTATTGGAAGACATTCCTGCTTAACGCACTACGAGTAGTTCTTTTGTTAGCCTAAAAGAGTTCGTTATTTTCGGCAAGGGAGTAAGCGACTCGTGCGACTTAAAGTACTTGCGGTAACTGTTGTCCTCTTTGGTTCAGTGGTAGCACCTGCACATGCACGAAGTGCTTCAAAAGTGGATTTGAAAGTCGAACAAGCCGCTGCAAAGAATTACGCACGAGCATTCATGTTCAAAAATTATGGTTGGGGTGCATCAGAGTTTGTGTGCCTTGATGAAATTTGGGAACAAGAGTCTCACTGGAATTACCATTCGGCGGCTGGGGCCAAGTTTTTTGGGATTCCACAACTCAATGCAAAGCTCGTGAAAAAAAATTACACGGTTGCACGATTTATGTCAGATCCAAAGTTGCAGGTGCGAGCCGGTTTGCGCTACATCTACAAGCGTTATGACACACCTTGTGGAGTTATTAAAACCGTGGGGCATAACGCGGGCTACTAAGCTTTTTTATCAAAAGCTATTTTTCTAAGCTTTTTTATCAAAAGCTATGTTCAGCGCAATCGGGCGCAACTTGTCAGCAAAGAAATCGTTACCCTTATCGTCAACCACAACGAATGCTGGGAAATTTTCAACTTCAATCTTCCACACTGCTTCCATACCAAGTTCAGCAAAGTCCAGGACTTCGACTTTCTTAATATTGTCTTTAGCCAAACGCGCTGCAGGTCCACCAATAGAACCCAAGTAAAAACCACCATGATTCGCGCAAGCATCGGTGACTTGTTTGCCGCGGTTACCTTTGGCAAGCATGACAAGCGAACCACCCGCAGCCTGGAAGCGGTCAACGTAGGCATCCATGCGACCTGCAGTCGTTGGACCAAATGAACCAGATGCGTATCCCTCTGGAGTCTTTGCGGGGCCGGCGTAATAGACGGCGTAATCCTTCATGTATTGCGGAATTTCTTCGCCACGATCAAGCATTTCCAGAATTCGTGCATGTGCAAGATCGCGCGCAACAATCAATGGCCCCGTGAGTGATACCCGTGACTTGACTGGCAACTGCGAAAGTGCGGATTGAATTGCAGCCATTGGCTGATTCAAATCGATGTGCACGACAGACGAGTCGAGGTGTTCGTCGGTGACATCAGGCAAGAATCGAGCCGGATCGACTTCTAGCTGTTCGATGTAAGCCCCTGTTGCATCGATTCGCACAATCGCTTGGCGGTCAGCAGAACACGAAACTGTTATCGCAATAGGGCACGAGGCACCGTGGCGAGGAAGACGAATGACCCGAACATCGTGACAGAAATATTTACCACCAAATTGTGCACCGATACCAAAACCTTGAGTGAGCTCTAGGACCTTCTTTTCCATTTCCAAATCACGGTATCCGTTTCCGGCGCCCGTTGCTTCGGTTGGCAAGGTGTCTAGGTACTTTGTGCTCGCATACTTAGCAGTCTTCATGGTGTATTCAGCGCTAGTGCCGCCGACAACAATCGCTAGGTGATAGGGCGGGCAGGCTGAAGTTCCAATTTGGCGAAGCTTCTCGTCGAGAAATGCCAAGAAACTCTTTTCGTTGAGTACGGCTTTTGTTTCCTGATAGAGAAAACTCTTGTTTGCGCTTCCGCCGCCCTTTGCAATAAAAAGCATTTCGTACGCGCCGGCATGCTCAGGCTTTGTGTCAGAGTAAATTTCAATTTGCGCCGGCAGATTTGTGCCTGTGTTTTTCTCTTCCCACATCGTGATGGGAGCCATCTGCGAATAACGCAAATTGAGTTTTTGGTAAGCGTTGTAGATACCGCGAGCAATGTGCTTTTCGTCGTTACCTTCAGTCAAAATATGTGCACCACGCTTGGCACTCACAATTGCTGTGCCTGTGTCTTGACACATAGGCAGTACGCCGCCGACTGCGATGCTGGCGTTCTTAAGTAAGTCAGTTGCCACAAACCGATCGTTGGGAGAGGCTTCTGGGTCATCGATGATCTTGCGAAGTTGTTCGAGGTGACTGGTGCGAAGCATGTGTTGGATGTCGTGGATCGCTTCGTAGGCAACTTTTTCAAAAACAGAAGGTTCGATAGTAAGAAATGTTCGGCCGTCAACTGTGGTCGTTGAAATACCTTCTGTTGTCACCAAACGAAATTCGGGCTCGTACACGGCAGTGGGAAGAATCTCGGTGTACTCAAACTGAACCATGCTTTAAGCCTATTGCGAATCAGCCAGGTGCTGAGTACGGCTAAGGCGACGGTGACACAGCGCACATTGCCACGACAAGGCAAGATGTACCTATGGCTGGCAAGAAACCGCGTGGACGCGAAACTTCATACGACATGGTGCTTTCAATGGGCACGGTCCTGGTCGTCGTGGCCGTGATCTTGTTTGTCACTTGGCGCCCCAAGCACCAGATGACACCAGTCGTTGATTATCAAGGTGCAGTGTCCCAAGCCGTTGTTGGGCAGGTATGGCCGATTCTTGTCCCATCAGCGATTCCTGCGGGCTGGACGCCAACGAATGCACGTTTTGAAGCCGAAACCTATGGCGCAACGGGTGATGTGCGGTGGTACCTCGGGTTCAAAACTCAGGACAATCAATATGTGTCGTTATGGCAATCAAATGGTCCGGCAGGCAAGGTTATTGCCGCTGCTACTAATTCGGGCCAATGCCTACCCACTCCAGTTCCCATCAATGGAACTGCGTGGCAGGAATGTAACCAGACACAACCACTGACACACGCGCTAGTTCACACCGATGGCAAAGTATCCACAATTGTGGCCGGCACCGCTGATTTGCAAACACTCTCGCAGTTTGCAGGCTCTCTTGTCCCTGCAAAGCATTAAAGTATTGCCATGTCCAGTGACGATTTGAAGAACCTCAGCTACGAGCAAGCAAAGTTACAGCTCGATGAAGTCGTCGAGCGCCTCGAAGATAAAGATTTACCGCTGGATGACATGGTGACGCTCTGGGAACAGGGTGAACGACTTGCTCAAGTATGTGAAGAAAAACTTGCTGGTGCCCGCGCCCGACTTGAGGCATTGCGGCCTAGTGGAGATTCGGCCGAATAATTTCTAGTCCGCGGTGGCGCTGAACTCTCCGTCGGAAACTCGTACTCGTAATTGTGTGCCACCTGGCGCGTTCCTTAGTGCGCGCACTACCTGCCCAGCATCATCGCGAACAATTGCAAAGCCACGTTCCAAAGTTCCCTGTGGCGAGAGCGCGCGCAGCGTTGCACTTAACCCACGAATATCACTTGATTCGACATTGAGTTTATTCGTGATGTTCGAAAAAATCATCCGACGTAGTTGATCGTTGTCTTTAGCCCGAGCATCAATGAGTGCAGATGGATTCGCTAAAGCTGGACGATTGCGCAAAAGATGCAACGTGTTGGTCAAGCCATCCAGACGTGCTGTTACTAACTGGCGATTGCGGGTCCGCACATTGCGAAGGTTTGCGAGTTCCTGCAACACATCGGGAACAATTTTGCGCGCAGCATCTGTTGGCGTTGATGCACGAAAGTCTGCGACATCGTCAATCAGTGGGTGATCTTCTTCGTGACCGATTGCAGCGACGACAGGTGTTGTGGCCTGCGCGACTGCGCGCAACAAGGACTCGTCGCTGAATGGGAGCAGCGCTTCAAAATTTCCGCCACCTCGCGCAATGACGATGACGTCAATGTCGTCAATGACATCAAGTTCGGTCAACGCATTCGTTACTTCGCGCACAGCGTTCGGACCCTCTACCGACACGTTACGTATTTCAAAGACAACATCTGGCCATCGGCGGCGCGCGTTATTGACAACATCGTGTTCGGCATCGCCGTTGCGTCCAGTAATGAGTCCAACGCGGCGGGGGAGAAATGGAATCTCCTTTTTGCGCGCAGGATCAAAAAGTCCTTCAGCTTTCAGTAGGGTGCGCAGCGCCTCAAGACGAACCATCAGTTCACCAACGCCTACTGCGCGCAGTTGCAAAACTTTGAAGTCCAGTGTTCCGCGAACCTGCCACCATTCAGGTTTTAGCTGCGCAACGATTCGCGAACCTTGCTCAATTTCAGGATCGATACCTTCAAGGATGCTTGTCACAATTTTCAAGGAAAGAGTCTCATCTCGATCCACGTCCCGCATTTTCAGATAGCTCATACCCTTGCGGACATTGATCTGTGACACTTGGCCTTCGACCCATACAGTGCCAAGACGGGCGATGTAGTTGCCCACAATTGTGCTGAGTTGGTGGACACCTAATGGTTGGTCAGGGTCTTGACCGGGCTTTTCCTGGGAACTGGTCGGTGTTTCGGGCATGCTCCTATTCTCTCGTGACGCGCTGACAGTCATAGGGACTTAGAATTGGGGTGTGTCTAAAAAGAAGATTGTGCTTGCCAAGCCCCGCGGATACTGTGCCGGTGTAGACCGCGCAGTTGAAACAGTCGAGAAGGCTCTGGACCTTTATGGAGCACCTGTATATGTGCGTAAGCAAATTGTGCACAACAAATACGTAGTTCATGCTCTTGAGGCACGTGGCGCTATTTTCGTCGACGAAACTCAGGAAGTGCCCGAAGGCTCGACAGTGGTTTTTAGTGCGCATGGTGTTTCACCGCTGGTTCATCAAGAAGCTGCGAGTCGGAACCTTAAGACAATTGATGCAACGTGTCCGCTGGTGACAAAGGTCCATGGTGAAGCACGTCGATTTGCTGAAGAAGATTATCAAATCATTTTCATCGGGCATGAAGGTCACGAAGAAGTTGAAGGCACGATGGGTGAGGCACCTGGCAACATGATTTTGGTGGATGGTCCTGACCATGTCAAAGACGTCGTAATTGACACTGATCGCCCAATTGCTTGGCTATCACAAACGACGCTGTCAGTAGATGAAACTTTGGAGACCGTAGCGAAACTCCGCGAACGCTTTCCGCAATTAATTGATCCTCCAAGTGATGACATTTGCTATGCAACACAGAATCGTCAGCAAGCAGTAAAAGAGATTGCTGAACAATGCGAAGTGATGCTCGTTGTGGGATCAGCAAATTCTTCCAACACGGTGCGCCTTGTTGATGTGGCCCTTGAAGCTGGATCGCAAGCGGCTTATCGCGTGGATTGGGCCGGCGAACTTGATGAAGAGTGGGTTGCAGGAGTAACAACAGTTGGTCTGACAAGTGGTGCATCAGTTCCAGAAATCCTCGTCAATGAAGTCATCGAGTGGCTCAATGCTCGTGGATTTAATGACCTTGAAGAAGTTACCAGTGCTGAAGAGCACTTACTGTTTGCGTTACCACCAGAGTTGCGTCGCGATATGAAAGCCGCGGAAGAAAAAGCTAAATCGTAGTTTTGCGATTTCGGCGGACGACTGCGATAACCCCGGCAAGAAGAGTGGTGCCGGTAATCCACCACGCATGCTGCGCTAATCCATAAACGATGTGAAGCGCCTGCTCGCGCAATAAGTGAGTACTGCGCTTCGGAAGCATCTGACCGACGGTCATCAGCGCGATAAACCATGCAAGTACAGGTGCCCAGATTGCTGCCAAGTAATCAGCCCGTCGCACTCTCCACGCGCCAATCACAGCAATGACGACAATGGCGACGTTAGAAATGAGACCAAGTTCGTGGTTCAGTGTGATGTCAACGCCCATAGCGGCTGCCATGAGGAGTGTTTCAAGGATGATGACACCTGGGTAAGTCCAGCCAGATGCAACTGGATGTTCTGTTTGTGTTGGTGTCTCGGACATAGGTCTAACGCTATCGGTGATTGGTCAATTCATGGTGCTGTGTAGGACAGGTTGCTGAGCCGTTACGCTTGCTGGCGTGGCCCTAACTATTGGAATTGTCGGATTACCCAACGTGGGAAAGTCCACGATGTTTAACGCGCTGACAAAAAATAATGTCCTGGCAGCGAATTACCCGTTTGCAACCATTGAACCGAATACGGGAGTTGTTGCGGTACCGGATGCCCGCCTGGCAGTTTTGGCCGGCATTTTTAGTTCGGAGCGGATCCTCCCAGCGACAGTCACATTTGTTGACATTGCAGGAATTGTTCGAGGTGCGAGCGAGGGCGAGGGCCTTGGAAACAAGTTTCTTGCCAACATCCGTGAATCCGATGCCATCTGCCAAGTGATTCGAGCCTTCAGTGATCCTGATGTCGTGCATGTGGATGGCAAGGTCTCACCGTCGGATGACATTGAAACGATAAATACCGAATTGATTTTGGCTGATATGCAAACGCTCGAGAAAGCAATTCCGCGTCTGCAAAAAGAAGCGCTAAAAGATAAGTCGCGTGCGGAGATTTTGAAAGTTGCCGAGGAAGCACAAGCTCACCTGAATGCGGGTAAGACTGTTTACGCATCGGGTATGGACGCTGTGGAAATTCGTGAGCTATTTCTCTTGACCGCCAAGCCTTTCATTTACGTTTTTAATCTCGATGAAGATGAGATGGTCGATGACACGCTCAAAGGGGAACTAAGCGCATTAGTTGCTCCAGCCGAAGCGGTGTTCATGAATGCAAAACTTGAATCTGAATTAAGTGAACTTGATGATGCCGAAGCACTTGAACTGCTGCAGTCCGTTGGTCAGCAGGAAAGTGGGATTTCCGTTTTGACTCGCGTTGGGTTTGACACTTTAGGTTTACAGACGTATCTCACTGCTGGTCCGAAGGAGTCCCGTGCGTGGACGATTGCCAAGGGCGCAACTGCCCCTGAGGCGGCCGGCGTTATTCATACGGATTTCCAAAAGGGATTTATTAAGGCTGAAGTTATTGGTTTTACGGATCTCGTTGAATGCGGCTCGGTTGCTGAAGCAAAGGCAAAGGGTAAGGCGCGTATTGAGGGTAAGGAATATGTGATGCATGACGGGGATGTAGTTGAATTCAGGTTCAACGTCTAGTTGAACTGAATTCAACCAAGTAAGTACTGTTCGCGAATTCAGGTTCAACGTTTAGTTGGCAGTTCCAGATTTAAGAACTTTGCCCATCGTGGATGTATTGGATACTGCGATGAATTTCCAGTCCAACGATGTTGCATGCAGAGTAAGTTTGGCAACGCCGTAAGAGTTTTTTATGCAGTGCACTCCAGAGCATTTGTACAGATCGGCGCCGCCAGTCCCAACAGTCATTGTTAAAACTGTGTGCGCTGGGACGCTCGAAGTCGCGGCGATTGATCGCTGAACTGGTTCAAATATGTGGTCGTGACCGAACAATGCAACCTTGACATCGATGTCAGCTGACGAAACTTTCCAAAGTGAGGTCACACCGATGTCGGTTTGGTTTCCGTGTGGGCCGGTACTGAAACGCGGGCGATGCCACATGACGATGGTCGGTCGCCCATTGTTGGCCGCAAGTTGAGCTTTGAGAAATGCAACTTCTCGGGTGCCTTTTGCATTGAGTCGGTTGGATGCAGTGGAACTTGTCAGTCCTTCGCTGTCGAGTCCGATGATGGTCCAGGCTCCTATCCGAGTAGACGACCATAGGTCCGCTAGCTCGCCGCTTCTGGCAGTGATGGGGAAGCGATAAGTGTTAGCGGCAGCCCGATAGCCGTCAGCGACCGCGGACTTGGAGTACTCGTGATTTCCTGGAACAGCAATTGTTGGGATTGTGGCAGCGACCAGCTTCCCCCAACTCGGATCAAATTTGCTTTTGAAATCTGCGCGTTGTCCATACATGTATGCCAAGTCGCCGAGTAGGAGCACATGTGATGGCTTGAGTGCGACAGTCAATGCTGCCGTTTTTGTCTGAGCTCCGTTGACGTATTTAGCGATGTCTCCGACGGCCACGATCGTCACATCGGCGGTGCTGGCCTGGGATGGTGCAATCGTTGGGCCGGCAGCGATTAATGCCGCAACCGTCATTACTGCAGTGGTCATTGCAGCGATAATCTTTGCCGAGCCGAGCCTAATTGTGCGCATTCCTTGATGCTACGTCAGTAACTGAGGTAGTTCTTGTCTCGGCGGCTTCAGGTGGTCAGGAGTCAACGAAAATCCCTCTAAACTTAGGACAGTGACCCAACTTTCAGTACGCTCAGACCTCCGCAACGTCGCCATCATTGCCCACGTTGACCACGGCAAAACCACCCTCGTAGACGCTATGTTGCACCAATCGGGTGCTTTCAGTGCCCACCAGGATGTCAATGAGCGCGTTATGGACTCGATGGATCTCGAGCGCGAAAAGGGAATCACGATTCTGGCCAAGAACACCGCAGTTCGCTATGTGGGGCCGGGCATGCCTGGTGGCGTCACACTCAACATCATTGACACCCCGGGTCACGCTGACTTCGGTGGCGAAGTTGAACGTGGTTTGGAAATGGTGGACGGCGTCATTCTGCTAGTTGATGCATCCGAAGGACCACTTCCACAGACCCGCTTCGTTTTGCGTAAGGCACTCCAAAAGCGCCTTCCGGTAGTTCTTGTTATTAATAAGGTTGACCGTCCCGATTCACGTATCGCTGAAGTTGTCGATGAAACATACGAACTGTTCTTTGACCTCGATGCCGACGAACATCAAATTGAATTTCCAATTGTTTACGCTTCAGCAAAAGCGGGCCGCGCGTCGATGACTCGCCCTGCCGATGGCGCGATGCCAGATGGAACTGATCTTGAGGCACTCTTTACAACTTTGATTAACACCGTTCCTGCACCAACTTATGATCCCGAAGCACCATTGCAGGCCCACGTCACCAACCTTGATTCATCCCCGTACCTTGGCCGCCTAGCGCTTTGCCGTGTTCGTAATGGTGAAATCAAAAAGGGCCAGATGGTTACCTGGTGCAAGGTCGATGGAACTATGCAGAAAGCCAAGGTTGTCGAGTTGCTGATGACGGAAGCACTCGATCGTGTTTCGGTAGCTTCTGCGGGTCCTGGTGACATCATTGCGGTAGCAGGTTTTGAAGACATCACTATTGGTGAAACTCTGGCTGATCCTGACAACCCGATTGCGCTTCCCATCATTACTGTGGACGAACCGTCAATTTCGATGACCATCGGTATCAACTCTTCACCGCTTGCTGGTGAAACAGGTAGCAAGGTCACTGCTCGTTTGCTGAAGACACGCCTCGAAGCTGAATTGGTCGGCAACGTGTCGATTCGCCTTCTAGAAACTGAACGCCCGGATACCTGGGAAGTTCAAGGTCGCGGCGAGCTTCAACTGGCGGTACTTGTCGAACTGATGCGCCGTGAAAAGTATGAAATGACTGTGGGTAAGCCTCAGGTTGTTACGCGTGAAATCAACGGCAAAATTCATGAGCCAGTCGAGCGCCTGACTATTGACGTACCCGAAGACTACGTCGGCGTCGTTACGCAACTTTTGGGACTGCGTAAAGGTCGCATGGAACAGATGGTTAACCACGGCACGGGCTGGGTTCGCATGGAGTACTTGGTTCCAGCTCGCGGACTAATTGGATTCCGTACCGAATTCCTGACGGAAACTCGTGGCACTGGACTTTTGCACCACGTGTTTGAAAAGTATGAGCCGTGGTTTGGCGAATTGCGTACTCGCCCGAACGGCTCGTTAATTTCGGATCGTCGTGGCGCCGTGACTTCCTACGCATCTTTCAGTTTGCAGGAGCGTGGCACGCTATTCGTTTCGCCGACTACCGAAGTGTATGAAGGCATGATTGTCGGGGAAAATGCCCGCTCCGAAGACATGGATGTCAACATCGTTCGAGAAAAGAAGCTAACGAACGTACGTTCGGCAACTGGTGACGAGTTAGAGCGTTTGATTCCCGCTAAAACTGTGAACTTGGAGCAGGCACTCGAGTTTTGCCGCGAAGATGAATGTGTTGAAGTAACTCCAACCGCGATTCGTATGCGCAAGGTTCATCTGGCAAAGGTAGATCGTGACAGAGTGCGTTCGCGTGCTCGTAATAACTAGGCTGACACTATGGCTCGATCACGGTATGCACGATGGGGCATTGTTGCTGTCGTAGCACTTCTCTTCGGGGCCAGTGTTGCTGGATCATCGGTCATGAAAAATCGAGATACCGGTTTCAATGTTGCCCTGAACAATCGTGTCGGAGTGCTCGGACCTGCCGGTGGAACTTTAAAAGTAGGTTCGTCACTTCCCTGTGATTCGCTTGATCCAGCGCGAACATTTTCAAGTTGGTGTGCATCAGTGCAGCGTCTCTACGTGCGCAACTTGATGGCATTTGTTGGCGCACCAGGTACTGCCGGCCTTCAGGTAGTTCCCGATTTAGCGGTTGCTGCGCCAGCGGTAAGTGCGGACTACCGAACGTGGACATTTACGATTAAGTCCAACGTTCGATGGGATGACGGTACTGCCGTGACCGCCGATGATGTTCGGTATTCAATTGAACGCCTCTATGACCCGCAGCTCGGCATCACGGTGTCGCCAGATCTACTATGTTTGCTGAGTGCCTGTAACACCGGCTTCCCAAATTACAAGGGCCCAACAGGAAAACAGCCACATCTGAAGACGATCACCACGCCATCAAGTCGGGTTATTACATTTCACTTGACTAGATCGTTTTCAGCGTTCTCAAATGTTTTGGCCTCGATGCAATTTGCGCCAGTTGAACGTGCGCGCGAAAAAGCAACGCTGGCGCGCGACCGAGCATACGCAACGAACCCTGCATCGAATGGTCCGTTCAAAGTAACTTTCAATGGCGCCAATCAAATTACGTTTGTCCGGAATAAAAATTGGGATCAATCCACTGACATTGTGCGTTTCCCCCGGGTTGACTCAATCGTCTGGAAAATTTATGCAGATGAAACTGATGTTGACCAAGCGGTTCTCGCTGGGAAGATTGATCTGAAACTTAACGATGGTCTCGGTGGACAAGCTCGGATAGATTCGCTTTCACAACCGGATGTTAAAAATCATCTGGATATTTCGCCGGTTGGTTTCACCAGCTACTTGGCACTTGTTCCAACGACTGCGCCACTGGACCGTAAAGCCTGCCGCGAAGCGATTTTTTATGCACTAAATAAACGCGCATTACAAAGTGTTCGTGGAGGTGAAGGCACTTCGAGTGTGGCTACCTCGATGACGCCTCAAACTGTTCTCGGTTTTGATGCAGGTAATGACAAATATTCAAGTGGCGCAAATAGTGTGGGTAATTTGTCAGCCGCGCACGACAAATTGAACGAGTGTGGCTACCCAGATGGATTTGCAATCAAATTTGCATATCCAGCACTTGGTCAAGGCAGGGCCTTGTTCGCGTCCGTGCAAAAGAGTTTGGCTGATGTAGGTATCGTCGTTGACCCTCAAGAATCAACTGATATTGGTTCGTATTACTCGTCTGACGTTGGCCGACCTGACAATGTGCAAGCGCAAGGAATTGGACTCATTGCGGCAGGTTGGGGTCCGACGTATGCATCACCGATGTCATTTTGGGCGCCGATAGCAGACGGGCGCAATATCAGTGTTTCAACAAATCAGAACTACTCGCTAATCAACGATACGAGCGTCAATACCCAGATGGACTTGCTGAACTCAACCCAAGATGAATCTGTATGGGTTGGTGCGAGCGCGAGTATCGAAAATTTAATAGCTAATCAGGCTGTGTACCTGCCGTATGCCAGTGATGTTGTCACGCTTTACCGAAATAGCCGACTTGCCAATGTGTTCGTGGAGTTAGCCCTTGGCGGCCAATATGACCTGGTGAATATCGGTTTGCGCGCAAATAACTAACATGTTGGCTCAAAAAGCCCAATTAGATACCATTTTGTGACCTTATCGGCCGTTATTCTTTCAGCGCACCTTATGTTCATGCGGCGTTTGTTCTAGACTCACAAAGGACCAAGCAAACCACAGGAGTCGCACCTATGTCAGTGGCAACAGAAAACGAAGGCCTTTCTGGTCTTGACGTTGCCATGTCTGATGTCACTCCGGAGCAAATCACGGGTCGTACGTTGCGCCAGATTGCCTGGATTCGCCTCAAACGCGACCGCGTGGCAAAAGTTTGCTTGGCGATCCTAGGTTTTATTGTTTTTCTTGCTGTTTTTGCACCCATCCTGTGCGGCTGGCTCAAGGTCGATCCGTACACATTCCATTCCGAGGTAATCAGCGATAACGGTGGATTACCAATGGGCAAGTGGGGTGGTGTG
>Ga0114964_10001228_pt1 | contig 18808 bp, 16 predicted proteins | sample C_131016_MF_Meta_FD_92638 | JGI IMG/M metagenome (GOLD analysis project Ga0114964, IMG submission 92638) | Freshwater microbial communities from Lake Croche, Canada to study carbon cycling - C_131016_MF_MetaG | ecosystem: Environmental > Aquatic > Freshwater > Lake | place: Lake Croche, Canada... | reverse complement strand
TCAAACTCAGCAATTATAAAAATTGCGACTGTCCAACTCGGCGTGCACCTGCGTCAGTCGCTATCCATAGACTGTCTATGTGTCAGCCGAGCTTCTTGAAGATTTAAACGATCCGCAGCGCCAAGCTGTTGTGCATGAAGGCTCGGCATTGCTAGTTGTCGCTGGAGCGGGTTCTGGTAAAACTCGAGTTTTAACCCGGCGTATCGCTTACCTACTGGGTAAGCGCCATGTTTCACCTGGCGAGATTTTGGCAATCACATTCACCAACAAAGCTGCAGGTGAAATGCGTGAGCGCGTCGCTCACATAGTGGGCCCCGCGGCCAGAGCGATGTGGGTATCAACATTTCACTCCGCGTGTGTGCGAATCCTTCGGGCTGAAGGTCATCGCCTGGGACTTCGCGCACAATTTAGTATTTATGACACACAGGACAGCCTTCGATTAATGGCTATTGTCATTAAAGACTTAAATCTTGATCCAAAAATGTTTACCCCTCGATTCATGCTCTCATCGGTTAGTAATTTGAAAAATGAACTCATTGATTACGAAGATGCTGCTCGCAAAGCCACAGAGCCGCAAGATGAAATGATCGCCCAAGTATATCGTGAGTACCAACGCCGGTTGATGCAGGCAAGCGCAGTCGATTTTGATGATCTGATTAATCACACCGTAGCGTTACTACAGTCTTTCCCTGATGTGGCTGAGTATTTCCATCGCAAATTCCGCCACGTTCTCGTTGACGAATATCAAGATACAAACCACGCGCAGTATGTTTTGGTACGCGAGCTCGTTGGTGATGGCAAAGATGGGGTGCCGCCCGCTGAACTTTGTGTTGTGGGCGATGCGGATCAAAGTATCTATGCGTTCCGTGGAGCAACCATTCGAAATATCGTTGAGTTTGAGCGAGATTACCCGGATGCCAAAGCAGTCGTGCTAGAGCAGAATTACCGCTCAACTCAAAATATCCTGACGGCAGCCAATTCGGTGATTGAAAAGAATGCGGGCCGGGCGCCAAAGCGGCTTTGGAGCGCCGCTGGCGATGGCGAAAAGGTCACAATTTTTTCAGCATCCGACGAGCACCATGAGGCAGAGTTCATCGTTCGCACCGTGGGTGAACTAATCGATAATCACGGGATTGAGTACCGTGATGTCGCAGTGTTTTATCGAACCAATAATCAGTCACGAAGTGTAGAAGAAGTTTTCATGCGCCGAGGAGTTCCATACAAGGTAGTAGGCGGCACTCGATTTTATGAACGCAAGGAAGTGCGTGACGCAATTGCTTATTTGAAGGCGGTAGCAAATCCCGCGGATGACGTTTCTATGCGTCGAATATTAAATGTGCCGCGGCGCGGAATCGGGGATAAGGCCGAAGATGCGCTGGTCAACTTCGCCTACCGTAACCGAATTTCCTTTCGCGAAGCCGTTGCCCGTGTCTCGGAAATAAATACGCTAACGGCGCGTTCAGCAAATGCGATTTTAAGTTTTGACCACTTGATGGGTAACTTGCAGATGCTTGACGAGTCTGGGGCGGGCCCGGCTAACATCCTCGCTGCGGCCATGGAATCATCAGGTTACCTCACTGAATTAGCAGCTAGCCGTGATCCACAAGATGAAGTTCGAGTCGAGAACATCTCTGAGCTAGAAACGGCCGCCCGAGAATTTGAAGAACAGTTCCAGGTCGAAGGCGAACCAGAGCGCAAGGCCACCCTTGCTGATTTTCTCGAACAGATTTCCTTAGTTGCCGACGCCGACGAAATTCCAACTGATGGGCAACATGGTGGGGTAGTTACTCTGATGACTTTGCACACTGCCAAGGGCCTTGAATTTCCGGTGGTCTTTCTCACTGGCATGGAAGATGGCGTATTTCCACATATTCGCTCACTTAGTTCGGCACGCGAACTCGAGGAAGAGCGACGAATTGCTTATGTCGGCATGACTCGAGCGATGCAACGGCTGTACTTAACTCGGTCGGTGACCAGATCCACTTGGGGACAGCCGCAGTACAACCCTGAATCACGGTTCCTAGCTGACCTGCCCGAGACCTTGGTAGTTCGCCTCGGGGATGAACAAAAGTCGCTTGGGCTATCAGGTTTTGACACCCCCAGAACCAGTAAGCGTTCTGAACCAGTCATGGTGCTGGCAATTGGCGATCGAGTGCTACACGACAAGTTTGGCATGGGCACAGTGGTCGCAGTCGCAGGCGAAAATGACAAAGCCGAAGCGACCATCGATTTTAAGAGCGCTGGGGAGAAACGGTTATTACTGCGCTACGCGCCAGTAGAAAAAATTTAACTTTAACGAGTGCACGCACGCATTTAGTGCGAAGCGCCCCAGAGCCAAACCGCTGGGTTAATGAAAGAGCCGTTATACAGCACCTCAAAGTGAACGTGTGGTCCAGTGACATTTCCGGTAGCACCTGAGCGCGCAATTTCATCACCAAGTTCAACCACACCTGAGGTCTTCTCAATTTTTGATAAGTGGTTATAAGTAACGATGTAACCATTACCGCAGTCAATTTCAATGCGATTGCCGTACGGACCAGCCCAGCCAGCAAAAATGATTGCGCCCCGGGCGGCGGCATGAACGGCAGTACCGGTTCTAACTACAAAATCAAGGCCGGTGTGCCAACCAGTGGACCAGTGGTAACCGCGCTCACCGAATCGAGCGCTGAGCTGGTACGCCCCGATAATTGGCGACGCCCGATTAGCCAGTTGTTCCTGGGTTGGGGCAGGTGCGTCATATCTTGAGGGCGCACTGCCTACATTTGTTGGGTAGGTGGCGTCGTTGCCGTTAGCAGAGTTATTCGCATTCGCGGCGGCCGCTTTTGCCGCAGCCTTTGCTACATCGATTGCCGATTTTTTGGCAGCAGCTTGGGCCGCAATTTGGTCATCGATTTCCTGTTGAGTGTCCGAAACAATCGCGGTCAATGCGCTGGAATCTGAGGCAAACGCCCGAAGAGTCTGACGGTCACTTGTCGAAAGCACCGAGGAAGTTTGCTGTGAAAGGGTTGGCGCAGTTGCTGCCGCATTCAGTTCAGCTGCGGCATGGTTGCTAGTGCGAACTTCAGATCGGCTAGCGGCTCGCACTCGACTCAGGACTGAGATCCGAATTGGATTGCGCGCCGCAGCAGAAATTTCAGGAGATTGTGAATTGTCATCGGCGATGTTCACCACAACAGTGGTGTGCGCTCCAGCGATTGTGCTACCCGCGGTGATCGCCGTGGTGCCTAATCCAGCTAAGCCCAGAAAAATATTGAGCCGGGAGATGCTTTTGCGACTAGAGGCACGAGTAGTAGCGCGGCGCGAGTTACCGCGGCGACCCCGTTTTCCAGTACTCAAACCAACACCTTCCCCGTTTTGGCTTAGTCCTATTCTGCCCGATGACGCTTACTAAGTGAAATTTCTGCTTGTTTTCCCAAGAAATAGTGAGGTATCACGCATTTTGCGATTTCACGAGGGGCTGATTCGGTCACGACCGCAGCTAGTGCAAAACTAGAGGCACATCAACATATTGTGGAAAGTGACCAATCCGTGGATCTGTACGAATATCAAGCAAAAGAATTATTTGCCGCCCATCGCGTCCCAGTTGTCCCTGGCTCAGTCTGTACCGACGTGGAGCAGGCCATTGTTGCTGCTCAGGAAATCGGCCAAGCGGTAGTCGTCAAGGCGCAGGTTAAAGCTGGTGGCCGTGGCAAAGCTGGGGGCGTGAAGTTGGCCAATGATCCAGCCGAAGCGGGAGATCGTGCTCGGGACATCCTTGGTCTTGATATAAAAGGGCACGTAGTTGAGCGGGTTCTGGTTACCGCCGCTGCCGAAATCGTAGAAGAGTATTACGTTTCATTCCTGCTTGACCGGTCAAATCGCACCTACCTAGCTATGGCCAGTGTCGAAGGTGGAATGGACATCGAAGAAGTGGCAGTAACCAAGCCGGAAGCGTTGGCCAGAATTGCCGTAGATGCATTGACCGGATGCACTGTAGAAAAAGCTACTGAAATCGTTGATGCCGCAAATTTCCCGGCCGAAGTTCGCGAGCAAGTGATTGAGATTCTGCAAAACCTTTGGCAGGTCTTAATTCAGGAGGATGCGACCTTAGTGGAAGTAAACCCACTAGCCAAGGTTGCTGGTGGTCAGGTGCTCGCACTCGATGGCAAAGTCACTTTGGATGAGAACGCTAGCTATCGCCACCCAGGGCACGCCGCCTTCATTGACGAAGGTGCCACGGATCCGATTGAGCTGCGCGCCAAAGCCTTGGATTTGAATTATGTGAAATTGCAGGGCGCTGTAGGAATCATCGGTAACGGTGCTGGCTTGGTTATGTCGACACTTGATGTAGTTGCCTATGCTGGTGAAGAATTTGGTGGGGTAAAGCCAGCGAACTTCTTAGACATCGGCGGCGGCGCAAGTGCCCAGGTAATGGCAAATGGTTTAGACATCGTGCTGGGCGACCCTGAAGTAACTGCAGTTTTTGTGAATGTGTTCGGTGGCATCACTGCCTGTGACGCAGTTGCCAATGGCATCGTGCAGGCGGTGCAGATGCTCGCCGATCGTGGTGAACCGATTACCAAACCAATTGTTTGCCGCATTGATGGCAATAACGCAGTTGAAGGTCGCCGCATTCTGGATGAATCTGGGATCGCATTGATTGAACGCGTTGAAACTATGGATGAAGCAGCCCGTCGAGTAGCCCAACTGGCTGCAGGTAAGTAGGAATTAAATGTCAATCTTTTTAAATAGTGAGAGCAAGATTCTCGTACAGGGTATGACTGGCGCTGAGGGAACAAAGCACACTCGACGTATGGTAGCCAGCGGTACCAAAGTGGTGGCCGGCGTTACTCCAGGTAAGGGCGGCCAAGATGTCGATGGGATCCCGGTCTTCAATTCAGTTGCCGAAGCTATGGCCGCAACCGGGGCAAACGTCTCAGTAGTTTTTGTGCCACCAAAGTTCACCAAGGGTGCAGTGATTGAGGCAGTCGATGCTCAAATTCCACTTTGTGTTGTTATTACTGAAGGTGTCCCAGTGAAAGACACCGCTGAATTTTTCCAGTATGCGCAAAACTCGGGAACTACTCGCATCATCGGTCCAAACTGCCCGGGTGTAATTAGTCCAGGGCAGTCCAATGCTGGCATCATCCCTGGCGACATCACTTCGGCAGGACGCATTGGCTTAGTTAGTAAATCTGGAACGCTTACTTATCAGATGATGTTTGAGTTACGCGATCTTGGATTCTCAACCTGCGTCGGCATTGGTGGCGATCCAATCATTGGCACAACCCACATTGATTGCCTGGAAGCATTCCAGGCTGACCCCGACACCGACATCATCGTAATGATTGGTGAAATCGGTGGCGATGCGGAAGAGCGAGCTGCTGCGTACATTAAAGCGAATGTGACAAAACCAGTAGTCGGCTATGTCGCTGGGTTTACTGCTCCTGAAGGTAAAACTATGGGACATGCCGGCGCAATCGTCTCGGGTTCAAGTGGAACTGCTGCAGCCAAACAAGATGCGCTAGAGGCTGTTGGCGTTCGAGTTGGCAAGACTCCGAGCGAAACAGCTCGCCTTGTTCGAGAGATTCTTGCTGGGCAGTAGTTGTCCGTGTCGGTGCAGACTATCTGCCTCGATTACTGCGACGATTCTGAGTTGTGAGTAATGTGTCAACGCGAGGTTCATCGCGGCCAAATCGACAATGGCGTAGGCCAGAAATCGAAGAGCACATTAAGCCACATTCAACGCCCGCTGCGGCACTCTTCGGGGCCGCTGCCGCAATTGCATTTGGTTTAGTCGCCACATTCACGTTTGTAATGGCCGCCTGGCTCATTGCTTCACATGGCAATGAATCGGTTAGCCAAGTCGCCAGTGCCAGCGGGATTGCTTGGCTCGCGTTACATCTAGTGCCGATCACTATTGGCACCCAAGTAATCGGCCTTTTGCCTTGGGGCTTCATTGTTTTACCAATTTACTTGCTCTGGCGCTGCACACACTGGTCCTTGAAAAGCGCCGATCCACAATCAGTTCGAGAGTACTGGCTGGTTGCGGTTTGGCTATCGGGTGGGTACGCCGTCCTAAATGCATTGGTCGCAGCGATATCATCTTCAGCTGGACTCAGTGCGAACCTAATTAGCGCAGCTGTTTCTGGTTTTCTATTAGCACTAGCCGTAAGTATTGCTTGTGTCTTGACCTATGCACCGAGTCGTTCAGTTTTACTGGAACCCTTACCGGCATCAGTGCGGGCTGGGATTAAGCCTGGCTTTACCAGTTTTATGTTTTTGTTTGTTGCAGGAGCGGCGCTTTGTAGCGCGTCCATGGTTTTACACTTTGGCGAACTCTCGGCGGTGACTAACATTATGGCCCCGAACTCCTATGATGCCTTCTTCTTACTCCTGCTCGGTATTGGGTACATGCCAACGGCAACTGTGTGGTCAATGTCGTATGCAGCTGGGCCAGGTGTCATGTTGGGCGGGACCAGCGTAGTGTCGATTTACCATGTTCATATGGGTACGCTGCCCGCATTCCCACTGCTTTCAGTGCTACCAAACTCGGTTCCTAACTGGGCTAAATTTCTAATTCTGCTGCCGGTCGGCGCTGGAATTTTGCTTTACTTCATGCTTCCGCGGGAACATTGGCAGGCGCAGAGCGACTCCTTTGGGGAAAATCTCAGGAGCATATTGCGCCCAACGGAACTTATTTCCCTGGCAAGTGCATTGGCTGTGGCGGGTGGTTGTGTCTTGGCGGCCACTCTTGCCTCAAGCGGGTCCCTGGGCTCTCAATTACTCAAGTTTGTCGGACCACAACCACTGGCGGTCACCTCGGCTGTGACGGTGATTTTCGGCGCCACCGTGTGCTTGCTGTTGTTGGTTCCACGATTCATGCTGGTGATTGCTCACTCATGGCAACACCGCAGTGCTCCCACCGAGCCAGGCGGAAATTAGACTAGTACTGTGACTGATGCTCGAGTTGTTGTACTAGCCTCGGGGTCTGGCTCACTCTTCCAAGCCCTAGTTGATCAACAGGCGAAAATCGGAATCCACATTGTGGCCCTTGTGGTTGATAAAGATGTCCCGGCAGTAGGTCGCGCCCAAGCGGCAGGGATTGGCGTCATTGAAGTTCCTATGTTGGGCGAACGAAGTCAATGGGACCAAGTTATGGAAAATGTCCTCACTGACTTAGTGCCAGACTTAATCATCTCGGCTGGCTTCATGCGAGTGCTTGGCGCAAACGTGGTAAACAAATTTGCTGACAAATTAATTAATACTCACCCGGCACTATTGCCCATGTTCCCTGGGGCGCATGCGGTTCGTGATGCGTTGGCTGCTGGTGCTGTGGTCACTGGAACTACTGTTCATTTTGTTGACGCTGGTGTAGATACTGGTCCGATCATCGCCCAGCGCGAAGTTGAAATTATTCCAGGCGACACGCAAGAGTCATTGCATGAACGAATTAAAGCTGTTGAGCGTGAATTGCTGGTCAGCACAGTACACAACTTAGTAACTGGCAAGATTGCACTAATCGAGGGAAAGGTTGTGGCGCAGTGAGCGACACCCGAAAGATCAAGCGCGCACTGATTAGCGTTTACGACAAAACTGGACTAAACGAATTGGCCCAGGGTTTGCATGATGCTGGGGTGGCCATCGTCTCCACGGGTAGCACGGCTGCACAGATCGCTTCGCTCGGAATCCCAGTAACCCAAGTGCAAGATGTAACGGGCTTCGCGGAGTGCCTTGATGGGCGGGTTAAGACGCTCCATCCAAACATTCACGCTGGCTTACTTGCTGACCTGCGACATGAATCGCACCAGCAGCAGCTTGCCCAGCTCAACATCGAGCCGTTTGAACTCGTCATTGTGAATCTGTATCCATTTACTGAGACTGTGGCATCTGGCGCCAGCGTTGAAGAATGCATTGAGCAAATTGATATCGGTGGACCAGCAATGGTGCGCGGTAGCGCCAAGAACCACGCAAACGTTGCAATCGTTGTTGAACCCGCTCTTTATGGGGCAGTACTAGAAGCGGCCCAAGGTGACGGGTTTACCCACAATCAAAGACTTGCTTTAGCAACCACCGCGTTCCGTCATGTGGCCTCATACGATGTTGCCGTAGCCAGCTGGCTGGGCGGCGTCGCGGATTCAACACAACAACTATTCCCAGCCTGGGTCGGCGCAGTTTATGAACGAGCAGAAACTTTGCGTTATGGTGAAAACCCGCACCAAGAGGCAGCGCTTTATCTTGCGCCCGCTGGCCCAGATGGCATCGCACAGGCCGATCAACTCCATGGCAAAGAAATGTCGTACAACAACTACGTTGACGCCGATGCCGCTCGCCGCGCTGCATATGATTTCGATCAACCTGCGGTAGCCATCATCAAGCACGCTAATCCCTGTGGTCTGGCGGTTGGGGAGTCAATTGCCCAGGCCTACGCCTTGGCACATGCAACTGATCCAATCTCGGCTTTTGGTGGAGTAATTGCCACAAACCGTCCGGTAACTAAGCAGATGGCCCAGGCCGTGGTTGATGTTTTCACTGAAGTGATTTCAGCTCCCGCTTTTGATCCCGATGCGCTAGAGATTTTGCAAACTAAGCCCAGCCTTCGGTTACTAGTTACTGCGCCAGTAACTGAAACCGAAGCAATCGAAATGCGGCCCATTTCAGGTGGTGTCTTACTGCAAACTAAAGATATATTCCAGGCAAATGGCGATGATCCGAGCAACTGGACTTTAGTTGCTGGCGCACCTGCAGATAACAAGACATTGGCTGATCTAGCTTTTGCTTGGAAAGCAGTGCGCTGTGTTAAATCGAATGCAATTTTGTTGGCCAATCATGGCGCCGCAGTTGGTATCGGCATGGGTCAAGTCAACCGGGTTGATTCAGCCAGGCTCGCCGTCTCGCGAGCAGGTGAGCGGGCTGCGGACAGCGTCGCTTCCTCCGATGCTTTCTTCCCATTCGCCGACGGACTTCAAGTGCTACTCGATGCAAATATTCGTGCCGTGGTCGCACCTGGCGGATCAGTGCGGGACGAAGAAGTTATCGCAGCAGCAAATGCTGCTGGCGTGACGATGTACTTCACCGGGACTCGTCATTTCTTCCACTAGGTCATCAGCCCAGGCATTGCCAGTTCAGATAAACCTGGGGCATGTAGCGATCGGTTTTCTGATTGCCTGCTTCAACGCCACTCAATCTCGGGTTAATGGACAGCTGGGCCATGTGGTGGGAAACGGTGTGCTGGCGGCACTGTGCTCCTTTAGTTCCGGCTGGGTGATATTGCTGATCATCGCGCTGCTCGTGCCCAATGTACGAAAAGCGTTTATCGCAATTCCAGGTTTGGTCCGTAACGGCACCTTGAAATGGTGGCAATGTATTGGCGGAATGGCTGGAGCAACATATGTGATTGGCCAAGGCACAGTAGTGCCGGTAGTAGGCGTTGCTATTTTTACCATCTCGGTAGTCGCCGGCCAAACTGCGTCATCACTGTTAGTCGATAAATATGGATTAGGTCCCGCTGGGCCAAAAGCAATCACTTGGGTGCGCATCATCGCAGCCGTGTTTGCGATCATCGGCGTTGGTATTTCGGTAACTGGCCGAGACAATTCCGGCACGTTTTCCTTGCCTTTAATTTTGTACGCTTTTGCCACCGGGCTATTGACCGCTGCGCAGTACGCGCTAAATGGCCGTGTGGGTGTGGCCACGGGGCAGCCATTCGCTACCACATTGTTGAACTTCACAATGGGCACAGTAGTTCTGGTGTTTGCTCTGGCGTTCATGGTTTTCGCACAGGGAGTTAAGTTACATGCTCCGCCTTCGCCACTGGTGCAGCCCTGGCTCTGGAGTGGTGGAACCATCGGCATTATCTTCATCGCATCGGCATCCATTTTGGTCCGCAGCTTAGGGGTTTTAGTTTTCGCACTAGTGTCTGTGGTTGGACAACTAACTGGAGCGTTACTTTTAGATTTCATCTGGCCCACGCCAGGAACTGAAGTAGGATTCCAAATTGTTTCTGGTGTACTGACAACGGCAGTTGCCGTTGTTATTGCATCATTGCCAACTCGGGCCAGAGAGGTTAACCAATGAAGTCGCATTTGCAACGGCAGTGGCCACTTTTTAGTGTTTACCTATTCATCATATTGAGCCTTGTGGCCATGAATTGGATTGATTTTCGCATTGGCGCTGTCCTACTGGCCACCAGTGTTCTTTGGGCCGCTTTATTGCGCTGGCGCCTGAGCGATCGTGGCGCAGGCTGGCTCCGGATCAGGCGCCGTCGGATTGACCTAGTGGTGCTGACTACTCTTGGTTTTGTCCTACTCGCGCTTGCCCTAGTCGTGCCACACCATCAACTTTAGGGTGGCGAAAAACCCCATCAATCTAGGCAGTAGACTAAAAGTATCTTGATGTCGAGACACTTTTGTGGAGTCTATTTATGAGTGGCAAAGTCACCGTTGTTGGTGCAGGTTTCTATGGTTCAACTACTGCGCAACGTATTGCGCAGTACAACATTGTCGATGAGGTAGTGCTTACTGACATCCTCGATGGTAAAGCCGAAGGTTTGGCGCTTGACCTAAATCAGTCAAGATCAATCGAAGGTTTCGAAACCAAAGTAGTAGGTCAGACGACAACGGTTGACGGTGACGGCTACGAAGCAATCGCCGGCTCCGATGTTGTGGTAATCACAGCAGGTCTACCGCGTAAGCCGGGGATGAGCCGGATGGACTTAATTGAAACCAATGCAAAGATTGTGCGCAATGTCGCAGAGAATGTGGCAAAGCACGCACCGCAAGCAGTGGTAATTGTTGTGTCAAACCCGCTAGATGAAATGACTGCCCTGGCCCAGATTGCGACTGCGTTCCCAAAGAATCGGGTTCTCGGTCAAGCGGGCATGCTCGATACTGCGCGATTTACAAACTTTGTCGCCGAGGAGCTCGCTGTTCCAGTTAGTTCAGTTCAGACTCTTTCGCTTGGTTCACATGGCGACACCATGGTTCCGGTTCCATCACACTGCACCGTAGATGGCAAGGCGCTCGACACGCTGCTTTCGGCGGAAAAAATCGAAGAGCTAGTAGTACGCACCCGAAATGGTGGGGCAGAAGTAGTTGCATTACTAAAGACTGGTTCGGCTTACTACGCACCTTCAGCAGCAGCAGCTCGGATGGCCAAGGCCGTCATTGAAGATTCTGGCGCAGTGATGCCAGTATGCGCGTGGGTTGATGGCGAATACGGAATCACTGGCGTGTACCTCGGTGTAGAAGCCGAAATTGGTAAGTCCGGCGTACGCCGGGTAGTCGAAACCGATTTGACCGAGAGCGAATTGGCAAGTTTGAAAGCAGCGGCAGAAGCTGTCCGCGAAAAACAATCAGACGTAAAAGATCTATAACAAGAACAGGTAACAATCATGACCAAAATCAAAGTTCAGGGCACTGTTGTCGAGCTCGATGGCGATGAAATGACTCGCATTATCTGGCAGTTCATTAAAGATCAGTTGATTCTGCCTTATCTAGACGTTGACCTTGAGTATTACGACTTATCGATTGAAAATCGTGATGCAACCGACGATCAGGTGACCGTCGATTCAGCAAATGCAATCAAAAAGCATGGCGTTGGCGTCAAGTGCGCGACCATTACTCCTGATGAAGCTCGAGTTACGGAATTCGGCTTGAAGAAGATGTGGAAATCGCCAAACGGCACAATCCGCAACATTCTTGGCGGGGTCATTTTCCGTGAACCAATCATCATCAGCAATGTGCCCCGCTTGGTTCCGCATTGGACGAAGCCAATTGTGATTGGCCGTCATGCCTTTGGTGATCAGTATCGGGCAACTGACTTGGTTATTCCGGGTGAAGGCACGCTTACCCTCACCTACACGCCAAAAGATGGCAGTGAGCCAATGGAGATTAACGTTTTTGACTTCCCGGGTGGGGGCGTGGCGATGGCCATGTACAACCTCGATGAATCAATTCGCGATTTTGCGCGCGCATCATTTTCATACGGACTTTCCCGTAACTTCCCAGTTTTCATGTCAACTAAAAACACCATCTTGAAGGCATATGATGGTCGTTTCAAAGACATCTTCCAGGAAATCTTTGATGCCGAATTTAAGGACCAGTTCGATGCGGCCGGTTTAACGTACGAACACCGTCTGATTGATGACATGGTTGCCTGTGCACTGCGTTGGGATGGCGGCTATGTCTGGGCCTGTAAGAATTACGATGGCGATGTACAGAGTGATACCGTCGCACAGGGTTACGGCTCGCTTGGGCTGATGACCAGCGTGTTGATGTCGCCAGATGGTCGCACAGTGGAAGCTGAAGCAGCACATGGCACAGTTACCCGTCACTACCGTCAACACCAGCAGGGTAAGCCAACCTCGACCAATCCAATTGCTTCAATCTTTGCTTGGACTCAGGGTTTGGCGCATCGCGGCAAGTTGGATAACACCCCAGAGGTAACCGCATTTGCCGAAACTCTAGAGCGCATTTGTATTGAGACCGTAGAAAGTGGCCAGATGACTAAGGATCTGGCCATCCTTATTTCAAAGGATCAGCCATGGCTGACTACCGAAGAGTTCTTGGCTGCAATTGACACCAACCTACAGAATGCGATGAACGCTTAATTTATGTTCACCGTAGTGACCGCCAACGTCAACGGCGTTCGAGCAGCTGCTCGCCGTGGTGGCTTTGCGTGGCTACGCAAACGGGTTAACGCTGGCGAGATCGATGTCATTTGCCTACAGGAAGTTCGAGCAACAACTGAGCAGTTGACAGAAGTTTTGACCGCCGAAGGTCTAGCGGATTTACATGTCGCTCATGATTCCAGCCTGAGGCTCGGTCATGCCGGGGTAGCCATTCTCAGCACTGTGCCGCTAACAAACATAAAAACAGGTGTGGGCGCGAAAGAATTTGATGGCACTGGTCGTTGGGTGCAGGCCCAGGTTGAAACTAATTCTGGCCCACTAACGATTGCCTCAATTTATGTTCACTCCGGCGATGCTGAAAAGCCAGTGCAAGAGGAAAAGTATCGCTTCCTTGATGCCATGACTAAGCAGCTTAATAAGTGGCAAAAGTCTGGGAAAATGTTTCTAGCTAGTGGTGACTTAAATGTGGCTCATCGAGAAGCAGATTTAAAAAATTGGAAAGGCAATCTAGCCAATGCCGGCTTCTTACCGCAAGAGCGGGCTTACTTTGATAAGTGGTTCGACAAACTCGGTATTGCAGACCTGGGTCGCCAGCAAGCTGGCGATGTTGTCGGCCCGTATACCTGGTGGTCTTGGCGCGGACAAGCTTTTGACAACGACGCCGGTTGGCGGATTGATTACCACTTAGCAACAACGCCAATCGCCGAACTTTGCCAGGATGTGGTTGTGCATCGAGCAGTAGATTATGACTCCCGGTGGAGCGATCATGCGCCAGTTTCCGCCACATTTAACTTGTAGGCTGTGACCTGTGAGCAAGTATCTGATTCCAATTGGTATGGTTTTGCTATTTTCGGTAATTGGCGCAATTTTTGTTGCCGCTGAAACCTCGCTCATCACCTTGCGGGACAGTCAAATCAAGAAGTTGGGCGCAAATAATGGCCGCCGTGGCCGCAGATTAGAGAACCTGGTTAAGAACCCAAATCGCTTCTTGGCTGCGGGCCAAGTCGCAGTAACTTTGACCGGGTTTTTCGCTGCTGCATATGGCGAAACTCGATTTGTACCACTAGTTAGCCCTCATCTAGAAAAACTGGGCTTGTCCAAAAGCGCCGCTGACACCATTGCGTTGGTGGGCTCAACCGTATTTGTGGCCTATATCGCTTTGGTTATCGCTGAATTAACGCCAAAGCGGATGGCTTTGCAGCATGCCGAGCGCTACGCGTTGCTGCTGGCCGGCCCGATCGACCTACTAGCAAAAATATTTCGACCGTTTATTGCTCTGCTGTCTGTCTCGACAAATTTCGTTGTGCGGATTCTTGGTGGCGATCCTAAAGCCGGCAAAGAGCAGATATCTGGTGAAGAGCTGCGCGGCATGGTTGCCTCACACGAAGACCTAACTAGTGCAGAGCGCGAACTGATCGATGATGTATTTGATGCTGGCGATAAAGAGATTCGCGAAATCATGATTCCGCGCACCGAAGTTGAATTTTTAGATGCAGACCTACCGGTCTTTAAAGCGGCAAAAATTGTGTCAGAACAGCCACACTCACGTTATCCCGTCTTTGACAGTTCTCATGATGACATCGTTGGTTTTGTTCATGTACGCGATATTCTGAGTCCAGACGTACGAGAGCGATCATTGCGTGTCGGTGAGTTGGTTCGAGACATTGCCAGACTTCCAGGCAGTAAGCAAGTTATTCCCGCACTTTCTGATATGCGTTCCACCGGATCACATATGGCACTCGTCGTCGACGAGTATGGTGGCACGGCCGGTATCGTCACCTTGGAAGACTTGGTTGAAGAACTTATCGGCGATATTCGGGATGAGTATGACACTGATGAGTCAGAGGGTGTCATCCCAAGTGGCATTGATGTGATCATCGATGGACTGCTTAACCTGGACGATTTTGCGGATGAGACATTGCTGGAGTTGCCTGAAGGTCCCTATGACACAGTTGCCGGCTTTCTGGCCGCCCAGCTGGGTCGAATTCCTACGACTGGCGATGAAATCGGCATTGCTGGTGGCACCCTAACGGTAACTGAGATGGATGGCCGACGGGTCTCTCGCATTCGAGTTGTCCGAACTGACACAATAGAACCGTGAATCCACGCGTCTTATCTGGCATCCAGCCGACCTCAGATAGTTTCCACATAGGCAATCACCTAGGCGCATTGCAAAACTGGGTGAGTATGCAATCGGATTTCGAATGCTTTTATTTCATCGCGGATTTGCATGCAATTACCGTTGAGCAAGACCCAACACAGCTTCGCCAGCGCTCACTTCTTGCTTATGCGCAGCTAGTCGCACTTGGCGTCGATCCACAAAAGTCAGTGTTATTCGTGCAAAGTCAGGTGCCAGAGCACGCGCAGTTGATGTGGGTTATGTCCTGTATCACCGGCATTGGCGAAGCCAACCGAATGACTCAGTTTAAAGACAAAGCAGCTAAAGGCGGAGCGTCTTCGGCATCCGTTGGTCTACTGACATATCCAATTCTGCAGGCGGCAGACATTTTGCTGTACCAAGCCGATGCGGTGCCCGTTGGCGAAGACCAACGCCAACACCTCGAACTTACTCGTGATTTAGCAACCAGGTTCAATGGTCGTTTTGGTGAGACTTTCACACTGCCAAAGCCGCATATTGTTAAGGCCACGGCCAAAATTCAAGATCTGCAGGACCCATCGGCAAAAATGAGTAAGTCTGCGCCAAGTGGATGTGTTAACTTGCTCGATCCGCTCAAGACTACTGAGAAAAAGATTAAGTCAGCAGTCACGGATTCCGACTCAGTCGTGGCATTTGACCCGATTAATAAAGCTGGCGTTTCGAATCTGCTCACTATCTTGTCGGCTTATACCGGTGCCACTGTTAACGAATTGGTCGAAAGCTTTACTGGTCGCATGTACGGCGACTTAAAGAAAGAGACGGCAGCAGCAGTGCTTGCGTTTGCTGAACCTTTCCAAATGCGCGTCAATGAGTTGCTCTCTGATCAGGGCGAATTGCAACGTCAGATGCGGTTGGGAGCCGACAAGGCTAGAGAAGTCGCAGCGAATACTCTGGCTGATGTTTACTCAAAAATTGGTTTTAGTCTTTCGTGACTTGGAATACCGTTCTATTTGATTTAGACGGAACTTTGACTGAGTCTGGTCAGGGTGTCGCCAACGGCGTTTTGCACGCTCTAGCCGCGTTTGATTTGCCAGCACCGAGTGAGCAAGAATTACGCAAGTACCTGGGCCCGCCGCTTTGGGTATCCTTCGACGAGTTCGCTGGGCTAAAAGGCGATGACATCGAGCTGGCAGTAAAAATTTATCGCGAGTATTACCACGACAAGGGTCGGTTTGAGAATGCGGTTTATCAAGGAATACCTGAGCTGTTGACCGACTTAGCTAACCAAAATGTTCGTCTGGCGGTCGCCACTTCTAAGGTAGACCACTCCGCGGTTAGCATTCTTGACCACTTCAATTTGAGTAGCCACTTTGAAGTCATCGCCGGGTCCGATGAACTCGGTGTTTCCCGAGGCACCAAGGCGAAGGTTATTGCGCATGCGTTAGCCCAGCTCCACATTGATAGCCCGGCTGGCGTGGTGATGATTGGCGATCGTGAGCATGACATTCATGGCGCCAGCGAACATGGTCTTGAGAATATTGGAGTGCTTTGGGGTTACGGTGATGTAGCTGAATTAACTGCCGCCGGAGCAGGCTACATCACCGAAACAGTGACCGATCTGCGTAACTTATTGTTGTCTGATTCGCTTGATAATTTATGAGTAAGGAAACTTTCGTTCGCGATAAGCTCACCCTCGTCTCCTATGCTCAGGCATCGTGTTTTGGCTGGCTCATTTTCGGTTCTGGTCCAGCCATAAATTTCTTACGTGATGATTTGCATCTGAGTCGAGCTATGGCTTCGGCACATAGTCTCGGAATGTCTGTCGGAGGCGTTGTGGCAGGGCTCAGTGCGCAAAAACTCATTCACCACTTTGGCCGGGGCCGGCTACTGCGCTGGGCATCATTTGTGCTCATCGCTGGGATGCTGATGTTCTTGCTGGGTCGGGCACTGCCGGTTACGTTGCTCGGTTTCACACTCTGCTTTCTCGGTGGTGTCACTATCGTGCAAAGCACCGCAGCGTTTCTTAGCCACCACCAAGGACGCTACGCATCGGCGGCTATTTCCGAATTGCACGGAGTGGCTGCTGGCTTCGGTCTACTCTCGCCGGTGGTAATTGGCTTATGTGTTACTTATGGTTACGGCTGGCGAATTGGCATGTCAGTTGGCATCATAGCAACTGTGGCAACTGAATTGTTGCGGGGACGAGACGTATCGAAGTATGGCATGCCATTTTCCGATGAAGTCGAGACGGCGGGTCATGATTTGCCCGGTGCTTTGCCTCGCGCTTTTTGGTGGGCCTGCCTAGCAATGATCTGCACTTCCGGCGTTGAGTATGCGGTAATGCTTTGGTCGAGTGACTACTTGCGGACCAACGGTGGCCTAGCCAAAGGTGCTTCCGCAATCGCGCTCGGCTGTGTAGTTGGTGCGATGGCCGTCGGACGACTGGCTGGGTCGGTGCTCACGCGTAAATTTGCCTCGGAAAGTTTATATCGAGGCTCTCTGGCACTAGCGCTGATCGGATTCATGGGGTTTTGGTCCAGCAGCGCGCCAGTGGTAATGATTCTGTGTTTATCGATTACCGGGCTCGGACTGTCATTACATTTTCCATTTGGCATTGAACGGGCGATTGTGGTGAGTCATGGGCGAGCAGACCGTGCAACCACCCGGATTGCAATAGCGACCGCAATTTCAAGTGGAGTAGCCCCATTTTTAATTGGTGTCTTAGCGGATCAGGTCGATGCGGCCTCGGCTTTCTTGGTGGTCCCGATTGCGCTAGCCATTGCCTTAGCAGTGGCTAGTTATCGCCCGGTACGTGTCTCCTAACATCCAGCAGTCGGTCGTCAGCACTGCCTGATAAGCATAAAAACAGCGCTGTAACTCAGAAAAAGCCGTTGGAGAAGCGACGATGAAAAGCACAGCAACAAGAAGTTAATCCAGTATTAACACAAAAAAAGTAGACCCGAAGTGAATAGCTAAAGCATTTCCCCTAATCTAGAAAAGTGAAGTTCACTCCAGAAGATCTATTGCAGCGGCAGCAATTTGTGCCGACCAATTCGCGTGAGAAAAATGACGAATTAGTTCGTGATGCTGCGGTGCGTTTGCTGAGTACTGCTGGCTTAGAGGGTACCAACTTCAATTCAGTCTCACTCGATGCTGGGCTATCTAATTCAGTTTTGCGTAAACGCTTTGGCAACACGGACGACCTGTTAGTCGATGTCTGGAAATCCCGTTGCTTTACTGCAATTTTGTTACCGATTAGCGCTGTAGTTGCCAGTTATTTATCAGGAAGTGAAGCGAGTCCCGACCCCCAAAGCCGCGCATTGTTAAATTCACTTTTTGAACTTGAGGATGTCCAGTTCGCGGGCCTAGAAATTTTGGCGATTAGCGCCTCTCATGACCAAGTTATGCAGGCAATCGCTCCAGATTTTCAGAGTCTCTACAGTCAAGAATTTATCGATTCACCGATTCGACAGGCACAGTTTGTCGTGTACTTCGAATTTATCCTTGGCACACTGATGCATTTTCGCGCGCAGTTACTAGATCGAGAGCTAGTGGTAGCCAGGCTCCACGAACTTCTGAGCGGTGCAATAGTGCCTGCTCAGGAACTGCCCATTCCAGAAGTGGATGCCAGTTATATCCGCCAAAGTTTTGTTCCGCCAGCACAGTCCGCAAATTATCGGCTGATGAATGCGTGCCTGGATTCTGTGGCACGGTATGGATTCGCGCAAACGACTACGAAGATGATCGCCAAAGCCTCAGGTTTTTCCGAAGGCAAACTGTTTGCTAGCTACCCGTCCAAACTTGAGCTGTTTCTAGATTCAGTCGGCTGTCAGATTGAAGCGGGCTTTCGGGCCAACTTCGAAGCAACCGAGCAATGGACGAAGCAGTACGGTACCAGCATGTCGGCGGCGATTTTATTTCTCGAGTATCATCGAGGCGACCTTGACCTCCAGCGGGCGCTTCAAGTTGAATTCCTGCGTCTAGCTTGGCATCGGCCTGATATGTTTGAGCGGCGCCTAGCACACGTGAATCGCGCTATGCAGGCCATTGGCATTGCTGATGCGGGGCCAAGTACACCTGCGCAAGAAGTTGAGCAGGTT